>RRYU01010204.1_pt1 | contig 31103 bp, 24 predicted proteins | sample 2162651 | NCBI WGS metagenome assembly RRYU01 (sample SAMN10267283, study PRJNA491782) | microbial mat metagenome | isolation source: biomat in the production well | place: Japan: Minami-Kanto gas field, natural gas well KTG3 | collected 2017-06 | reverse complement strand
CGCAGCAAGTGGCTCCAGTAGTAATAAAGATCATCAACACCTTACAGAAGGTCTATCGCGATAAAGGTGTGAGCTGTACCCAGGAGTTAGATGAACAAGCTCAATTCTATGGCGATCAAGCTGATCTCATGGAGTTTTTAGGGAATCTGCTAGAGAACGCCTTTAAGTACTGTCGAGGCTCGGTCTCGGTGCAAGTGGAAGGAGATCACTCTACACCAGGAATCCGCACATCCCTACAGATCACCATCGGCGATGATGGCGCCGGTATACCAGAATCTGAATGGAAACGGGTTCTGGGGCGTGGTGAAAGGCAAGATCAAAGAGAACCAGGGCAGGGGATCGGACTTAGCGTGGCGGACGACATCGTGCGTCTTTATGGCGGCGAGCTGGAGATTGGCCAAAGTGACATGGGTGGAGCTGAGACAAGGGTAAGTTTTGGCAGTAGTTAGTTAGCGCCTTTTCAGAAGCAAAGCATTAACCATAAAGAACGCAAAGTTGATTAACTGAAAAGTGTGAACATGATTTGATGTTATTTTTCGTTGCGGAACCATGGCCATCAATACAAATCATCCATGTCGGCATAATTTCTTTCAATCATTCATTTGATACATAACTGATATATTGCCGTACCTGCACTCTTTGTACTACGATGTGCGCGTGTGGTCAGGTAAGGGTATCTACAGTGTCACTATTGCTTAGTGTCATCATTCTTTAAAACATAGGATGTGCATTGGGATGATAATAAGAACGACAAAAAGAATGGAGTCTGAATGTCAGAATACAGTAACAGGGCAACTGTCTCTCCCGCAACACCTTGTAGATCCACCCATCACCTAAATAGAACCTGCCTCCATGTAATTTATCTGGCGGTCATCCTGTTTGGTTGTTCATTGAGTCATGTAACCATGGCGCAGACCCCTTTGGCGGAAAGCATCGGCAAGGAACTTCAGCGACAGCAGGAGCGCGAACAAATATTGCGTGAGCAACAGGAAAGGACGCCTGAGGTGCGCATACGCCCTGCCGAGCAGCCAGACAGCGGGCGATTGCCAGAATCAGAACAGCCCTGCTTCACCATCCACAAGATCGTCCTCAAGAGCGAAGTGCCAGCCTTTGACTGGGCCTTGCAGGCAGCAGACATAAAAGATGACCCAGCCACCGGGCGTTGCCTGGGCAGCAAGGGTATCAATATTGTGATGCAGCGCATTCAGAACGCCATCATCATGCGCGGCTATGTCACTACACGCGTACTAGCCGAAGCCCAGGATCTGCGAACTGGGGTACTTACCCTGACGGTAATTCCTGGTCGTATCCGCGCCATTCGTTTTTCCGACAACAGTGATCCTCGAGCCAATGCCTGGAATGCCATGCCTGCCAAGCCCGGAGACCTGCTTAATCTACGCGACATCGAACAGGCGCTGGAAAACTTTAAGCGCGTACCCACCGCAGAGGCCGACATCCAGATCCTGCCGGGCGACCAGCCGGGTGAGAGCGACCTGGTTATCACCTGGGCGCAAGGCTTTCCTCTACGTATCTCCCTCTCTGTAAACGATGGTGGTTCGCGCACAACAGGCAAATATCAGGGCAGCCTGACCGTTTCTGGCGATCACCTGCTGACCCTCAATGATCTCTTCTACGCCAGCTTTAACCACGATCTTGGCGGCGGCGATTCGGGCGATAAGGGCACCGAAGGACACACGCTGCACTACTCGCTGCCCTGGGGCTACTGGACCTTCGGAGTCACCAACAGCTCTAACCGTTATCATCAGACGGTGGCCGGGATCAACCAGTCCTACATCTATAGCGGCACCAGCGACAACTACGAAGTGAAGTTGTCGCGCCTGTTTTATCGCGACGCCACCAGCAAGACCAGTGCCTCGCTTCGTGGCTACCTGACAAAATCCAATAACTTTATTGACGATACCGAGGTTGAGGTCCAGCGTCGGCGCATGGCCGGCTGGGAAGTTGCGTTGACGCATCGTGCCTTTATCTCAGATGCAACACTAGACCTTAATATTGCGTACCGGCATGGTACCGGTGCATTTGGCGCATTAAACGCGCCTGAAGAGGCCTTTGATGAGGGCACAGCAAAACCCAAAATCATCACCGCTGAAACCTCACTTAACCTGCCCTTTAAGCTTGGCGATCATTACCTCCGCTACAACGGTACCTGGCGAGCACAGTGGAACCAAACACCCCTGGTGCCGCAGGATCGTTTCTCTATCGGCGGACGTTACACCGTGCGCGGTTTTGATGGAGAGAGCGTGCTCATGGCCGAACGTGGCTGGCTCATTCGCAATGACCTAGCGCTTGCGCTCGGCAACAGCGGGCAGGAGCTTTATCTTGGTATCGATCATGGGCAGGTCGGTGGTCAATCGGCAGATCTGCTGGTTGGCAAACGTCTGGCCGGTGCCGTACTCGGTCTGCGTGGAGGTTACAAGGGTGGTTCCTGGGATCTATTTGCCGGCTGGCCGCTGAAGAAGCCAGATGACTTTGATACCGCAAAACACGCCTTTGGTTTTAACGTTAATTTTTCCTACTGATTTTTCCTACTGATCAAATACTTACAGTGAATCATACAGAGCAACAATCGACTGAAACATACTGGGAACCAAGCATGATGAACAAGGACTGTTACAGTATCGCCCACAACCAGACCCCTGGTCAGCTCTTGACTAAGACCAAAACCATCAGCGCACAGGTTAAGCGCGCTTTGCACACCTGCGCTAAATCAACACCAGCCAGGCAAGCGCTACACTTGGTCTTTTGTTTTATGCTCACGCTGGGTGCCCAGCTACCCCTCACCCAAAAGGCCAATGCCCAGGTTGTTGCCTACCGCAATGCGCCGACCAACCAGCAGCCGACCATCCACAATGCGGCTAACGGAGTGCCGTTGGTCAATATCCAGACCCCCAGTTCAGCGGGTGTCTCACGCAACACATACAGCCAGTTTGATGTAGAGCAACAAGGCGCAATCCTCAACAACTCACGCAGCAACGTCCAGACGCAACTTGGTGGCTGGGTGCAGGGCAACCCATGGCTTGCGACCGGCACCGCCCGCGTCATCCTCAATGAAGTTATCTCCGCCAACCCCAGTCAGCTTGGCGGATACGTCGAAGTAGCAGGTGATAGAGCCCAGGTCGTCATCGCCAACCCGGCGGGTGTAACATGCAGCGGCTGCGGTTTTATCAACGCCAGTCGCGCCACCATAACCACCGGCACCCCGATCATCAATGGCGGCAACCTTGAAGGCTACCGGGTCGAGGGTGGCAACATCCGCATTGAGGGTGCTGGCATGGACAGCAGCAGCGCCGACTATACCGACCTCATCGCTCGTTCTGTCGAGGTCAATGCCGGCTTGTGGGCCAACACACTCAAGGTTAGCACTGGCACCAATCAGGTCAATGCCGACAACACAACGGTCACGCCGATCGCGGCCAGTGGAAGTGTGCCTACCTTTGCGCTTGACGTGGCCGCGCTCGGCGGCATGTATGCAGGCAAGATCACCATGGTCGGCACCGAGTCTGGTGTCGGGGTGCGCAATGCCGGTAAGATTGGTTCCAGTGTTGGCGAAGTCGTTATTACCGCCGATGGCCGACTGCTCAATAGCGGCAGCATCATCAGTAGCACGCAAACACAGATCAACACTAGTGGCGATATTATTAATAGCGGCGTTGCCTATGCTAAGGGGACTGCCAGCATAACCACGCAGGGTAAACTCGATAACACACTGGGTACCTTGGCCGCTAAAGGCAATGTTGATCTAATTGCAGTAAGCATCGACAACACCCAGGGCCTGATCGGCTCGGAAAGCGGCAAGGTCGTTGCTGACGCCAGCGCCGGTACGCTTATCAACCACACCGGCCAGATTGAAGCGGCACAAGGCATCACCCTGACCAGTAGTGGCCTGACCAATACCGACGGCACCATCGTCGGGCAAAACCTAAGTCTAAATACCCGCTTGCAAGCGCTAGACAACACCGGTGGCGCCATAGCAGCAACTGGCACGCTCAACCTGCAAAGTGGCGCAATAACCAACGATGCAGGCCTGATCCAGTCTACCGAAGCACTAACTATCAACTCGAACGGGCAGAGCCTCACCAATACCAACGCTGGCATCACAGGCGGCATCATTGGTCAAAGCAGCGTGGTGCTGACCACCGGCAACCTGGATAACACAGCAGGATTTATCGATGCCAAAGGCGCGCTCACCATCGACAGTGCAAGCATCACCAACACCTCTGACGCTAACCTCACTAGCGAACAAGACATCACCATCACCGGCGCCAGTCTTGATAATCAGGGCGGACAAATCCAGGCACTCGGCAGCGCCAATGTGCAGGTCACTGGGGCAATCAACAACACCGGTAGCCTGATCCGCACCGGACAAGGATTGAGCCTAACGGCTAACAGCGTCAACAACAGCAACACCCAGGGCATAGATCAGGGTGTTGAGGGCCAGTCGCTGACCATCAACGCAAACCAGATCGACAATACCAGTGGTGCGCTCCGTGCCGACCAGATATTGACCCTTACCAGTGGCGGCAACATTTACAACAGTAACGGACTTATCTCCTCCGCCCACACTGTGCAAATCCTCGATCCCAATGCGCTACCAGCCAGCAACGAACCAGGCAAGACCCTTGCTATGACCAATACTGGCGGCACCATGATTGCCGATCAGCAACTCAGCATCGACAGCGCGAGCCTTAGTGGTGACGGCGCATTGCTCAGTCTGGGTGATATTGATATCAAACTGCTGACCGACTTTGCTCATGGTGGTCCGTCGGCTTTTTTCGCGGCCAACGGCAACACCACTCTTGAAACTACCGGCACCCTGACCAACCAGGCGCGCATGCAGGCCGGTAACAACATAACTCTCAAGGCCGGTACGATCAACAATGACGCCACCGGTGAGATCGTCGCCAACTCTGTCAGTCTTAACGCCACCGATACCAACACTCTGACTAACCGCGGTCTGATCGATGGCGGTGACACCTTCATTGACAGCGCTACCGTCGAAAACCTCGGTACAGGCCGCATCTACGGCGATCACCTGGCTATAACCGCCACCACTCTGACCAATGAAGCCGAAACCGTCAATGGCGTGACAAGCGCCCCGGTTATTGCTGCACGTACTAGGCTGGATATCGGTGCAACCACGATCAATAACCGTGAGGGGGCAATTATATTTAGTACTGGCGACATGTATATCGGAGGCAGTCTGGATGGCGACCATCACGCCACTGGAAAGGTCGGAACACTAAACAACAACAGCGCCAGCATCGAAGCGCTGGGCAATCTGACGCTTAACGCGGGACAGATCAACAACACCAATGAACACGTTTCCACCCAATTTGTTCCAGTGTCGAGCGAGGGCATCGATGAGTACGTTGTCGGCGGTAATTATTACCGACCAGACGAGGTTTACATTACCTGGGAGAAAACCGGGGCCCAAATGCACTATCCGCCGGCAACGGATGGCATGGGCTGGATGGGCAGTCAAGGCTTCTTTAGCGACAACAGCGATAACTATATCTACCTGCACACACCAGGTAATAGTGCCACCCGGTACTTCTGGCTCTACAGTTACACCAGATCTACCTCGGAAACACAGCTACTGACCAGCGCCCCCGGCAAAATCACCTCAGGGGGGAGTATGCAGATAGAGGCGGATCAGCTGAACAACCGTGATAGCAATATCATTGCCGGTGGTAACCTGGTTGGCACTATTGGTGCGCTAAACAACATCGGCACCCAGGGTGAGCGCATCGTCAGCGACAGAGGAACGGCCTGGTATGTATTTAAAGACGGGGACCACGACGACTCTGACAGAGACGCTTACGGCTACAATCCAGCACCCTCCGCAACGGACTTCACCCTGGTCTCTAGTAGATACGAAGGCAACACGGCTCCAGACGGCAGCGGCACCTCATTGTCTGAGCTATCCGTTGGCAGCGTGACCCAGGTCGCCGCTGGTGCCGATGATGCTGGTAGCGTTATCCGTACAATCACCCCTGGTACCACTCTGCCCGGCAACAGCCTGTTTCAATCCAACCCCAACCCGACCAGCAACTACCTGATCGAGACCGATCCACGCTTTGCCAGTTATCGCAACTGGCTAACCAGTGACTACATGCTGCAAGCGTTGGGCCTCAACCCGGCCAGCACCCAAAAACGCCTCGGTGACGGCTTCTATGAGCAGCAACTGATCAACGAACAGGTAGCCCAACTCACCGGACGCCGTTTCCTGGAAGGCTACGCCTCCAATGAGGAACAGTACCGCGCCCTGATGGATGCTGGTGTCACCTACGCCCAGAACCTGCAACTCATCCCCGGTGTTGCCCTCTCAGCCGCACAGATGGCCGCACTGACCAGCGATATAATCTGGCTGGTAGAAAAGGAGGTCGCTCTAGCCGATGGCAGCACCCAAAAGGTCCTGGTGCCGCAACTCTATGCACGCCTGCGTGCAGGCGACCTGCTGCCCTCCGGCACACTGCTTGCTGCCAATAACATCGAACTCAATCTAAGTGGTGATCTGATCAACAGCGGCAGCATTGCCGGTCGCCAGATCGTCGCCCTCACCGCAGAGAATATCAAAAACCTTGGTGGACGCATCAGCGGACAACAGACCCACGTGGCGGCTCGGAACGACCTAAGCAACATTGGCGGCGTCATAGAGGCACAGGAACGGCTGATTGCCAGCGCCGGACACAACTTGACCATCGCCAGCACCACCAGTACCCAAGAGAATGCCCAAGGCAGTCGCACCAGCATAGACCGCGTTGCCGGACTCTACGTCACCGGAGAAAACGGCGTCCTTGTCGCCAGCGCCGGCAATGACCTAAGCATCCTGGCCTCCGTCATCAACAACGCCGCGCCGACGGCATCTGGCAATACCGGCAGCACCGTTCTGGTTGCAGGCAACAACCTCAACCTTGCTACCGTCAACACCGCCTATAGTGAGGCCCTAGGCAGCGGCAACCACAAGCGTCAGGAGAGTGGTAGTAGCGAGGTCGGTACCGTCATTCAGACCAACGGTGACCTTACCCTACTGGCAAACAACGATATCAGCGCCCAAGCCGCCAGTGTGACCAGCAGCGAAGGTACCCTGACCGTACAGGCCGGTAACGATATCCGTATCGAAGCCGGAGAGAGCAGGCTCAATGTCGCTGAGCAGCACAAGTACAAAAAGAAGGGCTTTCTCTCCAGCAAGAAGACCAAGATAAGCACAACCCTGAACAACAGCAGCGCCATCGCCAGCACCTTCTCGGGAGACAGCACCACACTGATCGCTGGCCAGGATGTCCAGATCAAGGGCAGCAATCTGGTGGCGACCAACGACACCACACTGCTCGCAACACGCGATATAGATTCCCCCGGCTAAAGCCGGGGTTCTTTCTGTTACAGCTCCATTCGGAGCTGATCTGAATCCTTTCGTCCCTGATGCTCTACATAGCGCCGGATTACATTCTCATCTATGCCTACGCTGCTCACGAAGTAGCCCGGTGACCACACTATGCTTTCCTTCCAATACACCTTCGATAACCATTTAAAGGTTTTGCGCATATGCGACGACGATTGGCCTTTCAGCCTTCCCATCACCTCCGATATCGAATAGCGCGGAGGAATAACCATAACCATGTGTAAATGGTCTATATCTATGCCAATCGTCTCTATCTTTACGCCGGGCATACTTCTCAGCAGCTTCGGCAAGACCTTTTCTAGGTAGTTCTTGACGAAAGGCTTCAGGATCCGCCGCCTGTACTTAGTAACCCAGACTACGTGGTACTGCAGTCGATAGATACCGTGCGCACACTTGTAAACTTCCATAGTGTAAGAGTACAGGCGTCGGGCTCATTCATCCACGGGTAAACCCGTGGTGTTCTGCTGCTACGCAGCCGCTCTCATAAATATCGAAGCGGCCAGCCAGACCCACAACGAGACCTACTACAAAAAGACCAAAAAGAGCGGTGTCTTCAGCAGTGGTGGCGGAATAACCATCGGTAGCCAGAAGATGAGCACCGACACCAGGGGTGCAACCACCACAGCCGCAGCCAGCACCGTTGGCAGTATCGAAGGCGATGTAAACATCCAGACCAATAATACTTACACCCAGACCGGATCGGACCTGATTGCCCCGGAGGGAGGCATCAACATAAATGCGGGAGAGGTCAACATAGAAGAAGCCCGCGAGATCAATAACTACACCACCGAGACCAAGTTCAAACAGAGTGGGCTGAGCGTTTCCATCAGCAACCCGGTCATCGACAGCGTCCACACTGCCATGAACATGAGCAGAGCGGCCAGCAAGACCGACAATACTGATGACCGCATGCGGGCCCTGGCTACTGCCGCCTCATCTGCCTACAACACCTACAATGCGGTACAAAAAGGGCAGGGTGGCAATCTCGCCGACCAGGCCGGTGGCGTCAAACTAAGTATCAGCCTGGGCACCAGCAAGAGCAGTTCCAGCAGCACCAGCACTAGCGATACCGCAAGAGGCAGCACACTCACAGCGGGTAAAGATATCAACATTACCGCATCTACCCCCTCTCCACTCGGGGGAGAGGGCCGGGGTGAGGGGGATGCCAGCGGCGATCTAACCATCCAAGGCAGTGACCTGACCGCAGGAGAGAACATCAACCTCCAGGTAGATAACAACGTAAATCTGCAATCCGCCGAGAACCGCTACAGCAGCAACAGCAAGGACAAAAGCTCCAGCGCCAGCGTGGGTGTAAGCATCAACCTCGGCAGCGGCGGGTTCATGCCCACCCTGGACCTTGCCGCCAGCAAGGGCAAGGGAAAAGGCCAGGGCAACGGTGTCACCCACAGCAACAGCCATATCACCGCCGGAGACAGACTAACCATAGAGTCCGGCAAAGACACCACCCTCAAAGGTGCCGTAGCCAAGGCAGAACAGGTCCTGGCCAACGTCGATGGCAATCTGACCATCGAAAGCCAACAGGATACCGACAACTACAACAGCGACAGCAGCAACAGCGGGTTCTCGGCAAGTGTTGCCCTAGATGGCAGCAGCTTCGGCGGTAGTGTCAATCATAACGAAAGCAACATAGACAGCGAATACGCCAGCGTCAATGAACAGAGTGGACTAAAGGCAGGTGATGAGGGTTTTCAGGTCGATGTCAAAGGTGACACCACGCTCAAGGGGGGTGTGATCGCCAGCAGTGATAAAGCCGTGAATAATGACAATAACAGTCTGACTACTGCAACTCTGACTGCCAGCGATATCCAGAACAAGGCCACAGCCAGCGCCAAGAGCAGTGGCATCAATCTCTCCAGTGATATGTTCACCCAAGGCAAATACGGAATAGCCAAGGGCGTCATCGGCAATGCACTAAACAATGCCAGCGATTCAGATAGCGCTAATGGGCGAACCCGTAGCGCAATCAGCGAAGGCACGGTGACGATCCTTGACGAAGAAAAGCAACAGCAACTCACTGGTAAAACCGCCAATGAAACGCTAGCCAGCCTAAGCCGCGACACGCCCAATGCGCACACGGCGGTACAGAAGATGGACGTGGAGCAAATGAAACAGAAGGTGGAGGCGGAGCGGGTCATTAAGCAGGCTGTAGTAACGCAAGCTGTCAAATTCTCCGATGAAGCCTATCGAAAGATTTTTATTGAAAAACACCCCTTTTATGAGGTGGTAAAGGACAATAACGGTAATACTCAGTTTGATGAAAAAACTGGTCGGCCTATCTTGCGTGAGTTAACCGAACAAGAAATAACGAACCTTAAACCTGGACCGGATGGTAAGATTCATATCGCCTCCAACGGCATCTTTAACGACGCAGTAGCAGCAGGCACCTATGCAAACCAACACAGCACCACACAAGGACCACAATACGTGATACATTTTCCCGAAGCCAACAACATCGTTTCAGAGCTTATGGTAGCTGGGTATCAAAAGTTTCTGGAAAATAATTTCTTTGGACTCTCCAACTCAACTGTACAAGTCAAAGATGCGATGAGCCAATATGGTCAAAGTGGCTTACACCTTGACGGGCATAGCCGCGGAGCAATGACTATTGGAAATGCACTGGAATCGCAGTCTAGTGTGACGAATGCACAGGGCAGTCTGAGCAATACAACAATTAATTTCTTCGGTCCGGCCTACAACGCTAAGCAAGCGGACAAACTCTTGGGCACATTGCAAGACCGGCAGAGCCTGCCTGCAACTCAGCAATCTGCAACCGTGCTGCAATTCCAGAACCATGCAGCAGATCCAGTGGGAGGGTGGATTGGGCGTAACCCTCCAACGGGTGGCACGATTCCTGATGGCAGCAGCTCTGCGCAGGAGGCAGTCCGGGTGTTGATGATGCCGACGACAGTGCATAACTGTTATGGGAAATCACAGGATGTAAATTGTGGAGAGTATTGGCGAAACACGAAGGGTGTTCCGAAATTAATGCCTGCACAGGTAGCGCCACGATGAAGCCGTATTTATTTTTTCTTGTATTTATTATGGTGTTTAGCGCAGGGTGCGCTGGCAAACCTTTCCAACCAATACCTCCGAAATTCAAACAATGGAAGAAAGAAGGGATCTCCATAGAGAGGGTTAAAGCTGCATTGATCAAGTGTGGGTACGACAATCCTTATAATGGGTTCGATACACAGAAAAAGGTCGCATTAAATGAAATTGTACGAGCGGATGTGTGCATGGAGCAAAGGGGTTTTCGTTATTTGCTAAGCGACAGAAAAACTGTTTGCGATGGTAGACTTGCATCATCTTTACCTGCGTGTCAGTGAGGGAAGGGAACGCAATGAGCAAAAAAACCGGTGCAGAGAGCAATTGTTTCAAATATAGCCGCAAGCTAAAAAAGAGATAGTTATTTAACCAATGGGGTCTGACGCTATTAGTTTCGTTGCATACTATCTATAACAATCTCGTATTCAAAAGGAGAGTGACATGAAAATAAAATATATGGGCTTCACAATGCTGATATTGTTATCCGGTTGTGTCACAACATCAGGGACTTACCATGTTAGCGGCGTGGAGGCTAATGGCCAACCCATTAATGTGGATTTTACAGTAAAAGGACGCCAAATATACTCTGCACGCAATGCTATTTGCGCTCAATACCCAAATGCAACGGTGCATATCAAGTCTCTTAAAACAAGAAACAACCTAGATGATGAAAGCCCGTATCAATGTCACTAGAAAGGTTTGGGGTCAGAGTGAACCTCCCCCAGTTTAACGGATACTTTTAAATCAGTGACAATGTCGCCTAAGGAGTATCTCTATGACTACCAGAAGAAAACCATATAAAGAGGTTTGGGGTCAGTGTAAAAACTCAAATTCTATCTAGCTGTTGAGTTAAGGATTTTTACTCGAGTTATAACTGAATCTGGTGTTTGAACGGTTGAAAAAGAGCGGCGTATCTGGTTGATTTGTTGTTGCGAGACATCAAAACAACCATTGGAGATACGCCACTATGAGTAAGAATAACGTTGTTAAGCTGTCAGGTCGAGATACGATTGCCGATCCGTTGACAGAGCTACTGAGGACTGGTGCAGAGCATCTGATATATCAGGCGGTAGAGGCAGAGCTTCTTGAACTGTTGGCTGAGCATTCAGAACGACGAACAGCGGATGGCACAGCGGAAGTTGTGCGCAATGGCTATTTGCCGGAACGGGAGTTGCAGACGGGCATTGGACCGGTGACGGTCAAGATCCCGAAGGTTCGAGCAAAAACTGGCGAACCGGTGACCTTTCGCTCGGCGCTGGTGCCGCCATATGTTCGGAAGACGAAGTCGCTGGAAGCGGCACTGCCCTGGTTGTACCTGAAGGGGATTTCCAGCGGTGAGATGGGCGAGGCCCTGAAGGTTCTGGTGGGTCCGGATGCAGACGGTTTGTCGGCCAGTACGGTATCGCGCCTCAAACAGGTCTGGGCCCAGGAGTATCGCAGCTGGTGCGAAGAGCGCCTGGATAAGGATCGTTGGGTTTATGAGAGCGGCTGCGTAGCAGCAGAACACCACGGGTTTACCCGTGGATGAATGAGCCCGACGCCTGTACTCTTACACTATGGAAGTTTACAAGTGTGCGCACGGTATCTATCGACTGCAGTACCACGTAGTCTGGGTTACTAAGTACAGGCGGCGGATCCTGAAGCCTTTCGTCAAGAACTACCTAGAAAAGGTCTTGCCGAAGCTGCTGAGAAGTATGCCCGGCGTAAAGATAGAGACGATTGGCATAGATATAGACCATTTACACATGGTTATGGTTATTCCTCCGCGCTATTCGATATCGGAGGTGATGGGAAGGCTGAAAGGCCAATCGTCGTCGCATATGCGCAAAACCTTTAAATGGTTATCGAAGGTGTATTGGAAGGAAAGCATAGTGTGGTCACCGGGCTACTTCGTGAGCAGCGTAGGCATAGATGAGAATGTAATCCGGCGCTATGTAGAGCATCAGGGACGAAAGGATTCAGATCAGCTCCGAATGGAGCTGTAACAGAAAGAACCCCGGCTTTAGCCGGGGGAATCTATCGCATAGCCTCAAGACCCCGTTAGCGGTTTTGCAGGGCGCCATGGAGAGTCGGGAGCAGAATGCCTTGCCTGACGCGGTCAAAGAACAGCTTCCACGCATGGATGATATAGTGCGCTACCAGCTACAGCGTGCCAGTGCCTCTGGCCGTTCTGATGTGACCCGTTCGCAGCAAGTGGCTCCAGTAGTAATAAAGATCATCAACACCTTACAGAAGGTCTATCGCGATAAAGGTGTGAGCTGTACCCAGGAGTTAGATGAACAAGCTCAATTCTATGGTGATCAGGGTGACTTGATGGAGTTTTTAGGGAATCTGTTAGAGAACGCGTTTAAATACTGCAAAGGCTTAGTCCTGATACGAGTGACAAGCCAAGGGTCTGAGTCTGGGATGCGTTCTTCTTTACAGATTACCATTGGGGACGATGGAGTCGGCATACCGGAATCTGAATGGAGGCGGGTGTTGGGGAGAGGCGAGAGGCAGGATCAGAGACAGCAAGGGCAGGGGATAGGTCTTAGCGTAGCGGACGATATAATTCGTCTCTATGGGGGTGTGTTGGAAATTGGCCAGAGTGAACTTGGCGGCGCGGAGATTCGTGTACGCTTTGGTGCCGATTGAATAGATTACTCGCCAAGGTCTTTGGGCATAGCATCGGCTAGATGCAGAAAGTTATCTAATCTGTTCTGAGTGATTTTCCCGTTTTTTACAGCTTTCTTAATGGCGCACCCTGGCTCCTGCATGTGTTTGCAGTCGTTAAACTGACAGTGGCCCAGAAAAGGTCGAAACTCTTTAAAACCATTCTCTAAAGCGCTGCGGCTGAGCTTCAATAGACGAAAACTACGCACACCGGGGGAATCGATCAATTCACCGCCGGTTGGCAGTGAATAACATGTACTCGCTGATGTGGTATGGCGTCCCAGTTTGGTGGCTTGGGTCAGCCTGCCTACCTGGAGATCCAGATCTGGCAATAGCGCATTTATGATGGATGATTTGCCCACGCCGGATTGGCCAACCAGGATGGATGTCTCGCCCTGAAGACGTTCGATCATCGGGTCCAGGCCATGCTTGGTATGGGCGCTTACCCGTGCCACCGGATAGCCAATATTTTCATAAATCTTAATGCGCTCATTGAACTCGTCTCCGCTGTTTCCGATAACCAGATCAGCCTTATTGATTGCGATGAGTGCTGGCACGCAAATCGTTTCTGCTGTGACCAGATACTGGTCCAGAAGATATTCGCTGGGTGCGGGTTCTGGGGCTACGACTATCACCAGCAGGGTTATGTTGGCGGCCAGGGGTTTTTCCCGACCGCTGTAGTCTGGTCTAGCTAGTACAGAATCTCTATCGAGGCGGGCGGTAACCACGCCGTTGCCGGGCTCAGTCGCCTGCCATACCACCCGGTCACCGCATACAAGATGGCCTATGTTTTGACGTGACATGCAGTGATGGATATTGCCTTCGGCATCTGCCACTGCCAGGTTTTGACCATGCTTGGCAATTACCCTGCCTGCTAGTGGCGCATCTTCTCCATGTTGCTCGAGGGTTTCACCGGCACGTTCGGCCAGACGCTCGCGTCGTTTATCCTGGATTCGCTGGATATGATCTTTTTGTTGGTGGGTAAGTTTGCGTCGGGCCATGTGGTCTCGTTGGTTGAAAGCGTGAATTGTAGTGCGGAGTGCACTAACAGGATTATTGCCCGTTAAATGATCAGCGTCCAGGCGTAGATTGTTTATACAAATCTATTTATATTTTTGTGTTCTCGCAAAGACGCAAAGCTTCCGCTTCAAGTTCACGCTCCTTACCTACATCCATGTAGGCAAAGTACGCCAAGAGAACCATTTGCAACACCATATAGCTTTGCGTTCTTGGTGGCTCTGCGAGAGTTAAAAGTGGTAGAACTCTTTATTTAGATACTCGGCTACGCTCTCTACCTCTTCATCAAACCATTGCAGTTGCAGTTGATCTTTACAAAAACGCACTTGTGTTGACAGTTTTTCTCTTGAAGTTACGCGTCGGTCCGGTCTTGTGTAGAGCTCCGAACCGTGGCAGGCAACACAGCTTTTTTCGTTCAGTTCCTTGCCGGCGGTGATTACAGATTCATCGGCGTTGGCGCTGGATAGTCCAATAACTAGAGTGGCAATCACTATGGTATAAATCTTCATGCTGGCGTCTCCGGTTTAAGCTTGGATGACAGATATGCAATTCGCACCGGTGCCGGTGGGTGGCTGTCATGAAAGGCCGAATAGAGCGGGTCCGGGGTCAGGGTGCTGGCATTTTCCTTGTAGAGTTTGACCAGGGAGCTGATCATAGGTTCTGCTCCGGTTTGTTCCACTGCATAATCATCCGCTTCGAACTCATGCTTACGCTGAAGTTTTGCCATGAGCGGCTGTAGAAACTGGCTGAACACCGGGGCTGTCATCATGAACAGAATCAGGGCCATGTGGTTAGATTGCGTAGTCACGCCAAGGCCGTTGAAGAACCACGACTGTTGTATCAGCCAGCCCAACAGGGCCAGACCGAGCAGGGAACTGGTCATCATTATTAGCAGGCCTTTGAGTATGTGGCGGCGTTTGAAATGGCCAAGTTCATGCGCCAGCACTGCTTCCATCTCTTCTGCCTCCAGGTGCGCCAGAAGCGTGTCGAAGAATACAATGCGCTTGTTCTTGCCCAGTCCAGTGAAGTAGGCGTTGCCGTGACTAGAACGCTTGGAACCGTCCATAACGAAGATGCCATTGCTGGTAAAGCCGCAGCGGTCCAGTAAATCTTGGATGCGCGTTCGCATTTCACCATCTTCCAGTGGAGAGAATTTGTTGAAGAGTGGCGCTATCAGGGTGGGATAGGCCCAACTTATCAGCAGGGTAAATCCGGTCCAGAACAGCCAAGCCGCCAGCCACCATAGATCGCCGACAGTTTGCATCAGCCACAGAATTACCAAGATGATAGGTATGCCAATAAGTAAAGATAGCACCAGTTTCAGCAGCAGGTCTCCGAAAAATCTGGCCGGTGTAGTGCGATTGAAACCATAGTCATTTTCAAGCACAAAGGTGCGCCAGATGGAGAAGGGTAGATCAATAATTCCGGATATCATGGATACAGAGAGGATAAACCCGGTTCCCAGAACCAAGGGTCCATAATCCAGGACCATGGCATCCCAGCTGTTTTGTATGAACTGCAGTCCGCCGCCCAGAGTCCAGATAATAAGAATAATCGAACCGACCAGTATCTCTTTAGTCCAGAGGCTTATCTGAGCCACCGTGTAGTTGGCCGCAGTATGGTGCTGGCTTAGTGAAATATGATCTGCAAACGCCTCCGGTACTTCATCACGATGTGAGAGTATGTGGAGACGATGGCGGAACAGTAACCAAAGCTGCAGGATCAGACCGAAACCAAGGGCGACAAGAAATAGATAGGAAAACCAATTCATGGCATAAGGATACATGCGCTGGGCCTGCTCTGCTAGAATTGCCAGACTTTACATGGCGCAAATAAGGAATCATCGATGGCACAAGATGCTACAAACCTGATCTGGATTGACCTGGAAATGACCGGTCTGGACACTATGAATGACTGGATCATCGAGATAGCAACCATAGTCACAGACGCGAATCTCAATATCCTGGCAGAAGGCCCAATGTTGGCGATACATCAGCCAGATGCAGTAATGAATGGCATGGATGAGTGGAATACCAGCCAGCATGCCAAGTCTGGTCTTACCGAACGTGTTAAGCAGAGTGGTTATGATACGGCTAGGGCGGAGCGTGAGACCATCGATTTTCTGGAGCAGTATGTCCCCAAGGGTACCTCACCCATGTGTGGAAATAGCATCTGTCAGGACCGACGTTTTATGGCGCGTCTTATGCCAGAGCTGGAAGAGTTCTTTCATTATCGAAATCTGGATGTAAGTACATTGAAGGAGCTGGTTAATCGCTGGGCTCCGGAGGTAGCCAAGGGAGTGGTCAAGCAGGGTAAGCATCTGGCCCTGGATGATATCCGAGATTCCATAAACGAATTGGCCTACTATCGAGACAATTTCCTAAAGCTGCCATAATTAGTATATTCTTATAGATAAATATTCCTCCTTGGATTAGTCCAAAATCATATGAGGCAGCGATTGGTATGGTTCAATATGTAGGTATACATCACCCCGCATTTGGTACTTGTGACTTGGATGGAACCATCCGCTTTTGGCGTGACCTGCTGGGTATGCGGTTGGTCTACACCTCTAACGAAGGCGCGGGACGACAGGTTTTCTTTTCGGTAGGTGGAGACAGCTATATTGTTTTCTTTGAATGGCCGGGTGCTGTCAGTCTTCCGTATCGGCGCCATGGAGAGCCCAAGCATGGCGAGCAGGCTTTTGATCATGTATCAATTCAAGTTGTAGATGAAGAACAGCTCTGGGAACTCATGGGCCGTTTGGATGCGGCTGGTATGCCGGCCTCTGATATCGTAGATCATGGGTTTTGCCGTTCAATATACAGCTACGACCCCAATAATATCCCGCTCGAATTTCTCTGTGTTCGGAATGATGTTGATCTCAAAATAAAGCCAGTATTTTCTGATCCAGAACCACTTCCGGCGATGCTGGATGGAGTTGACCCGGTTCCTGGTCGCTGGCCTGAACCTGATGCAATATTACCTGATGAACGTGAGGCGTATCCTGGTGCTAGCTTTAAGGACTTTCCTAAGCATGACGGCACAGAGAAATAATAAACTCCTTGGTAAGAGCATATTTTTTCACACATAATCATCCCTCTGTTTTAGTTAAACGCTGTGATCATGGCATTCGATCGGTTCTAGTGGGTTGAATGGTATGCCTAATAAACACCCATCAAAAAACTACGAAAATTGTCAATGCAGAGTGAGGTGGCAATGACCTAACATGCCGCTTTGATCTCTTTGTGCCTTGGTGGAAACAAAGATATATCAGGCCATAATTTTCGGAGTAACTAGATGGATAGATTTACCAGAAATTATTCAATCTTCCTGGCTGTTATTGCTCTGTTCTTCTTGGTCTGGGCTATGTATGAAGACCCGCAGGTGTCGGAATTGAATAAACTACTGGAGCAGGATCAGTTGGTCTCCAGCTACCCATATCGATTTCGTGTAAGAGCTTTAGAAAATGGTATGGCAGTTATCAGTACACCACGTTCCAGCTCGTTTCCGGTATTCAAAGCATTGGGAATAATCTATCCACATCTGGCAAATCGTGCCCAGGATAATCCAGATCTTATGCGTGCCCAGCAGCAGTTGGCCGAGGTGCAGAAGCGGGCCAAAAAGATAGTGACAGATTCAGAACATGTGAAACAGATAAGGTGGGAGCTGGACCTTGAATGGTTGGCAGATCATGGTGTTAGACCGTAAGGAGTTTGTACCTAGGCTATAATTAACGACATTGAGTCTGATCCTCTCGTACCATAATTTATCTGCGAGTCGACCAGTCGCACTCTAAAGTGATAACCTAGTTACGTTAACTTACACCTGAAGCTGAGATCTATTGATGAAGAACTGCCGCTACATGTTTAACTGCTTGTTTTTTCTGTTGCATATCACCACAAGTGTTGTATATGCAGAGATTCCTACGGATAATCCTGAGACTGCTGTTCCGGCAGAGGAAACTGTTTCCACGGAAGCAATATCTACAGAGACAGCGGTTCCTACAGAGGCTGCTGCTGAGACTATATCTACCCCAGATGTCGCCGTTCTTATAGATAAAGAGGTTTCCATAGATATGCCTGCTTCCGCAGAAATAATCTATGAGCTAGACCCTTACCTTTTTCAACAGGCGGTTGACCACATATTGCCAAAAGACGGAAGGTTAATCTCAAGGCTTGATAGTGGGGAAACTATTTATCGCAAAGAGCTCATACAGAAAATGTACGAGGAGAACGATAAACGGCCATTGTGGAATCCTATCTCGATTCAGTCGCTCTCAGATTCCCTATCCGTTCTGGCGGAAGATGGACTGGACCCTGCTGAGTACCAATTTGAGGCGATTAGACCTTACCTCAAAGATCCTTCATACACCGCCCAATCCCCAGAAGAGGCAGCAAAAATAGATATTCTTCTTACCGAAGCCTATCTGCGCGCTATGTACAATATGGATTACGGCAAGGTTGATCCAGAACGTCTGGATGCAGACAATAACTACTCATCTATACGGGATAAAAAAGATCGTACATCTCAGTATTTATCCTGGGTACAGGAAGGGCGCATCGATGAAGCCTTCAACTGGGTAAGGCCAAAGATTGAAAGCTACAAATTGCTAAAGTCAGCTTTAGCACGTTACCAGAAGATCAAGGCGGATGGCGGTTGGCCAATTATTCCAAATGGGAGAGTCATCAAGCTAGGTAAGAGTGATAGCCGTATCTCTTTGGTCAGGAGTCGCCTGACTGCGACCGGTGATATAACTTCTGCGATAGGTCCGGATACGGTTGATGAATGGTTAGAAGATGGCATAAGAAAATTTCAGGAGCGTTACAATCTGAAAGCGGATGGGGTAATCGGCCCCAGCACTCTTGCTGTAATGAATGTGCCGGTAGAAAAACGTATAGATCAGATTCGCGCCAATCTAGATCGTCAACGCTGGTATTTTCCTAAAGACGTCGAAGAGTATCTGATGATAGATGTTGCTGGCTATCATCTCTACTGGATGAAGAATCATGAGGTCTTCTGGAAATCGCAGGTCCAGGTCGGTAAAAGGACCACATCGACACCGATATTCAGGGACCAGATTGAACATATCGACTTCAATCCAACCTGGTCCGTTCCGCCCGGTATTAAGAAACGCCAGATATTGCCAAGCCTGAAGATTGACTCCTCCTATTTGGATAAAAAAGGCTACCAACTTCTGGATGACTATGGAAATAAGATAGACCCACATGACATAGATTGGGATGACGTCAAAGAGATGCCATATATCGTGCGTCAGCCCCCAGGCTGGAGCAACGCCTTGGGGAAGGTGAAATTTATGTTCCCCAACAAGCACTCAGTGTTTTTGCATGACACAAACCACAGGGATTATTTTGCCAGACAAACACGGACAACAAGTTCGGGCTGTATCAGACTAAACAATCCGTTTGAGTTTGCTGAACTACTGCTGGAACGACAGGATGGGTGGAATAGGGAGCGTATAGATCAACTGCTGGCCACAAACCGGACCACTAGAGTTAACCTGGATAAACCACTGCCCATACTCATCCAATATAGTACGGTATCGGCAACAGAATATGAGGTTAAATTTAGAGCGGATATATACAATCGTGACAACAAGCTGTTGGCCGCTCTCAATAAATCGTTTGAATTGCATCTTCCAGACCTGCCGGAAAACACACAAGCACGCATACGAGCAGGGGTACAATCCGCCAGCGCCAGTGTGGCAAGATTGCTTGGCCCTGATCCTGAGATAATCGGTGATCCTTACGAGAACCGCTATAGAGATGAGTCTCAGGGCGGAAATAGTATGTTCGAGCTTTGAGTGATACTGTTTCTTAGTTAGCTCAACACCCAATCGAACTGGTAGTCTTTATGATTGTTATGCCGATAAGCCATGGCGTCGCATGGCCCAGATGACATGCTCACGGACCAATTCTGATTCGTGCGACTGGTGTTTTTGTAACGCACGGATTATTTTTTCTGAATGCTCTGCGTTTCCCAGGGCTACAGCAATATTGCGTAACCAACATTCATAACCAATTCTTCTGATGGGCGATCCTTCCAGGCGTTTCAGAAATTCCTCTTCGCTCCAACTAAATAATTCGATAAGGTTCGGTGCATCTAATCCGTTTCGAGGAAGAAAGTCAGTCTCGCTGCTGGGTATGGCAAAACGATTCCATGGACATGACAGAAGGCAGTCATCACAGCCGTAGATGCGGTTGCCCATTAGCGGACGCAACTTTTCTGGTATTGATTCTTTTGATTCAATGGTTAGGTATGAGATGCAGCGCCTTGCGTCCACCTCATAGGGAGCGACGATTGCATCAGTGGGGCAGGCGACTATGCACTTTTTGCAGGTTCCACAGTGATCTTTCTCTTGGTCGTCCGGTAGAAGTGGTAGGTCGGTATAGATCTCGCCCAGAAAAAACCAGGATGCGGCACTACGGGTTACAATCAGGCTGTTTTTTCCTACCCAGCCAAGTCCCGCCTTAGCCGCCAAGGGTTTTTCCAGTACTGGGGCAGAGTCAGTAAATACTCGATAACTGTATTCACCTATTTCATCCCCGATGCGTTGCGCCAATTTCTGCAATCTATTTCGAATAAGCTTGTGGTAGTCGCGGCCCAGGGCATAGCGGGAGATATAGCCGAGGCCAGAGTCTGCAAGCACGTCCTCTGGGTTGGTGTCGGGAGGAAGGAAATCCAGGCGAGCAGATATGACACTGATAGTTCCCGGCAGCAGACTTTCCGGTTGGCTGCGCTTATGGCCATGGCGAGCCATGTATTCCATGTTGCCGTGACGCCCAGAGCTCAGCCACTTATCCAAATGCATTTTAGCTACATCCAGCCTGGTGTCAGTAATGCCTATCTGCTGGAAACCTAGCTCTAGGCCCCAGCGTTTTATATTGTCGGCAAGTTGCAGATACTCTTGGTTTTTCATCGCAGTGAGACTATACCATCTATTCCAATATCTTCGATTAGCCCCCACTAGACAATAAATCTCAGATACAATTCGAAACATATTCTGTTTTATCCAACTTGACTGGATCTGCATGAAAACAATGAAATTGAATGAAAATCTGCCTGATGAGCTCTACCGCGCGGAACAGGTGCGTGAGCTCGACCGCACGGCGATTGAGGATTTTGGCATCCCAGGTTTTACCCTTATGGAGAATGCCGGTGTGGCGGCCTATAGCCTGTTGCGGGAAAAATGGCCAGAAGCTCAGGATATCTCTGTAGTCTGCGGGATCGGCAATAATGGCGGAGACGGTTTTGTGGTTGCTAGGCTGGCCCTAAGAGATGGGATTGCAGTGCGGGTATTACAGTTGGGTAGTTCGGACAAGCTGACTGGAGATGCCAAGCGCAATTGTGATGCATTTATGGCGCTGGGCGGGGAGGTTATTCCATTCCAGTCAGTGCCAGAGCAGACCGAGGTTATCGTTGATGCGGTTTTTGGCACTGGTTTGGAGAGAGAAGTGATTGGGATCTGGGCTGAAGCTCTGGCCGCTATCAACGAACATTGGGCTCCGGTATTGTCTCTGGATATACCATCCGGTTTGCACTCAGATAGAGGAAAGGTACTGGGAAAAGCAGTGAAGGCGGATGCTACTATCAGTTTTATCGGACTAAAACAGGGAGCGTTCACCGGAGATGGACCGGAACAATGCGGTGAGCTGCATTTTGATGATCTTGGTGTCCCATCTGGGGTCTATTCCAAGCAGACTGCGTCCGCGTCTAGACTAAGTTGGAGTACTCTATCCGGCTACCTAACACCAAGAAGCCGAACGGCCCATAAGGGTGATTTTGGCCATTTGCTGATAATCGGCGGCGCACCTGGGTTTTCTGGAGCAGCACGTATGGCGGCTGAGGCTGCGGCCAGAAGCGGTGCCGGATTGGTGTCAGTCGCTACCAGCCCTGAGCATGCGGCTCAACTGAATATGTTGCGTCCAGAACTTATGTGCCATGGGGTTTCAGGCCCCAAAGATCTGATGCCGCTTCTGAAACGAGCCAGTGTTGTCGCTATCGGCCCCGGCATCGGCACATCAAAATGGGCCTTGATGCTATTGAGCGCTGTCCTGGAGACCAAGCTGCCACTGGTGATGGACGCCGATGCCCTCAATCTCTTGGCCTATGAATCATTGCAGCGGAACAACTGGATATTGACCCCGCATCCGGGCGAAGCTGCTCGTCTACTGGGTTGCAGTGTGGATAAGATTCAGTCTGATAGATTTCAAAGCGTGCGCAAGTTGCAGCTCAAATATGGTGGGGTTGTGGTTCTGAAGGGAGCTGGAACCTTGATACAGGGCAGGTCAGAGAGGGCCACAGGTCTATGTACTGATGGCAATCCTGGTATGGCAACTGGTGGTATGGGGGATGTGCTAACTGGTGTAATCGCATCTTTACTGGCTCAGGGCCATGATCCTGAACTTGCCGCTACCATGGGTGTATGCCTGCATGCCAATGCCGCCGATATTGCGGCAAAAAAGGGTGAGCGTGGTCTACTTGCTGGTGACCTGATGCCTAAAATAAGGGAGTTGATCAATCCGGAGACACTAGAGTGCTGATGCTTCGAGCTAATAGTCCTGAGCAACAGGAGGAGGCTGGTGCTGCCCTGGCCGCTCACTGCCCAAAAGGCTGTATCATCTATCTTTATGGAGATCTGGGGGCTGGGAAGACCACTCTGGTACGTGGGTTTATGCATGGACTTGGCCACACAGGGTCAGTTAAAAGCCCAACGTACACCCTGTTGGAGCCATACGAGATCGAAGGTATAAACTATTGCCACATCGATCTCTATCGCCTTGCCGACGCTGGTGAGCTGGAATACCTCGGACTGCGCGATCTATTGAAAGATGAGGCAACTCTATTGGTGGAGTGGCCGGAGAGAGGGCAGGGTGAGCTGCCTCCACCTGATCTGAGTATCCACATAGAGTATTTGCCGCAGGGGCGTAATCTTGAATTGAAGGCAGAGACAGAGTTGGGCAAGAAACTAATAGAGGCGGCTTCTGAGAGGCTTTGTATCGAACTTAATAACTGAATCGAGGAAAGTCTGCTATCCTTTAGAAAACACTGGAAATTTCTTCTTTCACATGCTAATTTTATTTTATATCCAGAGACTATTGGTGTGATGGTTGATGAAAATGAATAAGATTGCCGCCATCCTGTTGCTTCTTCTTAGTTTTTCCCTCCAGGCAGGGCAGACTAGTATCAACAGTCTGCGCCTTTGGAGCGCCCCAGATCACACTAGATTGGTGTTTGATACCAGTGCATCTGTACAGCACAGGATATTCGCCCTGAGTAAACCAGAGCGTCTGGTCATAGATTTCACCGATACCAAACTAAATACATCTCTTGTCGGTTTTGATGGCAAAGATCGCTATGTGCGAAGAATCCGTAGCAGTACCCGTGATGTTAACAACCTGCGTATTGTCTTGGATCTAAAGGCCAAGATAAAACCAAAAATCTTTGCTTTAGCTCCAAACCGTGAGTATGGGCATAGGCTGGTACTGGACCTGTTTAATACTGAGGCCATAGCGCGTATTCCACCAAATAAGGATGTAGCAAAAAGATATAAAAAGTACCAACCGGCTCGTGATATTGTGATTGCTATAGATGCGGGCCATGGTGGCGAAGACCCGGGTGCAATCGGCACTCGTGGAACAAGGGAGAAGGATGTAGTTCTGTCAATTGCACGAAAACTATCGGCCTTGATCAGTAAAGAGAAAGGTATGCGGCCGGTAATGATTCGCAAAGGAGACTATTATCTTGGCCTGAGAAAACGTTCGGCCATGGCGCGTCAGCAAAAGGCAGACCTATTCATATCTATTCATGCTGATGCCTTCAGGAATAAGCGGGCCAGAGGGTCTTCGGTCTATACCTTGTCTAGTCGTGGGGCCTCGAGTGAGGCGGCACGCTGGCTGGCTGAACGGGAAAATAGCGCCGACCTGGTAGGTGGGGTCGAGCTAAAAGACAAAGATGATGTCCTGGCTTCAGTGCTTTTAGATCTGTCTCAGACTGGTACCCGTCAGGCCAGTCATGACGTGGCAGACAAGGTTCTTGGTCGTATGCGTCGGGTGGGCAGTGTTCACCACAACTCAGTCCAGAAGGCTGGTTTTGCAGTACTCAAATCTCCCGATGTTCCTTCTATTTTGGTTGAGACTGCGTTCATCACCAATCCAACAGAAGAGAAGAAATTAAAGAACCATGGACACCAGACCAAACTTGCCCGATCGATTCTGTCCGGTATCCGAGACTATTTTCATAATAATCCCCCCCCCCGGAACTTTGTTGGCTCAAAAAGCAGCACCAGAACGAATCACTAAACGGAAGCATGTGACAAATCGTGGAGATACTCTAGCTATGATCGCCAGACAGTATCAGGTCAGCATCGATGGACTGCGAGATGCAAATGGCCTGTCTGGAAATTCCATCAGGGTCGGCCAGGTCCTACAGATACCTTGAGAATTCATGCTCTACCTTCACAGCTTATAAACCAGATCGCTGCCGGCGAGGTAGTGGAGCGTCCAGCTTCGGTGGTAAAAGAGTTGCTGGAAAATAGCCTGGACGCCGGTGCAGAACGTATCGATATAGATATCGAGCAGGGCGGAATAAAGCTGATTCGGATCCGGGATAACGGAAGAGGTATTCACAAAGACGATCTGGCCTTGGCCCTGTCCCGGCACGCCACCAGCAAGGTTGGAACTTTGCAGGATCTGGAGCAGGTATCCAGTCTCGGCTTCAGGGGCGAGGCACTGCCCAGTATTGCCTCAGTCTCACGTTTGGTATTGACCTCCAGACAGGCCGATGCCAGTTCTGGCTGGACTCTGGATGGGGTGGATGTTTGCGTTGATCCGGCTCCGGCTGCACACCCGGTCGGAACCAGCATCGAAGTAAGGGATCTTTTCTTTAATACCCCGGCAAGACGTAAGTTCCTCAAGACAGAACGTACTGAATTCAGCCATATTGATTCACTCCTCAAAAGGCTCGCACTGAGCCGATTTGATGTTGGATTCACCTTGCGCCATAACCAGAAAGAGATGTTCTCTCTGACACCAGCAAAAACCGGTTCTGAAAGGAATGCACGGGTAAGCCAGGTTTTGGGAAGTGCCTTCTTGGAAAACTCTTTGTTTATACAGGTGGAAGCGGCTGGTATGTGTCTGTTTGGATGGGTGGGCAGACCGACCTTCAATCGCAGTCAGGTAGACATGCAGTATTTTTATGTGAATAAACGGATGGTCCGCGACAAGGTGGTAAGCCATGCTGTGCGCCAGGCCTATCAGGACGTGTTGTTTCATGGACGACAACCGGTTTATCTGTTGTTTATGGAGCTTGATCCAAGATTGGTGGACGTGAATGTGCATCCAGCGAAATATGAGGTACGCTTTCGTGAAAGTCGCCAAGTACACGACTTTATCTACAGAAACATACAAAAGGCTCTGGCAGAAACAGAGATTGAGCAGCAAGGTGATATAGCGTCTGGCAAGGGCGAGATTAATTTAGAGTCGTCAGAATGGCCCTCACAACATTACTTTGAGACCAAGCCTCTCAACCTGGGTGTATCTGACCGTCGTAGCGCATACGAGGCAGTATTTCAGTCCCAGCGTCCACAGGATCAAGCTGGAATCAGTGCGTCTGAGACTAGCGACGCTCCACCACTGGGATTTGCTCTGGCCCAGCTACATGGCGTCTATGTATTGGCGCAAAATGCCAGAGGGCTTGTATTGGTGGATATGCACGCAGCTCATGAACGCATTGTATATGAACGCTTAAAACATACATTTGAGGGTGATGGGATTACCACCCAGCCACTTCTGGTACCGGTAACCGTGGCAGTTTCTGAGCGTGAAGCAGATCTGGCTGGAGAATCAGTAGAGCTGCTGAATGAACTTGGTATGGAGGTTGACCGCCTTGGCACTGAGAAACTGTTGATCCGCTCGATCCCAGCCATGCTCCAGGGCACAGATCCGGAACAACTATTAAGGGATTTGCTATCAGACATGGTCGAACATGGAAGCAGTGACCGTATTCGTCAAGAGATTAACGCCGTGCTTGCGGGTATGGCATGTCACGGTTCAGTCAGGGCAAACCGCAGACTTACCCTGGATGAGATGAATGCGCTACTGCGAGATATGGAAAGAACTGAACGTATTGGCCAGTGCAACCACGGTCGACCCACTTGGGTACAGTTAACCATGGATGAACTGGACAGATTGTTCCTGCGTGGTCAGTAATAGCAGGGCAACCCGCTAGAAATAATCTATAAATGAAAGACCTATCCAATAAATTAGGATCATCTGTAATCTTTCTGATGGGTCCAACTGCATCGGGCAAAACCGACCTGGCCATCAATCTGGTAAAGGAATTGCCCTGCGATATCATCAGCGTTGATTCGGCTTTGGTCTATCGTGGTATGGATGTAGGAACTGCAAAACCAACCCCTGAAGAGCAGGCACAGGCCCCACACCGTCTAATCGATGTTTGCGATCCCATAGAGAGCTATTCAGCAGCAAGATTCCGCCAGGATGCTCTATATGAGATAGGTGAGATACTTGCACAAGGACGTATTCCGCTGTTGGTGGGTGGCACCATGCTTTATTTTCGTGCCCTCCAGTATGGGCTCTCGGAACTACCGGATGCTGATCCGCAGATCAGAGAGCGGTTGGATGTAGAAATGAGAGAATCTGGTCTGGTCACAATGCACGCGCGTCTTCAACAGATTGATCCGCTGGCAGCGAAGCGTATCAGTCAAAATGACCCGCAGCGGATTCAACGTGCGCTCGAAGTGTACGAGATCACTGGTAAACCGCTCTCAGAGCTGCAACGACAAAATGGGGAACAAAAGCTGCCATACCAGGTCATTAAACTAGTACGTGCTCCACAGGAACGTTCGTTGTTGCACCAGCGCATAGAGAGGCGGTTTCACCAGATGTTGGAACTGGGGTTTGAACAGGAGGTCAGGAGTCTTTTGCAAAAGTGGGATCTGGGCCACGAAATGCCATCGATGCGTTTAGTAGGATACCGCCAGATGTTGCGTTATATCGGTGGTGGATATTCCCGTGATGAAATGATCGAAAGGAGTATCATTGCCACTCGCCAATTGGCGAAAAGGCAGTTCACATGGTTGCGGTCGGAGAAGGATGCCAACTGGTTGAATAATGGAACAAAAAATGTTTTAGATCAGGCCTTGAAAATGGTATTAATGCCCACATCTAGAAGCTAACTGTAATTATAAAACCATGTGCTACACTAATTCTCAGGACAGAGAACAATTTAGTGTGGACCTAGATGATCTGTCCCGTCTCGATGTAGTCGGAACCAATAATAACGAAGGAGAATAACATGTCGAAAGGGCAAAGTTTACAAGACCCTTTTCTTAACGCACTGCGAAAAGAGCGGGTACCAGTCTCAATATTTCTGGTAAACGGGATTAAATTGCAGGGGCAAATAGACTCATTTGATCAGTTTGTTGTTTTGTTAAAAAACAGCGTCAACCAGATGGTTTACAAACATGCAATATCCACCATCGTTCCGGCGCGTAACATCAAGATTCAAACCGGACCAGAAACCCAGCCAGAACCTGGGAATTACTAGTCAATTCAAGGGATGCCAAAACAAGGCATCCCTATTCATACCTAAATCGTCCTGGGGTAGCTACGCCTGATATATGTTTGAACGCCCTAAGACAGGCGAGCGCGCTGTTCTTGTTAACCAGGACATGGGCGCGCGCCCGGACCCAGAAGAGTCAAATGAATTTGTAGACCTAGTGGTATCTGCTGGTGCAGATCCATTGACTGTTATAACTGGTAGTCGCAAATCACCGGACCCAAGATTTTTTATCGGACGCGGTAAAGTACAAGAAGTAGTGGACGCTATCGCCGGTGCTGAAGCTGAAGTGGTTATATTCAACCACGATCTCTCTCCCAGTCAGGAACGAAATCTGGAACGTGAATTCAAGTGTAGAGTGGTGGATAGAACAGGTCTGATTCTTGATATCTTTGCCCAGAGGGCGCGCTCTTTCGAGGGTAAGCTTCAGGTGGAACTGGCTCAGTTGAGGCATCTGTCCACGCGTTTGGTTAGAGGCTGGACTCACTTAGAGAGGCAGAAGGGCGGAATAGGATTGCGTGGTCCTGGCGAGACCCAGCTAGAAACAGACCGGAGACTGTTGAATAACCGAATTGACCAGATTCGAAAACGGCTTAAAAAGGTTGATAGTCAGCGGGATCAAGGCAGAAAATCAAGAAATCGGGCCGAGGTTCCTACCGTATCACTGGTTGGATACACTAACGCAGGCAAGTCCACGCTGTTTAATCTGCTTACAGATTCTGGTGTGTATGCTGCAGACCAACTTTTTGCAACCCTTGACCCGACTCTAAGAAGAGTGGAACTGCCAGGTGAAGGTGCCGTGGTGTTGGCGGATACGGTGGGATTTATATCCCATCTTCCCCACGAACTAGTAGCTGCCTTCAGATCAACTTTGCAAGAGACGGTTTCTGCTAGTCTTTTGCTGCACGTAATCGATTGTGCCAGCCCGCAAAGGGCAGTATGTGTGGCCGAGGTGAATGATGTGCTGGACCAGATCGGAGCCAGCGGAATTCCACAGATAGAGATATATAACAAAGTTGATCTATCGGAAGGAGACGTAGCACATGTGGAACGAGGTGAGGATGGACTGGTAAGAAGGGTCTGGATTTCTGCCAAGGATGACGCAGGCGTGGATCTACTGTTAGATGCAATTGCAGAGTTTTTCCATCAAGGACATGTGCGTCACACCATCCATCTTAAACCAGAAGACGGTCGTTTACGCTCCCGTCTTTATCAGGTCGCTAATATTCTTACAGAAGAGATTCTGGAGCAGGGCGGCTGGAAAATTGAGGTTGAAATGCCAAGCCGTGAATATGAGCGTCTTGCCAGCAAGGAAAGAGCATTGGAAAGCAGGCTGATTGCATGAGTTGAATTTACAATGATCGGCACCAATCATAGAACATTAGTGTCATATGTAAGATAGTCCCGACTCGGACTGAATTAAGTAAATGCCAGTTGTATAAACAAACGGCTACTATTTTGGTTCATTTTATCGGGCATGCAGGCTAGAATTAGCCAATTTCGCGGTAATACCGCATAACTGAATCTCAACAGGAGTAGTACATGGCCTGGAACGAACCCGGTGGGGACAAAGATCCCTGGGGCGGAAACGGTAAGAATCAAGGCCCACCTGATCTGGATGAAGTAGTAAAAAAACTTCAGGACAAGATGGGTGGATTATTTGGCGGTGGCAAGAGCTCTTCCGGTGGCTCCGGTGCAGACGGATCTATTAACGGTCCCAGCTCGACCGGGATTGGCATGATAGTAGTGATCGCCTTTCTGGTATGGCTGGCAAGTGGAATCTACATCATCGAGCCGGCAGAGCGCGGAGTGATACTGCGTTTCGGAGAATACCAGGAGGTTACAGATCCTGGTCCACACTGGCACCTGCCGTTCCCAATAGAGACGGTCGAAAAGTTTAATGTAGATGAGATTCTATCATTTCGGCATCAGGCACTTATGCTGACCAGTGATGAGAATATTGTCGATATTGAGCTAACGGTCCAATCCAGAATACAGGACGCAGCAGACTACTGGTTTCAGGACCAGAATCCGGACAAGACCTTGCGCGACGCAACTGAAACTGCAGTGCGTGAAACCATTGGCAAAAGCAAACTGGACTTCATCCTTACCCAGGGTCGTGGTGCTATCGCCGACCGTATCAAACAAAGTACTCAGGATTTGATCAACAATTACCGTACAGGTATTGAGATCATTGGTATTAACATGCAGCCGGCTAAGCCGCCGGAGCAGGTTAAGGGTGCCTTTGATGATGCCATCAAGGCGCGTGAGGACAAAGAGAAGAAAGAGAACCAGGCACAGGCTTATGCCAACGAGGTTATCCCGGTGGCTCGTGGTAATGCCGCGCGTAAACTAGCTGACGCCAACGCATATAAAGAAAGGGTTATCGCTGAAGCCGAGGGTGAGGCCAGCCGCTTCTTGGCAGTACTCACCGAGTATGAGAAGGCCCCTGAGGTTACACGTCAAAGGCTATATCTGGATACGATTGAAGATGTATTGGGCAAGACTAACAAGGTCATGATAGATACGAAAGATAGTAATAGTCTGATGTATCTGCCTCTGGACAAGCTGATTCAACCAGGCGGCAAGGCCGGATCCCAGTTGCAGAATGTAAAGCCAGAGCAGACCCAAAGGCAGATTGAGCAGGAACTGCGTCTGCGAGAAGTCGACCGCAGCAGGAGGGTTCGCTGATGTCATCAAGTAAACTTGGATTAGTAATAGTAGCGGGTCTCGTGGCGATAGGTATCTCCCTTTCCGCATTTACCGTAAAGCAGTGGGAAATGGCCATTAAACTGCGTCTGGGTGAAATCATAGATGCAGACTACAAGCCAGGACTACACTGGATGGTTCCTTTCATTAACAACGTAAAGACCTTTGATGGACGCATTCAGACCCTGGATGCACGTCCACAACGTTTCCTTACTATTGAAAAGAAAGACGTGATCGTAGATTCATTCGTCAAGTGGCGTATTGCCAATGTAGGACAGTATTATCGCTCTACCGGTGGTAATGCTGCGCGTACATCTTCTTTGCTGGCAGAGCGTATCAATACCAGCCTGCGGGATGAGTTCGGTAAGCGAACCATCAAAGAGGTGGTTTCAGGCGAACGTGCTGAGATCATGACTCTGTTGACCAAGGATGCCGATGAAAAAGCCAATGAACTTGGGGTAGAGGTAATCGACGTAAGGATCAAACGTATCGATCTACCAGCCGAGGTAAGTGGTTCGGTGTACGAACGTATGCGTGCAGAGCGTGAACGAGTTGCACGTGATCTGAGAGCGAAGGGTGATGAGGCCGCAGAGAAGATCGAAGCCGAGGCTCAGCGCCAGCGTACAGTTACCTTGGC
>RRYU01018907.1_pt1 | contig 31134 bp, 27 predicted proteins | sample 2162651 | NCBI WGS metagenome assembly RRYU01 (sample SAMN10267283, study PRJNA491782) | microbial mat metagenome | isolation source: biomat in the production well | place: Japan: Minami-Kanto gas field, natural gas well KTG3 | collected 2017-06 | reverse complement strand
TGAGCAGGTATTCGTCGCTCCGGCGCACGCCAATAAAACCCACCCCCAGGCTCACCGCGACAGCCGCACTTGCCGCAAAGAGGACGAGGGCATTGATGGCGTAGCGGGTACGCAATTCGCTGCGCAGATCCTTGATGAAGATGGCCCATGCAGCAGCGAGGAGGGCGGGCAGACGGATGGATGCGGGTTGCTGCATCGTAGTGCGTACCTTATATCAGGATTGGCCAAACTGGAGCAAGAGATCGGCATAGCGCAGTTCTCGCGGGTCGTTGGTGGCTACCACGACAAGGCCGTGTTGGCGTTGCCGGGCGATCACCACGTCCACCACCTCAGCGCCGCGTGTATCAAGCGTAACGGTCGGTTCGTCGAGGAGCAACACGGGAGGGCGGTGGAGCAGCGCGTAGGCGTAGCGGAGGCGATGGGCCATCCCGGAGGAGTAGGCGGCGAGGCGATCATCGCCGCGCCCACCCAGGCCAATCTCGTCCAACAACGCATCAATCGCGGCATCATCTATTTCTACCCGGCGCACCTTGGCGAAGAAGTGCAGGTTCTCGCGGGCGGTCAGTTCGCGGTAGAGCGCCAGATCGGGTGCGACCCAGCCGATCAGGTGGTTGGCGGCGCGTGGCTCCCAGGCGCCGCCGGCGTGGTGGTAGTAGGCAGTACCAGCAGTTGGCATCTGTAGCCCTGCTAAGAGGCGCAGGAAGGTGCTCTTGCCACTGCCATTGGCTCCACTTACCACCAGGACTTCGCCCTGCTCTACCTGTAAACTCACCTGCGCAAAGACGGTGCGCGGGCCGTAGCTGGCGGCGAGGTCTTCAATATGTAGGCTGATCTCCATGGTGCAGGATTGTACCATATTGGAGTCTAGTTGGGGTGTTGTATGGGAGCACCGGCTTCCAGTCGGTCGGTGGCGCATCGTGACCGACTGGAAGCCGGTGCTACTTTCGCCCTTAACCGAGCGCACGTCCGCATAAGGAATACCGCGCAGGGGCGCGTCACGACGCGCCCCTGCGCATCCCAAAGGTAGCACCGGCTTCCAGCCGGTCGGTGGCGCATCGTGACCGGCTGGAAGCCGGTGCTACTTTCGCGCTTAACCGAATGCCAATGGCACACCACCGCCTCCATGCGCTCCCTTCGACAGGCTCAGGGAGCGCACCGTTGGCTGAGCTTGTCGAAGCCAACGGCACACTCCCTTAACGCCTCAGCACCACCAACGCCTCTCCTACCCCTCCACTTGGATTGAGGAGCAACATGCCCTGCTCGCTACTCCCCTGCTCGCCCTGGTCGCGCAGGAGGTAGCTGCTGCTGCTGTTGGCCGCGAGGCTGATCTGGCTCAGGGGTGGGGTAGCGGCTTCAGTGCTGATGCTGTAGCGCCCGTTGTGTAGCGCCATGGTGGCGGTGATGACCGCGTTGGGTTGATGGATCATGTAGTAGTTGTCGCGGGTGGTGGCAGAGAGAGCGATCAAGCGCCCCGCATCTGCATCGCTTAGCCCCACCTGTTCACCACAGATGGTGAGGATGAAGCTGCCACTGTTGGTTCCATGTTGGGTAAAGAAGATGGCGCTGTAGGGGCCGTTGATCGGTCCGGCATAGGTGGCATTGCGACCATCAGCGGCAAGGTTGTTGTTCCCATCGAGTTCGCTCGTATAGACCACCGCATCAGCTTGTCCGTCACGGTTGGTGTCGAGTTGGATGGTGATTGCGACGGGGTAGTTGGCATGGGTGACGGGTTGCCATGTCTGGACGCCAAACTGGAGCAGTAGGTTGGAGCTACAGATACCGGATGCGGGGTAGCTGGCTGCACCGAGGTAGCGCGGGGTGATGTTGAGATCCTGGCTCCCCTGTGCGCCTGCTTCTGGGGCGGTGGGATTCTCGCCAAGGAGCGGGAAGATCTGATAGTCTGCGCTCCCCACGCCACTGTTCTGGAGGGTGAAGGGGGTGGTGTCAGTATCTGTGGAACCCGTGCTGACCTGTACGTCGGCGGAGCGGCGGGGAAGGACGTGCCACGCCATATGCAGATCGTGCGCCGGATTCTGGGGGTCGCTGAAGGTGAGGTAGCCGTCATATTCTAACTGGTTGAGGTTACTGCTCGTCCCGCCTCCAGCCCCAGAGTTGAGAGTCCAGGGGCGTAGTTTGCGGCCGTCAATCAGCAATTCGACCCGGACGTAGCGCGATTTGTAGGCAGGTACTTTGATCTCGTGAATGAGTGGGCGTAGTTGGACTGCACCGTTTTCGGCGTCGTCGGTGTAGCGGAAGGTGCTGTCAATCGTGTAAGTAATGGGTTGATCGGTATAGTTCTTAATCTCGATCATGCGTTCGATCCGCACTTCTTCCTGTGTGACATTGATCATGCCAAAGGAGAGGCTGGCCGCTGAACCGAGAAATTCCCATACGGCAGCCCCTGAGTTGAGGGCGCGATCTATGCGTAGTTCACCGTTCCCAATGCGGGTGATGGGAGCAAGAAGACCGGGAGCAGTGGCCGGATTGAGGCTAATCGCGGTCTCGGCACTATTCATCAGGCGCGCCTTGATCTCGAAGGGCGGGGTAATCGGCCACGATTCGGCGATCAGGAGGGCTGCGGCTCCTGCCACGAGTGGTGTGGCACTTGATGTCCCACCAAAGGGGGCAGTGGCGCTGCCGCTACCAGCCACAGCGGAGATACTATTCCCCGGTGCGGCAATCTCCGGTTTCACCAACTGCCCGTACTGGTAGTTGAAGCGGTTGGGGGGAAAGGCTTCGCCCGATGATGGCCCACGGGATGATGATCCGACCACGCTGCCTGCTAGGGGGATCGTGTTAGCTTGGGCGAGGCTGATCGTGACACCAGTGCTGCTCAGCGCCGAACGGATCATATTCGCGTCGTTCCAGGTGATCACGAGCGCCGGGGCGCAAGTGCCATCAGATGGTTGCGGGCACTCACCGGCGTTGGTGAAGCTCATCGCGTCGCCCGGCGCACTCAGGGCGACGAGTACCCCAATGGCGCCAGCGGCGCTCACGTGGGCCACCTTGGCACTCACGCTACAGTCACCGCGCTCGATCAGTGCGATCTGACCCGTGAGGTTGGGGGGGAGCGTCGCTGGATCACAGGCGCGACCCGCAGCGACCACCGCCCCGCTCACATCATGGGTGATGGGTGCCCAATCGAGGGTGGCGGTGTTGGCGTAGAGACCGACCAAGGACGGGGGGTTGGTGATCGCAAACGGGAAGGCGCGATCATTCGGCCCATGGGTCTGCGCGACGGCCAGGGCTGAAGGGGCAGCGGCGGGGCTACTGATAATGTACGGGCGGTCGCCATTGTTGCCCGCCGCAGCTACGGTCAAGACACCGATCATATCGGCACGCTCCACGGCAGTGGCGAGGTCGTCGAAGTAGCCCTCGCCATAGGCCGTTCCGAAGGACATATTGATAATATCCACATGATCATCGGTCTGGCCATCACCATTAGGATCAACGGCATACTCCATCCCCAGTAGGATGGCGGCACCACTACAGGATTGGGAGAGAGCAGAACAGACCTTGACCGCGTGGAGGTAGGCGGCGGGAGCCACACCATTAGTACCAGCGATGAGGTCAGCAACGTGCGTACCGTGGCCATTGGCATCTATGGGATCAGGATCGGGGGCGAGCGGGCCATGAGGCCACGTCTCACCCACAAAGTCGTAGCCACCCACCACCTTAGCGGTGGGGAAGAAGCCATCGCGGGTGGTATGGTCGGCATAGGCTTGCTGGTAGGCAGCAGGCGTACCGGGGCCACCCAACGCGGCGTGGGTGTAGTCAATCCCCGAATCGAGGACTGCGACATGGACTCCCGCCCCGCCATGATCCGTTTGGGGGACTTGGGATGTGGTTGGGCTGAGAGGCAGATCTACCTGCTCTTCTAGTTGGAAATTAACCACCGGATTGATCGTGAGTACCCGTGCATCCTGGGCTAACATGGGCAGTGTGCGGGTCTCCATCTCTACGATGAGGGCATTGAGCAGCAGATTGGTGCGCCCGATCAAATGGTAACTCGGATCGCTCTGCTGGATCTGGGCGAGCAGTGCCTCTTGCTCGGCATGAACGATAGCGGCTTGATCGGGTTGGTTGGTAGCGAGTACCACAGGCGTGTGGCTGAGTTGGACAATCACCTCGGCGCGTTCAGCAGTAAGATCGAGGAGTGGATGGAGTTTCGAGGTGGCGGGTTGATCGAGTCTAAGGTGCTGGATGGTATCAGGCAGTGGAGGATTGCCACCCTGGGCACGACTCGACATAGCGGGAATCATGGAGAGACTCAAAAAGATCAGCACGCGGATGGCGCTGACAAACAGGCGGCTTCTTCTGTGAAGCATATCGGTTGTCCCCCTCCTCATACATGGGGCACCCCAACCAATATCGGGGTTCCCGGTTCCGCAGATGGGTGAGCGACACGACTATCCCCCCGGATAGTGGGCTGGTAGATCTGCGGTCTAGCCAGGAGCAGTGGGATCTATGGAGGGTTTGTGGGATTCTCCTGCTATAGTACAGAAGATCGCTGATCTCTGGCGCGTTGTCAAGAGGTCATGCGGCTGGATAACAATACCGTCATTTGTTGTTGGTAGCAGCTATGCGCCGAAGCCTGATTCTGATCATTCTGGTTGCGCTCATGCTGCGAGCATGGGCAGCACTGGTATTACCGATAGACTTTGATGAGCCGATCTATGTGGATGCGGCATTGGGCTATGCCCATGCCATCCGCACGAGCGATGCAGCATTCTTCCTCAATCCCCCCGTCAACCGCGAGCATCCCCCACTGGTCAAGCTGCTCTACGCGGGGGGGGCGCTACTCCTAGGGGATGCCGCGAACCCCACGAGTCTGCTCTATACCAGCAGGGCGATAGCGGTAGTGGCGGGGGTGGGGGCAGTGGCCGCAGCCGGCTGGGCCTTCGGGCCACTGGCAGCGGGGTTGCTGGCGATCCATACCCTCACCGTGAAGTATAGCGCCCAAGCCTACCTGGAAGCCCTGCCCCTCCTGGCGATGCTGCTCGTCTTGGGGGCAGCCCGTCGCCCCCGCATGGGGTGGCTGGTAGTGTTGGGGCTAGGCGTGGCAGCCGCGAGCAAACTGACCTACCCGCTCGTGCTGGCTCCGGCATTGCTGGCGCTACTCGGCTGGCGTCGGGGGTACACGATCATCCTGTTGGCGCTGGCGGGGCTACTCTTTCTGGGTCTCAGCCCCAGCCTATGGCCCGATCCACCCGCTCGCATCGCAGCGATGTTGGGCTTTCACGCTGCCTACACCCAGAGTGCAGCCGTTGAGAGTGCCAACTACCCCTGGCTACAACCGCTCATCTGGCTGGCTACATCCCCGGCTACCACTTGGCACCCAGAGGTCTTCTTCTACCCTGGGCTAGACGGCCTGATCTTCCTCTTTGCGCTGGCTGGTATCCCCCTGGCATGGCGCGAGCCAGAACGGCGCTGGTTGGTGATTGGCCTGCTAGGAGGGCTACTCATCCTGCTCGTCTGGCCGACCAAGTGGCCGCAGTATACGCTCCCACTCGTGCCATTGGTGGTGGCACTGGCCGATCCGGCCATACGGCGGCTGGTGGCGCAGCTACGAGCGTGGGACGACTATTGGGGCTGGAGTCGGATCATGTTGCCGCACCCGCCGCGCTACGCATGGGTTGCGATGGGCATCTTTGGCAGTTTTGTGGCCGGCATCTACCTCTACGGAATGGCCGGAGTGGCACTCGGCAGCATCGGCTGGTCACAGATCGCCCCCACCAGCCTGCCCCTCCCGCGTGGCAGCATCCATGCCCTCCTGCCCATGCCAGATGGGCGTATGGCCATCGCGGGAGATGGCGGGGTCGTGCTAGGGCATGCGAGTGGCCCCTGGCAGATGCTGCCCGATCCGGGGGTGGGGCGGGTGCGGGCGATGGTACGTGATCAGAACGGGGAGATCTGGGTAGGTGGGAATGATGGGGTAGCGGTATGGGATGGGCGCAGGTGGCACACAGAGCTAGGTGCAGGCACGCAGATCACCGCGTTGGCCGTGGATGCGCGAGGGAGGATCTGGGCGACCAGCCAGCGTGGGGTATGGGTACAGAGAGAAGATGCCAACGAGTGGGAACGGATGGATGGGATTGGTGACACAAGCGTGTTAAGCATCGCCATGCAGGGCGAGGCGGTATGGTTGGGCGGGGTAGGCCAGGTATGGCGGGTAGAGAAGGGAGAGACACACCACTTTGGGGAGAGCGAGGGCTTCGGGGAGGCGGGGGTGAGCGCCATCCTGATTGACGGGCATGGGCAGGTGTGGGCAGCCACCCTGGGGGATGGGTTAGCACATTGGGATGGGGAAGTATGGCAGTGGATGACCCCGGCCAACTCCGGGTTGCCCTCGGCGATCATCACCGCGCTGGGCAGCAGTGACGCGGATACCCTCTGGGTAGGGACGGGGCGACCCCTAGAGATCGGTGGGAGGTTGGTGCGCTACGATGGTCAACGCTGGCGCCAGTACCTCCCACGCAACTCCGGCTTTTCGGGAGCCGAGCCAACCGTGATTCAACTCGGCAGCGATCACCACCTCTGGATCGGGACGCGCAGCGGGGGCATCGAGCGGTATCAACCCTAGAACATCCGCCGCAGGAACCGCGCCCACAAGATCCCGATGCGGTGGTGGGGATGTGCGAGCCATGTTCCAAAGAGCGCAGCAACAAGGCGGCTCATACGCCGCTTAGACGTAGGCATGATCACCCTCCAGATCTACACCGCTAGGCTACGCACACACTGCAAAAGAATCGCCTCGTTCACCGCATCCGGAACAACCAGCATCACCCGCCCATTAACCACCAATGTAGGAGTACGCATCACCGCATAACACTCCACAAGTTCGGGAAAGGCACGCACTTCTATCGTATCCACCACAATCAGGCGTGAGAAGTGGGCAAAAGAATGGGCAAGAGCCACCATAGCAGGACAGGCACGATTCTCGGCACTGACAAAGATCTGGATGTGGAGGGGATGCTTGAGATGCCCCAGAAACGTGCGGGTCGGCTTAGTAAGGGATATACTCTCTACCCCACCCATACGCAACACCGTATCGAGCAAGGCGCTGAAGGTATAGCCGCTCGGCAGGCCATAAAAGCGTATGTTATTCTCATCACCTTCCGCATTGCGCACCATAATGGCAGGCAACCGTCCGATACCAAAACTGAGTGCGAGGCGCATATCATTCTGCGTATCGTACACCTCCAAATGGAGATCGGGATGCATCTCCACAAAGGTTTCGAGAAAATCCTGAATAATCAGGCCATATTCATCATCAGCAGAAGGCATGAAGAGCATAAGATAGACCGGCTGATGGAGCACCGCCAAGATCTGTTGTACAGCGTGGCGTTCATGCTCGCCAAAGAAGGCGATCTCGGAATGGGCGATACCGATAGGGGCATGTGGTTGCGGTATCGTTGTAGGTAGAATAACTGGGATGCGCATAGGTACACCATCACAATCCTTAACCAACATATCCACCAATAATGAGTGCTGAAATCACCTGAAGTAAGACTACAAATGGATTACTTGCAACAATATATCGTTGGAAATTTTTGTGGGTTGGATTCTGATACAACCGTACCTGAGTAACAACCGGGATGACGAGAGCGAGAACCACAACGACCACCGCCCAGACATGGCCAGCCAGCAACGCAAAGATGAGTAACAGAATCTCACAGACCGCAATAATCAGGTACGAGACGAGCAACGTGCGGTGGGGGCCAAGCGCAACCGTCATGGACTGCAAGCCATGTTTGCGGTCGCCTTCAATACTCTTAATATCATTGAGAAAGAGCAGACCGGCGGCCATCGCACTACTAATGATCGCCAGGGTAAAACTAGGCCATGTCATGGGTGCAAAGGTGAGATGGCCAGCATTCCAACTCAGAAAGACATACCCAAAACCGACAGCGGGCGGGCCGAACCAGTAGTGTTGTTTGAGTTTGACGGGAGGAATGCTATAGGCAGCGGAGAGCAGCAGGCTGAGGATAGCCAGGACGATGATCCAAGGGTTGGCTGGTACGAGAAAGAGCGCAACCAGAGCCGTTGCCCCTCCCAGACCGATCCAGTTCACCCGTGCCGCTGCCAGACTGATACGCTGAGAAGGGATGGGGCGTGAAGGGTCGTTAATCGCATCGAGATGACGATCAAAATAGTCATTAATACTCTGACTAAACCCTGTGCCCAATGGGCCACACATCAACGCCACCAAAGCGACACGTAAGAGATCACCACCATCACGGAAACTAAAGCCAGGATCACCCTGACCAGCGGCCAGTGCCCCACATAGCACCATCGCAATGGGCGTAATCCACGTAACCGGATCGGCCAGTTCAATGTGCGTGCGCACCTGCTGGATGAATGACTTCGGGGTAGCGGTCAAGGTTGGTACATGAGACTTGGCCATAGAGCAGCATGTTCCGCAAAACGAGGGTAGCCACGAGTGGTACCGGGTAGATGGAGTGCATCAATATGCCGTTCTACTCTACCATCGCCATCATGTGGAAATCATTAAGTATCGGCACAAAGGCATGTGGTCTTCATGTGGGAGAACACCAAGCGCCTACTCTCAGCAAAGAATGTGGTCTATAATGCACATGAGCAACCGAAGATCCTTGTAGAGGCCACCCATGAGTTCCCGGCTCCTCTTAGCCGACAGCGAACCACAAATGGTGCGCATGCTCAGAAGCGTGCTCGGCACCGAAGGCTATGTCGTGCAGGTGGCAACAGATGGCCCCACGACACTAGATCTGGTTGCTAAGTGGCGTCCCGATCTGATCTTGCTTGAACTACGCTTGCCCCTGCTCAATGGCCAGGAGGTATGTCAGCGTATCCGTGACTGGTCGCAAGTGCCGATCATCATACTGACCGAGTGTGACGGCGAGGATGAGAAGGTCACACTGCTCGATCTCGGTGCCGACGACTACATCACCAAGCCATTCAGCATGCGCGAACTCTTGGCTCGTATCCGCGTGGCATTGCGTCATGGTGCCCGGTTACACCAGGATGGTGGCTCGGTCGTTACTTTTGGCAGCCTCCAGATTGATCGCTCGCGACGGCTTGTCACCCATGATGGGCGTGAACTACGGCTGACTCCCACCGAGTACAATCTGCTGGTGCTCCTCAGCGGGCATGCAGGGAAGGTGCTGACGCACCGCATGATCCTACGTACCATCTGGGGGCCGCATTCTGAACATGACCTCAACACCCTGCGCGTCTTTGTCACCCAACTGCGGCGCAAGATCGAGGTCAACCCGGCTACTCCAACCCTGATCCTGACTGAGCCAGGCGTCGGGTATCGTTTTCGCCCTCCGGATCAGTAGCTTCCTTCGGCAGGCAAAGAGGTAATGATGGTATACGACCCCTCATCTCCCGTAGATCTGACCACCTGTGATCGTGAGCCGATCCATATTCCGGGTTCGATCCAGCCCCATGGGGTGCTCATGGTGCTGAGTGAGCCGGATTTGACGATCATTCAGGTGAGTGCCAATACAGCAGCGTTCTTGGGCCACACCCCCCAGGAGTTGCTCGGTCAATCCTTGAGCATCCTGATGGGGCCGGATGCTGTGGTGAATATGCACGAGAGCCTTGTCCATGAAGAGATTGAGACAACTGCACTCTATGTGTGCTCGCTACCACTAGGCCGCACCGGCCACACGTTCGATGTGATCGCCCATCGCATGCAAAACATGCTAGTCCTTGAATTAGAACCATCCACCCAGAGCGATCAGAGCATGATCCTGCGTGTCTACCGGATGGTTCGCAGTGCGGTAGCCTCGTGCCAACGTGCGCCGACCTTACGGGCCTTCGCCCAGACCCTAGTTGGCGCGGTGCGTAAACTGACCGCGTTTGATCGGGTGATGATCTACCAGTTCCAACCCGACGGTTCTGGAGTAGTCATTGCTGAAGAGAAGGGCGAAGCATTCGAGTCCTACCTCGATCTCCACTACCCCTCCTCGGACATTCCGCGTCAGGCACGGGCACTCTACCTGCGCAACTGGCTGCGGCTCATCCCCGACGTGACTTACCAACCGGTGCCGATGCTGGCCATCACTCCCGATCACCCCAGCATCCCCCTCGATATGAGCCACGCAGCACTACGTAGTGTTTCGCCTATTCATATTGAATATCTGATCAACATGGGAGCCAAGGCATCCATGTCCATCTCGTTGATCAAGAATGGGCAACTCTGGGGCCTCGTCGCCTGCCACCACCACACCGGCCCACACTACCTGCCCTACGACATGCGGGCGGCCTGTGAATTCCTGGGGCATGTCGTCTCGCTCCAGATCGGTGATAAAGAGGCCGCTGAGGATGCCGCCGACACCATCGCCTTCCAGGGTATCCAGGCGGCGCTCGTGCAGCAGATGAGTGTGGCGAATGATGTGGTGGCTGGCCTCACCCAGTTCAGCCCCAATCTGAGCAACTTCATTGATGCGGGTGGCGTAGCTGTGTGCCTAGAGGGTCAGCATGTCTTGATGGGGAACACCCCACCCGAAGCGGTGGTGCGCGAACTGATCGAGTGGCTGGGACAAGAGGTGCGGGATAGTATCTTTGCGACCCACGCCCTCCCCCAACACTACCCGCCTATCACACCCTTTACTGCCATAGCCAGTGGCCTCTTGGCTGTGCGGCTCGACCGTACCCGGCCTAACTACCTGCTCTGGTTCCGCCCAGAGGTGATCCAGACGGTACGTTGGGGCGGCAATCCCGCCAAACCGGTTGAGGTTCAGGATGGAAGCGCCGTGCTCACCCCGCGCCGATCCTTTGAGGTCTGGAAGGAACGGGTTACCCAGACGGCCATTCCCTGGCGCACCTGTGAAGTCGCAGCGGCCCGCGATCTGCGCCGCGCAATCATTGATCTGGTACTCTATAAGGTAGAGGAGCTCTCGCGCCTCAACGAAGAATTGACCCGCAGTAATATCGAACTCGACTCCTTTGCCTATGTGGCCTCGCATGATCTCAAGGAACCACTACGCGGGTTGCACAACTATGCCCATTTCTTGATCGAGGATTATGGCGATAAACTCGATGCCGATGGCAAAGAGAAGCTCATGACCCTAGTGCGCCTGACCCAACGCATGGAGGCGCTGATCGATTCGCTGCTCCTCTACTCACGAGTTGGCAGAGCCGAACTCACCTGGAGTGAGGTTGATCTCCATGCCGAACTGCATGATGTGATCAATCTGCTGGCCCCGCGTCTCCAAGAGAGTGGCGTCGAGATCCGCATCCCCCACCCCTTGCCCCGCATCCGAGCCGACCAAGCACGGGTGCGTGAGGTCTTTAGTAACCTGATCGCAAATGCGATCAAGTATAACGATAAAGAACAGAAATGGGTCGAGATCGGTGTCTCCTGCCTAGAGAGCGAGGAGAGTAGGCCGCACTACCTCTTCTATGTACGCGATAACGGTATTGGTGTCCCCGAAGAGCACCAAGAGACCATCTTCCGCATCTTCAAACGCCTGCACGGCCGCGATGAGTACGGAGGGGGTGTGGGGGCAGGGTTGACGATTACCAAGAAAATTGTCGAGCGCCACGGGGGGAGTATCTGGGTGACATCACATGTCGGCGAAGGCACCACCTTCTGGTTTACCCTTAGCCGCATTGATACGAGCCAACACATGCCGGGGCGCACGTCAGCGGAGTATCTATAGAAGTTTGAGTGGAGATTCTATGCGTGAGTGGCATATTCTCCTGATCGAAGATAGTGACGAGGATGTCGCCGCAACCATCCGTGGGTTGCGCCGTGAGGATGTGGCGCTCGTTGTTCACCGTTGCACAACCGGCGATCAGGCTCTCGATTACCTCTACCAGCGCGGGCGCTATAGCGGTGCGGCTCAAGCCCCCCGCCCAGATCTGATTCTCCTCGATCTCAATCTGCCCGGTACTGATGGACGCGCACTCCTCGCTGTCATCAAGGATGATGAAGACCTCAAAGCCATCCCGGTCGTTGTCCTTACCACCTCCAACAACCCCAAAGACATCGCCAGTTGCTACCAGCGCGGAGCGAATAGTTACCAGATCAAGCCGGTTGACTATGCACGCTTCAAGCAGTCTGTTCAGACCTTAATTGACTACTGGTTCCTGATTGTCACTCTCCCCGATGAGAACACAGCCGCATAGGCTTAACGAAACCCAAATGAATGCATCCCCTTTGCATCGTTTAGCGCAAATATCTTCGGCGCTAGAGTAGTTGTAATCCGGTTAGCATTACTGCTGGGAGTACAACATGACCACACAAGCTGACTATTGCCGTGACGAATGGGATCTGATTCTGGGAGCACCCGGCCTTCTTGCGCTCATCCTCCTACAACCCGAACAGGGTTGTGAAGAGGTCATCCACAAAAAGATGGCCAGCATCCTGAAGATGGTGCATGATCCCGACGAGACGGATGGTTCAGCATTGGTGCAAGCGGTCAAACAAGCCGCCCGCGCAGGCCAATCTCCGCTCTGGCCTACCCAATGCCCGCGCAGCCTAACAGATATTCGCGGTTGGGCCTTCTACTCATGCCGACGCTTAGCCGCACTCTTGGCCCAAAAGGCTCCCGAAGCAGAAGCCGAAGCCTATATGCAGTGGATCATGAACATTGCTCAAGCGGTGGTATCGGGTAGCAAGGATGGCATCGTTCTTGATGCTGGCCAGAATGGTATAGCTGTACTTGATGACCTCGCAATCGCCCTCGATACACCCTACATATGGGATACGCAATCGTATATGTTGTCAGATCGGTAGGAGGAACAACCATGTCTACCCTGATCATCAATGGTGTTACGATGCAGGCGAAGGTTGGTGAACGTGTGTTGAATGTGGCCCGACGCAATGCGGCCCATATTGGTTTTGCGTGTGACAATGCAGGTGTGTGTCAGGGCTGCCGTTGCTCGGTCTTACGTGGCGAAGAGCACCTTAGCCCACCGAGTGAAGCCGAAAAAGCCTGGATCTCTGCGGATCGGCTAGCAGCAGGGGAGCGCCTAGCATGCCAAACGGTTGTACGTAGCCATGGTGAAGTCCATGTGTTGAGCCGTGCCGAAGAGTTACGCTTGCTGATCATGGGGATCGTCGCGCCACCTCATGGTGAATCGCGACTCAACCCCATTGCCCCACTCGCCTCTATCTTGCTCCAGACAAGTATTGACCAAGTAACGCAGTTTCCCGGCAATATCGTGACCTCAATCAAGCGGGTCGGCTTTGTTCGCTTTGCCTTCCCCGTACTGGATCGTGAGCGGTTGCTGCACGACACACAGCGTGTCGTTCAGCGCATGACCAACCGTTCTGTCCCGATCCGGTCTGTGCGCAAGCAGGCCACTGCTATCCCTATTCTCCAGATCACCACGGAGGAAGAACCACAAGCTCGTTAATTCTCCACCCGATGGAAGATCTCTGCCATCGGCACCCCAAAGTCTTGGCCGCGCTCCACCGCCCACGTGCGCACCCGCTCAGCCAGTTGGGTCTGGTCGGTACCAAGCTGGCTGATGTGGCATGCCAGTGCGGCCAACTTCTGCTCAAACGTGGCGCTAATATCCACCGCGTAGTTGTGGTGGGGCGCATTCATAATGTAGATCTCCTTGACCCGGCTAGGAGCCAAGCCCTCGGCCATGAGTTCGGGGAAGTCCCACGGGTTCTGGGAGGCAGGATAGATCGCAGCCAGGGTGGCCTCACCCGCCGCGAGGTGATCGGGATGGAAGCGCCCGATCATGTATTGGGGTTCCCAGACCCGATCCGGAGATTGACAGACCACCCGGTAGGCACGGGTCTGCCGAATGAGCCGCACGATCTCGCGGCGCAACTCGATAGTCGGCATTAGCGTACCATCGGGGTAATCGAGGTGTACCACCTCGTGGATACCAAGCACCTTGGCCGCAGCGGCCTGTTCGCGTTTGCGCGTGGCGCTCAACTGGTAGCGCAACTCATCGCGCACATCCGTGGCCTCATCCGGCCCCCCCGAAGAGCCATCGGTACAGATTACCAGCGTAATCTGCCAGCCCTCCTGTGCCCAGGCAGCCAGCGTCGCACCACAACCAAACTCGGCATCATCAGGGTGAGCCACAACAACCAGCGCGGTCTTGCGATCAATTAGTTCGGGATTGGTAGACATTGTTCCTCACGCTTAACAACGCTCCAACAGGTCATCATCAGGAGCAAAGGGCAAGAGCATCGGTTTCGAGACCAGTTGCTTATCCATCAGGTATTGAAACTGTGTTCTCTGTTCAGTCGTACCTAACACCGCAATCTGATCACCAGCCAACATAAGCGTATCAGGGCCGGGATTACTAAGCAAGGTGGTATCACGCAGCACCGCAATGATCGAAGCTCCACAGCGTTGCCGGACAGCACTCTGACCAATAGTGCGCCCCGCCAAGGGCGAATCATCAGGAAGCGAGAACCAGGCAATTTCGAGCGAGCGACGGGCACGGCGCAATTGGCGCAACAGCGGCGCACTCGTTTGCGGAGCTTCGATGGGGCGGTAGTGTTCATTACGCACACCATCACTCAGGCGCTCAATATCCGCAGGCTGAAAATCGAAGTGCAACAACACCTGGCGCACCATCTCCAAGCCCGCCTCGAACTCTGGTTGCACCACCTCGTGGATGCCCAGGGTACGCAGTACCTCAAGCTGGCCCAACTGGGTAGCCCGCGCCACCACATGCAGATCGGGGTTGATCGCCCGCGCCTGCCGCACCACCGTCTCGGCATCAATCGCCGCCGAGACCGCGACCAAGAGCAGGCGCGCCTGGTGCGCACCAGCCGCCTCCAGCACCACCGGGCTACCCGCATCACCATAAATAGCCGGTTGCCCAAGTTGCTTCAACTCGTCCATCCGGCGCTGATCACGCTCGATCACCACGCTAGGCAGATCGAGACGCCGCAACAGATCGGCAGTGTACCGTCCGACCCGACCATACCCGGCAATAATGATGTGGCCGGTTAATTCGCCCTCCACCAGTGGCGGGTTGGGGGTGGGTTGCCGCCCACGCCAACGCTGGATGAACGCATAGGCTGGCCCGCTCAATCCAGAAATAAAGGGCGTGAGCAGCATGGTAGTGAGCGCCGCAGCTAACACCAACCCATACTCATCACTACTAATCATCCCCTCACTAACAGCGGTACGAGCCAACACAAAGGCAAACTCACCAATCTGAAAGAGCCCCATCCCCACCGCTAATGGCAACTCACCCCGGTAGCCAAAGGCATACACCACCCCAGTAAAGATAATCACCTTACCAAGCGTAACCACCACCACCAACAGCAAGATCGGGCCGATATTGGCCAACAAGAAGGCCGGATTGATCAGCATCCCCACCGAGACAAAGAAGAGCATGCCGAACATATCGCGCAGCGGCACAATATCACTCAGCGCCTGGTGACTATAGTCCGACTCGCTCAGGATCATGCCCGCCACGAAGGCCCCAAAGGCGAAGGAGAGGCCAGCCAGGTAGGTGGCATAGCTGGCACCAAGCCCCATCGCCATCACCGCGATCAGGAAGAGTTCGCGTGAGCCCCACGTGGCGATATGCTTGAGAATATAGGGAATGACCCGCGTTCCAACCACGATCATCGTAGCCAGGAAGAGGCTGGCCCGCAGCATCGCCCAACCCAGTTGGGGCAAGCCCTCGGCAAGGTTCGCCAACTCTGGCAGAATGATCAACAGCGGCACCACCGCCAGATCCTGCACAATCAACATCCCCAACATCACCCGGCTATCCAGCGTCCCCAATGTCCCGCGTGCCATCAGTGTCTTGAGGATCACCATGGTGCTAGAAAGGGCAATCATTGCCCCCAGCCAAAGCGAAGCATAGGGCGTCCACCCCAACACCTGCCCCAAGCCCAAACCGAGCAACATCGTAAGAATAATCTGGATCGGAGCACCAAAGAAGGCCACCCAGCGCACACGAGCCAGACGGGTGATATTAAACTCCAGGCCGAGGGCAAAGAGAAGCAGCGCCACCCCAATCTCGGCCAGCAACTCAATATCGTGGGTCTCCACCACCTTGGGGCCATCGGTATAGGGGCCAACCAAGATCCCGGCAATAATATAGCCCAGGATGAGCGGCTGACCGAGGCGTTGGGCAGCAAAGCCACCGAGTAGCGCAGCAATGAGGATAACAGCAATGTCGGCAGCAATTCCCATAGTTTACCGATCAGCTAAGAAAGGAGCGTAGCGCAGCACTAAACGCATCAGGTTGCTCCAGATTACTCATATGACCCGCACCAGGAATAATCACCAAGCGACTAGCCGGTGCGGCCTCGTGCATCACACGCGCCGCATCAAGGGGCGTAAGCGTATCATCAGCGCCCGCAATCACCAGCGTGGGCACACGCAACGCCTGGAGGGTCGAGAAGGAATCGGGGCGCAGCGCCATACCCCGCAGAGCAGCCGCAATCCCGGCGGGAGCATTCGCCTCAATGATCGTGCGCAGCGTCTCATGCACATGCGGGTGTGCATGGGGGGCAACCAGCGCCGGGATCATCATATCGGCAATTGCCGCAGCCCCCTTCGCCTCCGCGATAGTAGCATTGAGCTCGCGCTGAGCCTGTGCCTCCGGGCTATCAGCATTGGCACGGGTATTAGCCAGCACCAGGGCAGAAATCCGGCTGGGGTGACGGCGCAACATCGCCATCGCAATATAGCCGCCCATCGAGAGGCCACACACCGCCACCCGATCCAGCCCCAGATGGTCGAGCAGCGCAGCCATATCATCAGCATGCTGCTCCATCGTTACAGGGCCAAATGTCACCTGCGTAGCCCCAAAACCACGCAGATCGGGCACAATCATGCGGAACTGATCATGCAGGGCAGCACGTTGCGGTTGCCACATCGCCCCAGAGAGTGGGAAGGCGTGCAACAGCAGAATCGGGATTCCACTGCCTTCATCGGCATAGTGCAGCGTTATACCATTGATCATGACATCGGGCATAGCATCTCCTCACTCAGTGGGTGGTTTGCGTATTGTAGCATGCTGTTGGAGAGCGTAGTACCTGCGCCGTTATGTTTCATCCACCATGGCACATTATTCGCATGATACTGCTACAAAATGCCTATTGCGGATAAGTAAAAAAGGCGTATAATGAGTCACTATCTGGGACGGCTTTGGCATACGCATACGATACTCTCAACTCCTAATATCTAGGGGATGGGGTTGGCGAATCTGCTCGCTACCCAGACACGGACCAACCTCGGCGTTAGACCCATTCTAAGGAGTAGCGAGCCATGAGCTTCGCGGACAAGACCCTGACCTGTCGGGACTGTGGGATGGACTTTGTGTTTACGGCTGGCGAGCAGGAGTTTTACGCATCCAAGGGCTTTGTGAACGAACCGACACGTTGCCCATCATGTCGGCAGAATCGCAAGGCGCAGGTCGGCGCAGGCGGAAATCGGGATGACCGCGGCCCACGATCAGCGTCATACGCTCAGTCCACCCCACGCGAGCGCGTATCGTACAAGGTAACGTGCGCCAGTTGTGGTCAGGAGACGACGGTTCCCTTCATTCCGCGTGGTACGAAGCCAGTCTATTGCAGCGACTGTTTCGACCAGATGCGCGGTGGCTCGCGTGCCCGCTACTAGGTGATTGATGCACAGCAAGCGGGGGCGGCCTATTGGCCGCCCCCGTTGCTGTGCATAGGCAAAATCATTGGGGCTACCGCATGGCTTCGACAAGTTCAGCCAACGCGCCGCTGGCTGAGCTTGTCGAAACCATGCGGCGCGTTGGCTGAGCTTGTCGAAACCAACGCGCCGCACCCCCACCCTACTCCAAATAGTCGCGTAGGTGTTGCCCAACGTGTCTTGACCCGAGACCGGGCAGGGCTTCAGCCTCGATCTGCCGGGCACGCTCGCGGGTCATACCCAGGGTACGCCCAACCTCTTCGAGGGTACGGCGACGCCCATCGAGCAACCCGTAGCGCAGATCAATAATCCGCCGTTCCCGCTCATTCAGATGCTCCAGCGCCGCACAGAGATCCTGGCGCAACAACTGAGCCGAGGCAACATCACCCGGAGTTGGCAGATCATCATCGGGCAGGAAATCGCCCAGCGTATGCTCACCCTCATCCCCGACTGGGGTTTCGAGCGAGACCGGGCGGCGCGCAGCCTCCAACACACGCTCGATACGCTCCGTGGGTTGACCGAGCGCCATCGCGATCTCCTCGGCACTCGGTTGGCGTTCGAGCGACTGCGAGAGGCGTTCCGAGGTGCGCTTCACCTGGCTGACCGACTCGCTCATATGCACAGGCAACCGAATCGTGCGCCCCTGCTCGGCAATCGAGCGGGTGACGGCCTGGCGAATCCACCACGTCGCATAGGTACTGAAGCGATTGCCCTTACGATGATCAAACTTCTCGACTGCCCGCATCAGGCCGATGTTGCCCTCTTGGATCAGATCGAGCAGTGAGAGACCCCGGCCAACATACTTCTTCGCAATACTGACCACGAGGCGCAAATTGGCCTGGATCAAGTGGCGACGTGCATCATTCCCGGATGCTACATCACACTCCAGATTACGGCGCTGCGAGAGACTTATCTCTTCCTCAGCGGCCAAACGTTCCTCTGCCTCATCACCCCGCTCAATACGCTCAGATAGCTCCACCTCCTCATAGGCGGTCAGAAGCGATACCCGCCCAATCTCCTGGAGATAGTGCTGTACCGCATCGGGTGTTGGCTCAGCAGGTTTGGTATGCTCGGTTGCATCGCTGGCCAACTCATCAACCTCAGCCAGTCGCCCAAGATCCGACTCGTGCTCTTCCTCTGCCGAATCGGTCATGCCCCAAAGCATCTTCTTTCGCTTGAGCATCAGTTCTGTGCTCCTAGCCTAGCTGCAAAATACACAACGACAACTCCCCCCACCAGAGGAGGAGCCGCGCCCTCTTCGCAGATCTTCAGTTGCACTCAACAAAGCGGGGTTAAGCGCATAACGGGCGCCACTTAGGGGATTGTACGTACAGCAGCCACGCAGATTGATATGCGCCTTAAAAAGTATAGGTATAATAACTCATTTTGTCAAGGCTAGATTTTGGCATGATTGGCTGTAGTACGGCCTAGATACGGTTTTGGGTTGCAAGATATAACGTGGAGAATCGGGACAAGTGGCTGTATAGTGTGTACAGCCTATCAACCGCAGAGGACGCAGAGGTACGCAGAGGGATGGGTTTCGCAATACCTCCGGTTCTCCCTCTGCGTCCTCTAACGTGAAAATAGGGTGGGCAATCGTCACCCAGCCCGTAAACGGGCGGGCTAGTACTTGGCGAAGGCCGCCTACGCGGCCTAGCGCCAGCCCGCGTAGGCGGGCTTTGCATCGTGTAGCCCGCCCGTTTACGGGCTGGGTCAGGGACGTTGCTCCCAACCGTGTCGTATGAGATCATAGCATTTTCATGGCGCGGTGTGCGCACAGCGCATGAATGACTGCGGTCAACAACTAGGGCGCAATACGATGTTTAGCCAAATGCCTATGGAAATCGCACCCATGGTTGCTTGGCAACTATGGGTGCGTATTGTCAGCGAAAAGCTCTCCTACATCCGGAACACCCCAAACGTGGTCTTCTCGCTCGGTGCATTCCCGGCGGCGGCGAGGCCCAGTCCGAGTACAATGCGTGTGTCGGCGGGATCGATCACCCCGTCGTCCCACAGGCGGGCGCTGGAGTAGTAGGGGCTGCCTTCGCGCTCGTACTTCTCCAAAATGGGGGCCTTGAAGTCCTCTTGCTCCTCAAGCGTCATGTCTTTGCCCTTGGCGATCAGGTTGTCGCGGCGCACGGTGAGCAACACGTTGGCTGCCTGCGGGCCACCCATGACGCTAATCCGGGCGTTGGGCCACATCCAGAGTTGGCGCGGCTGGTAGGCGCGCCCGCACATGCCGTAGTTTCCCGCCCCGAACGATCCGCCGATGACGACGGTAAACTTCGGGACGCTCGCGCAGCTTACCGCTGTCACCAGCTTCGCGCCGTCCTTGGCGATGCCGCCATTCTCGTACTGCCGCCCGACCATGAAGCCGGTGATGTTCTGCAAGAAGAGCAGCGGGATGTTGCGCGCACAGCAGAGTTCGATGAAGTGGGCACCCTTCAGTGCGCTTTCGCTGAAGAGGATGCCGTTGTTGGCTAGGATGCCCACGGGCATGCCCATGATGTGCGCAAAGCCACACACCAGGGTGGTGCCGTAGCGGGCCTTGAATTCGTGTAGGCGGCTGCCATCCACAAGGCGGGCGATCACTTCGCGCACGTCGTAGGACTTGCGGGTGTCACGCGGTAGGACGCCGTAGATCTCGTGTGGATCGTAGTGCGGAGCTTCGGGCGTGGCGATCTCCCAGGGCGGGGTCGGCTTGCGCCCCAGGTTGGCTACGATGTCGCGCACAATCGCCAATGCCTCGCGGTCATTCTCGGCGAAGTGGTCGGCAACCCCGGAGATGCGGGTATGTACGTCGGCCCCGCCGAGATCCTCGGCGCTCACCTCTTCGCCGGTCGCCGCCTTGACCAAGGGTGGGCCGCCCAGGAAGATCGTGCCGTTGCCCTTCACAATCACCACCTCGTCCGACATGGCCGGCACGTAGGCTCCGCCCGCCGTACACGAGCCCATCACCGCCGCGATCTGTGGGATGCCGCGTGCCGACATCTGGGCCTGGTTGTAGAAGATGCGCCCGAAGTGGTCGCGGTCGGGGAAGACCTCGTCCTGCATGGGTAGGAAGGCCCCACCACTATCTACGAGGTAGATACAGGGCAGGTTGTTCTCCTGGGCGATCTCTTGGGCACGCAGGTGCTTCTTGACCGTCAGCGGGTAGTAGGTGCCGCCCTTGACGGTGGCGTCGTTGGCGACGATGACGCACTCGCGGCCATTGACCCGCCCGATGCCCGTCACCATACCCGCACCGGGAACATCGTCGGGATAGACGTTATGCGCAGCCAGGGCACCGATCTCCAAGAAGGCGCTGCCCTCATCGAGCAGGGTGTCAATACGTTCACGGGCCAGCAGTTTACCACGCTCGGTGTGGCGCGCCCGTGCTTCACTACTACCCCCCAACGCCGCTTGGGCACGCAGGGTGCGCAACTCTTCGGCCAGGGCGCGGTGGTGGTCGGCGTTGGCGAGGAATTCCTCGCCATGGGTGTTGATGTGGCTGTGGATGAGTGACATAGTCCTTCTTTGGTCCTAACGTAGGAGCGCGTTACGCTGCGCCCCTACATACGTCTTGGGCGCGTCGTGACGCGCCCCTACTCACGTCTTGGGCGCGTCGTGACGCGCCCCTACACTAGATTGACGCTTTAAGCTGCTCGGCAGCCCGTTTCGTCATCCCAGGAACGGCGGCGATCTCCTCAATCGTGGCTTGGCGAATGCCATCGAGTGAGCCAAAGGCTTTGAGTAGCGCCTTCTTGCGCTTTGGCCCGATGCCTGGAATCTCTTCCAGGGGCGAGGCGAAGGCGGCCTTGCTGCGCAGTTTGCGGTGGTAGGTGATGGCGAAGCGATGTGCCTCTTCATCTATGCGCTGCACCAACCCCAAGGCTTTGCTGTCACGCGGCAGGACGATCAGATCCTCGCGTTCGGCACAGACCAGATCGAAGCGGTTGCGGTCTACCCCTTTGGCCACGCCCACCACGGGGATCTGTTCGAGGTTGAGTTGCCCCAATGCCTCGCGGGCAGCGTTGAGTTGGCCGCGTCCACCATCAATCAGCACCAGATCGGGCAGATCAGCCCATGTGCTGCTCTCTTCCGCTGTGGCACGCTTGAAGCGGCGGCTGATCACCTCGTGGATCGAGGCAACATCGTTGGCCCCTTCAACCGTCTTGATCTTGAAGCGGCGGTAGGCACTGGTTTTGGGTTCACCACGTTCAAAGACGACCATACTCGCCACGTTCTGTTGGCCTTGGGTGTTGGAAATATCATAACATTCAATTCGCTGGGGCATTTCAGCCAGATCGAGCAGTTCGCGCAGTTCGGCGAGCGCGGCAACGGCGCGTTGTTCGCTGTTGAGCCACTGGGTACGCAGTTCCTGCAACTTCTGGCGCGCATTCTGTTCGGCCAGTTCGACCAGTTGGCGCTTTTCGCCGCGCCGGGGGACGCCGATCTCAACGCGGTGGCCACTCTTTTGCGCCATCCAGGATGCAATGATCATCGGTTCTTCCACATGCTCGGCCAGCAGTAGGTTGGGTGGAATGTTGGGTGCTCGTTCGTAAAATTGGGTCAGGAACGAGGCCAGCAGATCGGCATCGCTCTCGTCCTCGGTGCCCTGGAGGGTGAAGGGTTCGGCGTTGATCAGTTTACCACCACGAATAAAGAGTACCTGCACCACCGCACTGCCATCTTCACGTGCAAAGGCGATCACATCCTGATCGGTATCCACGGTACGCAGTACCTGCTGGCGCTCCATAATCTTCTCAATATCCTGAATGCGGTCACGCAGATAGGCGGCGCGTTCAAAATTGAGATCCTCGGCGGCCTGCTCCATCTGGCGGCGCAGATCGCGCACCACCTGATCGCTCTTACCATCCAAAAAGCGGCAGACGGCGTCTATCGCCTGGCGGTAGGTATCGGGTGCCACCAAATCGGGCACGCACGGCCCCAAACAGCGCCGGATCTGGTAGTAGGTGCAGGGCCGCCCCTTGCGGCGATGCTCATTGAACCAGCTATCCGAGCAGTTGTAGGAAGGGCGAAAGCCGAAGAGCCGGTTGAGCAGATCGAGCGTCTTATAGACCGAGCCAGCACTGGCGTAGGGGCCAAAGTAGCGCGCCCCATCATCAAGCACGTTACGGGTAGAGAAGATGCGCGGCCATTCGTCCTGCACCGTGACCTTAATGAAGGGGTAGCTCTTATCGTCCTTGAGCAGAATGTTGTAGGGCGGGCGATGCTGCTTGATCAGGTTCATCTCCAGCAGCAAGGCTTCTAACTCGCTCTGGGTGACGATGATCTCAAAATCGGCGATCAGGCGCACGAGGCGGCGGTTCTTACCGCTCATCCCCTTGAGCGAGCCGAAATAGGAGCGCATGCGGTCGCGCAGGCGCTTACTCTTGCCCACATAGAGCAAGCGGCCATCCTCGCCGCGCCACAGGTAGACCCCCGGTGCTTCGGGGACGGCGCGTAGGCGCTCGGTAAAGGCGGCGTGGTCAGTGATGGCGGTGAGGGAGAGATCCATGAGATTGAGAAGTAGTATCCTATAAACGATAGAGATGTACCTAGACCGATGATCTCATCCTCTACGTGCAATCAGGCGATCATAGTCGGTATGGGAGCCAATCCAGAACCAGATCAAGGCATCAGGCGTCTCAACCGCCAACGCCCGATACCCCAGACCCACCCGAACACTCCAAAAGCGGCCAATCTGCTTCAGGTGCAACGAGGGATGTTGTGGATTTTCTTTCAGCAAAGCATAATTTTTATCGGCGAGATGCTGAATAGCGGCGGGCAACTCTGCATAATGCTGCCAGAATTGAGGGCTTGCAACATGTCTCATAGTTCGGTTACTTGGCCCTTCTGGAAGGCGCGAATAGCCGCATCAGCCAGGTCATCTAAGCGACCCGCAGCCACATCAGTTTCAAGATCTGCATCCCACTGTTGGGCGTCCCAATGCTCATACCATGCCCTCAACTCGCGCAACTTCTCATCGGGTAAGTGGGTAATAGCGGTTTTAATTTCTTCAACACTGGTAAGGATCATCATCATTCCTTTCGTCTAACCACATGGTTGCCCCTCAGGGAGTAGTGCAGGGCAATAACAGTGTACCGCATACGCGGGGAAAGCGCATCTCTCATCCAGTTCTCACAGCAGATTAAAACGTCTTTTAGGCACTGGCCGCATACTGCCTGTTAGGTAAGAAGCAACGCAGACCAAACAGGAACATGCCTATGGAACGCACAGATCATGTTGGTCGTTACATCGCCATCGTAGCCGTGATTCTGGCGATCATCATCAGCATTGTTGGTGGAGCAATTGCCGGGGGTATTGCTGGCTACTACGCTGTACAGCGCAACCTGAGCAGCCAAACCGTTACTGTATCGCCTGTAAGTGCGGCTCCGGTAGCGATGCAGAACAGGAACCCAACCATCAGCAACAGTTCCGAAGCGATGATCAGCGCGGTACAGCAAGTCTCTCCGGCGGTAGTGACCGTACTGACCACCAGCCGTCAGGGAAACGGCAGTGGTAGCGGGGTCATCATCAGCGAGCAGGGCTACATCCTCACCAATAACCATGTGGTAGAAAACGCCCGCAGACTCGCGGTGGTGTTGAATGATGGCAGTCGGCGCGACGCGGAACTGATCGGCACCGATGCGTTGAACGACATCGCAGTCATCCAGATCGAAGGCGACCTACCTGCCGTAGCGCAGATCGGTGATGCAGCGGCACTGCAACCGGGTGAGCAGGTCTTGGCGATTGGCAGCCCGTTAGGCGACTTCCGGAACACAGTGACGGCGGGAGTGGTGAGTGCGCTCAACCGCTCGGTGGGTTCGATGGAAGGACTAATCCAGACCGATGCGGCGATCAATAGTGGCAACAGTGGCGGGCCACTGATCAACCTGCGTGGGGAGGTAGTAGGCATCAACACCCTGGTGGTGCGGAATGACCAATTCTCATTCGGGGCAGCCCCGGTGGAGGGTTTGGGCTTTGCGGTACCGAGCAGCATCTTCCGAGGGGTAGCCGATCAATTGATCGCCAACGGGCGGGTGAGCTACCCGTTCTTAGGAGTGAGCTACATCCCGATTGATGGCAGCGTAGCAGTAGAACTAGAACTGCCGGTACAGAGCGGGGCACTCATCTACAACAGCCAGGGCGGGCCAGCGGTACAGCCCGGAACCGCCGCCTCACGTGCGGGGCTACGGGCGGGCGACATCATCACCGCGATTGATGGTGCGGCGATTGATGGCAACACCTCACTACGTCAGTTGCTACTGCAATACCAGCCGGGCGACACCGTCACCCTGACGATTCTGCGCGACGGCGAAGAGAGCGAGGTCGAGGTGACATTGGGTGAGCGGGAGGTGTGAGCGTTTCAGCCACTTATCACACAAATATCAGATACATGGTATAATCGCCAGCGGCCACCGTGACGTGGCCGCTCTACCATGCACGTAGAACACGGAGGGATGGAGCGAGGTCTACGCGAGCGATTGCGTTCACCTTGCGCATCAATCTTCGCCGCCAGCTTGTATAAGCACAATGGCGTGCTCGGCATGGCGGATCAAGAGACGAGATCACCCAAATAGCGATAAAAAGAAGGGACGGCAGTGGTAATACCACTGCCGTCCCTTCTGATTCCGAACCTCAAAAGGCGAACTAATCCTCACTACGTTCCTGGATCACATAGAGCAACTCAAGCAAGATATTCTTAACACTATCGCGATCCGAAGCCACACAGGGCAGCACCTTAACCTGGGGAGGTTGGCGCAGCGCCAAGCGCAACTCATCGGGTGACCAAGCATTCGGGCGATCCTGCTTATTTGCCGCGATCACATAGGGTGTATCGCGATACGAGACGAAGAAATCAATGATTCGGTTCGTCTCGCGGAACGTCTCCGGGCGCGTGCTATCGACCAGGATCACCAGACCGAGCATACCCTCGGAGAGGATCTCCCACATAAAGTCGAACCGCTTCTGGCCAGGAGTGCCAAACAGGTGCAACACCAAATCATCGGCGATAGCGATACGACCGAAGTCCATCGCGACCGTCGTCTCTTTCTTGATCATCTTGGTATCATCGGTCGCACGTCGTTCAGTCGAGACGACCTCGATCTCGCTGATAGCCTTAATGAACTCGGTCTTGCCCGCGTTCACCGCCCCACTGATGACCATTTTTACCGTCTGCACACCAGCCCTCCGCTACGTCCGCTACGGTGCTGTGCCCTGGCTGAGCAACATCGGCTACATGCCACGAATACGATTGATGATGCGGTTCACCAAACTCTTCTTGACCTTTGGTGCTTCCGCTGGGCCACGCGACCCAGAAGATGGGCGCGGTTTCTTCATCACATCAACCAGACCGGCGGTTAAGAACCCATAGACGATCCGGCAGACATCGAACTCACTCAACGACGTCTTCTGCGCAATCTCAGCAAGGCTATCCTTACCATTGATGCGGGCGAAGACTCGCCACTCCTCAGGAGCAAGTTTGACTCCCTTGGCCTTCTCACCCGGCTGATCAATGAACTTGACAATCATGTCGGTGGAAGCGATACGATCCTTAATTCGCCCCCATTCATCAATCCGCCGCACACCCTCCATAATCAAGTTCTCGACCGACACCGGGGTCGGCATGGTCGGAGCCTCAGGGGCAGGGCGTTGGTTCTGCTCAAAGCGGAACTCCCCCTCAGGCCAACCGAAGAGGCCATAGACAGACTCCTCGGTATGGGTCAAGAGCGTACTCTGAAGTTGATCCTGGGCGATCAGTTGCTGATCCAGGATGATCTGGGTCAGCGTTGTACCCTTCCCGCCATTGGCCAGGGCTTGGCGGGCGGTTCCCAGTTGGGCCTCATTGAGCAGACCCAAACGCACCAACAACTCCGGCTGCTCGTCCTCTGGTTTCCGTGAAGCCAGTACCAGCTTGCCCTTATCGAAGAAGAGCAGGGCCGTCTCCTGCTCATGCGTCAGGTGCAGGCCGCCGGTCTTATAGCCGCGATCGACCAGGTAGAGAAAATCGGAGAGGCCGAAATCTCGGATATTGCCAACCAGGGCCATTGCAATCCTCCGTAGGAGGCTCTTCTACGAACGGTGGCTCTACAGGGTACAAGGGCCACCCCATACAGTCAACAGCGACTAGGTGGAGAGAGCGAACTCGGCTTCAGGCGGTGCCAACACAGGATCGCTCACACCATCAGCGGCAAGAACCGGAACCAGCGCAGCAATCGCAGCCGCGATCATTGTGTCATCCGGCTCACGGGTGGTTAGGTACTGAGTGGCCAGGGTTGGCGCAAGAAGGCGGCGCACCCAGGGCCGATGATACTGAGCAGCAGTAAAGCGGAGAAATTCGAGTGCTACCGCCGCTACCAATGGAATAAGAACGATGCGGGCGATAATACGCTGCCAAAGCGGCAGGCCACTGACCGCAAGGAAGATGACGAAGCCGATGAGGGCTGTCACCACCAAGAAGCTCGTACCACATCGTGGATGGATGCGGCTGAAGCTACGAACCGACTCGACCGTCAAAGGAGCACCGGCTTCATAGGCGTTGATCGTCTTGTGTTCTGCTCCATGGAAGCCAAAGACGCGCTGAATGTCGCGCATGCGGCTGATGGCATAGATGTAGCCGATCACGAGACTGAGGTTAATGATACCTTCGATCACCTCACGCAGAAGCACGCTCGCGCCCATCTGGCTGGCTTGGTTGGCAATCAGCGAGGGGAGGACAACGAAGATACCCACACTGATTACAAGTGTCACAACAAAAATTGCCGTCTGAGCTACCGGGGAGAGTTCGCCCTCTTCTTCTGGCACTGCGACCTGGGCCGAGAAGTCTAGGGCTTGCTTGCCTATTGAGAAGGCTTCACCTAGCCCTACCAACCCACGGATGATGGGCAGCCGCATCCATGCCGGACGCTGGGCGGTAGGGATGGGGATATGCTTGAGGGCCAATTCCCCATCAGGACGATAGACTGCGACTGCCGCCATGCGACGGCCTCGCATCATCACCCCTTCGAGGACGGCTTGGCCGCCATAGGCAAATCGCTCGTTGTCCATGAAATCCCGTTACTGAGATAGAAACCTTCAGGTTCTATCATACCATGGCCAATGGCATTACGACAATAGTGTCTATGGTACTTGATCATGCGATCCAGGGTATAACCCAATTACTGGTCATTCCCAAGTTGTTCGGGTACATCACGGCGGGCAAGGGTGGTAGCCGCAGCCCGCACCCCGGTGACAAGGCTGGAGATGCGGATGATCGGTGTTACTACGCGCTCCGCCATAAAGGTCGTCGTCTGGGTAGCGGTGCTGGCGCTGTCGCGCACGTTACCAGCTAAGCTGCGGGTACTATCGAGTACCTCATTCAGCTTGGTCATGGCATCGTCTACCTTGGGCAAGACATTGTTTTTGGCCAATTTGTTGAGCTGGTTGATGGCGAAGAGAACGGCGAAGAGAATCGCGACCATGAGGATCGCGCTGATCAATTGGAAGACCGATACCACCACGATGAAAATATCGCGGGTGCCAGCGCGGAATTCTGCTGGGGCAAAAGCTGCGCCAACGACAAAGGCGATCAGTAGCGCGGTGAGCGTCCCAACGCCAATTCCTACCCACTTTAACACAGGCTCGCTCCTCTGCATATGGCTGGGTCATAGGACAGCCAACAGCGTCTATCCAGTATTGGTGAGGGAATTTGGGGCCATACAATTAGGGCGATTATATCACACTCGTAGACGTGAGACAAAAATGAGCAGAACCCAGGCCATGAGTACCGATTCGAGTAGGGGGACGCCTGCGGGGGTGGGGAGGGTGAGGGGGAAGCGCAGGCCGAGCCCATAGACGATGAGGCAGCCGACAACTGCGGCAACCCAGAAGATGGGGATCTGGCGCCATGCGCGACCCAGCAGGACATGGGCGAGGGCGGCGCATGCGGTAGCGGTGAGGAGGATGAGGACAATCGCAGGTGGAATCATGGAGCCTCCGGGCGGGTGATTGTGCCCCCACCGATCACGCGCTCGCCAGTGTAGAGTACCGCTGCTTGGCCGGGGCTGATCGCCCGTATGGGTGTCTGGAGTTGGATGTGCAGATGCCCGTTGGGGTAGGGTGTTACTGTGGCGGGTGCGGGGGTGCTATGGGCGCGTACCTGGACTTCGCAGCTAAAGGAAGAATCTGGCCACACCCCAGCAACGCTACTCGCGGCTTCAACCCAAAACTCGTGGCGCAGGAGTGCATCGGCGGGGCCGACGATGAGGGTGTTGTGGGTGGTGTCGAGACCCGTGACATAGAGTGGGGTCGCAGCATAGACGCCTAGCCCCCGGCGCTGGCCGATGGTGTAGAGTGGTAGCCCCTGGTGTTGCCCCACCTCGCGCCCGTATTGATCCACAATCGGGCCGGGGACGAGGCTGTCCGGGGCTTCGTCGCGCAGGAGTTGGCGGTAGTCACCCGCCGGGATAAAGCAGATGTCCTGGCTCTCCGGGTGATCGGCGTTCTCTAGGCCCCGTGCTGCGGCCATTGCCCGTACTTCGCTCTTCTGGTATTCACCCAAGGGAAAGAGGAGGTGGGCGAGTTCGGCTTGGCCGAGCATATAGAGGACGTAGGATTGATCTTTGTTGTGATCAACTGCGCGTAGGAGTTGGTAGTGATCCTCCGCTGTGACGTGCCGCCGTACATAGTGACCGGTAGCGACATAGTCGTAGCCGAGTTGGTTGGCGCGGGTAAGTAGGGCGCGGAACTTCAGTTCGCGGTTACAGGCGATGCATGGGTTGGGGGTGTAGCCGTAGCTATAGGCATGCACGAAGGCATCAATTACGGTGCGCCGAAATTCGCGCTGGTAGTTGAAGACATAGTAGGGGATACCGAGTTGGGATGCAACCCGCCGCGCACGTTCGGTCATGTCGAGTGAGCAGCAGAGGCTCTGGGCATGGGAATCATCCTCACCGGCCCAGAGGTGCATCGTCACACCGACAACCGTGTGACCCTGCTCCTGGAGGAGGGCGGCGGTGAGGGAGCTATCTACGCCCCCGCTCATTGCGACCATGATCGTTGCCATGGGGGCATTATAGCAGGAGAGACACGTAACGGTAAGCGATAGCGTTGCCGTTGCCGACTATGGATCGTGATGTGCCCTTCGCCGATCTGCCCTCTTGCAGGACAGTCCATGTTGGGGCAACATGTGGTCAGAAGATCGATGGTATACATCCAGGGTGATTGCAGGGCATGTGCAAAGTCACCTCCGGTGGGGGTGGCGAAGCCACCCCCCGAAGATCTTTTTTGTTGTTGTTTTGCGGCTTCGCCGCACAACAACAACAAAAAGTGGGGATTGGGGCGCAGCCCCAAGGACTTTGCACATGCCCTGGACTCAGCACAAATAAACATTGACACCCCCTCCAAGGGCTGCTATACTCCGCCCAACAACATACACGACGTTGAACAGGACAAGTAGGCGTCATACGATGCACAGCGAGTCGGTGGGTGGTGGAAGACCGACGCATACGGTGATACTGAATGGCCCTGGGAGTTGCAGGATGAACCAACCGGCAGTGCCGGTTTGCAGTAGTTCTCGCCGGAGACGCCACCGTTATCAGGGCGCTGGGTGTGGAGCGGTTTGATCCGACAGCACCCGTTGAGTGTGCCGTTCCCCGTGAGGGGCGGCAAACGAGAGTGGCACCACGAGTATTCTCGCCTCTCGATCCAATCCGGATCGAGGGGTTTTTTTGTTGTGGCGAAGGAAGTAAGAGGAGGATCTCCAACGATGGACACGATCAAGTACATGCTCGATGAAGACAAGATGCCGACCCATTGGTACAACGTGGCTGCTGATCTGCCGACTCCGGCGGCGGCGCCGTTGCACCCCGGCACCGGCCAGCCGCTCGGCCCGGATGATCTGGCTCCGCTCTTTCCGATGGCGCTGATTATGCAGGAGGTGAGTACCGAGCGCACGATTGATATTCCTGAGGAGGTGCAGCAGATCTATCGCCAGTGGCGCCCCTCCCCGCTCTTCCGCGCCCGCCGCTTGGAGAAGGCGCTCGATACGCCCGCCAAGATCTACTATAAGTATGAGGGGGTGAGTCCGGCGGGCAGCCATAAGCCCAATACGGCTATCGCTCAAGCCTACTACAATAAGATCGAGGGCACCAAGCGCCTCGTCACCGAGACTGGTGCGGGCCAGTGGGGTTCCTCGCTCGCCTTCGCCGGGGCACTCTTCGGCCTGGAGGTCGAGGTCTATATGGTGAAGGTGAGCTATAACCAGAAGCCTTACCGCCGCGCTCTGATGGAGGTGTATGGGGCACGGGTGGTGGCTAGCCCTAGTACCGAGACGGCATGCGGCCGCGCCATCCTGGCCGAGCATCCCGATAGCACCGGTAGTCTGGGCATCGCCATCAGTGAGGCGGTGGAGATGGCGGTGCAGCGCGATGATACCAAGTATGCGCTGGGGAGTGTGCTCAACCACGTGATGTTGCACCAGACGGTGATTGGGCAGGAGGCAATCACCCAGATGGAGATGGCCGGTGATTACCCGGATGTGATCGTCGGCTGCACCGGGGGTGGCTCCAAC
>RRYU01022881.1_pt1 | contig 31228 bp, 28 predicted proteins | sample 2162651 | NCBI WGS metagenome assembly RRYU01 (sample SAMN10267283, study PRJNA491782) | microbial mat metagenome | isolation source: biomat in the production well | place: Japan: Minami-Kanto gas field, natural gas well KTG3 | collected 2017-06 | reverse complement strand
CGCTCATTTTAGGTATAACGGATTTGCATTACAACCTTAACATCCTTCCCGACCTTGAAACAGCATACATACAACAACTGTCCCGTCTGCAACTATCCGCTGACCGAGCAAAGTGCAGTCTGTCCCCGATGCGGCAACGACATCCTTCAGGACATTTCATCCCTTGACGAACAGTCGCAGGAAAAGCATATCAGGATCCTCGATGAAAAAAAGGCCGATTGGTACGCCCGTTGTGTAGCCGACAAGCTGAATTGCTGCGAAACACAGCCCCCGACATGCGATGAAGAAGATTTCACCTGCCATGTCACTGCCGAGAGAGGGGGGAAACTGGTCGATGCCCCTGTTTTTTCGCTGCCCCGGGAGCAGTTACTCCAGGACCGTTCCAAACGACATGAATGGTGGCAAGCCCTGAATGCAGACTGGAAAGAGGTGGTAAAAACAACACTGAAAATATCCGAAGACCCTTCAGATCAGGAATTGCTCGATTTCTTCAACGTCACGCATCTGCGATGCGACAACCGAAGAGTACATAGCCTCGCACCGTTACGAACCCTTGAAAAACTGCAACAGCTACGATGCGATGAGTCCCCGATTGAAAGCCTTCATCCACTCAAACAACACCGGGCGCTGCAACGACTCTATGCATTTGACTGTGACTTTTCCTCGCTGGAACCTCTCAGCGAGATTACAACCCTGAAACTGCTCTGGATATCCAGCACCGAGGTCAGCAGCCTCGAGCCCGTCGCAAATCTTGTCAACCTTGAAGAGCTGTATTGTTCCGAAACTCCGATCAGCGATCTTACCCCTGTTGCTGCGTTGACCGGTCTTGAAAAAATCAGCTGCTACAAGACCGCTGTCTCGTCTCTCGTTCCGCTTGAAAAACTTGAAAATCTCATAGAACTCGGCTTCAACAACACAAAAATTGACGATCTCTCCCCTCTCCGTAACCTGGAAAATCTTGAATATCTCCGTTTCAGCCGCACCGCCATCACCTCGCTGGAACCACTCTCCGGACTCATCAACGTCAGAGAGTTGAGCTTCAGTGAAACGCAGATCGACTCACTGGAACCACTTGCCGGACTGCCGGAACTCGAAGAAATATCTTTCGCAAATACAAGGATCACTTCGATTGGACCGCTGATGCATCTCGAACACCTTGAGAAAATAGAGCTTTCAGCAGGTCAGATTCTGAACGAAGAGCTTGAGCGGTTCCTCGAACTCCATCCGGACTGTGAAATTATATTGAAGAAATGAAGAATGTGCTGGCACAATGTTGAGTTGTTGATTTGTTTATCTGTTGAGAACCGGCAACTTCTTATAAGCAAAAAGGCAGGGATTTGCCAACCCTGCCTTTTTTAATGCCATACATCCCATATAGTTACAGGAAAACCGAGAGGAGGATTCCAGCTGCAACTGCGGAACCGATAACTCCAGCCACATTCGGCCCCATGGCGTGCATGAGAAGAAAGTTATGCGGGTCAGATTCGAGCCCCACCTTGTTCGAAACACGGGCAGCCATTGGAACAGCCGAAACACCCGCCGAGCCGATCAGAGGATTGATCTTCTTTTTGAGGAAGAGGTTCATGAACTTGGCCATGATCACCCCTGCCGATGTACCGAAGGAAAACGCAATAAGACCGAGAATAATGATCCCGAGTGTTTCAAGGTTAAGAAACTTTTCTGCGGACAGCTTGCTGCCGACACCCAGCCCGAGAAAAATTGTTACGATATTGATCAAAGCGTTCTGGGTCGTGTCGCTCAGACGATCGACGACACCACACTCTTTCATCAGGTTACCGAACATGAGAAACCCGATAAGCGGTGCTGCAGAGGGAAGCAGCATTGCACAGAGAATGATAACGATAACCGGAAAAAGGATTTTTTCACGTTTCGACACATACCGGAGCTGGCTCATCTTGATTCCACGCTCTGCCTCGTTTGTAAACAACTTCATGATTGGAGGCTGAATAATCGGCACCAGCGCCATATAGGAGTATGCCGCTACGGCTATACTGCCGAGAAGATGCGGGCTGAGCCGCGATGCGAGAAAAATGGATGTCGGACCGTCGGCCCCCCCGATGATGCCTATCGCAGCTGCGTCTTTCATTGAAAACTCGATTCCGGGAACATACTGGGAAAGCAGAAGAGCACCGATAAGCGTTGAAAAAATACCGAACTGTGCTGCCGCCCCCAGAAGCGCGGTTTTGGGATTGGCAATCATCGGTCCGAAATCGGTCATCGCTCCCACGCCCATGAAAATAATCAGCGGAAACACTCCTGTCTCGATCCCCACGTCATAAACGTAGCGCAGAATACCCCCCTCGTCGTTGATGTAGGCAAGCGGTATGTTTGAAAGAACCGCTCCCATACCGATAGGGATAAGAAGCAGCGGCTCGAATCCTTTGGCAATCCCCAGATAAATAAGCAGCGCACCTATACTGATCATCAGCAAACGCCCGAAACCTTCCGTCCAGTTAAGACTGTTGTCGTTAATCAACGCATAGATACCCGTACTTTCCACAAGGTTGCTGAAAACTTTCTGTATGGAAAGACCTTCTGCACCACTGTCTGTCTCTTTTGCACTGACAAGCAGGGACTGCTTTTCGATCCGAAGCAGCACCGTTCCTGCCGGAACATGGGTGTACCTGGAATAGAGTTCGGGATGAATATAGGTAACGTGTCCTGTCACACCGGAAGAGACCGATATCTTGTTGTGCTTTTCATCGGAAAACAGTCCGAGAAAATCACCGACATGCACCTCGTCACCTACCCTTAGAAAACGGCTGTCCTTTACGGGAACCTTAACCAGTTCGAGATCTCCCGGAGCCTGAAGTGTTACAATACCACCTTCATCCTCGGCAAAAAAGCCCTCGGCTCGCGCCGTTGTACCGAGACACAGTATCGAAAGCAGTACAAGAATAAACGTACGCATAAATGTTTTTTGATAAACCGTTAATCAGTTATCGACACCTCTATGATTGATATGTTGCCTGCCCCCTGAAAGGCAGGCGTTTTCGCACCGGGATATACCCCGGCTTATGCGATAAACATAAGTGGATCACCTGTAGCGACAGTATCGCCGGGAGAGACCTCAATGGAAACCACCTTGCCCGACTTCGGCGCCTTGACAGGCGACTCCATCTTCATGGCTTCGATGATAAGAACGTCGTCGCCTTCACTGACACTGTCTCCAACCTCAACCTCTATAGCGACAACACTGCCCGGCATGGCCGCTTCGACGGGAACACCTTCACCCGAAGGCTCGGCTGAAGCGGAAGCTGCCGGTGCTGCAACCGGCGTGACGGTCTGCACAACGCCGGTTCCCTCCGCAACCGTCACATTGTAGGATTTTCCATCAACCGTAACGGTATAGTTACCGGAAGAAGATTTCGATACGGACGGCTCCGGTTTCGCGGGTGCTTTAGGCGCCTGTTTTGCCGCCGCCTCTGCCTCGACATCCTTTTTGTAACGAATTCCCAGCGGAGCTTCACCCTTGAGAAACGCGATTCCTTTCGCACCGCATGTTGCGGAGATAAATATGTTTTCATCGGTGACAGCGAGCCCCTCTTTTTCAAGAATCTTGCTGTTGTACTCTATACCGAGTTCAGCGTTCCTGTCATTAATATCATGAACGTCTTCCGTTGTCGGCTCAAGTCCAAGCTGTTCCGATGCAAGTTTGACAATTTCCGGGTCCGGTTCCGCCGGTGTCCGCCCGAAATAGCCGAGCACCATTTTACCGTAGCTTTCAGTGATCTTCTTCCATTTTCCCTGAACGGTATTTGCAAATGCCTGTTGGAAATAAAACTGGGAAACCGGAGTCACGGAGGAACCAAAACCGCCTTTGGCGACAACTTCACGCATATTCCTGATAACCTCGGGGAACAGGTGCAGGGAGTTGTTATCACGCATCATCTGTGTGTTGGCAGTCAGCGCACCTCCCGGCATCGGAGAAAACGGAATCAATGGATTCACCTCTTTGGCTTCTGGAGGCATGTAATATTTATCCATATGATCGATAAACATCGCTTCGACATCGATAATCTTCTCCTGATCGATATCCAGGGTGTACTCGGTTCCCCTGAGCCTGTGCCACATGGTCAGAATGTCAACTTGCGCCGTACCTCCGCTTACGGGGGCCATTGCAAGATCGATAATGTCCGCGCCGGCCTCTATAGCCGCAAAGTTGCAGGCAACGCCCATACCTGCCGTATCGTGGGTATGAAATTCGATAACCGTATCCTGCGGAAGCATTTTCCTCGCCCCCTTGATAGCCTCGAAAACAACCGCCGGTGTGGTTGTACCCGACGCATCCTTAAACGCCACGCTGTCAAACGGAATCTCGGCATCGATTATCTCCCTGAGTTTATCGATATAGAACTGCGGTGTATGACAGTAGCTCTCATTCAGACCCGGAGGAAGCCCCATCAGGGCAATAACGACCTGATGTTTCACGCCCGCATTGTGAATGCACTGACCTGAATAGGCAATGTTACGGACATCCATCAACGCATCGAAGTTGCGAATAGTTGTAATCCCGTGCTTTTTAAACATCCTGGCATGCAGATCGATGATGTCCCGTGACTGTGAAACCAGCCCGACGACATTCGCGCCTCTCGAGAGAGTCTGGAGGTTGATATCCGGCCCGACAACCTTCCGGGCGGCATCCATCATCGCAAATGCGTCCTCCTGGCAATAAAAATACAAGCTCTGGAAACGGGCGCCTCCCCCGATTTCAAAGTTATCCGTACCGGCATCTACTGCTGCTTGAAGCACCGGCAGAAAATCATCGGTCTTTACCCTTGCCCCGTAACAGGACTGAAACCCGTCACGAAAGGACACATCCATAAACTTTATCTTTTTCATGGGCCTTTCTTTTCGTGATTCGTAATTATAGTTATTGGTTATTCGTAAACACTCGACACAACATTACCGGTTTCTGTGAGCATGAACCGCTGCAGAGATAACCGCTGTAATCCTTCCGGCATCGTCGCTTCCCGCAACTACAGGCGTCGGCCTCGATTTTGAGCTTTTTTTCTTCCTTTTCGCCGCCTCTGCCTCAAGCAGTTGCTTTTCTTCGAGCAGCGCATGATCCCTGAGAAGCCAGGATAGCCCTGCTATCAAAAAATTCAAAAGAAGAAGAAAGAGAAAAACCACCACCATTCCCACAACCATCAGAATTAAACCGTCGGTAATCATAGAGAGTGACGTTGAAGTTAAGGTTACTATTGTGCTCAGTGCCTTGTAAAACTCATGTTCAAGAGAAATCTTTTATCGCCTTGTTGGCGGCATCCTGCTTGACCAGCAAAACCGGAACATCGACTGCGTGAAACACCGCCTCTGCAACACTGCCCATAAGAATACGATTCAGACCGCTTCTGCCATGGGAACCCATAACCAGAAGGTCTGCACCCCAGGCAGTACTCTGTTCGATAATCGCATCGTATGGATTTCCCCTGAGAATCAGAATATCGGCTGAAAGTCCTTTTTTCTTCTCATCCATCAACAGCTTCCGAAACTCATCGGAAATCACATCCGCCTTTCCGACCTTTTTCGAAATACCGTAACTGTACGCAGTTTTCTCGGCAATGTTCTCAGGCTGCATGATATGAAGAAAACGCACATGAGCGCCGACCTTCCGGGCAAGCTCGATTGCATAACGGACCGCCTTGTCTGAAGTCCTGGAATAATCGGTAGGGCAGAGAATTTTGGACAACTGTATCATGCAGGCAACATCTTTGTATTGTTCAGAGTCTCGTTGAAAAAAGAAGGTCAGCATTTTTCTTTTCCCGAACCATCTTTAGACGCAATTTGTTATTTTAATAAGCCTTGAATTTACAATAATTTTTATGATTAAACCAGTTGTCGCTCCTGTTCGGCGATAAAAAAGGCCTCTGCAGGCAAATTCACGGGAGGTCATCCGAAACAATATGGTTAATCTCGCCAAAGCCCTCGAGCTACCATCCGCATACCCCCATCCGGTTGAGAAAATTGTTACCGTCGAAACACATATCTCTCTGGTTTTTTTAACCGGACCATATGCCTACAAGGTCAAAAAAGCTGTCGATCTCGGCTTTCTTGATTTTTCCACCCTCGAAAGCCGGGAGCATTTCTGCCGGGAAGAACTTCGCCTCAACAGAAGACTGTGTGCCGACCTCTATCTCGACGTTGTTCCCGTTACGGAACAATCGGGCATAATCATGATCGGGGGCAACGGCAAGGTTATTGATTACGCCGTAAAAATGGTTCAGTTCGACCGTCGCCTTGAACTGGACACCTTGCTCATACAAGGTAAAATCACCGGGGAACAGATAGACCAGATAAGCCGGATAGTTGCAGGGTTCCACGAATCAGCTCCTGCCGCGAGCCCAGACACCCCCTACGGCCAGGCGAAGGTTCTCATCAAGCCGGTACGTGACAATTTCACCGAAGCTGCACGGTTGAACAGGGACCGGCAGGAAAAAGCATTGCTCGAAAAACTGAAACAGTGGACGGAAAACGAATACAAGCGCCTGATACCGCTCTTCTCTTCCAGGAAAGCAGACGGCGCAGTCAGACAGTGCCACGGCGACATGCATACGGGAAACATGGTACTCTGGAAAAACAGGGTAATGATTTTCGACTGTATTGAATTCAATCAGCGCCTGAGTACTATTGATGTTTTCAGTGAAATCGCGTTTCTGGTCATGGACCTGGAACACAGCGGGCACCCGGAACATGCCTGGAGGTTTCTCAACAATTACCTGTCGCTGACAGGGGACTATCAGGGAATTCCGCTTCTCAGGTTCTACAAGACCTACAGGGCAATGGTGCGCGCCAAAGTAACAGCCATACGCCATCTTCAGGAGGAAAATCGGCAGGAAAAAGCAAAAACGCTCACAGAACACCGTTCCTACATTTCGACAGCTCTGGCCTGCTCCTCTCCTGCACAGCCCGGGCTTATGCTCACCTGTGGAGTTTCCGGAAGCGGCAAGACCACCGTAGCAGGAATGCTTGCATCACGCATACAGGCAATACATATCCGTTCGGATATCGAAAGAAAAAGGCTCTTCGGTCTCGGGCATCTCGAAAAAAGCAGCCCCGGGCAGAACAAGGCGATGTATTCCATCGAGAGTTCAGAGCTGACCTATACGCGGCTTTACGAGATCGCCACACGCTGTCTGGAAAGCAACTACCCGGTTGTCGTCGATGCAACGTTCCTGCGGGAAGAGGAAAGGAGACGCTTCATGCGCCTTGGAAAAAATACAGGCGTTCCCGTAATCATTCTTTTTTGCATGGCTCCGGAACCACTGCTTGAAGAACGGGTTACAAAGAGGCGGAGAAAAGGAAAAGATGCATCGGAAGCCGATAAGACAGTGCTCCTGCAACAGATTCGGAACTTCCTGCCGTTATCAGCCATGGAACAAAAGATCACGGTCACCATCGATACCTCGTCACCCACATCGATAGAGTCCGGTATTGCTGAAACAATCCGGCGCCTGCCCCCTAACCATCCACACCAAAGACAACCCTCACCACCATCCCGGCGAGAAAACTGAGCACTGCCACCCCAAGGCTCAGGGCAACCATCTCGATAAACCGGTTTTTAAACGGCACATCCTTTGCAACCGAGACATAATAATTGAAGAATGCAATAATGCAGATTGCCGCCAGAAAAGCCGTACCGAGGGCCATATAGAGAGAAGGAATCACCAGAAACGGCGTGATCAGAACCACAACGGTCATGATATAAGCCATTCCGGTATAAAACGCGGCCTTCAGGGGATTTTTCGTATCCGGTTCGGCTTTTGTGGAAAGATACTCCGATGCCGCCATGGACAATGCAGCGGCAAAACCGGTTATGATACCCGTAAGCGCGACAAAACGGGAATCCTGAAGGGCGAAAGTAAGACCTGCCAGTACCCCCATCAGCTCAACCAGGGCGTCGTTAAGCCCAAGTACAACCGATCCGGTATACTTGAGACGTTCTTCGTCAAGAAGAGCGATAAGCGCATGTTCGTGCTCCTCTTCATCACTGATAATGCCACGAATTTCCTTGAAAGAGGGGGGTAAACGGCTGTAGACATCACCTGCATTTTTTTCGGCTCTCTCCATGAGCTTTATGCCGAAAGTCAAACCAAAAAGAGTGCTGATCATGGTAAAAAACCAGATTTTCAGCGCGCTCGGCTTGACCTCCTGCCTGGTATACACCTTCCAGATATTATAGTGGCGAAGTTCATCATCAGCTATCTGGGAAAGCACCCGGCGGTTTTTAACTCCACTGACGCTTGCCGCAAGGCGTTTGTAGATGTAATGCTCGGTCAGCTCGTTTCTCTGAAGAGCAAGAATGTGACCGGGTTTGATTTCGCTTAAGTCTTTCACTTTTCTGTCTTGATTATCTCTTGTGATGAAAAGACCGCTCAGCTCTTTGCCTGCTTCGTAGCCGCCTCGATAATGTCGTTCATTCTCGATACAAATTCGGCCGTACCTTCGAGACTGCCTTCAAGCAGCAACGCTCCCTCATAAAGTTGATTCATGGTTGTACGGATAATCGGATCATTTTCATTGAGCATACAAAGCCCGGCAAGGTTTTTTATTACCGCGTGAGAAGGGTTCACTTCCAGCACCTTTTTCCCGGACGCTCCTTCCGACTGCTTCATCATTCTCAACATTTTTTCAAGCTGTGGATCCATGGCATCCTTTCCGCTAACCAGCGTAACCGGTGAATTAACAAGGCGATGAGACTCCACGACATCTTCAACCGTATCTCCAAGCGTCTCCCTGAAAATCCTGAGAACCGGCTCTATCATGTTTTCACTGAGAGCATCATTTTCTTCTTCCTCTCCTGCCTTGAAATCGATATCCGCTTTTTCAATCGATTTGAGGGGCTTCTTGTCGTATTCGTTGATCGATGGAATGACAAAAATATCCACCGGGTCCACCAGAAGCAGTACCTCGATCCCTTTTTTACGGAAATATTCCAGATTTGGGTTGGAAAGCATCTGCTGCCGGTTATCCCCTGACAGGTAATAGATTTCTTTCTGATCGCCGACCATTCGACCGACATACTCCCTGAGAGTAACAAACACTCCCTCTTCGGTACTGGTGCTCTCGAAACGCAGCAGCTCGATAAGCTTGTCACGGTTGGTGAAATCGGTATTGAGTCCGATTTTAACAACCGGACCGAACGCCTTGTAGAACTGGCGGAACTTCTCCGGATGATCCTGGGCGAGAGACTCGAACCATCCGATAATTTTTGTCGTGAGAATCTGGCGGATCTTCGCCATGACCGGACTGTTCTGCACAACCTCACGAGACACATTCAGCGGGAGATCTTCTGTCTCGACGACACCCTTGACAAAACGGAGATATTCGGGAAGCAACTCCTTGCACTCATGCTGGATCATCACTTTTCTGACATAGAGCTGTGGACCGTGATTCTCGAGAGCTCCCTGCTGATAGAGCATGTCCATCGGAGCCTCTTTGGGAAGAAAGAGCAATGCCTTGAAATTGACGACCCCCTCAAGAGAAAGATGCAGATAGTCCAGAGGTTCCTGGTAATCGACCGAAATAAATTTGTAGAACTCGTTGACCTCCTCTTCTTTGAGTTCGCTTTTCGGTCGCTGCCAGAGCGCGGTAATACTGTTGACTTTCTTGTTGTCCAGGTAAATCGGAAAATCAACAAAATTGGAATACTTCCTGATGATGTTCTCCACACGGAACGCTTCAGCAAATTCCGCAGCATCATCCTTGAGTGTAAAAGCTATCTTCGTTCCGCGATTCTTGCGATCAGTCTTCTCGATCGTGTAGGTTCCCTCTCCGGCCGAACGCCATCTGCACCCCTGGGAGTCCCCGGTTTTTGTTTCGACCGTGACTTCATCCGTCACCATGAACACGGAATAGAAACCGACACCGAACTGCCCGATAAGATTGGCGTCGATATCTCCTTTTTCAGACTGCTGCTCTTTCAACGCCTGCAAAAACCCGAGTGTTCCTGACTTTGCAACCGTGCCGAGATTGGCAATCAGTTCATCCTCGCTCATTCCGGTACCATTATCTTCAATGACAAACGTGCGCTCTTTCTCATCGAGAGAAATGGTGATTTTCAGCTCTTCGTCATCTCCATCAGCACTGTTTTCCGTCAGTTGACCGAAACGCACCTTGCTCAGCGCATCCGAGGCGTTGGATATCAGTTCACGGAGAAAAATCTCCGGATGCGTATACAGCGAATGAACAATAAGGTTCAACAGCTGCTTCATCTCTGCCTTGTATTCAAACTCCTGCACGTTCTTCTGCTTTTTGTCGCTCATTCTCGTTTCTCTTTTTTTCTTTGTTTCTGTGTAGTTATCAATGCACCTGCCCGAACAAGCCGGGCGGCATTGCATTCATTCCGGGAATTTGTGGCTAAAATTAACAGAGGGAATATAATATACCAAACCCTTCATGCCGTTCCCCCCGCCTTCCGGTGCAAAACGGTCTTTTTCAGGAGCTTCTCAACCGTATCAGCATTTCGGCAAACTCACGAAACGCACCATTGCCACCGCCAGCCCTGCAGATATAGTGAACCACCGGTCGGACAAAACCGGTGGCATCTCCAGGACACGCCGTCAATCCGGCAACAGCGACAGCCTCCATGATTCCGAGATCATTGACATCATCTCCCATGTACGCGACTTCATCGAGCACCAGACCGGTTTCGGAAAGAACACTCCCGAGCCTCGACTCCTTGTCCTTGACACCGGGATAGAGATGTTTGATTTTCAGTTTTTCGGCCCGCTTTTTGAGATTCAGGGAGGTTTCTCCTGTCATGATTCCCGTAATTATCCCGACAGCCTCCAAACGCTCGACACCCATCCCGTCACGGATGGAATACCGTTTCAGCTCCTCGCCCCGCTCCGAATAATATACGCCATTGTCCGTCAGGACCCCATCGTTGTCGGACAACAGAAGTCGTATATTTTTCGCCCGGCGGGCAAGCTCTTCAGTTGATAACTCTATCATACCGGTGTTGGTTTTTCACAATTTTTAACCACTTGAAAAGAAGGAAGTTAATATAGCATTTTACAACATCTCCGAAGATCGACAGGAATAGTCAACAAGTTATCAACATTTCACAAACACATATCAACACTGAAAAATACATCATGGAGAAACCTTGCCATACAATAAAACCGGAAAGCAGAAAAAACCTAAACCATATAATAAAAACAAGTTAAGACAAACAAAACAGAAAAACCGACGTTTACGTAATTCGATCACCCGTTTTTTCGGCACTTTGATGCACAACGGCGATTCAGGCTTTCAACACTCATGATTGACAAAAACAAAAAAAATCACGTCGATATTCATTCCGCATCCGCCAGGAGGGCTTTCTTTGCGCAAGCAATGAATACTCATGATATTTTTTTCATTTTTTCTCCGGTTCATCATCCGATCGCCACGTCAGGCTCGCTGTTTTCCAAAACGTACTTCAGGCCAAAAAAACACATCAAAGAGACAGACAAACGAAAAAAGCCAAACAGGGTCGGGCACATCGGCTATCCGGGAAAGACACCTGGCACACGCAACAAATTCTCAACATGAACGTATATTGGGATAGACAAAAACCTGCTTTCCGGAACCTGTCAACCTTATTCAATTATGCACTTCACCCTGAACCTGTCCGAAGTCGAGGCTCTGCTGAAAGAAGATGTCCCCTACTTCGACCTGACAAGCTCGTTGCTCAGGCTTTCAACACTGGACGCCGAAATTCTTTTCACTCCCAAAGATCCGGTTACCGTGTGCGGCAGTGAAGAGGTTGAAAAAGTTTTTTCCCTGCTTGGTGCGAAAACCGAACTGATCGTAGGAAGCGGTCGAAAGGCCCTTGCGGGAGAAACCGTTTTCAAAGCTTCCGGCAGCGCAGAACAGCTTCACATGGGCTGGAAAGTTTCACAAAACATTCTGGAACATTTTTCCGGAATAGCGACCCGGACACGTTCCATGGTCGAAGGGGCGGCGCGTGGCGGGAAAAACGTCGAGGTGTGCGGCACCCGCAAACATTTGCCCGGCATCAAACATCTTTCACTCAAGGCACTGTGCTCCGGCGGAGGCTCACCGCACAGACTCGGGCTCTCCGATTCCGTTCTGATATTTTCCAACCACTATGATCTGCTTGGAGGACTGGAAGCCCTGTACCCCAGGCTTCCATCGATAAAAGCCGGGTGCCCTGAAAAAAAAGTTTCCGTCGAAGTCGAAACCGTACATGATGCGATAATGGCTGCAGACGCCGGAGCCGATATCGTTCAGCTCGACAAGCTTTCTCCCGAATCCGTACGGGAGGTAACGGAAACGGTAAAGAGCACCACCGGCAAAGAAACGATAATCGCTGCGGCAGGAGGTATTAACGATATGAATGCCGAAGCGTATGCAGCAACGGGAGCTGACGTGTTAGTCAGCTCATGGATGTATTTCGGTAAACCAGCCGATTATAAAGTAACGATTCGTAACATCTGAACGGTCAAAAAAAACCTGCCCTGAATAATTCAGGACAGGCCGAACGGAGAAAAAACAACAATCACTACCTTACCTTAAACAAACGTTTCCTCTTTTTTGTTCTAACGATTCGATTAATTTTTCAAATTCTTTTCCGGTAAATCCCTTCTTCGCAACGTTCCGAAGTGTTTTTTCCGGGTTGCATTCCTGCAGGAAATAGGGAACATGAACCATACGGACAAGCCTGGCGACATCATTGCCGGTATGATGCGATCCGAGCAATGTCGTTCGGACTTCACAACGAACACCGGATTCATGCAACAAAACCAGTGACTGCAGTATAGCTTCAATGGTTCTTTCCGTAACAAGTCCGCCACAGAGAGCGGCGTATTTACGGTAATCAGGAACACTTTTGAGGTCCATGGCGATATAATCCACAAGACCCTCTCTGATCAGCGTACCCAGCATCTCCGGATGTGTTCCGTTGGTATCGAGCTTGACTTCCAGTCCAAGACTTTTGATTCTCCTGATACAATCCGGCAGTCCGGAGTGAAGCGTCGGCTCACCGCCGGTTATAACAACCGCATCGAGCAGCCCCCGGTTCAAAGAAAGCCACGCAAACACAGCTTCGTTCGCAAGCGGTCTGGAGTCAACCAACCGATCCGGAAGAACCAGCTCCGGGTTGTGACAGTAGACACAGCGAAAATTGCACCCACGGGTAAACATAACCGCCGAGACTCTTCCCGGATAATCATTGAGGCTCTGCTTGAGAAGCCCGCCAATCGGAAGCCGGTACACATCAGCCGCGGGTCCGGGCTCTTGTGATGTGACAGTACTGTTCATTTCATTCATAGACCTTTTGCGCTCCATCAAAAACCTCGCGGGAGACGCCACTTTCAAAGAGCTTTCGGTCTTCGAACTCGACCTGCTTTCCCGCGTTCCACTGCTCGACAGGCCTGAGGTACCCCACAATGCGCGAAAAGACCAGGCAGCGACTCTTGCCTCCCTCGTCCCTGCAAACCGGACATTCACGGTGCTCCCCGGCAAGGTATCCATGCGAAGGACAAATGCTGAAGGTCGGCGAAAGGGTAACATAAGGCAGCCGGAAGTTCGAGGTTATTGTTCTGACCAGTTGTCGAGCGGAAACTGCCGGCAGATTCTTTTCACCAAGGAAAACGTGAAAAACAGTTCCTCCCGTGTAGCGAATCTGCATCTCGTCCTGCAGCCGCAGTGCCTCGAACAGGTCATCCGTGTAGTTGACCGGCAGTTGTGAAGAATTGGTGTAGTATGGTTCAGCACCGTTCCTGCTCGCCTGATCGTTGGCGACGATAATATCGGGATATTTCGCCTTGTTCATCCTTGCAAGCCGATAGGAGGTTCCTTCTGCAGGCGTTGCCTCGAGATTGTAGATATGCCCCGTCTCCTCCTGAAACGCAACCAGACGATCGCGCATGAAATCCAGAACCCTCAAACTGAACAAACGCCCTTCCGCATCGCCAATGGAACAGCCAAGAAAGTTGAGACAGCACTCGTTCATTCCGAGCAGTCCTATAGTAGAAAAGTGATTCTCCCAGTACCTGCCGTTTTTCGCAAAGAGATTACGAAGATAAAACCGTGAATAAGGGTAGAGACCCTGTTCCGTCAGACGTTCGATCACTTTCCTCTTGATCTCGAGGCTGCTTTTAGCAAGTTCCATGACTCGTGACAAGCGCTGAAAAAACTCCCCCTCGGAACCTGACAGATACCCGAGTTCCGGCAGATTGACCGTTACCACACCGATAGAACCGGTCAGCGGGTCAGAACCGAAAAGACCCCCTCCCCTGCTCTGCAGTTCACGCTTGTCGAGACGGAGACGGCAGCACATGCTCCGCACATCATCGGGATTCATATCCGAATTCACAAAATTCGAGAAGTACGGAATACCGTACTTTGCCGTCATCTCCCATATGCCGCTGTATACCGGGTTCTCCCAGTCAAAATCAGGAGTGATGTTGTAGGTCGGGATCGGAAAAGAAAAAACGGAACCGTTGGCATCACCATCGAGCATCACCTCGGCAAACGCACGATTGAACATATCCATCTCGGCCTGAAAATCTCCGTACAGAGTCTCCTGCGGCTCTCCGCCGATAATGACCTGCCGTGACTTCATGGGGCCCGGTACCAGAAGATCGAGCGTCACATTGGTAAACGGCGTCTGAAAACCGACCCTTGTCGGCACATTCATATTGAAGAAGAATTCCTGCAAACATTGTTTCACCTCGGCATACTCGAGGCTGTCGTAGCGGATAAAGGGAGCGAGCCACGTATCGAAACCGGAAAAAGCCTGTGCACCGGCAGCCTCGCCCTGCATGGTGTAAAAAAAATTAACAATCTGCCCGAGCACGCTTCGCAGGTGTTTTGCCGGTGCGCTGGTCGCCTGCTGTTCCACACCACGAAAGCCGCTCGTCAGAAGATCTTCGAGATCCCAGCCAACACAGTAAACACTTAGCGAGCCAAGATCATGAATATGTATCCGCCCTTCCCTGTGAGCCTCAGCGATCTCCACCGGATAGATTTCATTGAGCCAGTACTGGGAACTGACAATGCCTGCGATGTGATGATTCAGCCCCTGAAGCGAATAGCTCAGATTGGCATTTTCCTTTACCCGCCAGTCCCTGAGATGCAGGTAATCGTCAACCAGGTCGATATTGGCAAAAATCTCTTTTGCCTCGCGCATGTTTCGATGCTGAAAACGGTAAATGATATAGGACTTTGCTGCATCGAAAGCACAATTGTCAAACAGCACCTTTTCAACAACATCCTGGATTTCCTCGACTGAAGGGGGCTCTTTTGCGCGCTCTCTTTCAAGAGATTCGACAACCTGAGCGCCCAGCTCCGCCGCATAGTGCCGGTCGGGATTTCCTACCGCACGAAAGGCTCTGAAAATTGCAAACGTGATCTTGTCCTGATCGAAAGGAACAACCCTGCCATCACGTTTGATGATCTTCGCGTCATCAAACGCAGCTTTGTTTTCCATCATGAGAGTCGAATTTAAAAGGTGAATATGCCGTTACAGGCAAACTCTCGCGGAAAACAGATCTGAAGGGGACCGTGGGGACGCAAAAAAAGATCTCACTCCTGTCACATGCTTTTAGACGCGAAAGCATACCATTTCCATCCGGAACCGGGAACACCGTCTACCGGTATTTCCTGACTATAAAACACAGGACAGGTCTCCTGGCTTACCCGTTTCACGGCGCCTTCCCGTTCCTGCACAAGGAACAGTGGCACGATGCCGAAAAACATTTTCAGCGGGCTTACAGTTGCGCGTCAGCTCACGATTTTCACGTGATTCCCTATTAAACCCCTGTCAAGGGGTATCTTGTGCTATCAAATTGCAGAAAGAACAAGTATTCCTGAATGTAAAAATATTGTCTGAGGGAACAAAAACAGACTGGTCCATTGAAAAAATGCGATCAGGAACCGACTGTAATACTCATGAAGACAAAACATTTTATCCAAAAGAGTTGATCGTTATTTACACGGAGATCGGTTTTTCTTTTTGTCGAGAATGATTACGGTGAATTGTCGTTTGGTATCGTCAGCGATATTCACTATAAAGATAAATTCCCTGATGGATAATACTGTCGATCTTACGTAAAGAGATATGGAAATATGATGCAAAGCTTGCATAATTTTTACGCGGGACCTGGCAAATTACCCGGCTCGGTGATGGAGCGTATCCGCAATGAATTAACCGACTACCGGGGAACCGGAATTTCAGTGATGGAAATCAGCCATCGCGCACCGCAAGTTCTGGAGTTGCTTGAGCGTACGCAGGAAAAGATTCGCAGGTTGATGGGACTGGCTGGTGATGATACAGTGTTGTTCCTGCAGGGTGGAGGTTCTTTGCAATTTTGCATGGTACCGATGAATCTTTCCATGGCAGGGGACGCTGTAGATTACATTGACACCGGTTACTGGACCGCTAAAGCCATAGATGCCGCCCGCCAACTGGGAAGAGATGTACACGTGGCAGCCAAGGACCACAGTGCGATTCCTCCTGCTTTAGATGTTCGGCCCGATGCACGTTATCTGCATATCTGCACGAATAACACCGTGATGGGCACGCAATGGCAAGATATACCAGCATCCCCGGTTCCACTGGTAGCCGACATGAGTTCGGATATTCTGAGCCGAAATATCGACGCCGGCCGTTTCGCTTTGATTTACGCTCATGCCCAGAAAACCATTGGCACCGCAGGGGTCACCGTGGTGATTGTGCCCCGGAAAACGCAGGAGATGATTCAACCGGACCTGCCGCCTTTTTTTGATTACCGCACACATGCGGCGGCTGCATCAAACTACCATACGCCACCGGTGTTCGCCATTTATGTAGTTGAATGTATGCTGGATTGGCTGGAGCAAGAAGTCGGTGGTTTGAAAACCATGGAAACGCTGAATAAACGCAAAGCGGCTCTGCTCTATGAAACGTTGGATGCTTCTACACTTTTTCGTTGCGCTGTGCCTTTGGGCTCACGCTCGATGATGAATGTGGTGTTTGACGCTGTACATCAAAAGACTGTGCCGATCTATTGCCGGCAGGCTCGCGAAGCCGGGCTGTTGGGGCTTGAAGGCCATCGCACGCGTGGCGGATTTCGCGCAAGCCTTTACAACGCAGTGACACTCGAGGATGTGGTGGCATTGACCGGGTTTATTAATGACTTTGAAAGTCGTTACGGTTGACGATCGCTCTATACCCGGGCCACACAATGGAACAGTTTACTGTACATGTAGTGTAAAAACTTACGCGTACTGCACATGGCATGTAAGCCAAGACCTTGAACTGAAAGCGCTTCAATGACAGACGCATCAACTTTTGTCGGCCTCAGATATTTGCTTTCATAGAGATTTCTGGTTCTTTTGCTATTAATACTGCCTATAAGCTCACGAACGGTCTTGACACCATCTCCAATGATAAACGGAGCAACACTACTGGCGCAGCCCAAAAAATCTCCTCGCACAAAGAGAAGGCGGTAATCTCTTCCCGGCACGTATTCTTCTACAATTATTTCATTATTTTCTTTCGAAAACTTGCTCGCCTCTGCATAGGCAAAATCTCACTCTGTAAATCCTCTATAGTGCTCGTTTCAAAAAAAACCTTTGATTTCGAGCCCATTCCATAGAGCCAAACCTTTTTATCAAGATTCGCGTAGTATATATTTTTCGATTTAGCCGCTGTATATTAATGCGTGCGCCTGAAAATCCGGGTGCCACCGCTGACACTCATCCCAAAAATCATGCAACATTGCATTAAAAGCACGATCTTTTGCGGCAGAAACCCTGAAAAGCAGATGTAGTAGGATTTTTACTGCCTTTGCTGTTAAATCAGGCTGATGAAACTCGACAAATACAGTAGGCGTCCTACTATCAGAGACAAAACCGCTTTCTTCCAAGTCACCCCGCACATAGTTTAGAATAAAAATCGAGGCGCTGGACAGAAAATCAAAAACATCACTGCTATGAAAAGAAGTTTTTCGTTCTGAGACGTGAGAATATTTAAAATTTCTCTTGAGATAATTGGCAACCTTCTCATACGAACGCATCATAGTCGACGTCTCATTTTCTGCTATTTCTTCAAAGCAGAAAATGACACACGGCCTTGTACTGTAAGGATTAGGGCCCCAAAACGTTTGAGTTGTTATTTTCATATCATATTCCGAACCAACGCAACGTATTGAGTAATCTGTGATTGTTTTTTGGACGGAACCCACAACCTTTGCCACCTCCGGTATGCAAGACCAGGCCTATCTCCGTTCTTCCTCGGCTACAAGTATTTCCCTTATTCTCATAAGCTCCTGGTGCCGTTCTTTGCTGGTTTTCGGGTAGGACATGTTCAGCGATTTGAATGTTTCAAGAATAATCTTCGAGACGATAAGCCGCGCGTTTTTCTTGTCATCGGCAGGAACAACGTACCAGGGAGCCCTCTCGGTACTTGTTTCACCGAGACAATCTTCATAAGCCTCCATGTACCTGTCCCAGCACTTTCGCTCTTCTATATCCGCTATGCTGAACTTCCAGCTTTTCTCGGGAGCATCGATGCGCCGCAGAAATCGTTGACGCTGCTCCTCCCTGGAAAGATGGAGAAAAAACTTCACGATCCTCGTTCCGTTATGGTACAGATGGTGCTCCATATTGTTGATCGAACGGAACCGGTTTTTCCAGACATCGTTACCGTTAAGCAGGTCCTCCGGAATCTGCTGACTCATGAGAATTTCGGGATGCACTCTGACGACAAGCACCTCTTCATAGTACGAGCGGTTGAAAATACCGATACGTCCTCTCTCGGGAAGTGCGCAATTCGTCCGCCAGAGAAAATCATGATCCAGCTCTTTGGGAGTCGGGTGCTTGAAACTGTAAACCTGGCAGCCCTGAGGATTTATTCCCGACATGACATGGCGGATTGCGCCGTCCTTTCCTGCAGCATCCATTGCCTGAAAAATCAGGAGTACCGCGTAGCGGTTATCGGCATAATGAATTCGCTGCAGTTCACTCAACGCCTTGACGTGCTCCTCGAGCATCTCCTTGTAATGATTTTTCGAAGAGTACACTTTCGGAATATCCGTCGGCCACTTGTTCAGCGAAACCTTCTTTCCTTCACGAACTCTGAAACCGTCCAGCTTTATCTGTCCCATATTTTCGTCGGTAACAGGTTAAAAAAATGGCGTAATTTTAAATAACCTGTTTTTAAAGAGAAAAGGAAAAAACCCCTGCCCATGCCCCCTAACAAACTTTCAGCTATCTTTCTTCCCTGTCATTTTGGCCGGGATCACCCATTGGTCGAACTGCTCGCTTGTCAGATGGCCGAGGCCCACAGCGGCTTCGCGCAGGGTCGTCCCGTCGACATGAGCTTTCTTGGCAATCTCGGCGGCCTTGTAGTAACCTATATGCGGATTCAGCGCCGTTACAAGCATCAGGGAGTTTTCAAGATGTTCCGTGACTCTCGGATGATTCGGCTCGATTCCGGCAACACATCTTTCAGCAAAAGAAACACAGGCATCCCCGATCAGCTCGGCCGACTGCAGAAGATTGTAGATCATAACAGGTTTGAACACATTCAACTCGAAATGGCCGTTCGAACCGCCAACGGTGACAGCGACGTCATTACCCATCACCTGCGCACAGACCATGGTAATAGCCTCGACCTGTGTTGGATTGACCTTGCCCGGCATAATCGACGAACCCGGCTCGTTTGGCGGAATGACAATTTCTCCAATACCGCTGCGGGGGCCGGAGGCAAGCATCCGGATATCGTTTGCAATCTTCATGAGGCTCACTGCCACCTGTTTCAGAGCACCGTGGGACTCGACAACAGCATCGTGGGCCGCAAGTGACTCGAATTTGTTCTCGGCGGTCACAAACGGAAGACCTGTCAGAGACGCAATGGTTCCGGCAACCTTTTCAGCATAGCCATCCGGAGTGTTGAGACCGGTGCCGACAGCCGTACCGCCAAGAGCGAGTTCAGCCATATGCGGCAAAGTGTTTTCAATAGCCCTGATACCATGATCGAGCTGGGAAACATACCCGGAAAACTCCTGGCCGAGAGTAAGCGGTGTCGCATCCATCCAGTGTGTACGGCCGATCTTGACAACCTCGCCCATCTCTTCGCATTTTCTCTGCAATTCGTCACGCAACCGCCTGATTCCCGGAATAGTTTTCCCGACAAGCATCCGGTAACCGGCTATATGCATGGCGGTTGGAAACGTATCGTTGGATGACTGTGATTTATTGACGTCGTCATTGGGGTTGAGCAGTCGCTCCCCTTCTCCGAGTTTGTTGCCTGCAAGCACATGCGCCCTGTTGGCAACAACTTCGTTGACGTTCATGTTCGACTGGGTTCCTGATCCGGTCTGCCAGACAACAAGCGGAAACTGGTCGGCAAGGTTACCGCCTATAATTTCGTCACATACGGAAACAATCGCGTCCCGTTTCCCTTCAGAAAGCACACCGAGCTCACAATTCGTTATCGCAGCGGCCTTTTTCAGATAGCCGAATGCCTCGATGATCTCTTTCGGCATAGACCCGGCCGGACCGATCTTAAAATTCTCCACTGACCGCTGGGTCTGCGCTCCCCAGAATTTTTCTGCGGGAACGTTCACGTCACCCATTGTGTCTTTTTCGATTCTGTATTCCATGATCGCTTGTAATAGTAGTTTTTATTAGCCGTTGCGCTATGGCGCAAAAAGCTAAAGATAGGAAAAAGGCACCACTATTCTCTACCCAATCACGGGAACAGGCCGTATCTCTTCAGCCACACCGAATGTTCTCTGGTAATTACTTATCGAACGGGTAATGATTTCCTTTGCAGTATCGGCGTCCTGAAACTCTTCAACCAGAACCGTCTTATTTTCAAGTGCCTTGTATTCTTCAAAGAAGTGTTTCAATTCACAATTGAAATGAGGAGTTATTTCGTCAACATTGTGGATATCACTGACACTCATATCCCCTTCTGCCACGGCAATGATCTTGTCATCACTTTCCCCATGATCGATCATGCGCATAACCCCCACAACACGCGCCTGTACAAGACACATCGGTACAATAGCACACTGTGATAAAACAACGATATCGAGAGGATCATGATCCTCTCCAAGCGTTTTTGGAATAAAACCGTAGTTGGCAGGGTAGAACACCGAAGAAAAGAGCACCCGATCCAGTTTGAGCATTCCGGTTTTTTTATCGAGTTCGTACTTGGTCTTGCTGCCTTTGGAAATTTCAATAATCGAATTGACAATATGCGGCTGCTCCTTACCTATCTCAACATGGTGCCATGGATTAAAATTCATAATAAGCCTTACGGTTAATTTTTTTTATGGGTTTGGCCGTTATCTTACTGCAAAAAAGCTGTGGCATTATACAAAGATTCCTGAATTTTCAAAACGAAGCGGGAGACGTTTGCAGCGTCAGAAGATCAGAGGACGCAAGAACCTGAACGCTGTTGATTTGTTGAAAAGTTGAATCGTTGAACTTTTGAGAGGAAAGAATTCTGAAGCCGGAAAAAAGAAATCAGCTAAAGACAAAAACAGCGATACACCGAAAGTCATGCCGCCCCGTAAAATAGATGTTCGGATTTCACAGGGATGCGGCATCCATGGAAGCTTTTGTTAAAAGCAGTGGATCTCCGGGTCAAGCCCGAAGATGACGGAAGAGAGAGAGACTTATCTAATATTGTTATCGATTACGATTACCGCTACGCTGGTACAGTGACAAAGAACCTGTGACCGGCTAAAAAGCAAAAAGATTCAACGAATCAACATCTCTCCGCCAGCGCATCGCTGACCACTCCCTGAGCCTCCTCGAGAATACGATCCAGATGATCGTTCCCCAGAAAGCTTTCCGCGTAGATCTTGTAAATATTCTCGGTGCCTGACGGTCTTGCTGCAAACCAGCCGTTTTCGGCTACAACTTTGAGACCGCCTATTGCTGCGTTGTTCCCTGAAGCTTTGGTCAGAATAGTACAAACCTTTTCACCGGCCAGCGTATCGAGTCTTAGTTTTTCAGGAGAAAGTTGCTTCAACTTCGCCTTCTCCTCAGGGGAAGCCGGAGCGTCGATCCTTCTGTACACCGGCTCACCCAGTTCACAGATCAGGTTTTTGTAGGTTTCACCGGGATCAGTTCCGGTTTTTGCGGTAATTTCCGCCGAGAGCAGTGCCGGAATAAACCCGTCCTTGTCCGTCGTCCATACCTCCCCGTTCTTTCTGAGAAACGATGCTCCTGCACTTTCTTCTCCTCCAAACCCGAGAGAACCATCGAGCAAACCGTCGACAAACCATTTGAAGCCTACCGGCACCTCATAGACCTTTCGGCCAAGCCTTGCAGCTACCCTGTCGATCATACTGCTGCTCACGAGCGTTTTTCCGATCATGGCACTATCCGGCCACTCCTGGCGGTGCTGAAAAAGATAGTCGATGCAGACGGAAAGAAAATGGTTCGGCTGAAGCAGTCCTGAACTTCCGGTTACAATACCGTGACGGTCATAATCCGTGTCACAGGCAAAGGCTATATCGAACCGGTCCTTCTCCTTTATCAGCGGCTGCATGGTGTAGGGGGAAGAGGGGTCCATCCGTATCTTGCCGTCCCAATCCAGACTCATGAACCTGAATGTCGGGTCGATTGTTTTGTTCAGTATGGTAAGATGCAGACCGTAATACTCCGCAATCCGTTCCCAGTAAGCTACCCCCGCGCCTCCCAGAGGATCGACACCGAGAGTGATCCCGGATGTCGAGATAACCTCCATATCGATCACGTTGCCGAGGTCCTCAATGTAGGTTTCGAGGTATTCATGGCGATGTGTTGTCGGAGCAGACAGCGCTTTCTCGAAAGAGACCCTGTGCACTTCCCTGAGTTTTTGCTCAAGAAGGTCGTTTGCCTTGTCCTCGATCCATGAGGTAACCTCACCACCTGCCGGACCGCCATGAGGAGGATTGTACTTGATCCCTCCATCACCGGGAGGATTATGGGAGGGTGTCAGAAGAATACCGTCAGCAAGCCCCCTCTTTTTCTTACGGTTCCATGTCAGAATGGCATGCGAAACGACCGGCGTCGGTGTATACCGTTCTTCTCCGGCCACCATCACCTCGACACCGTTGGCAGCCAGAACCTCGAGTACGGTCACGTAAGCCGGTTCCGAAAGCGCATGGGTATCGATACCGAGAAACAAGGGGCCGGTAATATTTTCTTTCTTTCTGTACATGCAGATTGCCTGTGTTACGGCAAGAATATGCTGTTCGTTGAATGAACAAGTCAAGGATGCTCCCCTGTGTCCGGAGGTGCCGAAAGAGACCCGTTGGGACGGAATACCGGGGTCGGGCGTCATGGAGAAATATGCCGTGACAAGTCGGGGAACATTGACAAGCATCTCCTGTTCAGGAAGCTTTCCGGCATGAGGGTGTATCTGCATAATCAAATAGGTTAGAGGTAAGAAGCTTTTCTCTCATGGCAATGAAAAATAGAAAACTCTCTCCGGCTTTTCACCATTTTCTTTTTCCTTACCTGGTTTGTATCTTTGGCCCTTTCCCGCCGGATATGATTTCAGCCGTCGATCGGAAAATGAATTGACTCGGAACCACCTATGACCTGACCAATGAATCTTGAGCAAGAGATAGAAAAAAGAAAAACCTTTGCCATCATCAGCCACCCCGATGCCGGCAAAACAACGCTTACTGAAAAATTTCTGCTTTTCGGAGGAGCGATCAAGACCGCAGGAGCCGTCAAGCAGAACAAGATAAAAAAAACCGCCACGAGCGATTTCATGGAAATCGAAAAGCAGCGAGGCATATCCGTTGCGACCTCGGTGATGGGTTTTGAATACAAAGGCAGAAAAGTCAACATTCTCGACACACCGGGGCATAAGGATTTTGCAGAAGATACCTACCGGACCCTCACGGCAGTAGACAGCGTCATTCTGGTGGTCGACAGCGTCAAGGGTGTCGAAGCGCAGACTGAAAGACTTATGGAAGTGTGCCGGATGCGGAAAACACCGGTCATTATTTTCGTAAATAAAATGGACCGGGAGGGACGAAACCCTTTCGAAATTCTCGATGAACTGGAAGCAAAGCTTCTGATTCAGGTGCGGCCTCTCACCTGGCCTATCAGCCAGGGGCAGAGTTTCCAGGGAGTCTACAACCTCTACCGGAAACAACTCAACCTGTTCGAACCCGACCAGACGAAAATAAGCGAACACTCCATCGAAATTCAGGGAATCGACGACCCGGAACTCGACCGCCGGGTATCTGAAACATTCGCCAACAAGCTCCGTGAAGATGTCGAGCTCATCGAGGGAGTCTACGAGCCGTTCAGCAAAAACCACTACCTTGACGCCTCTCTTGCGCCGGTATTCTTTGGAAGCGCCGTCAACAATTTCGGGGTCAGGGAAATGCTTGAAACCTTCCTTGAAATCGCACCGAGCCCGGATAAGCGTGAAACCGACCAGCGCCTGGTAGAAGCCTCCGAAAAAAAACTGACCGGGTTCGTGTTTAAAATCCACGCCAACCTGGACCCGAACCATCGGGACCGCACCGCGTTTTTTAAAATCTGTTCAGGAAAATTTGAACGCAACACCTTTTACCACCACACACGCCTCGGGAAAAAAATGCGTTTCGCCAATCCCACCCAGTTCATGGCCAATGAAAAAAACCTTATCGATGACGCCTGGCCGGGGGATGTGATAGGTCTCTATGATAACGGAAACCTTAAAATCGGCGATACACTGACCGAAGGCGAAGAACTGCAGTTCAGAGGCATACCCAGCTTCTCACCCGAGATTTTCAAGGAGGTCATAAACCGCGACCCGTTCAAGGCCAAGCAACTTGAAAAAGGCTTGCGCCAGCTTACCGAAGAGGGTGTCGCCCAGCTTTTCCTGCAGCACGGTAACCGGAAAATTATCGGCACTGTCGGCGAACTGCAGTTCGATGTCATCCGCTTCAGACTTGAACATGAATACGGAGCGAAATGTGATTTCATGCCGCTCCGGTATTTCAAGGCCTTCTGGATCACCCCGGAAGACAAGGAACAGTACGAAGAGTTCCTGCGCCGAAAATCACCGGTCATAGCTGAAGACAAGGAAGGGCATCCGGTTTTCTTCGCTGAAAGCGAGTGGATGCTGAATGTCGCGAAGGAAAACTATCCCGGGGTCATCTTCCACGAAACCTCGGAGTTCAAAACCGAAGGGGATTCCTGAAAGGATTGTGGTACCCGGCCTTTGTTTATTGACTGAAAAGCATACATTATACGCACACGAGAATTCTCGAAAACATAACCGACCGTATGCTACCGGATGTTCAAACCCAAACTTTTCGTCCTGCTTCCAGAACTTGACCGGGAACGACTACTCAAGGACATAACAGCCGGCATTCTTGTCGGCATCGTCGCTCTTCCCCTTGCTATAGCCTTCGGAATCGCTTCCGGGGTCTCCCCCGAAAAAGGCCTTATTACCGCTGTTATCGGTGGTTTTATCGTTTCTTTGCTCGGAGGAAGCCGCGTACAAATCGGCGGCCCGACCGGAGCGTTTATCATTATCGTTTACGGTATTGTTCAACAGTATGGCATCAACGGTCTGATGGTAGCAACCATCATGGCAGGCGTTATTCTCATGATCATGGGATTTGCACAGTTCGGATCACTCATCAAATTCATTCCCTACCCTGTCATTGTCGGATTTACGAGCGGTATCGCCGTCATTATATTTTCAACCCAGATCAAGGACTTTCTCGGGCTTGACATAGAAAAGCTTCCCGGAAATTTCACAGGGAAATGGGCTCAGTATCTCTCTCATATGGAAACCGTGCATCTGCCGACATTGGTAATCGGCCTGATTGCACTGATGATCATCATACTCTGGCCGAGAGTATCGAGAAAAATTCCAGGATCGGTCATCGCAATCCTCGTTACGACAGCAATGGTTCAGCTTCTGCACCTTGATGTAGCCACCATCGAAACAAGGTTCGGAGCGATTCCATCAGCAATCCCTGCACCCTCACTACCTGAATTCGATCTGGCTACCGTACGGCAACTCATCATGCCGGCAACCACCATCGCCGTTCTTGCAGCGATCGAGGCCCTGCTTTCTGCTGTTGTATCAGACGGTATGATCGGAGGGCGCCACAAATCAAACATGGAACTGATTGCACAAGGTGCCGCCAATATCGCCTCGCCTCTGTTCGGCGGCATACCTGTAACCGGAGCAATTGCCCGAACAGCCACAAACGTCAAAAACGGCGGCAGAACACCTGTTGCCGGAATTGTCCATGCCATTACCCTGCTTGGCATCATGCTTGTTTTTGGCAGTTGGGCAAAACTCATACCCATGACGACCCTTGCCGCCATATTGATTGTCGTAGCGTGGAACATGAGCGAATATCATGTTTTCCGTCAGCTCCTCAAAAGCCCGAGAGGTGATGTTATAGTGCTGCTTACCACCTTTGGCCTCACGGTGATTTTCGACCTGACCGTTGCCATCGAAGTAGGCTTGCTTCTCGCCGCTGTGCTTTTCATGCAGCACATGGCCGGTATGGCAAACGTCGAAGTCATCACTCGTGAACTGAAAGACCGCGAAGAGGACAGCGACGATCCGAACGCCATAGTCAACCGCAACGTCCCCGACGGAGTTGAAGTCTACGAAATCAACGGGCCATTCTTTTTCGGAGCCGCCTCGAAATTCAAGGAATCGATGCGAATCGTCGAAAATCCGCCGACGATCAGGATATTGCGCATGCGTAACGTCCCGGTAATCGACGCAACCGGGCTCAACATGCTTAGAGAACTGCTTGTCGACAGTAGCCGTACCGGTACACGGGTCATCCTCTCAGGTGTCAACCCGCAAACTCTTTCAAAAATGCGCCAGTACGGTATCGTTGAAGAGATCGGCCAGGAAAACATCTTTGACCATATCGATAACGCTCTTGACAGAGCAAAGCAAATGCTTGACAATCCTCTGTCTCCCGGAGAAAAATAAACCTTTGCTGAACTTTTGTTATTATTCCTGATAATAACAAACCTGAAAAGCAAGCGACAGTCAATCATTCCTCCCTCATATGAAAAAACGACGATTCGGCAGTACCGGCATGGAAATCACGCCCATCGGTTTCGGCAGCTGGGCCATCGGCGGAGAAAAATGGTCTCACGGCTGGGGACCCCAGGATAACAACAAAGCTGTCGGGGCAATAGAACGAGCCCTTGAACTCGGCATCAACTGGATCGACACCGCAGCGATTTACGGTCTCGGGCATTCGGAAAAGCTTGTTGCCAAAGCGCTCGAAGGTATTGCTGAAAAGCCTTATGTCTTCACGAAATGCTCCCTTGTGTGGGACAACGATCGAAACATAAAGAACTGCCTCAAACGGGACTCGATCTGGAGAGAGTGCGAATCAAGCCTGATGCGCCTTAAAATCGACAGTATAGACCTTTATCAGATTCACTGGCCCAGCCCTGAAGAAGATATCGAGGAAGGTTGGCGGACAATGGCCGAGCTGAAAGAAGAAGGGCTCGTGAAGCATATCGGGGTTTCGAACTTCACTGCCGAACAGATGAAAAGGGCACAATCCATCGCACCTGTCGCTTCACTGCAGCCACCCTACTCCATGCTCCGCAGAGGAATCGAAAAAGAAGTCCTTCCATTCTGTATGGAACACGATATCGGCGTGATCGTCTACTCCCCGATGCTGTCCGGCATGCTTTCCGGTACAATGACCCGTGAACGAGCCCTGAACCTGCCGAAAAACGACTGGCGGCGCAACAATAAGGAGTTTCAGGAACCCCGCCTCGGGCATAATCTCGAACTGGTAGAACTCTTGCGAACAATCGGAAAAAAGCATGACGCATCCCCCGGAGAAGTTGCCATAGCATGGACGCTCCGTCACCCCGGTGTTACAGCGGCCATTGTCGGAGGACGCAGCGCCGAACAGGTGGAAGGAACAACCGGTGCCGCAGAACTGAACCTCACTCAGGAAGAGGCCTGTACCATAGAAGATTTTATCGCGGCAATGCCTGACTAACCCAATCCCAAGGTTTCCATGACGGCATCCTTTTACGAAAAAAAACTCAAAAGCCTGCTTGCTTCGGCAGAAATAGCCGTTGACGGTCCGAACCCCTGGGATATCAGAGTACTGGATCAACGATTCTACAAACGGGTTATCACGGAATCCCATCTCGGCATCGGTGAAGCCTACATGGATGGATGGTGGGAGTGTGACGCGCTCGACGAATTTTTCTACAAGGTGCTCAGGGCGAAACTCGACAAAAAAGTCTCACAGTTTACCCGTGCGCTCAGCAACCTTGCCGGCCTCCTGATCAACCTGCAACATCCTTCGAGGGCCTTCCACGTTGGCGAAACCCACTACAACATCGGTAATGACCTTTACGAAGCCATGCTCGACCGGCATATGTTGTATAGTTGCGCCTACTGGAAAGGAGCAGACACGCTCGATGAAGCCCAGGAAAACAAATTGCGCCTGATCTTTAACAAGCTGCGGCTCGAACCCGGCATGAAGGTGCTCGATATCGGATGCGGCTGGGGAGGAGCCGCTCGTTTTGCCGCACAACACTACGGCGTCAGCGTCACCGGCGTCACCGTTTCCAGCGAACAGGTCAGGAAAGCCGAAGAACTGAAAGAGGACCTGCCGGTCGATATCAGGCTTATGGATTACCGTGACATCCGCGGTTCCTACGACCGGATCTACTCTATCGGTATGTTCGAGCATGTCGGGGTAAAAAATTACCGGCGTTTTTTCGAGCTCACTGCACGATGCCTCAAAGATGACGGGCTGTTTCTCCTGCACACCATCGGCAGCAAACGCTCCTCTGCAAACACCGACAAATGGACCCACAAATACATATTCCCGAACTCCATGCTCCCCTCGGCAAAGCAGATTGCAACAGCCAGCGAAGGCCTGCACGTCATGGAAGACTGGCACGCATTCGGCAATGACTACTACAAGACGCTCAAGGCATGGCATGAAAACTTCGAACACCACTGGCCCGACCTGAAGCATGCTTACGATGAGCGATTCTACAGAATGTGGAGATACTACCTCCTCAGCGCCGCCGGCTCATTCCGCGCCCGAAACGTCCAGCTCTGGCAGGTTCTGTTCTCGAATGACGGGATAACCGGGGAGTATTACGTTACACGTGAAAGCAACAACGTCTTACACGCAGAGCAATAAATACAGCAACATCCCCTTATTTAGCGTTTAACCGGGTCATTGACTTTACCACAGGCATTTTTTCCCTTCCTCACTTGTCTGCCGAAAAAAATAATTTTAGCTTGAACAAATAGCATGATAGCCGTGTTACCATGATACAATCATTTAAAAACCCGGCAACCGAGGATATCTTTAATGGATTGCAAAGCAAACGTGCATTAAAACTTTGCCCAATAGCCTTATGGAAAATTGCTGGCCGAAAGTTTGATCAGCTTGACTCTGTTGCATACCTTGAGGAACTTCGAATACCTCCGGGAAATCGTTTAGAATCCTTGTCTGGTGACCGTGAAGGACAATTCAGCATCAGAGTGAAACAACCAATACAGAATTTGTTTTGTGTGGACAGTCAATGGCCCGGAAGAAGTTGAAATTGTTGATTACCATTAAATGCAACAAAAAAAGAAGTAGCAATGATACGCATACCAACACATCGCAAACCGACTCATCCTGGAGAAATGCTCTTGGAAGAGTTTTTAACTCCTTTAGGAATCACTCAACGTCAACTGGCCGATGCGATACATGTACCATATCAGCGAATTAACGAAATTATTAATAGAAAGCGTGGTGTAACACCTTCTACAGCACTAAGGTTAGCTAAATTCTTTGGAATGTCTGCCGATTTCTGGATGAATCTTCAGCAACGATGGGACCTCTATCATGCAAAAAAATCAGAAGAACGAGCATTAAAAGAAATCAATCAGCTTACAAAACCCTCTCATTCAGCACATTGCTAAGCATATGGACTTTTTCAAGGCTATTTCCAACTGATACCTGGAAAGTCACCTACTTGACATCCTCCATATCCGGCAAATCATCGATATCGGGAATATCGTCGTGCAGAACCGCTTGCACTTTTTCCATTGGCTCTGAATCCGCCTTTTTTTTGTCGGTTACCTGCTCTTCGGGTTCCTCAGGAGATTCGGGCAGCGCAGACCGGCGGGCTTCAGCCTGCTGCTGGAAAAGGGACATTTGCTGAGCGGCACTCTCCTTACCCGGAGTCGCTGTATCGCCTTCTCTTTGACTCATTCTTCTCCCTTCTTCGGAAACAGAATCTGCGGAAGTCACTGCCGTGCGTTGAAAAGACGTTTGGCCGGACGCTCCTCTTCTGAAATAATCCGTCATTTCATGTTCAAGAACCTCCTGGACAGCATCCTCGACTTCATTGCGGATCGCCTGCATCAACCGGATCGAATCGCCCCTGTGTTCGGCCATTTCACGCCGAAGTGCGCTGACCGCCTTTTCAATCTCTGCCCGCTGGCGGCGTGGCCAGACGGTAAACATCAGAATGATCGCGGCAACAAGCAAAATTATGATGATCAACAAGAGAACAGTCATCATCGACATCGGCATCGCTTCCTTCTTTTTTTCACACAAAAGGCCCAACCATCTATCAGCAGCAATACAAGTACTCCCGCTTTAAAGATGCGGTTTTTCTCTTCGATAAATTTATACTTTTTACATACTTCGACCAATTTATACCTTGTGCAGGTTTACTGCCGCAAATAACATGCATAAGATAATATGGGGAAACCGGAAGGTTACAGGGGAATGGATCAGAATCGGAAAAAGGCGGCTGCAACTCTGCAACCGCCTTTGTGTCGGGGTGGCGGGACTCGAACCCACGACCTCTGCGTCCCGAACGCAGCACTCTACCAGCTGAGCCACACCCCGATTGTATCTTTTATCGTGCCCTTGGACAGATTCGAACTGCCGACCTTTAGTTCCGGAAACTACTGCTCTATCCACTGAGCTACAAGGGCTATACGCAATTCCCCGCTCTAAAAACACCTTTACCGATTAACTAACCTGAGATATCTTTGCTCGGGAGAGTGAAGATAACATTTTCAGTTAAATATCCATCGCGCAACCCTCTCTTTCACGCCTGTCTATCCCCCTGCTGCACGGACAATCTCTTCTGATGCAAGGTTTGCACTCATGACTGCGCCTCCCATTGAATCGTAGTACAACTGCTGCGTAAACCCTCCTGCGAGGAACAGGTTGGAAACAGGGGTTTTTTGTGTCGGCCTGTACTGCTCCATATTCGG
>RRYU01003717.1_pt1 | contig 31319 bp, 29 predicted proteins | sample 2162651 | NCBI WGS metagenome assembly RRYU01 (sample SAMN10267283, study PRJNA491782) | microbial mat metagenome | isolation source: biomat in the production well | place: Japan: Minami-Kanto gas field, natural gas well KTG3 | collected 2017-06 | reverse complement strand
ACGGTAAACGTGGTATCGCTGGTGGTTAGAATGGCGGCAGCCTCATCACGCGGGTTGGTCACAGTGATTATACTGCCATCGACCACCGTCACCTCGCCGCCTACGCCACACCCATTTGCCCGGTCGCCACGTTCACCCTGAGATGCCAGAGTAATAGCGGGACTACTCGTAGCCGCCAGCATAACAGCCGAACCAGCCGTTACAGCCAGAACAACCATAGCAGCGATCAGATACGTAAAAAGACGCTTCATTGCAGTTACTCCTTCACTTTACTTGCTTATGTTAGATCCAGTCACGCCTGTTGTGACTACAAACACACTATAGCGAGAAAATGTTCAGGAGTTGTTTAGAAGAAGTTTGGATTTTGCGGAGCCTGACAGCACAAGATTGCTTTGACCGTAAACCATGGCTAAGAAACTGTTTGAAAAGGGGAGGGGGCGGCTTTCAGGGGGATGATTTTTGGATGGATGGATTGCATCAGGACGCTCCACGGCCCCTCGCCCCCCTGCCCCCTCTCTCCTATCACGGGTAGGTTTTTTCCGGAGGGACGCGCTTCTGCGCGTCCGCATGGCGTCCTGATGCGAAAAACGCCCCCACGGACAGGCAAAAGCCTGTCCCTACGGATGGCGTTCTAACGCCATCCATCGAAAAACCTACCCCTGTGAGGCCCCCTCTCCCCTGGAAGGCTATGCATTACCCACAACTTTATCGCATCAGGATGCGGTCGAAATCGCGGCTTCTTGCCATCCACGGGTTCGGCGGGGCACAGCCCCGCCGAGATTCTATTGTTTTCGGTTTGTTTTGGCGGCAAAGCCGCCAAAACAAACCGAAAACAATTTTTTTTGCGGGGGCCGGAGGCCCCATATGCATCAAGTTAAGGAACATGCGCCCGAAAAAAAGATGAATCGCATCAGAACACCTATGGCCCCTCTCCCCCCTGCCCCCCTCTCCCCGCTGGGGAGAGGGGGGTATCCACCTGGCGGTGTCACGCGGCGGCTTCGCCGCCGCGTGACACCGCCGAATTTTCTCCCCCTCCCCTGGAAGGGGAGGGGGTAGGGGGGTGGGGTATCCAGCCTGGCACCGGCATCATCGAAAAAGTCTACACGTGAAAGGTCTCCGGCAGCCCTAAAGTTGATGCGTATGGGGCCGGAGGCCCCCGTGCTCCCGATGTGTGGGTAATGTATAGCCCCTGGAAGGGGAGGGGGTTGGGGGGTGGGGTATCATCGCAGGACGATCCCGTCTGGTTCAAAAACCTTCCCTTTTCAGACAGTCTCTAACGCACTGTTTGCCACATACGCACAATCACGCGGAATAAAATGTAACCATATGCATACACCAGTAGCGCATAGAAGGGAGGCCAACCAAGCATACCCGGTTTACCATCAGCCATGCGCGATATGGGTAAAATCCGGTCAAACCAGCGCATACGATACAACGGTTGGAAAGCAAGATCTGCCCCTTGATCAGGTTTTCCATTGATAAACAACTGGCCAGCGGCATAGGTATCCGGCCCACCAATCACCGTAATGCCATTCCCTATCGCCAGGGTAGGGGCCTCGATCGTAAACTGCAGTGTCAGGTTACTGCGATCAGATACTGGTTGCAAGCGCACCGGATCAAACGTAAATGTCGTCATGCCATTTGAGGCAATGCTCTGAACTGGCAGCGTAACATACGCCAGATCCGGCAGATTATCGTCAGGATAATGCAAGCGCAGCGTCACCAGATCATCAAGTGGTTCACGAGGGGGAAATAACAACACACGTATGGCAGCAAGCTGATCATACTCAACCATGAAGGTCTGCCCATATACCCGGCTCTGATCTAATCGAGCAAATACCTGGTTACGTTCACGCGGAGCAGCACCAGCCACATAGGTTGATAGGCTACTGACAAATAGGGTTATCAGCAAGCCCATCCATGGCCACAGATTGCGAACCATATACATCATCAGCGATAGTAGTATGTTGGTAATATGACCGCCCAGGCAAATATATCCAGTACGACAAAACCGCCTACCAGACTAAACAGAGCCACAGGCTGCCATCGTTGTGGCAACAACCCCTGAATGCCCAGAACCAGCAACCAGACAATCGGTAGTAAAACCAGGTGCATATACCTGCCCACTGGAATATACACCCAGCTACCAGGTGGCGGTAATGGATGCACACGTACCATGGTTGCCAGCAGAGCCACTACTGCCGTGACACTAAACAGCAGGATACAGCGCTGCTGCCAGAGAGTCAGTGTATGACGCAAATGTGCCCCTTGCTTTATAAGGCCCGTTCCCCCTGCCACCACAATGACCAGAATCAGCAGATCACCCGGCCACCCCAGAGACACATGCCCCCAACCCAGACGCACCCAGAATGAAAAGAAGACCACTTGCAGCAACTGGGGATAGATCTGGCGGCTGTTCTGCCAGTCAAGCAATGACCGAAATGTGTTATCGATTTGCAGACGGAGATATGTTTGATCCAGGCTCACCAGCCATGGACGTGCCTGTAACATATGGCGTGTTCCATCGACAGTGACCGGTGGGAATAATTCAAATGCACTATATCCAACCAGCAGTGTCATTGTTATACCGCCCGACAGCCAGATCCACCAGGGAACTGGACGGCGATAGACAGCCCAGAAGAGCGCAAGGCTAAATGGAATCACACCAATCAGGGCAGTACGTTTCGCAAAGATGCCCACCAGCAGACTCAAGACAGCCAGCAGCAGCGGAGCGGGGCGTATGCCATCGCGGATGAGCCAGACGCAGGCCAGAAAGAGAGCTGCGGTACTAAAATTAACCATGGCATCGTTATTAACTGCACTCATCAGGGCGCTAAAGGCTGGCACCAGCATCAAAACCAGGGGCACCACCAGGTGCATAAGTGGTTGCTGCGGCATCACCATGCCACTCAGTCGCCAGGCAATCACCACTGTCAAAACAGAGAGCACAACAGCAACACTTCTGGCACTATAGAGTTGCGTTTCTATTGACAAATAACGCACCACACGCACTGGCAGCGCAGTCACGGCATAATACAGCGGCGGATGTACCGTCGTCTGATCAACGCCAATATCTGGAGATAGGGGAACAAAGAGATTCGGTTGATAACCAGGAGACCAGAAATTGAACCGATACATCGAGTCGGCAATCTCACGCTTGATTGCCAGGTCACCTGTATCCTCGGAGAAAAGTTCCATACCGGGGACAAACATATGCACATAAGCAAAATGGCCCGGCTCATCATAATGCTGCCAGGGTGGTACAATCGCCAGGTAGAGCAACGCATGCAACAGCGCCAGAGGTATCAGCCAGCGTAAGGTAGCCATATCCACAACATCAGTTATGGCATAGTTATGATGTCTGTATTCTTCGACAGCCTGTTCGGAAGCAACCTGAAGCGAGTCAATAAGCGCCATGCCCATTCAATACTACAAGCACCGTTTTGATCAGAATACGTATATCCAGCCAGAATGAATAATTCTGAATATAGTAGAGATCATCTTCGGTATGGAGATGCATCGGTTTCTCGCTGCGGCCATTCACCTGCCACCAGCCAGTAATACCAGGTGGCACAGAGAAACGCTGCCACTGCCACGGTTCATACTCGTGGGCAATATAGGGCATTTCTGGCCGAGGACCTACCAGGCTCATTTCGCCACGCAGTACATTGATCAGTTGCGGCAATTCATCCAGGCTGGTACGGCGGAGCTTGCGCCCGATGCGTGTAACGCGTGGGTCAGCATTGTGCTTATGGATCAGGCGACCCTGGTCATCGCGCCGGGCCACCTCGTGCCAGCGTTGATCGGCATCTTGATACATACTGCGGAACTTGAACATCTTAAAACGCCGCCCATGTTCACCAATGCGCTCTTGCAAAAAAAATACCGGGCCAGGCGACTCGAGCTTGATCAAAAGCGCAATCAGCAGCATGAACGGCGAAAACAGCAGCAGCAAGAATGCGCCAGCAGCCACATCAAAGAAGCGTTTTAATACACGTTGTGCGCCAGTCAGGGCTGATTCACGCAGGCTAATCAGGGGAATACCACCGAGCGTTTCGACCGGGGTGCGGGTAAAAGCCAGGTCTAGCACGCCAGGCACCATATGCAACATAACTGGTTGCTGGTGAAGCTGTAATGAGAGATGTGCAACCCGATTTTGCTGTTGAGGCGGCAGGGTAAAAATTACTTCATCGATGCGATGTTCCGCAACCGCTTGAGTGGTCATATCAATACTGCCCAATGATCGCACCGGACTACCCTCGACTGGCTCGTCGCTAGTATAGCCAACAATATGTAAACCGGCCCAGGGACGGCGCGAAAACTCCTGAATAAGCTGAAGTGCGGTAGACCCACTACCAACCACCAGCACGCGTCGCTGCCAGCCATTGCTGCGCCGAAACTGAATATATGATCGCACAATCAGGTGAAAGATCAGCAGGACAACCAGGTTAGCCACGGCAAAGTAGAAAAACTGCAAGCGGGACACATCGCGGAACGAGAGATACAGCAATCCGGCAAAACTCAGATTAGCCAGCGCCACAGCCCCCACCAGCCTACCAATCGCTTCAATCAAGCTACTTACAAAAAGCGCACGTTGCGGCAAGATCAGTAAAAAGATTACAATCCAGATCAATGCAACAAGCACATACATCTGCAATGGCAGACGCACTTGAGTCCAGCCAAGATCCTGACCAAACTCAAGCTGGAAGCGGATATGTGATGCGCCGTACAGACACGCGAACGTGAAGAGAACATCCCACATCAGCACGCTGCCGGTAAGGCGATACCCTAGTCGCTCAAACATGGAGCCCCCTTATAACACACGTCAATGACCGCGCCAAGACTACAGGGACGACACTGTCGCTGCCCGAGGTGCATTGGGGATACTACTACAAATTTGCATAGCGCGTAGTGTACCATTGAAGCGGTGAATGGGCAAATGATATAAAAAGAAAATAGGAAAGGGGAAGGTGAAAAGTAGAGAATTATGATCTGCACTTCGATATCGTGCCAGCATCCGTACCTATCAAATGCGAGTAAACTGTTCGCATTCCCGGAATTCGTTGCTTCCTACGCTCTGCTTGCTATTTTCTACTTTTCCTACGGTATCACTTGTTCAAACCGCAACCATCCCATACATTGTTGTAGCACACGCCAGAGAAAGATCGGATTGCCGAGCAGATAGCGCCGCCAGAGACGACGAGGGTTAATGAGGAAGCCCATCAAGCGAGCGCCGAGCAAGACACCGAAACCGTCGCAGAACACCAGGTTGGCTTGATTGAGAAAGGGACAAAACCAGGCCTGTTCCCAGGCGATATTCATGGCATGAACATGAACGTGAGCCACTACTGTTTTCTCACGACGTTGTGTAGCGATAACCAGATAGTTAATAAATTGGTAACCGTTCAGGTGGGGTGGTCTGGAGGGGCGTTGCCCCTCCAGAGTCTCTTTTTTCGGCCCGTTGGGGCGGCAAAGCCGCCCCAACGGGCCGAAAAGACGGTTTTGCGGGGGCCGCAGGCCCCCGCGCCCCCGCTGGCGCAGGTACCGCCTGAACGGTTACATAAATTGCTTACAGGTGAGTGTATGAAAACGCACGCCGAACAGGCTGAAGGTGCAGGTCGTGAGGTTATCCATGTGTTAATAGCGTGTTAATAGCCTTTCTAGCGAAAGACTTTGCTAAAAAATGACTTGTTACCGGATTATGCTAGCGCAAGCATTTCTGCCAACCACTCACCAGGCTGCATGAAGATGCATACTGCCGCACGATAGACACACCATAGATTGATAACCTCCGAAGATCGATAGCCTCCAAGCCTGTGTATCTCCGTAAGGCATACGTTTCTCCGATGGTGAACACGTACGAGCGCAAACATAACTTGCCCTGATTGGCGCATATGCTATAATACGCGGGCTAGTTCTCTATCACTGTAGTGTTTTTCGTTGTCTGGTCATCCAGATACCCAAACACTATCATGAGTATGCAGTTGCAAGTACCACGTCAAGCGACGAAATTATCGGTCAAGGGTGGGATTACATCAACCAGCCGCCTGATATCATACCTGCTCACACCGCAAATATTTGGGTTGATCATTGTATGTCTGGTTACGCTTGGAAGTTTGCTTCCATTCCTCATGAGCAGTGCATATGCAGCAGTCGCTGCACAAGCACTTGCTGCTACACAGAATAGTTCTGACCAGGCAAGCAGAGCGATAAGCTACCTGAAACAATCGCTTCGTTGGAACCCGTTCGACCCAAACCTCCATCGCATGCTGGCCCATACCTACAGGTTGAATAATCAACCCGAAGCCGTTGTTGCTAGCCTTGAACAGGCGTATCGTTTACAACCTGATAGTCTATTGATCCAACAGGAACTGGCGCTGGCTTATGCTGTCAGTGGTGATATGAAGCGTGCCGATGCGTTATGGAAAGCGTTAGGCATAACATTCACACAGATGGTGGCGACGGGGGATGCCTATCTTAGCCAGCATAATTACAAAGATGCCAATACATGGTATACATGTGCTTCGCATTACCAATCATTTGAGGAATTCGATTTCATCTTTCGCAGAGCTATTGTAGCAACGCTTGCGCAATCTGTTGATGCATTGGATCTATTGAGTATCGTGTCTGTTAAAGACCATACATTCGATGTATATGTTCTGAATAATGTATTAAAAATAGATGGGGCTAACTTCCGTTGGATGACATCTCTTCCTGGTTTTCTAGACTACGGACTACCTCTTTCAGCATATACCGAATCTTTGTCCCCCGATAACACGATTGGCGTTCTCTGGTCATCTGGTGAAGCTGTTGCCGTTTTTTCAGCTCAGCAGGAAGGAGATTATCTCTTGAAGATGCATGTTCAACATAACACACCTCCGCCTGTTGAAATATCACTAGGTATTGATGGGCACGTCTATAAACAGGTATCACTTGCGCGGGGGGATGACTCATGGGAGACTATTGTGGTTCCAGTGCATATAACGCCTGGCATCCATACAATCAATATCTGGTTTCTCAATAATGATCTTGTCGATGGCAAGGATCGAAATGCAGTAATAGAGTGGGCGGCGATTGAGGAGGTAAGCAAGTGAGTTTCTGGACATCGAAACGAGTTGTTGTTACAGGTGGCGCCGGGTTCCTGGGTTCCTATGTCGTGCGCGAACTTCAGAACGCCGGGTGTCCTCATATTGTTGTGCCTCGCAGCAGCCAATATGACCTGATCCATATGGACGCTGTCCAGCAACTCTATGCTGATGCCCGGCCAGACATTGTGATTCATCTTGCAGCGCGGGTAGGTGGCATCGGAGCCAACCGTGAGAACCCAGGCAAGTTCTTCTACGATAACTTGATGATGGGAACACAGATGATCGAGGTTGGCCGTCAGGTGAGCCTGGAGAAGTTTGTCTGCCTGGGCACAGTTTGCTCTTATCCCAAGTTTACGCCTGTGCCCTTCCATGAAGATGATCTGTGGAATGGCTATCCTGAAGAGACAAATGCGCCCTATGGAATTGCGAAAAAAGCGCTGCTGGTGCAGTTGCAAGCCTATCGCCAGCAGTATAATTTCAATGGCATCTATCTTATACCAGTGAACCTGTATGGTCCAGGTGATAACTTTGATCCGACATCATCGCATGTCATTCCGGCCTTGATCCAGAAGTGCGTTGATGCGGTTAACACCAGAACACCCTTCGTTGAGGTCTGGGGTACGGGGAGCGCCTCGCGCGAGTTTTTGTATGCGGCCGATGCGGCGCGGGGGATTGTATCAGCGAGCGAATGCTATGATGGTGATGAGCCAGTTAACCTTGGTGCCCATCGCGAGATTACGATCCGCGAACTGGTGACGCTCATTACCGAACTGACTGGCTTCACGGGCGAGATCCGCTGGGATGCGACGAAGCCGGATGGCCAACCGCGTCGTTGCCTGGATACGTCTCGTGCACGAGAACTGTTCGGGTTCGTGGCGACGACTGATTTTCGCGAGGGGTTGCTGGAGACAATAGAGTGGTATCGGACGACCATCGACGCTCAGGCTTCAAGACTTTAGACGTCGAGTGTAAGAGAGAATTATGTATGGAAGAACTTTTTGAATTACGCACATAGTAACCGTTCAGGTGGGGTGGTCGGGAGGGGCAATGCCCCTCCTGGAGTCTCGTCTTGTCGACCCGTTGTGGCGGCAAAGCCGCCACAACGGGTCGACAAGACGGTTTTGCGGGAGCCGCAGGCCCCCGCGCCCCCGCTGGCGCAGATACCGCCTGAACGGTTACACGCACATACATTGAATAACAACGATATCCTGAAGCGTTGGCATTACTGGCTGAACTGGAAGAGATGAGCAGAGAAGATAAAATCAACAAAATTCGTAGCTTTGCCAAAATCTTACTGCTCCATCTGACTGATCAAACAATCTGTTGAACAGCGCACCACCCGCTCGTGAGATCTATCGATCTGGAACGCGATTGACGAGATTGTGCATATTAATCAGCGGCGTAAATCTGGGGGCAATATCTCCATGAGGAAGAACTGAAAGATTATCGCCGAAGTCAATCTGACCGCCCTTAAGCGGGCAACGTTAGAAGTATGCGAGGGCCAATATGATGAGCATGAGCTCGCGCAGCACGTGGATAAGGCTTTGCTATGCCAGCAGGCATTCGATCTAATTGCAGATCATCAGAGACGCACGATAGGTTGAATGTTCTGAATCGGTATATACTATAATGGACACTCTTCTGATGATGATAGAGTAGTATCGTCTATTTTTCTTTACGCTGATGATTTAACGTATGAAACTAGCTTTTACCAACGCACGTCACTGGATAAACCTGACTCTAGGTCGTAGGCAACCAGTTGGTGATAGCCAGCGGCGCTATGTCCGTCTAATGCAAGCAACCCTTTCATCTGTGGCGGGCAAGGGGATTTCAATTGGTATCAGTTTTTTCTCAGTGCCGCTCACCATTGGATATCTCGGCGCAGAGCGCTATGGCGTATGGATGACTATTAGTGCGATGTTAGCATGGTTGACAATTGCCGATTTAGGGATGGGCAATGGTTTAACAAATGCTATCTCGGAAGCATATGGTAAAGAACGACCTGACCTGGCACAAGTTTATGTTGCGACAACCTTCTGGTTGTTAGTTGTGGTGACACTTATTTTTGGGTGTATCATCGCTGTCTGCTGGTCATGGATCGATTGGGTGGCAATATTTAATGTAGAATCTATTCAGGCGCAGGCCGAAACACCTCCTGCTATCGCTCTGGCCATTGTGATCACCCTGCTCAACCTACCCCTATCGATAGTGGCAAGAATCTATGGTGCTTACCAAGAAGGAGCGACAGCGAATTACTGGTTAGCGGTGGGCAATATTGCCAGCTTGCTGGCGTTGATTGCAGTAACCCAAACACAGAGTGGCTTGGTGTGGTTAGTAGCTGCTTTCTCAGGTACGTTGCTTCTGGTTACATTGGGCAGTGCCGTATGGTTGTTTGGCTGGCATAAGCCCTGGTTGAGGCCTCGTATCAGTGCTGTGCGATACGATAGTTCTCGCAAAATTCTCCGAGCAGGTGGGATGTTTTTCGCCGTACAGATTGCCGTTTTATTGATTTTTCAAACTGATAATTTGATAATTGCCCACTATCTTGGTGCGAGTCAAGTGACACCCTATAGCGTGACTTGGCGGCTCTTCTCATATACAACATTTCTTCAAGTGCTGATCTTTCCGGCAGTGTGGCCAGCATATGCTGAAGCATTTGCCCAGAAGGATGTGGCATGGATTAAGCGTACGCTTCGTATGAACCTTGTCCTTAGCGTATTGTCAACGTTGGTGTTGGTCTTGTTATTACTATTTTTTGGTACTAGGTTCATTGAGATATGGGCTGGTCGAGATGCTGTTCCACCTTTTAGCTTGATGATATGGATGGGAAGCTGGAATATAATCTTTGCTATAATGAGTTCTACTGCTTGTGTTCTTAATGCAAGTGGGCATATTAAAGGCCAGATGATCTACGGAATACTGACTGCTGTTGTAAATATTGTCCTTTCAGTTATTTTTGTTGGTATTTTTGGTATTACAGGTGTAATTTCTGCAACTGTACTTTCGTATCTTTTTTGTTCTATGATACCGCAAATCTATGAGGTGACAAAAATATTTAATATTAACAATGTATTATGGATGAAATCCAGTATATGAAAATCCTTATCGATAGATCAGGTAGGGTTTGTACATATTTCGGAATGCGTGAGCACGGCTGACACACTCCGAAACCCATTTGTCTAATTTCTATCTGATCTCTCTACCAGATAGTGGCTTTTTCTGTCATACATCTACGAGGGAATTATGATTGTTGAGAAACATAAATATCATGCCACATGCTGGCCTCGCTAGTTGTTTCTCATATACAGCCAGGGGTCTTTTTTAGTCTATTTAAACATTCAGACAATTTAGTGCGAAATGGAGAGGCTGATAAATATATACGACCGCTATTTTGTAAGTCAGCCGGTATATAAAGGGTACGCTTGGTAAAATTAAAAGAAGTATTTTGAAGGGTATGCATCGCATCTATGCAAACACACACCGTGGTGATTGCCTGAGAAGCTGGCCTCTATCCGGTTCTTGGGGTGCCAGCTGGCAAAAGCTCCATGAACACTCGCGTCTTACCGTTGGAATATTGGATAGCTTCTGAGAATAAACGTGGTTATCGCCAAACACCGTAAAGGGTATCAAACCGATTTATAGTTAGGCGCATCGCAATCTGGTGTCTGCTATCGAACAGTTTGAGAAACACAGAGAAATTTATGTTCCAATTCATCTTCGATGGTGCTCTTTCTCATAAACGTTTTGTTAGACCAGTGTTCTGTACGATTCGGCGTTTGGTCACTAAAGTTATCGATCCCACAGTGGTCTACAAACTTCACGGGCACTCACTACGTCTCGGCTTATCACACGAATTACCCTTCTACCGCAAAACATTCCCAACATACTCCGAGAACTTATCGCGGCTCGCAGCGTTCATCCGTGAACAAAGCGGACATCTTTGCATGATAGATGTCGGTGCCAACATCGGTGACTCTTATGCTCTTGCTTCCAAAACGAACGAAGATGCATTCCTGCTTATCGAAGGCAACTCAAGCTATTTTCAGTTGCTAGAGATGAATACTTCCTGCGACGATCGGGTGACTCGAGTTCAGGTGATACTGTCTGATGTTGAGAGTGAGAATTGCGGGAATTTTGTAACTGAGAAAGGGACAGCTAGACTCGTCGCAACGGGTACTCAGCACATACGCTGTTACACACTCGACCAAGTACTTAACTCATACCCAAGCTTCCAGACTTGTAATCTGCTCAAAATAGATGTAGATGGCTATGATGGGAAGGTGTTAATGGGAGCGACGAAAACTATTGAACAAGGACACCCTGTAATCTTCTTTGAGTATTCTCCACGAGAAATCATTGCTATGGGAACAGATCCCACTGAAATATGCAACCTGCTTGTTCAATTGGGATATATTCATCTGGTATTTTATGATAACATAGGTATCCTTGTGGGTGCTTTTGACTCACGTGATTCAGAGATCATAAGACGTCTCGCTGCCTACGCACAACGGCGTGAAGGTTATTACTATGACATTTGCTGCTTTCATCAGAGTCAGGCTGCTGAAGTAACAGCCTTTCTTCGACGCGAGGAAGCAGCTTACAAGGTATAGTTTAAGGGTACGAACTATGGTTCCACAAATTTATAATGTAGAGCGCATTTAAGAAAAATACTAACTTAAATACCATGTTTTGTTGACGATTTATTTATAAGAGAATTTTGAGGTATTCAATGATTTATCATGACCGTGAAGTAAGAATAGATTACCTGGAGACTTTGTTAAGTTTGTATTATCCATTACATTTCTTTGCTCTTTTTCGGGCTCATGAACTGTATAGTGTTGAACCATTCATTAAAGTTCTGTCTGCTCCTGTTCTTGATTTAGGCTGTGGTGATGGGCTAATAGCAAACTTGCTTTTTGAGAGTTCGCTTGATTATGGCATAGATCGGTCACGTTCTGCGGTTCAGCAAGCAAAAGGAAATGGAGTTTACAAAACAGTTTTTCATGGCAATGGTCATACTCTTCCTTTTAAGGATAGTTCTGTTGGTGGGGTATTTAGTAATTGCGTGCTTGAACATATTCCTGATATGCCCGGCTTGATCCAGGAAATAGCAAGGGTGCTGCGTCCAGGTAGCTACTTTGTCGCTACCTGCCTGTCTCCATTCTATTACACCCATAATCCTGTTTTTAAAATATTTGATAAGCCTCTATTAAGATGGTTTCGAAGAAACATGATCGCCCAGGAAAATAAATTACACAATCATGTTAGTGTTTTTAGTATACAAGAATATAGGCAAATGTTCGGGTATCATAATATGGTTGTTGAGAAACATAAATATTATGCCACCCGGACAGTAGCAGAGATATGTAGCACGTGGGATACAGCAAGTAAATATGTAATACCTTTGCCTCTTGGGTTAAGACATAAAGGATTACTGATTCGCTACTTACAACTCAAGTATCGTCTCTTTGCCCAAAAGGATGTTATGGTTAAAAAATGGTATAATGAGTTGTATGAGATTTGTTACAATAGAAATGATGATGATCAAATAGGTGTGGGGCAGATCTTGGTAGTAAGAAAATTAAATAACAGATAATATGTAAAATAGTATTTTTTGTGATTTCTCAGAAAATAAAAGCTAATCTGAGGATTTATGACTCACTGTCGAGCAACATCTCGTATCTTTCTGAGTGATACTATCAATATCCTTCCGCGAGTATCAAGAGGTGGTGTTGCACGCTACTTTAGCAAAACTGTCGATGGTCTGGTAGACCGCTTGAGTGAACGCGTGATTGTCTGTACGCCAGAAACACATTACTATGGTGCCGCCGTACGACTCCGATCGGTGCGGTTCCGCAGGAGCTACATTCTGAAACGATCCTGAAAACTGGCCCTATCTCGCCTCCATTACACAGGCTAACCAAAGCCCCGTGATCGAGGGAGATCTGAGCAATACAATACTGGACACCCTCTGAATCTGTATTCTAAACATCATTGCGTTTATTGACTGAAAAGAAAATACATCCTCTATTCTTCAACTTTGTAACTCGTTATCACATAACTATAGCAGTCCTAGCTGAGTTGTAAACTCTGCCTTTTGCTCAAACGCTTCCTAATGCCAAGCAAGACATTGAGAAGTTTACAATCAATTTAGGATTGCTATAGATTGCTAGGTGTCATTTGGAGAAAAAAATCTTTACTGGCAGATGATTACGTCAAAATAACGAATGGAAAATCACTTACATAGGTATAAATCCTTCTGCATATATGTCTATATCTTCTTGTATTTTTCTTAACGATAACATTCTTTTTCATGCTGCCCAACGCGGAGTTGCCCGATATTTCCGGAAAATAACCGATGGTATCATTGCTGAGTTTGGCGATCATGTAGTTGTCTGTTCACCAGAGAGACGATATTATGGAACAGCCAGACATATCCATTGTCTACCCCGTTCAGTTTCTTTTCCTGGCAGTCGACGGTTGGGCATCAATGGTCTCCTACCAGGATTGAGAGATATATATGCATCCCATGTTGCTCGACATACCCATGCTTCACTTATTTATAGCCCATACTATGGTAATCTACAATCGAAAACTCTACAGCTATTTACAGTGTATGATATGATCTATGAATTATTCCCCCAATATTATCCCCAAAGAGATAATGTAAATCGTCAATTCTTAGCGGAAAAGAAAGCTTGCCTCGAGCGAGCTTCTGTTCTCCTGGCTATAAGTGAACATACAGCGAGAGATATTAAAGTCTGTTATCCACACATTGACCCCAATAAGATTGTTGTAACCCATCTTGGGGTTGATGCATTTTTCTTCAAGCGATCCCATCAGCATGCTATCTCTGCTAGTAAGCCATTCTTTCTCTATGTGGGTAATCGTTCATCACATAAAAACTTCCTGAGGTTGGTCGTTGCGTTTGGACAATCAGGCCTGGCTACAGAGTTTGACTTACGGGTGGTTTCACCCGTTGGAAGTAAATTTGATGCGCAAGAAATTGCACTTATTGATGCACACCAGCTTCACGATAGTGTGTATCTGATAAATGCTATAAGTGAAGTAGTTCTGCGGGAGCACTATGCTGAATCAATAGCATTTGTCTATCCTTCTGAATATGAAGGATTTGGCTTGCCAATCCTGGAGGCGATGGCAAGTGGCACGCTGGTTGCAGCATCAAACACTTCTTCGATGCCCGAAATTGGTGGTACGACAGCATTTTATTTTGATCCATATGATACTGATACCATTGCAGATTGTCTGTTACGAATAGTAAATCTCTCAGCAGCAGAACGAACTGAACGCATTACTCAGGGTATTGCGCATGCCCGTACATTCACGTGGGAGCGCTGCCAACAAGAAACTATACAGGTACTGAAGCAGTCTCTATAGGTCTGATATGCACGTATATAAAATGCCACAGAATATTTTTAAATTAAAATTACACAGAAACAAGTTTAATATAATATACGTCCGCGAACTATTTTTTAAGTTTTGTCTTAGCTTTGCCTGTTTTACTTTTCTGATCCCCTGGCCAGTACAAGTTGGTCCCGTGTCTCTTGTCTCAACAGATATTACGACACTCCTGTTTTGCAGTTTCATTGTTTTGACGCTGCTCACGAAGAAAACCTGGAAAATTGCACCCTCAGTTCTGGTTTTTCTGGGATTCCTCTTGCTGTGGCAATTCCTTATGACCGTAGCGTGGATGGTCAATCCAGGTCAAAGAGGTATGATGCAACTGGTGTGGCATATTTTTAAGAACACCTGGTGGATGATACCCTACGCTATTATTGGGATACTGTTAGCCAAATCGTCGCTATCAGTTAAGCGTCATTTTATAGCGTCCCTGTTGTTCTGGGCTTCAGTTTCAGCTTTGATCGGTATCGTCCAGACGGCCAGTAGCGGAAATCTGTTAAGTGGATTGGCTACTAATCAGCGATTCCTGGGGTTCTTAACTCCTCTACCACCTGATCGATTTGCATATATGGATTTTGACGCTATCCGCGAACAGGCACGCACTGGCCTGGGCGGTGGAATATTTTTTGGCCCGATCTTTCGGGCGCATGGGCCGTTTAGTGAGCCAAATCTTTTTACCGCCACGATGGTGCCTATTGTATGCTTCACGGTTGGTCTTCTGATAACTGATCCCTCGGTAAAATCAATCCGTGGAGTCTGGTTGGCTCTTCTTTTAACATTGCTTGCCAGTATTATTTCTTTTGGTATTGCAGGCTATTTTGCATTGCTGTGCGTATTCGCATGTATCTGTATTGTGCGATGGCATACTGTCCTTAGGCAGCTTTTTAAGATCCGGCTTCTGCTTCTTGGGGGTGGTCTTATTCTGGGTTTGATTTTTCTGCTTATTATGATAGAACCTTCCCGGATTCTCACACCTGAGCAATCTGCATCACTCGCACAGCGTTTTAATCGTCTTACAACACCGCTTGAGTCTGTGCAGGAAGCCAGAGGGAATTTCTGGGCAGTAGCGATTGAGCGGATACAACAGTCACCCTGGCTTGGCACAGGCAAGATTCTGGAGCAACGTGACTTTGGTTGGAATGTAGATGGGGAAGTAAGTGTCATGAATATGTATCTTTATCTTGCCCTGGTTACTGGCATACCAAGTCAAATTGGTTTTGTACTTTTGCTTTTCATTTTTTTATGGACATCATGGCGTGTTGCACAATCTAACCTGGATATTCAAACGCGAAGCATAGCAAGTGCTTGCTTTCTGCTCTTTCTTTCTGTCGTCGTTATGGGTGTTACCTATGACTGGCTTGGATATGAAGGCATTGGTCATCTGTTTCTTATAAGCGGTGGCATGTGTGTAACGTTTGCTGCACAAATTCCGCGATGTGCCAGATATCAACAACGGAAAGCTGATGAAGCTGTTTCTCCTGCTACTATCAGGTCGTAACCAGAATTGTGAAGATCGGAGCATACTATGACCTTGACTTTCCAAAAAAAGTTGCAGGGAAAACTGCAAATTCTTGCTAGGAAGGCATTGCAACGTTGTGGTGTTGAAACAGAGCAGCTATCTCTGGAAGTAGCACTCTCACGGTGTAGGGATAAAGATATACCTATCCAAACGGTGATAGACATTGGTGCTTCCAATGGGAGTTGGTCTCTAAGGTGCCGTCCATACTTCTCCAACGCTTTTTACTTTTTGATCGAAGCACGTCATGAACATGAAGAAGCGCTGCGTAAATTAAAGTTAAAAGTTGAACGTATGGACTACATTATTTGTGCTGCTGGTGATAGTATTGGCGAAGCGTACTTTGATGCTACTGACCTGTTTGCTGGCCTGGTGTCTCATAGTCCCCTGGAGCAAAATTGTATTATTGTTCCGATTACAACAGTTGATTATCAGGTTGCCGAAAGGCAGCTCAAGCCACCATATCTTCTAAAATTAGATACTCACGGTTTTGAGGTTCCCATATTTGAAGGTGCAAAACAGACGTTGCAACAGACAAATCTTATCGTTGTAGAGACATATAATTTCAACCTTACATCAGATAGTCTTAGATTTCATGAAATGTGTTATTACATGGAAAAACATGGTTTTAGATGTATTGACATTTGCGAGCCAATGCATCGAATAAGCGACAGGGCTTTCTGGCAAATGGACCTGTTCTTTATTCGATCTAATCATAAGATATTTACCTCAAATAGTTATAGGTAATAGTACATCTATGACCAGGATATCCATTATTACTCCATGTCGGAATGCAGAGCGATATATAGAAGAAACCGTCCTATCAGTCATCAATCAGAAGGCTATACTATCTGGAAGGGCCGAGTTGGAATATATTATTTGCGATGGTCAATCGACGGATAGAACCATAGCGATTATTGAATCACTAAAATGTGATACGATGACGCTGATCTCAGAACATGACAAGACTATGTATGAAGCCCTGTCAAAAGGGCTTAGACGATCCACAGGTGAAATTGTTGCGTATATCAATGCGGGCGATTATTTTAATCCGTATGCATTTGAGGTAGTGCTAGATATCTTTGAAACAGGTAAAGTGGGTTGGTTGACAGGGTATAATGTCATTTATAATGAAAATTCGCAACCTGTGTATTTTCATCTTCCCTATAAATATCGTAAGGCTTTTTTTGCCTGTGGATACTATGGCACAAGATTACCATCTGTTCAGCAAGAATCGACGTTCTGGTCTTCTTCGCTACATAATTTGATAGATTATGAGTATCTATCAGCGTTAAAGTATGCAGGAGATTTTTATCTCTGGCTACAGTTTTCACAACATTATGAGTTGAAAATTGTTGAAACTTATCTTGGTGGCTTTAAAAAGAGTAAAGGGCAATTATCAGAAAATCGCGCAGCTTATCTGGACGAAGTGATGGGGATGACAAAAAGGCCCGGCTTCCAGGAGGCAATTTTGGTTCTGATCGATCGTCTTTTATGGTCTGCACCAAACAAAGTAAAGAAACTTTTTAACAAAAAAGGACTGTATCGTTTTGATCACGAATTACAGAAATGGGTATAGTAAATAGATGCAACTGAAGCAAGATAGAACAGGAACTTCCTCGAGAGTAGACAATTTACCACCTGCGATCATCAACGATCCTATGCTACCGCTGGTCAGCATTGTCACACCCTCTTATAACCAGGGCAGATTTATTCGCGCCACGATTGAAAGTGTATTGACACAGGACTATCCTAATATCGAGTACTGGGTGATTGATGGTGGCAGTACCGATGAAACGGTTTCTATTCTGAAAGAGTATGAACAGGATCGGCGCTTTCATTGGATTAGTGAACCTGACCAGGGCCAGAGTGATGCGATTAATAAAGGTCTAGATCGGTGCCAGGGTGTACTCTTCTCCTGGCTCAATTCCGATGACCTTTTATTGGCAGGGGCACTTCACCATGTAGCAAATGCATGGCAACATTTTTCGCAACCAGCAATCATTTATGGTTTAGCACGATTGATCGATGAGACTAATAACGATCTTGGTTATTGTCCCATGCAATCTTCGTCGATGAATCTTGAAAAACTATTATGGACGGAAACTTCACCGGTTCAACCCGCTACATTTCTCCCGACAAACATAGTGCAGAAGGTTGGAGGTGTCGATCCATCATTGCATTTTTTAATGGATCTTGATCTGCTGATACGAGTAGGTCAGTGTGTACCGTTTGTGCATGTTCCCTGTGATGTAGCGCTTTTTCGGCTCCATTCCCAATCAAAAACGGTTTCTTTGGCGTCGAAATTTGTAAACGATATTGATACAATCATGCATCGCGTGGCGCAGCAAGGTTTGTTGCCACCATCACAGGCGAACAGCCGTTCATCTCTTTATGCGGCACGTATCTATCTTCTTCCTGATGTCAGGGATATACATTCTGCATTGATAAGAATTCGAAAGGCTGTAAATGACGACTATACAGTGTTTTTTCGGGCAATATTCATATTTCTCAAAGGAATAATTCGTTTATTTATCGGCGAAAAGCATTGGTCTAAAATACGGCTACTTAAAACACGGTTAAGTTGAAGGTTTATATCATGTATTCCGTTGATATTCAAATTGTCACATGGAATAGTCTGGCGCTTCTTCCAGCGTGCCTATATTCTGTTTATAATCAGGACTACCCCAATTATCGGGTTATTATTATAGATAATGCATCTCAAGATGATACCCTTACATTTTTAAGCACATGTTATCCGCAAGTTGCGATTATAGCTAATACAGAAAATCTGGGATTTTCTAAATCCCATAATATGGCCATCCAACGTTCACAAGCCGATTATATTCTGGTGCTAAATCCCGATGTATTTCTACGACCGGATTATATTTCTCAAGCTGTTTCCTGCTTTGCAGATAGTTCCGTGGGTACGGTAGCTGGAAAAATCTACTCAGTCAACCGTGCAGATTTTGTGCATCGTTGCTTCGAGAATGCCAGGAAACTAGATTGCGCCGGGTTAGAAATTCTCCGTAATCGCCGCCTGGTACTTCGTGGGCATCGAAGCATTGATGATGCCAATTTCGATCAGCCAACCGAGATTTTTGGCTCTGATGGTGCCTCCCCGTTCTATCGCCGCGCTATGCTTGAAGATGTAAAGATTAACAATGAATACTTCGATGAGGACTTCTTTGCATATAAAGAAGATCACGATCTGGCATGGCGATCCCGCCTGCTTGGTTGGAAAACGATTTATATGTCTCGCTCGGTTGCATATCACATTCGATCAGCACAACCGGGCATCCGTTCAGAGATGAAAAGTGGAATTCGGCAATTGGGTGTTCGTAATCGCTATTTAATGAATCTGAAAAATGATCTTTTTGCTTTATTCTTGAGAGATATTCTATCTATTCTCTTTTATGAACTTAAAATTTTCGTTTATATAATACTCTTTGAGCGCAATTCATTATCGGGGTACTATCAAGCGATGACACTTCTATCCAGGATGTGGCAAAAACGTAAGATTATAATGACTCGACGACGAGTTTCTACTCAAGAGATAGCTCGATGGATACAATAGTAACCGTTCAGGCGGTACCTGCGCCAGCGGGGGCGCGGGGGCCGCAGGCCCCCGCAAAGAAGAGACTCCGGGAGGGGCAACGCCCCTCCCGACCACCCCCCTGAACGGTTACGATACAATAAATAAACTATGAGTATAATCAGGTCGAGCGCACTGAGCTTGCCTATTGGCAAGTTATACGGGCATAGAGAAAGCATTCGTACTTATGAGTATTGCTATCGTTACCGGCTCAGCCGGGTTAATTGGTTCAGAAGCGGTTACGTTTTTTGCATCACTCGGCCTGGATGTTGTCGGGCTGGATAATGATATGCGACGGCATTTCTTTGGTGATGCGGCATCGACGCAGTGGAATCGCCAGCGCTTAGAGCAGCAGGTTCCTCGGTATATGCATCACGATACGGATATTCGTAATTGGGATGCGATCCGGAAATTGTTTCAACAGTATAGATCGGCGATTCGGGTAATTGTTCACGCCGCCGCTCAACCTTCGCATGACTGGGCAACCCGCGATCCGATGACTGATTTTACGATTAATGCTCAGGGAACCCTCAATTTGCTTGAGGCTACCAGACAGTATGCCCCTGAAGCGGTGTTTATCTTTACCTCTACTAATAAGGTGTATGGTGACACACCAAACCATTTACCGCTGATTGAACAGGAATTGCGCTGGGAAATCGATCCACAGCATCCTTATACAACTGGGATTCGCGAGGATATGTCGATCGACCAGACATTGCATAGTCTGTTTGGTGCATCGAAAGTCGCGGCTGATGTGCTGGTGCAAGAGTATGGACGTTATTTTGGGATGTATACCGCCTGTTTTCGCGGGGGGTGTCTTACTGGCCCCCAGCATTCGGGCGCAGAGTTACATGGTTTTCTGGCCTATTTGATGAAATGTACGCTGACAGGCAAGCCATATACAATCTATGGCTATAAGGGCAAACAGGTGCGGGATAATATTCATAGTGCTGATCTTATTCGTGCCTTTTATGCGTTTTTCCAGGCACCCCGTAGTGGTGAGGTTTATAATATTGGTGGTGGCCGCGTGAGTAATTGCTCTATGCTAGAAGCAATTCAGATGTGTCAGGAGATCAGCGGGCGCGATCTGAGTTGGACGTATTCTGAAACGAATCGGATTGGCGATCATATCTGGTGGATTAGTGATAATGGCAAGTTTTCACACCATTATCCGCACTGGCATCTGGAGTATGATGTCCCTCGCATTCTACGCGAAATTTACGACGTTAGTGGTGAGCGTTTTATCCAGGGGGTAGACGCATCATGATTGACCAGGGAAAACATAATATCCTGGGTGTGTACATCCATGCGCTTGATTATGATGCTGCCGTTGCGAAAATCATCGCCGCCGCCAGGCAGCGCCAGCCGTTGACGGTTTCGGCTCTGGCGGTGCATGGCGTGATGACGGGTGTTCAGGATTCAATCCATCGGTATCGCCTGAATCATCTCGATCTGGTTGTGCCCGATGGTCAACCAGTTCGCTGGGCGCTCAATCTGATCTATCATACAGGATTGTCTGATCGGGTCTATGGGCCAACATTGATGTTAAAGGTATGTGAACAGGCGGCGAAAGAGGGCTTGCCGATTTATCTGTATGGTAGTCGTCCAGACGTGCTGGATATGCTATGTATAAATCTGCGCCGACGTTTTCCAGGCCTGGTGATTGCCGGATCTCAGCCCTCGCGATTTAGACATCTGTCTGTAGATGAGCAACAGGAAGTGGCGGCCGATATTAGACGTAGTGGAGCAGTGATGGCGTTTGTGGGACTGGGATGCCCACGCCAGGAGGTATGGGTCTATGAATATCGTGATCTGTTATCTATGCCTTTGCTGGCTATAGGCGCGGCTTTTGATTTCCATGCAGGTACACTCTCTCAGGCCCCGCCAATGCTCCAACGATTGGGCCTGGAGTGGTTGTATCGTCTGATGCATGAACCTGGACGACTGTGGAAACGCTATGTGTTGCTCAATCCACTGTATCTCTGGTTGCTTTTTTTACAGCTAACTGGTGTCAAGCAGTTCGATCCATCTCAGGCTACACCTCCAGCGCAGGATCTGCTGTATGGGTAGTATGCCCTTATATTGCAAACAGAACTTTTGTTCTATATCTGGTTGAGCCTGTAAACCTGAAGTCTGTCGCCAACCATGCTAGAATCAGATGCAACAACAGGAACGGTCGGCGTATGAGAATAGATGCAAATACTACGGCTGAAACTGCGCTACGCGGTACGTACAGCTTTTAAACGGATTGCTCGCGCCCGCGCTACCCGTTGGATTCTGGGGTTGGTGATCAGTGGTCTGGCGCTGGCACTCTCGCTCTCGAATATATCGCTGGCTCATATTCGAGCGACTTTCAGCCAGGCCAACCTGTGGCTACTGGTGCTTGCCCTGGCAAGTGTGGCGCTTAATACGGCGGGCAAGGCCTGGCGCTGGCAGGTTTTACTTGGCCCTGAACATGCGCACATTGGCTTCTGGCGGCTGTTGCATGCCCTGCTGATCGGCCAGATGCTCAATACGATTGTGCCATCGCGCGTCGGCGACGTTAGCCGGGCATACCTGGTTGGGGCCGCCGGGCCAGGCTGGGCCTATACCCTTGGTACTGTGGTTATCGAGAAGTTCATCGACCTCGTCTGTTATGCGCTGCTCTTTGTCCTCTTGTTCCTCTTGATGCCGATCCCCTGGTGGGTCGAACAGCCAGCCTATTCGCTGCTTACACTGATGGGAATGGCCAGCCTGGTGGCGGGAATAGTGATTGCCGGACGCCACCGACTTTGCCAGATGGCGCACGGGCTTGTGCCCTGGTTGCCTGCATCGCTCACAACCCGTGTGAACCGTCACTTTGAAGCAGGAGTGGCTAGCATGCGAACTATGCGTAGCGCGACAGTAGCTGTGCGCCTGATCGCATGGTCTGCCTTGATCTGGGCCACCGCTATACTCAACAACTACCTCGTGCTACAGGTATTACATATCGATGCACCTGGCGTCAGTGCGCTGCTGATCCTGATTGTTCTGCAGGCCGGGATCGCCATTCCATCCGTTCCAGGCAATCTGGGTGTCTTTCAGTATGTATGCATCCTGACGCTGAGTGTCTTTGCTGTCGAGCAGAGCGTTGCTTTGAGCTATGGCATTCTGTTGCATATCATCGTGCTCGTACCTACGACCTTGCTCGGAGCTATACTATTTATGATTTCACAACCGGGTATCACCGACAGGAGTCTTGCCGATTAAGATCATGCCAGTCACTGTGCCATATCCTGCTATTGTCGCCGGTATCCAGGTGCATCCACTGCGCCAGCAGGATCTGCTGGCATGGATCGAGCAAACGATCGATGCTGGTCAGCGGGTGGCAGTGTTGTATGCCAATGCGCATGCGATAAACATGGCTCAAAAAAATGCACGCTTCTGCCAGGCAATGAATGTGGCTGATGTGGTCTTCTGTGATGGTCACGGTGTGCGCCTGGCCGCACGGGCGCTGGGCTATCCGATGCCCGAGCGCTTTACACCGCCGGATTGGATTGATCAACTGGCAGCACTGGCAAGGCAACGGCGCTATCGCATCTTTCTGCTGGGGTCTGAGCTGACCGTGGTAACCCACGCTGCCGAACACCTGCGTACCCGGTTTCCGGATATCGAGGTTGTGGTGCATCATGGCTATTTTGATCATGCTGGCAGTGAGAATAACACGGTTCGCCATTTGATCAATCAGGCAGATCCCGATATTCTGCTGGTAGGTATGGGCATGCCCCTCCAGGAGATCTGGATCACCGACAATTTGCCGCACCTGTCGGTGCATATGGCCATGTCGGTGGGGGCGCTCTTTGAGTATCTTACCGGACATGTCACCCGTGGACCGCGCTGGTTAACCAACAATGGTTTCGAGTGGTTGTGTCGACTCTGGTTCGAGCCAAAACGCCTCTGGCGCCGGTATATCCTTGGCAACCCTTACTTCATCTGGCTGGTGCTGCAACAACTGATCCGCCAGCGCCTGGCGCGTCGGCGCATCCGGTAGAGGCGTAGCGCCGCTACATTTACCACTCCTCACAGGTAGGTTTTTTCCGTAGGGACGCGCTTCTACGCGTCCGCATGGCGACCTGAGGCGGAAAACGTCTGCTAGGTTTTTTTCGTAGGGACGCGCTTCTGCGCGTCCGCATGGCGTCCTGTTGCGGAACACGTCCGCACGGACAGGCAGAAGCCTGTCCCTACTACGGATGGCGTTACGATGCGATCCGGTCAAAAAACCCACCCCTGCGAGACATTTACCACTCACACCCATACACCATCAGCACGCCCGGGTAATCATCAGCAGTGAAGCGTTCCAGGGCGTGGCATTGTATCGCTGCATCTTGTTCCAGGAGCGCAAAGCTGCCTTCGTGCAGCACCAGATAGTCCGGTTGAAAGTGTTGTACAGCCCAGAGCATGGTGTCATCAAAGGTACTTTCCGGTGTGAGTTGCTGTGCCACGGTGGGCTGAATCAAGCCCGCAAAGTCTACCATGTGTCGTTCGGCGTAGTAGCCAATAATGCCCACTTCTAGTGTGCCAACACTGGCTGCTGGTGGGGTGTGGGTGTGTAGCCATTCACCAAGGGTGCGATAGATTGCCATACGACTATCATTGCCGCGACTGAAGGTGGCAAGTGAAAGCAGTTGAGGTATGAGCAGAGCTGTGAGGATTACTGCCGCCAGCACACCGGCCCACTGCATACCGATAACGCGCTTGCTCAAATGGTATATCAAGGTGACGCTCAGGCCGATCAATACAACAATGCCTACTGCCAGGGGGGCATAGTACCAGAAATAGCGTGTGACGCCCAGCAGACTGTATGCTGCCACATAGAGCAGGTTCCAGATGATCAGTAGCAGCCATGATCGCTGGCGTAACACGCCATAGACCAGGCCAGGCAGCAATAGCAGGATATGCGTCTGGTAGAACGGCATAGACCAGTAACTACGTCCCATACCGATCAATCCATCCCAGAAGCTCTGACTGATCGTTAGCATGCCCTGACGCTGTTTAGCTGCCAATGTTACCGGCAACGGTGCGCCAAAATAGCTCCAGGCAAACAGAAACCAGGGCGCCAGCAGCCCAGTGTAGAGCAAGATGGCGCGCCAGGGCCATGGCTGGCGACGTACGATCAGAAAGTGTCCCATCAGCACTACCACCATCAGACTGGCGTCGGCACGAATAAGCGTAGCCAGCGCCAGTCCTATCGCTGCGTAGGCATACTGTTCACGCGTATAGAATACCAATGCCCACAGCAACAACCCGATCTGCGGCACCATTTCAGCACCCAGGGTTGGTAGCAGAAAGGGCATAGTAGGATAGAGCAGCAACCCGGTGATACCAACCAGCCGAGTGTTCCAGTGTTCCCCCAGATACCAGAAGGCTAGTCCACCCAGTGCCAGACTGAGACAGCCCAGAGTATGACTGAACAGGGGAATATCCATGCCGACCATGCGCCCCATAGCCAGGATCACGGCATAGAATGGCGCGGTTGTGCTGAGCACACGCTCGCCCTGATTATAGACAAAGCCCTGCCCGGTGGCGATATTGGCGGCATAACGGTAGGTAATATAGGGGTCATCAAAGCTGCGGTGTGCCAACAAAAACAGCAATATGCCGGTGACGGCACAGATATAGACAATCTGTAGCAGATATCTGGTTGGTTTAATTGCGATCACCAGGTATCTATGACTCTCGTATCATTATTGCAAGATAGGGCGACTGACGGGTTTGCTCAAAACGATATATTCAGCAGACCCGTCGTCGCATCCTGATCCATTACTGCGTGCGGATGACATAGATTGGATCAAAAGTTACTGTTAATTGCATATCCCCACCCACACTCGTTGGAGTCAAGGTGTTTCCATATATATCAACAGCCTCGCTATACTGTGCTCCAGGGATACGGATTGGAATAGACTGATCTTCTTTTGCCCAGAGAACATGCATATGGACTGGTCCACTGCGAAAAGCATACGCTTCAATTCCAGCGCCGTAGTCTGCTGTTCCGGCATAGGTCATAGCATACATCCGGCTATTCAGAACCTGGTATGCTGTATAGACTGATTTGGGAGTAGAAGCTTCTGTGAGCAATCCTCCATGCCGCCACCCCGGCCCTTCCAAAGTATACCAGATGAACCCCATAATATTAGCGCTTAAGCCGCGTACAAATTTGCGCACAAGCATACTGGACTGGAGTTTATAAAACATCTCATCAGGAGGGTTGCACGATGTATTCAGACATGCGAAAGATGTTTCATTCAGAAACACTGGCTTATTTACGCCATATTGCTGCATAATTTCACGCAAGAAGTGCGCCTTGCCAACTACCCCACCGCCGCGATCATTCCACTGTCCTCCTCCGACCCTATCATAGTCGATTCTCATCTGTCCATATAATGAATACCAATGATACGGTACAATATCAAAGTATGGTGCTGCACCAGCCTCAAGGATACCCTTGAGAAAAAGTTCAGGTCGCCCACGTCCAGGAGCGGTGGTCAGGGGGCGGTCAAGCAATAAGCCACCGATCCAGACCTGCGCGGCGGGATCGGCCCCACGGATCGCTGGTGTCACCACCTTGAGCATCTCACCATAGGTGCGCCCCCCATAAAACGGATCATTGATATCACCCCAACAGCCATAAACACTATCTGGGCCAACTAATCCTGGATCAACATCTGGTTCGTTGCCCAATTCCCAGTGGTGAACATTAAACTCAGATGTGCTATAGCGTTGAACCAGGGCACGCATAAACGCGGCGAATTTGCCAAACTTTTCCGGTCGAATGGCACTGCACGAAGTAGGAAGCCGCGTAGCCCAGAGCGGCGAGTCGTCGACTATCACAATCGGCGTGACTCCAGCTTGCTGGAGTGCCCGTAGTTCTTGCTCAAATTCTTGCAGTAAACTCCACTGAATAGGGCCATTTTCTTGGGGTTGTAACCTTTTCCAGGAGACACGCTCGTTAAGGCGCACCCACTTCACATTGAGATCTTTTGTATAGTTCAGCAATGTTGGCGAAGTAAGGGAACTATTGCTCTCAATACCAAAGGGTGATGGCCAGGGATATGTGTTAACCAGGAAGGGGAGATACTGAACGGAACCTGCCTGGGGTTCCGCCAGAGGTTCAACCACTCGAGGTTGTGCCGTTGGATTCAGGTAAACTGAAGCGACTGAGGCAAGCGAAGATGCATTACCACCAATAATCAATAGCATTCCGATTAGCGCAGCTATACACGCAATGTGTATTACACGCAAAAAAGGATTTAGTTTAGGCATGATTGTACTACTCCTACAAGAAGTGATCGGAAAATAGACCTTTAGCCGTGCCATACGTGGGACGGTCTTCTGATATTCGGATACGGATAGATTATGGCAGATCAGACAGAAAAACAGGCAGTATAGCAAGGTATACTGCCTGTTCCTGTTTAATCAAACCTGATTTACCCGTGGCCCAGTTTTGTGTGTCTCGGCTATTAGATATTGGCGGGGAGGGAGGGATTCGAACCCTCGAGGGGCGTAAACCCCTAGCGGTTTAGCAAACCGCCGCACTAGGCCTCTATGCGACCTCCCCGGATTATATGAACCGCACCTGTGGCGGAGGAGGTGGGATTCGAACCCACGAGGCTTTTTACACCTGGTGGTTTTCAAGACCACTGCCATCAACCGCTCGGCCACTCCTCCATATTCATATGCACACGTTCTAACGTGGCAGGGGTGCAGGGATTCGAACCCTGAGTCCTGGTTTTGGAGACCAGTGGTTTGCCATTAACCGACACCCCTTTGTGTATACTTATCCATACGCAACGTATAAACATATCAAAACTACTGTTAAAGATAGCTGTATGGATATGCGTGAGCAATGATACCACAGCGTGCGATGCTTTGCAACTGGCTGGACAACGAACTATTCAACTATTCTGTGTCATTTGTCAAAGATACGTGCCTGTGCTACACTCATATGTTGGAACGGTCGACGTGTTACGTCGACCGCTTAGTTACAGGACTTACGCGGTCATCCATTCTCCGAGCGGATATCGCCTCCGGCAGGGTGGAAGAAGATCATCTTTTTTCCAGAATGTTTCGCCTCCGGCGAAACATTCTGGAAAAAAAGATACCATTCCACGCTGCCGCAGGCGAAACAGACCTTTCATCCGAATCAAACGTCTAGTTTGATACACCCACCGCGTAAGTCCTGTTAGTTATATGAGTGTCTGGGATACAATCCAGGCGTATCAGTCAGTATGTAGGAGCAATCATAGAAATGGAAAACACGGTTTCGCTGGATGTACAGTTACGGGAGGTTCGCGGGAAGAAAGTAAAGGCGTTACGGCGGCAGGGATTGGTGCCAGCTACTGTCTATGGCAAGGGTTTCGGGCCGGTTTCAATTCAACTTCAAGAGAAGCCCTTTACTATGCTGTATCATCGTATTGGTCGATCAGCTCTGGTCAGGTTGAATATCCCCGGCTATCCGATGCAATCTGCCTTTGTTCAAGAGGTTCAACGCCATCCGATCAGTCGGGATATTCTGCATGCTGATTTTCATGTCGTCAATCTGCTTGAAAAGATGCGTGTAGAGGTGCCAATTACCCTGGTTGGCACGACACCACTGATTGAGCGTGGAGATGCGGTGCTCAATCAGGTACTCCAATCGCTTGAAGTATTTGCGCTGCCTGCCGAAGTGCCGCAGCATATTGAGATCGATATAAGTGTTCTGACTACCTTTGATAAAGCTATTCATGTTAGCGATCTGCCAATTATAAGTACATATGATGTTATTACTGGCAGCGATGAAGTGATTGTGTCACTCACCCAGACGCGTGCAGCCATTGCGGCAGATGTCACCGAGGAAGAGAGTGTGTCAACGTCAGAACCGCAACTGATCCGTGAAGAACGGGACGAAGTAGACACCAGAGACGAGAATTAACCATAAGTAGGGGCGCAGCAACTGCGCCCCTACTGTATAAATTGGCGCACTACCTGTTCCAATGCGGCAGGTGAGACACGCTGAGCGTACAGATCAGTGCCTACCCCAAACGTGATATCATTGGCGTCAAGTGTGTAACGTTCGACTTGATCTGGTTGAAGATCACGCAAAGCCCAGGCCAACCCCAGAATACGGTTGCTGGGCATATCGGTGACGACATAGCCGCGTAGCGATTCGGTGAACTGGTCGGCTGTCACAATGTTTTGCAGATCGCCCCGTTCACGGATACGATTGCCAATGCTAACCAGGACTGCTTGCTGGCGTTCCAGGCGCAGAAAGTCACTGTCTGGATGCCGAATCCGACAATAGGTAAGCGTGGTTGTGCCATTCATAGCTTGCAGGCCCGGCAGAAAGTGCGCTTCGGTATAACCGAAGTCCATGGTAGGGAATTGATTATCGTATAGTTCTTCTTCCACATTCACCATGATGCCACCAAGATTGTCAATCAGTGCGATAAAGGCCTGGAAGTCGATCAGAAACACATAATCAATCGCTATACCGGTCAACTGGCTAACAGTGGTATGTGCCAGAGCCAGACCGCCGCCGGGATGTTGATACATTTCTCCCCAGACATAGGCACTATTCACACGATTATAGCCGTAGCCCGGTATTTCAACCCACAAGTCGCGTGGCAACGATAACATAGCGATGCGCCGCTGCACCGGATCGATCCGTAGCAGCATAACAGTATCTGTGCGTGGAATCGTACGCTCGCCTGGACGCTGGTCGATGCCTAACAACAGCAATGTAACCGCCTCTCCGGCTGGTGGTGGATCAGGTGGACGTGGTGGTAAAGTCGAACTGGGTTGGGGTGGTTGCAAGGTAGGCCAGGGTGTAGGCGATGCATACGGGCCGCTGTTGTTTTGCGCATAGAGTTGGGCTTGTTCTTGCATCACCACGGGTGACAGGTCATTGCCCATAGTATGACCTGCACCGACCGATGGTGTCTCGGAGGGTGGCGCAACAATCATAGCATTAAGATCCTGGTTGACCCGCAGCGCCACGCCAGCAACCCAGAGTAAACCGCCAACGGGTATACTGATCAACAATGCCAGGCTGACCATCCAAAGCCAGCGGGTTACTCTTGCAGACGATGAAGGACGCTGCGCCCGATGCACTGGCTTCGATTTCGACGCAGTGATTGGTACGGGTGCTGGTGAAGGGCGGGGCGAAGCAGTCTTACTTGTGGGGGCAGGGGTATTGGACGCTTTGTCCGCAGTATGTGATGATGCAAGGCGGCTTGCCGGGCCGGAATGTAGCGAACGTACCGGCAGTTCTGGCATATGGCTCTGCTGCTGGCGATACTCACGACACTGCGCACATTGCGCAAGATGGAAGCCTAGTTCAGCACTCTGGGTAGAGCGCGACCCCGGCTGAATACCCTTGTCGATCAGGCGTTGAGCCTCGGTGCAGTTCATACAGCATCCTTATTCGTTCGCGCCGAGTACCACTGGGCCATTGTACCATAAGCGCAAGGTGAACGAATGAAGTAAAAAAGGAGTGTCACCTTCCGAAGGCGACACTCCCTGCTAGCTGCTATCAACTTGTCCTGATGATCCAGGCTATAGAATAGCTTATGCCTCTTCGCTGGCTTTGAAGCCTACCTTGCCATGTGCCCCATCACAAAAGGGCTTCCGTGAGGATGCGCCACAGCGGCATAACGCCGCCTTGCCCTCGACAGGAATCTCCTGACCAGTTGGTGTGACGATTTTGAACTGACCTTCGACATAGAGCGGGCCATCATTCAGCAGGGTAATTTTGGTTGCGTCTGACATTCTTCAGGAGTCCTTTCCTATGGTTCTACAAATAAATAGGTGTTAGTCACCGTACGATAGTTCCGTCATAAAATGGTTTATATATGAACGAGCAACTCTACCTTTCATATAACAGAACCAATCCTATTCGGCTCCTAGCGAGCGATCAATACGACGTAGAAGTACCTGTAAGAAGCGCTGTTCATCGGCGTTGAGGACACCCAGGTGTTCAAGGATGTACGCTTCATGTTCGGGAACTACCCGACTAGCAAGCTGTTGTCCGCTCTTGGTAAGAAACAGCTTATAGGCACGCCGATCATCCGGGTCAGCATACCGTTCGACCAGGCCGCGTTCAGATAGACGGTTGATCAGACCACATATGTCGCCTTTGGTTACCAGGAGTTTCCCGGCCAGGGCTTGCTGCGAGATGCCCTGGGTCGCGTTGAGTTGCGCAATCACATCAAATTGTGCCAGGGTAAGATTGTACGTGCCTAGATGTTCCGCAGCACGACGCTGCATCTTGTGATAGGTACGTACCAGATGCAGCCATGCCAGTAATCCCGGATCTCGTACATGTGCCACTCGCTCTACCTACTTTGATCAGGTACTCAGTATGGTTTAAATATAAACTATATACAGAGACTTGTCAAGGCGTAGACCATGTATCGGAATATCGGATTGGATGGGGCCGGATATCGCGGATATGCTCTGGCAGCAGGCGTGCGCCCGGGTGTGGACACGGCATGCGGCTAATGAATTGGCCCTGGTCATCTGGGACGAAAACGTCCTGGAGAATCTGGAAAGTCAATCCGCGCCGGAAGAGTGTCATACGCGCTCGAGCACAGGCCGTCGGATGCGACGGTGGCTGGCTTCGCGCTTCCCCGAACAGTAGGCCGCACCATGCGGCATATTAATAAAATGCCGGACGACGATCCTGTAGCACACTCATACGCGAACG
>RRYU01001463.1_pt1 | contig 31324 bp, 27 predicted proteins | sample 2162651 | NCBI WGS metagenome assembly RRYU01 (sample SAMN10267283, study PRJNA491782) | microbial mat metagenome | isolation source: biomat in the production well | place: Japan: Minami-Kanto gas field, natural gas well KTG3 | collected 2017-06 | reverse complement strand
CGACCACGCTCGCCGATCAGAGCCACCACAGTCACGTCTGCGTCAGTGTATTTGGTCATCATACCCAGCAACACACTCTTTCCCACACCTGATCCGGAAAATAGACCCAGACGTTGTCCACGGCCTACGCTAAGTAGCGCGTTTATAGCCCTAACTCCCACATCCAGAGGTTCACGAATGGCGCTACGTGCCAGTGGATTGAAGGTCTTGCCAGTCAGAGGTAGGATTGCATCGGTATGGATTGGTCCTTTGCCATCCAAGGGGTGGCCGGCACCATCAATCACACGTCCCAAGAGATAGTCTCCCACTGCCGCCTCACACACCCGGCCTGTTGGTACAACTCTTGCCCCTTGCTCTAGGCCTCGTATGTCTCCGGTTGGCATAAGATAGAGGCTCTCACCAGAAAAGCCTACGACCTCAGCCTCAATGCTTTTTCCGTCGCTACCAATGACCTCGCATTGCCCACCAATAGCCGCGCGGCAACCCACTGCCTCTAGTGTAAGCCCAACCATTCGGGTAAGTTTACCCTCCAGCGCCATGCCTCGGTTGTCTCCTAATCTTGCATGCGAATTTGCTATCCTTTCGGCCCAGATACTACCCCTGTCTGTTTGAGGAATACTCCTTCTCATTGTTGACCTTCAGTATCACTTTCATCTCTATTGCGATCGCCACCTAGCAGGGTGGTTATCATCGCTGCAAGTCTTGACTCAAGGGTGGCATCTATCTGTGATGTATCGGTTGTGACCTTGCATCCTCCTCGCTCGAGGACGGGATCCTCCATAATATCCCAGGCCAGATCCTTGTCTGAGACCTCAAATACCTCTCGTACCAGCTTGGCGTCATCGGGATGAAATACTAGTCGCACATTGCGGGCTGATACTGGCAACAGTGCCAGTGCCTCACGGACCACACCTATGATCTGAGCTGGATCCGCCTTGATCTCACGCCGGACCAATTGCCTAACCATTGATATGGTCAGGCTGACGAGTTCTCGCTCTACCTGTTCATCAAGTTCTTTAAATGGGGTCTCCAACGCAGACATTAGTTGATCCATCTTCTCTGCTTTTTCTATAAGTCCCTTTCTGGCCTCAACCAGAGACTCCTTATGCCCGTATTCGAAACCGTCTTTTTTACCCTGTTCAAATCCTTCCTGATAGGCCTGACTCTGAACCTGTTCCATCTGCTCCGCTGTTAATAGTGAGCCTCTGGCCTCAATTACAGTTACATCTCTGGCACTGCGGATCATCTCCGGTGGATGCCATTGTTTGACCTCTGACTTGTCCTCAGAGTCGATAATCTTAGACGAACTCTTCTCCACCAGAACCTCCGAGGTTAATCTCACCTGCATCAGCAAGCCTGCGGGCTACAGAAAGAATCTCTTTCTGTGCGCCTTCAACATCGCTTAGGCGTGCAGGAGGTGCTGCTTCCAGATCATCGCGTAACATCTCTGCTGCCCTTTGGGACATGTTCTTGAATATCTTCTCTTTGAGTGCCTCATCCGCTCCACGCAGTGCAAGCAATAATTGATCCGAGGCAATTTCACGAAGCAGGGTCTGGAACCCGCGATCATCTACGTCGATCAGGTTCTCAAATACAAACATATTATCCTGGATTTCCTGGGCCAGCTCCTGATCTGCGCTTTCCACTTGTTCCATGACCTGGGATTCGATACTGCCTTCAACCAGGTTGAGTATATTGGCTGCAGCCTTGATTCCACCAAGGGGGGAGGATTTTACATTTGAGGTCCCTGAAAACTGGCTATCCAGAATCTGATCCAGCTCCTGCAATGCTGCTGGTTGGATACCATCCAGTGTCGCTATGCGCATTATGATGTCGGTTCGTACCCGGTCCTGGAACTCCGACAGTACCTCCGCCGCCTGATCCGGGTCTAAAAACGACATGACGATAGCTATGATCTGGGGGTGCTCATATCTAATGATTTCAGCTATTGAACGTGCATCCATCCACTTTAGCTGTTCAAGCCCCTTGCTGTTTCTACCAAGCAGTATTCGATCGATAACGCTGCTGGCCTTGTCAGAACCAAGAGCCTGGGTCATTACGTTACGTATATACTCGTCCGAATTCATACCCAGGGCTGTTTGCGTTCCCAGGGTGGATACGAAAGATTGCATCACAGATTCCATCTCAGCCGTTGTCACATTATGCAAACCAGCCATGGCATTACCAAGGTCCTGAACCTCCTTGGGTCCCATATGAGCAAGGACGGCTGCTGCATCTTTCTCGCCCAGGGCCAGCATCAGAATAGCTGCGCGATCAACGCCTTTCATCCCTTTTGCATTAGTATCTTGTTTGTTAGTCTCAGGCATCGTCTGCTACCCAACTCTTTACAACTTGTGCCACCCGCTTGGGATCATCACTGACCATCTGGCGCGCGGCTTGGAGTGTGTCTTCGTATTTAGCCGGTCCCGGAAGTTTTACTGTCTCACCTGACTCATCAACCGTATATCCACTAGGCATTGACATCTGCTGCCCACCCGCTGCAGCCATCCCTGCTCCGGCCGGTCCTGATGCATATACTGGTGTAGCAATCAGCTTCTTGAGGGTCGGCATCAGTACTACGAATATTAGTACCAATACCAGGACTAGACCACCTACCTGCTTGGCAATATCCCAAACCCATGGTTCTTCCCAAATCGGAATCTCAGGAAGGTTTGCGAGCGGTTCCGGCACTTGGAAAGCGGCATTTACCACTCTTACGCTGTCACCACGCTGAATGCTGTAGCCTATGGCTTCTTTTACAAGTTCGCTGATTCGACTTAACTCTTCCGGGGTGCGTTCAATGCTGCTACTGGTGCCATCTTCAGCAACTACGACATTATTATCCACAACCACTGCTACTGAGAGCCGCTTCAAATTGCTAGCGGAAAGCCTAGTATGACTGATGGTTTTATCTAATTCGTAGTTACGCGTGGCCCTCTTGCTGCTATTGAGAGGGGCCGCGCCAGCTCCTGCAATCCCTGCCTGACCTCCCGCCCGTTGCGGCGCTGTTCCTGCTGCTGGCGGTTGATTGCTGATGGCTCCAGGCACACCCTGTACGGAAGATAGTTTGCTACTCTCCTCATTAATCTGCTCACTTCTCAGGGATGGAAGATCTGGATTAAAACGCTCTGCGGTCTGCTCCGTTAGGGTAAAATCAACCTCTGCTGATACCTGGGCGCTAATATTCTCGTCTCCCAGGAACGGGGTTAGAATATCCACCACTCTCTGCCGATAGTGTTCTTCCAAGGTCCTGGTATATTCAAACTGGTTAGCGGTGAGCATCATCTCGCGCGTGTCCATATCACCACTCAGCAAGGTCCCTTTATTGTCTACCACTGTCACCTTGCTAGATTCCAATTCTGGCACGCTGGCTGCGACAAGATGCACGATCGACGCGACCTGAGACTTTTCCAGACTGCGTCCTGAGTAAAGCTTTATCACCACAGATGCGCTGGGTGACTTTTTCTGCCGCACAAATACCGACTGCTTTGGAGTGGCCAGATGAACCCTTGCACTCTGAATATTTGCCAGTGTCGATATGGTACGGGCCAGCTCACCCTCAAGAGCCCGGTGAAATCTAGCAGCCTCTACTGCTCGGCTGGTTCCCAGACTTGTATCCTGCTGGAGCAGTTCAAATCCCATGTTCCCGCCACGTGGCAAGCCACTACCGGCAAGCTTTAGCCTAGCCTGATGCAGATCTTTACTGGCTACCATCACCGCGCCGGTTGCATTATCCACTTTGAATTTTATGTTGGACTGTTCCAGGGCTGTTACCACATCTCCAGCATCTTTCTGAGATAGGTTTCCGTATAGAAGACTGTAGGTCGGAGTCTGACTCCAGAGGACCACTGCCACACCCAGGGCCACGCTGGCGGCAATGCTCACCATGATCATCAATTGCCGCATGATTGGATTGCTCGACAATTTCACGGTCTGAGACTCCATCATTGCGCCGTTATCGCTAGTTGCTTGATCTGCCATTGGATCCTAACCACCCTTTTTTTAACTAAAATAATACTTAATTACAAATAGTTATATTGGCATATTCATTACGTCTTTATATGCGTCCACCAGCTTGTTACGCACTTGTACCATGGTTTCAAACGACAGGCTGGATTTTTGTATTGCGATCATCACCTCTGCCAAATCAACGTCACCCTGGCCGGTCTCAAACGCCTGTTTCATGGCACCTGCTTTTTGCTGAGCTTCATTTACGGTATCAATTGACTGTTTTAAAAGCTGACTAAAATCACTCCCTGAAGTCTCTTCAACCCGCGCTGGTAACCCAGTCGCCTGGGCCGCCATGACTCTCATTTGTGCCAATACCTGATTGATGTCTGAACTACTCATAAGACCACCGCCAATTAAAGAATGTCGTTATCTACTATATACATGCAGTTTTCACACCAGTTTTACTAGCCAGGAATCTGCACCCCGGCATCACGTAGACGCGCTATCTTGTAGCGCAATGTCCTTTGGCTGATGCCAAGTTTGTCGGCCGCTTTTTTACGACTACCGTTCTCGTCCTTTAATGCATCCAAAATCATCTGTTCCTCTACGGAACGCAGGTCTTCATTCAGCCTGCCCCGGCTTGAATCCTGTTCAATATGGTTGCTATCTGCCCCCTCACCGAAAGTCAGGTCACCTGGACCAATCTCGTTGCCATTACTCATTATCAGAGCTCTCTGCATGACATTATCCAGTTCCCTGGCGTTTCCTTGCCACCCGTGACTGAGAAGACATTTTTCGGCGTCTTTATTCAGTTTCTTTCCGGTGATGCCTTGTTGAACACAGTGCCGATTTAGAAACAACTCGGCCAGAGGCAGGATGTCATGGGTACGATTACGCAGAGGCTCCAGGTAGAGGGGAAATACATTTAGTCGGAAGAACAGGTCTTCACGAAAGCGTCCGGCTGACACCTCTTCTCGAAGTATTCTGTTGGATGTAGCCAAAACTCTAACATCCAGTGGAATCACCTTGCGCCCACCAAGACGTTCAACTTCTCGCTCCTGTAAAACTCGCAACAGCTTGGCTTGTAGATTCAAGCTCATTTCTGATATCTCATCCAGGAGGAGAGTTCCTCTCTGTGCTTGTTCAAACTTGCCTGGAGCTGATGTGTGGGCACCGGTATATGCTCCTTTCTCATAGCCAAAAAGTACTGCTTCCAACATGTTGTCCGGGATAGCGGCACAGTTGATGGCGATGAATGGTCCATCTGCCCGTGATGAATTACGATGTATATATCTTGCAAATACTTCTTTGCCAGTACCGCTCTCACCACCGATCATTACTGTTACATCACTAGATGCCACCCGTTTGGCCAGTTCCAGAAGTTTGCGAGATTTGTTGTCATCTGCAACCACGCCTTCGTTAGCAGCACCCTGATCAAGGCTTAGTACTGCCTTTTCAACCTTCTCTACCAGAGTCTGAGCCTCAAACGGCTTGGCTAGATAATCCACAGCTCCATCCCGCATAGCGGTGACGGCCTTTTCTATATTCCCATAGGCCGTCATAAGCAGTACTGGGATCGATGGGTATATAGACTTGACCCGTGTCATAAGTTCATAGCCATCCATTGGCTGCATCTGCACATCACTTACAACCATCCCAACAGGTTTTTGCTGCATGATCTCGAGTGCTGCATTACCATCGCATGCAGACTCTACAAGGTAACCGGCCAGTTCCAGGGTTTCGCACAGGGCTTCCCGCAGATTTGGATCGTCCTCAGCTACTAATACTGTTGCTTGGCTCATACAGCAGCCCTCCTGAGAATCGGTAATAATTTATTGCCGCCGGTTGCGCCAGCTTCCGGCAAGATATTGTCTGGTATCGCCACCATCGGAAGATCTACATGAAAGCTCGCGCCTCCATTTTTTGGCAAATCCACAGTTATTTTTCCGTTATGGTTAAGCACTACAGACTGGACAACAGCTAGGCCAAGACCCGTACCGCTGCCGCTGGTGGTAAAAAATGGGTCAAAGATCTTTTCCAAAATCTCCTCAGATATGCCTGGGCCGTTATCAATAAAACTGACACGTAATGTTTTATCGCTGGTAGGTTTAAGTTCAATCACCAGTTCAACTCCATCTCCTCCGTGTTTCAGTGAATTTGTGGCCATATTCATAAAGGCCCCTTGCAGTGCATCACGATGGCCAGAGACTATGCATCTGCCAGATATCTGGTTATCGAACCTGAATTGCGCGTTGGTCTTCTTCAGCCCTGGATCTAGCATATGAATGGTTTCTCCCAGTAGAGAAATCAGGTCAAACAATTCAGGTGAGTGCTGTCCTCCACGGGTGAATGCCAGCATGTCATTTACCTGACGCTCCATTAGTTGCAGGCTAACCTTGATCCTCTCTGAGAAACGTTGCCGACGCTCAGGCTCAAGCTCATTACTGGTGAGATGGGATGCGTAAAGAAGCGCAGACGAAAGAGGTGTACGTATTTGATGCGCGAGCTGTGCCGCCATCTTTCCCATTGTGCTCAATCTCTGTCTGTGGTTGAGGCGCTCCTGGAGTTCGCGTGTCTCTGTTATATCGAGAAACAAGAGAATACGACCGGTATTTGAATCGAGTTTACGCTCTGTCATGCTAACCAGTCTCCCATTTAGCATGGACAGTTCCTTACCACGCTGGCCAGACTGAAAATTCGCTAAATAGATGTTGTTCCAGAGGTCTCTTGCCTTGATGTTTTGAAACAATTCGATCGCCGCCGGGTTGAACTGTTCCACTTGATCATCACCATCCAATACCACCACTGCGGCTGGTAATGCATCCAGAAGCTTGCTTAAACGATTGGCCAGCAACTCCTTCTCGGCCAGCTGGCGCATGCGTTCAGTTCTGGCTGTTGCCAACTCTGAACTGAGATGGTTAACCTGTTCCTGGAGTTGTTGGTAGGAGTCTGCAAGCTGTTCTGATACCTGATTAAATACCTGGAAGGCATCCTCAAGCTGACTTTGGTTTAGCGGTACTCCGGTGTTCATTTGCATATTCCACTACCAGTTGAATGTATCTCTGCATTGATACAATCTGACAGCTGCAATATGTATGCCCAATTATTATTATTTTAATTATCAGTTAGTTAGAATTACTAATAAAACTTGCGTCAATTATATGTCGATAATTAAGCCCGGTGTATGCCATATTTCCGTAATTTCTCCACCAGGGTGGTGCGACGCATCTTCAAGGATTTTGCGGCGTGAGCAACCACACCTCCAGACTCATCCAGAGCCTGCTTTATAAGAGAGAGCTCCATACCACTCAAGTGCGCTTTGAGATCAATTCCATCCTTGGGTAGCCTGGGTGCAGACTGGATTGTGCCAGGCTCTTCACCCTGAACAGTTACCATTGGAAGGTGATTATTGTCGATCTGAGGCAGTTCTATCCCCTCTCTAAACTTCTCTGGAAGCTCCCGAACATCCACTACCCCATAAGGATTCAGGATGGCCAGACGCTCGATCAGGTTAGCCAACTCTCGTACATTTCCCGGCCATTTATAGTGAGATAAAGCGGCCACCGCAGCTGGCGTAAGACGTACAGACCCGCGTTTTTCTGTCTCTATTCTGGAGATGAGATCAGTTACCAATACGGCTATATCTTCTACCCTCTCTCTGAGCGGAGCTACTTCGATTGGAAATACATTAAGGCGATAATAAAGATCTTCACGAAATTTATTCTCTTTTATCAGCAATTCCAGGTCACGGTGAGTTGCCGCGATAATGCGTACACAGCACTTGATAGTTTTGTTACCACCAACCCGCTCAAACGACTTTTCCTGAAGCACTCGGAGGATCTTTACCTGCATGGGCAGACTCATATCGCCTATCTCATCCAGAAACAGTGTTCCGCCCTCTGCCATCTCGAAACGGCCTTGTCTGGTATTTATCGCTCCAGTAAAAGCACCTTTTTCATGGCCGAATAGTTCGCTTTCCAGTAAGTCAGCCGGTATTGCACCGCAATTCACCGGTACAAATGGCTTGCCACGACGAGTCGAATGAAAATGCAGCTTGCGCGCTACAACCTCTTTACCTGTTCCAGATTCTCCCAGAACCAGGACTGTTGCTTCTGAGTCTGCAACCTGCTCTATCAGGCGGTTAATTTTTCTGGTGGCACGGCTATTACCGGAAAAGCTCCTAAAAAGCTCCAGCCTGCGCGCGGTATTTTCATCTGTGACCTGATTTTCCATGAATAACTGCGCCTGCGATAGCGAGTTCAACATTATCGAATAACAGGTTGGGAGTGTTATCTCCCCCAGAATACCTCTTAGGCTTGGCTTATTCTTCCAGGTCTTATTATCCTCATGCACAATGAACAAAGCTGGAGCCTTCTCCATCCCATCCAATTTTTTGATGAGTTTCTGGCAGTCCGCCTCACTTATTGCGGGGGTTAGCATGATAGCCGTACAACAATCGCTTCCCCCCAGATACTTCTCAACAGAGTTGATATTGTTCTCAACCAGCAGTAAATAATCTACAAACTCAAGAACATTTCTGAGGTAAGTAATCCTGGATTCGTCGTTATCAAGCAATAGCACTGCGCCACAGACATGATCGTGATTCCTATTCGTTGAATACCCCATTTATACATCTCTTTTGGATTCTGACATCGGTTAGAATTCGAGCTACATAACGAGAGTAAAGCACTATACCACCACCATGTCAAAATAATGTCATCTTACAAATGCATGGCGTAAAGAGCTTGAATTTATTGAGTATTTGAAACCTATTAGCAAGACTGGCTAACTGGACCTAGCTTGAGCAACCCTGCGTCTGTGATGGCGAAATATCATTTTTTCCATCTGATCACGTACTATATCGCCCAGACCCTCAAATCTTGCGCTTACTGTTGATCCCTGCCCTTCTTCATATAGCGTCAAAACCGTAGCAGGTATTTTCATAGCCTCAGGTATTCGATTGTCAAGGTATAACTCTATCCATATATTACTGCCAATCTGTGGAGGCATCCCCTGACATTTCCACTCAACACCAGCGGCACCAAGTCTGACATCGGTAGCATTGGGAATCATATTCGTTCTTTGATTAAGTTTTGATACTAGTTCTAGTAGCAAATTTACCTTTGAGTCCAGTCGCATCAGAGCCGATTCTGCTTCTGATTCCTCGTCTGTTTTCTCTCTTATCTGCTCACCTAAAAGATTGGCGCAACGCAGGACATGTTCATTATGTTCTGCGACTCTTGTGTAGTTTGACTCTTCACTCCTTGCAGCCCATGACAACGGCAATAGATCCTCGTAAACAAGGCCATCTGCAAGTGGGTTTATGTCTGAATTTGCCATCTATACTCCAGGTTTACTTGACAGAATAATACCAGCATCATAGAAAGAATATTCATCAGCCATTATAGGTGTTCTTGACTTGAACGAAATCCCACTCGGCATGTTGTTTGGTATGCTTCTGCTGCTAATCATGTTATCAGCTTTTTTCTCCGGCTCGGAAACTGCGCTGATGACCATCAACCGTTATCGCCTGCGCCACATGAAAGAAAGCGGCCATCTCGGAGCCATGCGCGCTCATCGCCTTCTAAAAAGACCGGACCGACTCATCGGTTTGATACTGCTGGGTAATAACTTTGTAAATATTCTGGCATCATCACTGGCCACAATAATAGCCATCAGGATCGGGGGGGAAGGAGCAATTGCCATCGCCGCCGGTCTGTTAACCCTGGTAATTCTAATCTTTGCAGAAGTAGCGCCCAAGACGCTGGCGGCCCTGCACCCGGAGCGGCTGGCATTTCCAGCAGCCTATATCTATACACCATTACTACGCCTGCTATACCCAATCATATGGGTTGTAAATGGCATTGCAAACGGCCTGTTGAACAGATTTGGCATAAGTCCTGAAAATGCCAGTGGACACTCCCTGAGCAAAGATGAACTACGCACGGTTGTTGCGGAGGCCGGGGCCATGGTACCTAAACGACATCAAAAAATGTTGTTAAGCATTCTTGATCTGGAAAATGCGACGGTTGAAGACATTATGATCCCGCGCAATGAAGTAGATGGCATCGATCTAGAAGACAGCATTGAGGAAATCACAAGCCAATTGCAAAACGGCTTTTACACCAGGAGAGTGGTGTTCGATCATGGTATAGACAATCTGGTTGGAGTAATCCATATACGCAATGCCATGATCGCCCTGGCCCAGGGTGACTTTACCAATGAGACGATAAGAAACATGGTGGAAGATCCATATTTCATCCCTGAAGGCACCCCACTAAATCGGCAACTCTTAAACTTTCAACGCCAAAAGAAAGGGTTTGGTCTAGTAGTAGATGAATACGGCGACCTATTGGGACTTGTTACTCTGGCTGATGTATTGGAAGAGATCGTTGGAGAGTTCACAACCGATCCGTCTGACAGTGTACCGGATGCCCAACCACAGGAAGACGGCAGTTTTCTCGTGGCAGGAAATGCCAACGTACGAGAATTAGTTAAGGCGTTCGACTGGGATCTTCCTAATGACGGCCCCAGGACCATCAATGGCCTAATAACTGAGTATATGGAGGCCATCCCTCAACCCGGTACTTCTTTGCTGTTGGAGGGCTACCCAATCGAGATACTTCAAACCCAAGATAACGCGGTTAAGATGCTGAGGATTTGGCCAGATCAACGTAAGGATCAGATCGACTGATATCGTGTTTGCATCTTGATGCTGCCGAGAAAATGTTTTACTAGAGGCCCATTGAGTTTATAGTAAGAACGACATTCCCGCTCAATACATTGTCTATGGTGACCTGATTGGATGAGACAATCACCAAAAGAAGATCCCGTAAGCGTCTGAACGAGACATCATTTGAAAGGATTATCCGAGAATTCGACGAGCTGCCGTCCGGGTTTCTTCAAGTAATAAATGGAGAACATATAGGTCGTATTATCCTACTTAAACGATCAATGACTCGTTTGAAACTACCCTGCAACTCATGTGCGGTAATAGTTAACCGCGGTAAGGATGGATACTTCATCTCACATCTTGAGGGAGAAGCACTACCGCGAGTAGATGGAGAGGCAGTCGGGGACTGTACAATTCCACTGTCTGAAGGCGCAATAGTCGAGATTGACGGCATCCAGATGAAATTTCATAAAGAAAACGTCCCTGCTGCCGATAACAGTGTCTAGACCTTTGGGGATAAATTCAGCCTTGTCAATTAGCAGGCTCTTTCCAAAAAAGAGGACCCGACATCATGACCAGCGAAAACAGTGACAACAGACGCAAATTCCAGCGCGTTCTGTTCGATGCTGACACCAGGATTGAAGTTGCTTCTGGCGATATTCCCACACAACTTATTGATATATCACTGAATGGCGTGCTGATAAAAAGCCCCGAAGACTGGTCCTGCGCCACTGGCGATGAACTATCCATCTCAATTCAACTGGATAAAGATGATGAGTTCATTATCCGTATGCAAACTACAGTGGCCCATATTGATCAGGGTCATATAGGACTGCACTGCGAACACATCGACATGGATAGCATCACAAACCTACGACGCCTGGTAGAACTAAATCTGGGTAATGCGGATTTATTGGAACGCGAGCTTGTATCGCTTGGCTAAATCCCCTCTGAATCACCTTGCCATAACATCTTGTAACCCATCTCATACGTGTCTGAGCAGTATTCTGAAAGATCCTGAAATCTCTCTTTAAACAGCGAATCCGCATGGGATTTTTCATGCTGCTCGAAAGAGTTCCAATAGGTCATGATGACCAGATGATCTTCAGACTTCTTGGTTGGATCAAATGATCCTTCCTCAGATACAAACCCGGAATACTCAAAAACCTGGCCTCCGACAAAGCCTCCGGCCTCATCTCCATATGTGTTCTTAACAAGATTACACATTTCACCAAGAGCCAACTCTACATCATCGGGCGAAACACCCTTCTTTAGTTTAATGACATTAAACAGCATCACAACGCCAAAAGGTATGGTAATTGGTTCAAACATTTTTATAGTTCTCCTGACAACTACAAGCGCAAAACCTGGAATCAGCAGGCCTTAAAGATCGCCTGCCAGCCAACTCCATTAAGACTCAATAGTGGATTGTAAATCCTTCTTAAATAGTAGCTCATTCTTCCAGTAACATACTGCAAACTGAGCCTTTATCAAAATCAACTGATCCGTCTTTAGAACACGTCCAGCGCATCGGCGAGACGATCCACCGCTACTACCTCAACTCCGTCCGGGTTACGCTTGGGGGCGTTAGCTCTAGGCAGTATCACCCGCTTAAAGCCATGCTTAGCAGCTTCCTGTAGTCGATCCTGCCCATTTGGTACCGGGCGAATCTCACCGGCTAGACCCACTTCTCCAAACAGAGCGAGATCGTGTGGCAGAGGCCTATCTCGATAGCTGGAGAGAACCGCCAGCAAAACCGGCAGGTCGGCTGCGGTTTCGGTTATGCGCACCCCACCAACAACATTTACATAGACATCCTGATCAAACATACCTATACCGCCATGGCGATGTAATACCGCAAGCAGCATGTTTAAACGGTTCTGTTCCAGACCAAGGGTTACACGCCTAGGATTACCAAGATGACTTTCGTCGACTAGTGACTGCACCTCAACCATCAGAGGACGACTACCCTCTCTGGTAACCAGAATTGCACTGCCAGATACCTCTTCCTGATGCTTAGAAAGAAATATAGCTGAGGGGTTGCTTACCTCACGCAGGCCTTTATCAGTCATGGCGAACACACCAAGTTCGTTGACTGCACCGAAGCGATTCTTGATGGTGCGAATCAGCCGGAACTGGCTGCCCTGCTCCCCCTCAAAATAGAGTACAGTATCGACCATATGCTCAAGCACTCTAGGGCCAGCAAGAGTACCCTCCTTGGTGACATGACCAACTAGAAATATGGCAGTTCCCATCTGTTTGGCGAAACGAACCAGTTGCGCCGTTGACTCCCTAACCTGAGCCACAGAGCCGGGAGCAGATTGCAGCACCTCGGTGTACACGGTCTGGATAGAATCGATCACCATGACGCTGGGGCGTTCAATTACCGCCTGTTTCAGAATTGTCTCGACACAAGTCTCAGCCAAAAGCCTGAGCCCATCACAGGGCAGACCCAGCCTGCGCGCTCGCATACTGATCTGCTCTGGGGACTCTTCACCACTTATGTAGAGGGTGGAAAGTTGTCCGGAGAACTTCGACATTGCCTGGGTCAGTAGAGTTGATTTGCCAATACCGGGATCGCCACCTATGAGAACAACCGAGCCGGAAACCAGACCGCCCCCCAATACCCGGTCCAATTCGCTGATACCGGTAGAGATTCCCTTTTTCAGTGATGGTTCTATTTCTGATAGTGAAAATACATGCGAGGCTGGTACATTTCCAGCGTAGCCGGAGAAACGTATATTTTTTGCACCTGTTGAAGCAACAGCAGTCTCTTTCAGGCTATTCCACTCGCCACAATCAGGACACTGGCCAGACCATTTGTGGAACAATCCACCGCAACCGTTACAGCTATATGCGGTTTTCTCTCTTGCACTCACAAAGGAAGACCTTCAACAAACTGAACCCTGCTGGTGACTCCGCAGAACAGATCATATGAGATGGTTCCGGCATGTTGTGCAACAATCTCAGCCGGCAAACCTTTGCCCCATAGGATGGCCTGGTCACCGGTGACAGCCTGAGGATAAGTGCGTAGATCAACGGTTATCATATCCATCGAAACCCTACCAATTAACGGAACCATCCTTCCATTTACAAGCACAGGAGTGCCCGAAGGAGCATGTCTTGGGTAGCCATCACCATAACCAATAGCCACTACTCCCACTGGCATATCTTCCGGACAAATCCATGTCTTGCCATAGCCGACCCCATCTCCTTTAAAACATTTATTGACGGCAATCAGGTTACTCTGGAGAGTCATTACAGGGCGCAGATCATCGTCTTCCCCAGTCTTGCCATTAAATGGTGATGAACCGTATAGCATGATTCCAGGACGCACCCAATCCAGATGCGAATCCGGCCAATTTAGAATTCCCCCGGAGTTGGCGATACTGCCGATAGCGCCAGTCTTTTCAATCAGTGGCTTGATTAATCGTATCTGATGGTCTGTTTCTGGATCTTGAGGATCATCCGCGTTTGAGAGATGAGTCATGATGCCCACCTTGCCTGAGACGCATCTGCTCTCACACAATGCGTTATAGGCATCCATTGCACCAGCAACCGGAAAACCCAGACGATGCATTCCGGTATCCACCTTAAACCAGCAGTTTACCGAAGTTGAGACATCCTGCTGTTGCAGCATCTTGATCTGTCCGGGCTCGTGTATTACCAGTTCCAGATCGTTCTGCGCCGCTTGCAACATCTCTTCCGTGTCAAAGCATCCTTCCAGGATGACAATTGGCCTGCTGATGCCGGCCTGACGCAGCTTAATGCCCTCGCCCACCCTGGCAACCGCCATCGCATCTACATCTTGCAAAGCTTTGGCAACGGTTAGCATGCCATGACCGTAGGCATTGGCCTTTAGCATCACCATAATTCGGCTTGTGGGTGCAGCTTGACGTACCCGTTGCAGATTATGCTTGAGGGCAGAGATATCAACAAAGGCCTGGGGACCAAGACCCATTAGTAATCCTCACCGCCGTAGACATTGTCGGTGTAGTTTTCAAACTTGGTATACTGTCCCAGAAAGGTAAGTCTCACCTTGCCTATGGGGCCGTTCCTCTGCTTGCCGATAATGATCTCGGCCATACCCTTGTCAGCACTATCTTCGTTATAGACCTCATCTCGGTAAATGAAGATAACCAGATCCGCATCCTGCTCAATACTGCCTGACTCTCTTAGATCAGACATTACAGGGCGCTTGTTGGGCCGCTGTTCCAGATTTCGATTAAGCTGTGACAGTGCAATAACCGGCACGTTAAGTTCTTTGGCTAACGCCTTGAGCGACCGGGAGATGAAAGATATCTCCGTAGCTCGGTTTTCTCCCGCTGACGGGGCCTGCATCAACTGCAAGTAATCGATAACGATTAGTCCCAGGTCTGGATGTTCGCGTTTTAGACGGCGAGATTTAGCCCTTATCTCTGTAGGCGTGAGTGCCGCAGAGTCGTCGATAAAAAGTGGGGCCTCCGCCAAAATGCTTACCGCAGAGGTAAGCCGCGGCCAATCATCATCGTCTAATTTTCCGGTACGTACGCGATGTTGATCAATACGACCAAGGGAAGACATCATACGCATAGCCAGTGAGTCACCCGGCATTTCCATACTAAATACCGCCACTGGAACCTTGCTGTTGATGGCCACATTTTCCGCCAGATTCATGGCAAAGGTGGTCTTGCCCATGGATGGACGCCCGGCAACAATAAGTAGATCCGCCGGTTGCAGACCTGATGTCATGTCGTCAAAATCAGAAAACCCCGTACTCAGCCCCGTAATAGAATCGCCTTTCTGAAATAGCGTATCAATACGTTCAACCGCCTTGGTAAGCAGGTTCTTGATTGAGGCAAATCCACCACCGCCACGGGACATCTGCTCCGATATCTCAAATACCTTTTGCTCAGCCTCATCCAACAGTTCAGTGCTATCGCGCCCTTCTGGTTGAAATCCACAATCAGCTATCTCTGTTCCTACCTTGATGAGCTGACGCATTACCGAATATTCACGAACTATGTCTGCATAGGCACGAATGTTAGCTGCACTTGGAGTGTCCTTTGCCAGAGTTCCAAGATAGGCCATACCACCGGCATCTTCCAGGGCTGAGACCCGCTCCAACTCTTCTGAAAGTGTGATTACATCGAAGGGCTTATTATGGTCGGCCAACCCCTCAATCGCACGAAAGATGAGTTGATGTTCGCGCCTATAGAAGTCCTTATCCACCACCTTATCTGCAATCTGCTCCCAGGCGCTGTTTTCCAACATAAGACCGCCAAGCACCGACTGCTCACCCTGAATTGAGTGCGGAGGTATACGCAGGGCCTCAGCCGCCTGATCGCCTGACATATGTGGTGAGTAGTCCTGTTCTCGCATCTCTATTTCTACTAATCCATCGACTAATTGGTGTTAGTAAACACCAAAAAAATATTAATAATATTCACACAAATACAGCGGGGTGGCAGCTTGCGTACGCAGTAGCTATACCAATTCAGAACCCCGACTTATTGAGGACACTATCATAAACCTTGAAATAGAGCTGTGCCATAAGATTAGATGTAATACCGTTCTAAGAAACACCAATTCAGATCGGTGGTGGTGATTCCAAGACAACAAAAAACCGGACCGAGGCATAAACGCCCCAATCCGGTTTGATCTGCGCTAGAAACTCCTGACTGTTCAAGGAGTTCCTGCTGTTCATCTACTCTTCTGGAACGATTGCGAGTTTCAGTGTTGCATCAACATCTGTGTGTAGATGAATTACCACCTCAAATTCACCCGTGTGATGGAACGGCCCTTCTGGGAGACGCACCTCACGCTTTACAACTTCGACTCCGGCAGCAGTAGCGGCTTCGGCAATGTCGGATGTACCAACTGAGCCAAACAGGCGACCCTCATCGCCAGCCTTGCTACTAATGCTTATGCTGAGTTCTTCGATCTTGACCTTGCGTGCTTCCGCTGCGGCAAGTGCTTCAGCTGCTTCCTTCTCCAACTCTGCGCGACGCGCCTCGAATGCCTCCAGATTTTCCTTGGATGCGGAAACGGCACGGCCTGTCGGCACCAGGTAGTTTCTTCCATACCCTGACTTCACAGTGACCTTATCACCAAGCGCGCCTAAGTTTTCAATCTTTTGTAATAGAATTACTTCCATCGTAGCTACCTCTGAACAGGTGTAAAATTATTTATCTTGCCCCGCCGGAATTTTTACTCTTCCCGAAACGCGACCTAAAATCGAACCAGGCATCCGCTATTCCAATGGATGCCAACGTAATTACCATATGCGGCACAGCAATGAACAACATCACATACAGTCCAAACAGCCAGCCTGAATTAGCTCCAAGCAGTGTCCTTAGTCCGTGGGCCAAAGCTAACCCCTGCAGGAGATAGGCTGTTATCAACAACATCGCCAGATATTGCAGCATGTGGTTGCCAATACCCATATCCATTAGAAGCAATCCGGTCACCACTACTGTAAATACAGCGAGTGTACGCGGCAATCTTAGCTGGTGAAATTCGCTGCGAAACCCATCTGGGTTGTACAACAGCGATTGCCACCATCGTGCCAACAGCAATGACACCATCAATTGCAGGAAAAAACCTGCTGCCATCAGACCAGTCATCCAGTGAGACAGGACATCTAACAATAACTTCTGTTGCCCAATCTCAAGGGCCTGAGCCTTATAAAAACCCTGTAAAATTGGCTCCAACAACCTGCGCCATTCTTCTATCGGATCGTTAAATTGCACGTAGTAAACTACGATGACCAGCAATCCAAATAGCAGCGCCACAGTGGTTGTCATCGCCAGGGAGCCGCTGGACCTTAGCAACAGTGCCAGGACCCATACTGGCAGCCAGAGTATCAGGGTAAAACCAACTACCGAGAACACATCTATCTGCACCAGCAGCGCCAATAAAGCGCACGCTGATGTGGCCAACAGTGTGACAATCAAACCGTCTAGCAGCCCAATTCTTAATGTAACCAGAGCTACAGCCGCAGAACTTACTACGCTTAATGGAGGAAACAGCAGCGACAACAGCGCAATAACGCCAATCGCCATTACCGCTTGCGATCTCCCTTGCATCACAAAGGATGCTAGTAAACGCATCTATCCAGCCCTACTTAATCGATGCAAAGACAAAAGCCCTTAGCATAGATATTAAAATAATTATTCGTGTTTATCAGTGTACGGCAGCAGGGCTACATAACGTGCCTGCTTGATGGCCGTAGACAGTTGACGCTGATACTTGGCCTTGGTACCTGTGATACGGCTAGGTACTATCTTACCGGTTTCACTTACATAGGCCTTCAGCAAATTCAGATCCTTATAATCAATTTCAGTGATCTTTTCAGCGGTAAAACGGCAGTATCTTCTGCGACGAAAATAGCGTGACATACTTAATCTCTCCAAATAATCTTGTTTCGACCGTAATCTACGGTCATAAAAACTTGAGCCTTAAATAAAGCCGATAACCGGTTTATTCAGCTTCTGCTTCAGTCTTAGCCTCTGTGTCAGCGGCTTCAGCAGATGGCTTTTCGGTTGCTACTGGCTTAGGCGCAGCTCTCTCTTCCCTCTCATCCGGTGACTTGGCCAGAGGGGACGCCTCGGTGATGGCGCTCTTGCGTTTGATTGTCATGTTACGCAGCACAGCATCGTTGAAACGGAAAGCGCTTTCCAGCTCGCTCAGAGCCTCGCCATCACACTCGATATTCATGAGTACGTAATGGGCCTTAGGCAGTTTTTGGATTGGATAAGCAAGTTGACGACGACCCCAGTCTTCTAGCCTGTGAATACGGCCTTCCTTTGATTCGATGATTGAACGGTAGCGCTCAATCATGCTTGGGACCTGCTCGCTCTGGTCAGGATGAACCAGAAATATAATCTCGTAATGTCTCATAATTGCCCCTTTCGGAATATCTGCCTCCCGCATTTTGCGGTGAAGCAAGGAGTTGGCATGGACGTTAGTCCCTGCCGGAAAACAGCGCATTCTACCCGTGCCTGGCCTGCTATGCAAAGAAAATACTGGAAATTTCTGGGTTGTTGTCGCAATAAACTTAGGCGATAGACTGGTAGTAGAGGTTCTGCGGATGATTGGCATCGGCAAAGAAGTACCATCGCTCAGCCAGCAGCCCTATGTATTGGACACAGAAGGCGAGGATTGACAGACTGGTAGACTCCATCATAAAGGAGGCTGTAATCAACCCCACTGGCAGTGGAAAAACCAGTAGCATAAAGCTGTATTTCACCCTGCGAAGGGTTGCGTCACTCTGCCCATGGAAGAATTCACGTGTATTAAAAGACCCGCCCATAAACCCCTGGGCCATCTGGGCCATCTTGTTATGACGTATTCCGATTGCGCTCTGTAGGCTAAACATACGCTTGATATTGCGATTACGGTAGATGGATAGCCCCCGTGTCACCAGACCAAATAAGGTGAAGATCACGGCCCAGATTCCATAGAATTTGGCCAGATCTAATCCACTGTATGAAGAAAAGGCCGCTGCCAGCATAAATCCTGAAGCAATACCAAGCAGTGTGTAGTTGGCTATTGTCAGGGGCGAATGCCACTCCTGTAAAAACTTTACGCTGGCATAGATCATGGCGGTACAGCCGAACAGCATGAAGGCGACGATACTGGCCAGAAGGCCAAGTATCAGGCTGGCATCGACCGATAGCGTGCCCCTGATGGTAAACAGGGCTCCTGTAACGTGAAAATAGTGGAAAATCCCGTAGAGCATTACCAGGAAGATAAATAGTGGCAACAAAATCACTTCCCGCGACAACCAGGAAGTTCGCCACTGTGAAATTGAACGCCACGCCCGTTCCGGACGCCCCAAGTGAAAAAAAGAGGCAAACAGGCCCAGCGCCAAAAACAGGAAGCTTAGTAAGCTACCGACAGCGTAGAACTCCTGGCTGTCCTGACTTGGCAAAAGATTTGCCAACGAGTAGACCTGCCCCGTATAGATAGCCAGGAACAACCCCTGACCTACGCCGATCAAGGTAGTTAGAAATATTACCGAAAAAGCAGGATGCATCTAGTTTCTCCGAAACTGTTATTACCAGGCCACGTCATCCAGGGTATCCACATCATCCGGCAGCGCCGGTAACTCCTCCTTGACTAGCGGATTGTCTGAACGTATCAACTCATCCTCATGGATGTGGATACGTACCTTACGCCGTGGAAGGTAGTGATTGGCCGGTTGTGTACCCCACTCCGGCATCAACTGGTAACCGCCATCTTCACGGATGGTGACGGACACTTCTGAATCCGGATCATGTACATCGCCAAACAGGCGGGCACTGGTGGGGCATGCCAGTACACAGGCCGGTTTGCGCTCCGCCTCTGGGATGGTTAGATCGGTGATGCGGTCAATACAAAGAGTGCATTTTTTCATCACTCTCTGCTTTTCGTCATACTCCCTTGCGCCGTATGGGCAGGCCCAGGAGCAATATTTGCACCCGATACACTTATCGTAATCCACTAGTACTACGCCGTTGTCCTCTCGCTTGTAGCTAGCGCCAGTAGGACACGCCGGTACACAGGGTGGTTCTTCACAATGAAGACATGATTTAGGAAAGTGGATAGTCTCTGTCCGGGGAAACACACCAACCTCAAATGTCTGAACACGGTTGAAGAAGGTGCCAGTCGGATCGGCGTCATATGGGCGTTGATCGGGCAAGGGGCCGGCCCAGCCGGAGGTGTTCCACTCCTTGCAACTGGTCACGCAGGCATGACAGCCAACGCATACATTCAAGTCAATAACCAGAGCTAACTGTGTCATCAAGAATTACCACTCTATGAAATAGTTCATGGCTAGGGTTTGGAGGACCCTTGAACCTTGCCAAATTTGCCAGCGACAAACGCCTGCCACTTGCCGCGCCGTGTAGTCTGCCCAGGCACTTTTTTCTGCTCTTTAAACTGTGGCCAAGTCTCGGACGGTTCACTACCATCTGCCTTGTAGACCTTCACTCTCACATCGAACCAAGCCGCCTGGCCGGTGACCGGATCTGAGTTGGATAAGTTATTACCGGCTTCGCAGGGTGGCAGCTCCTCTGGAATCAAGTGATTCAGAATAAACCCCTTTTGGGATTCATTGGCTTCAGCAGATAACCCCCAGGCACCACTCGCCTTGCCAATGGCGTTCCAGGTCCAGACCGTACCCGGCTCCACCGCCTCGGAGAAACGGCACATGCAACGTACCTTGCTGGTTGGGGATTCGATCCAGACCCAGTCGCCATCGTCAAACCCCTGGCTGCGACCCAGCTGCGGGCTGACAAACAGGTAGTTGTGAGTGTGTATCTGCCGCAACCAAGCGTTCTGAGAATCCCAGGAGTGGTACATCGCCATCGGACGCTGAGTAAGTGCTGTGAGCGGATACTCATGGGTATCAACCAATTTTGAGAGAAGTGGACCGCTATAAAATGGCAGCGGATCAAAGTGGGTCTCAATCCTTTTGCGCAGGCGCTTAGGCGGTTGTTTACCCTTCCATTTACCCTGAGCCGCGAGTCGAAACTTCTGCAATGGTTCTGAGTAGATATGCAGCATGATCGGTTCGGCATACCTGGTCATGCTATGAGCCCGCGCCCAGCGCAGATAACCCATATTCCAGTTACGCATATACTGATAAGAACGCGGTAACTTGTAATGGTAGAAGCAATCATTTTTCTGGTACATCTCCCACTGCCGCGGGTTAGGCTCACCCTTGAGAAACTTCTCGCCCCCCTTGCCGCGCCAACCAGCCAGAAACCCGATACCAGATCCCGGTGAGGTCTCGTAGTTGGTAACAAAATCTGGATAGTCACGAAATTTGGGCAACCCTTTTTCGTCAACAAACGCTGGCAGCCCGAGACGCCCACCCATCTCTACCAACACATCTTGGAATGGCTTGCACTCTCCGGTACGCGGCACCACGGGGATGCGCACTGAATCTACCGGCCCATCGTATTCTGATATAGGGCGATCCAGCATAGACATGACGTCATGACGTTCCAGATAACTGGTATCCGGAAGAACCAGGTCGGCAAATGCCACTGTCTCTGACTGGAAGGTGTCACAGACTATTATGAAGGGGATTTTGTACTCTCCGTTCTCCTCCTTATCCACCAGCATGTCGCGCACATTGGCGGTATTCATGGAGGAGTTCCAGGCCATGTTAGCCATGAATAGCATCAGAGTATCTATTTTATAGGGGTCACCGCGCCAGGCGTTGGTAATGGCGTTGTGCATAAGTCCGTGCACAGACAACGGGTACTCCCAGGAGAAAGCCTTGTCCAGACGAACCGCTTCTCCCTCATCATCCACAAACAGATCATCCGGCTTTCCAGGCCAACCCAGAGGCATGCCATCCAGAGGCGTGTTTGGCTGTACCGCATCCGGGCTATTTGGAGGCTTAGGACATGGCGGTATCGGACGCGGGAACGGAGCTTTATGCCGAAAACCACCGGGGCGATCTATAGTGCCTAGGATGCTCATCAGAATACCCAGAGCACGAATACCTTGGAATCCATTCGAGTGGGCGGCCAGACCACGCATCGCATGAAAGGCCACCGGATTACCGGTTACGGACTCATGGTCCTTGCCCCAGGTGTCGGTCCATTGAATCGGCAGTTCAATCTTCTGATCGCGAGCAGTAACGCCCATCTCATGAGCCAGACGCCGGATGATATCTGCCGGAATGCCGGTGATCCCCTCCGCCCACTCCGGTGTGTACTCCTCCACCCGCTCTTTCAGCAACTGGAAGGCAGGCTTCACCGGTGTGCCGTCGTCCAGGGTGAACTCTCCAAGCAGATATGGATCTACGCCCTCGGTATGAGTAGAGATAGGCAGGTCCAGATCACGATCCCACCAGAGCTTGTTCTGAGGATCGAAACATCCCTCTTCGATATGCATCTCGAAGCGCTTGAAAAGCCCATCATCCTCACTGGATGGATCGTTGATCACCAGTTCCGCCGCATTGGTATAACGTACCAGAAAATCGCGGTCATACAGTCCCTGTTTGATGATCTCATGAATAAAGGCAAGCAGCAGAGCTCCATCGGTACCTGGGCGAATCGGCACCCACTCATCAGCGATGGCAGAGTAACCAGTACGTATCGGATTGATTGAGACAAATCGTCCACCGGCACGCTTAAACTTGGCCAGCTCCACCTTCATAGGATTTGAGTGATGATCCTCGGCGGTGCCGAGCATGATAAACAGCTTGGCTCGATCCAGATCTGGTCCGCCAAACTCCCAGAAAGAACCACCGATTGTATAGATGAGGCCAGCGGCCATATTAACCGAACAGAAACCGCCATGAGCAGCGTAATTAGGTGTGCCGAACTGTTTAGCGAAGAGACCGGTTAGGGCCTGCATCTGATCACGACCGGTAAACAGAGCAAACTTCTTGGGGTCTTCGGCGCGAATCTTCGACAGACGCTCTTCCATAATACCGAACGCCTGCTCCCAGCTGATCTGCTCAAACTCAGATTCACCACGTTCTGCACCCCGTTTGCGCAACAGCGGTTTGGTCAGGCGTGCCGGGGAGTATTGTTTCATGATACCCGATGCGCCCTTGGCACAGATCACCCCTTTGTTCAGTGGATGATTGGGATTTCCCTCGATATTTCTGATCTCACCGTCGCGTAGCGTCACCCGGATGCCACAACGACAGGCACACATGTAACAGGTGGTCACCTTGACCTCTACACGCCCGATCTCGCTATCCGGTCTGGATGTTGGATCCTGCATAACTGCAACCCTTTCATGAACCCATTTAGCAGCATTGGATGCCGTTAATTAGTTTATTATAATATTCACTATTACCAGAGCATATCATCCAAACATCTATTTCGCGACTATTGGCGATCAAATACCGAAAGATTCAAATCCGCATTCAAACTTATCGGTAAGTTTATAACCTACCATGGCGTGAGATTTGGAACATCTAGAACAGCTAGATGCTGGCTAAATGGCTATCGGAAGTAAAAATAGAATGAAACCACTTTACTTAGAGATTGCCAATGCGATGACGGCCTGACCTAGCGATATCCCACCATCATTTGCTGGAAACATCTTGGGTGAAAGCACAATCAAATCCCGCTCACGCAACAACTGACTTGTTCGCTCCAAAAGCAGGCTGTTTTGAAATACTCCACCACTTAGCACCACTCTGTCTATTTTAAACTTCGCGCATAGATCAACGGCTGTAAGTGCTATAGCGTTTGCAATAGCCTGATGAAAACGCGCGGCAATAATCGCCGTCTCCACTCCATTTCTAAGGTCATCTAGTAATCCCTTCCATAAAGCGGCCCAAACAAGACAGCCATCCTTAAATTCAAAACTGTAAGCATTATCTGCCTGCTGCTCAAACTGTTCTGAAGCCAGTGCTTCTAATTCAATTGCAGCTTCGCCTTCATAACCTGCTGATTCACGACAGACTCCTACCGCTGCTGCGACCGCATCAAATAGACGACCTGCAGAAGATGCTAGCGGACTGTTCAGCCCCTTCTCTGCCATAGTCAACAACGTAGGAACCGGCTTGCTGTTCAAGAAGCGAACAATATCCAGGCCAGAATAATTTTCGTTTACACAATCCCAACCCAGCGCGATCAACAGATGAGCAAAGGAATTACGCCATGGCTCACGCATAGCCTGTGCGCCGCCAAGCATAGGCACTGGCTGAAAATGTGCAACACGTTCAAAACTGGAGTAATCCGCCAGTAGAAATTCACCACCCCATATGGAACCGTCTTCTCCAAACCCTAGCCCATCCAAGGCAACTCCAATCACTCTGCCTGTATCCAACGGTAATCCATATTCAGCCATACAGGATGCGATGTGGGCATGATGGTGTTGCACCTCAACCAATTGCACTTCCTTTTCTGTAGCCATGAAATGGCCAAGCTGGGTGGAGAGATAATCTGGGTGTTTGTCTACAACTATTACTTCAGGGTTAAAATCAAACAGCTTACAGTAGAGCAGTAAATTAAATTGATAATCCTTGTAGGTGGGTGCATCTTCAAGATCGCCCATGTGTTGCGACAGAGTCGCCTTTCCCTCTTTCAGAAGACAGAAGGTATTTTTTAATTCTGCCCCCATCGCAAGAATATTCTTACTACCGACAAATTCTTCTGGCAACAAAATTGGCTCTGGCGCATAACCACGCGCACGCCTTAGAAATCTTGGTTTGTTATCTGACAAACGCACTACCGAGTCATCCAGGCGATTTACAATTTCACGATCATGCAGCAGATAGAAATCTGCGATCTTATCCAGACGTTGATGCGCGTCATCATTGTCTATGGATTGTGGCTCCTCACTACGATTACCTGAAGTAAGGACAATTGGTCGGTCCATCTCCAGCATCAAAAGGTGATGAAGAGGTGTATATGCCAACATAAAACCAAGCGTATTCTGGCCGGGCGCTATCCCGCTTGCCAATGGCTCACCGGCCGCTTTAAGAACAACGATGGGTGAAGCCCTGTGTTGCAGCAGCTCTTCCTCTGCAGTACTAACATTGGCATAGCGTGAAACCATAACAACATCTGTAGCCATCATGGCAAGTGCCTTGTTGTGACGATGCTTGCGCTGCCTGAGAGTATCAACCGCTGATTCATTAGTCGCATCACATGCCAGGTGAATTCCACCAATTCCTTTAATCGCTACTATCTTTCCTTGTTGAATTAATTTGGCCGCAAATTGAATTGCATCACCACTTTCATTGGGAAGTCGATTACCTTTGTTGTCCTCAACCCATAACTGAGGACCGCATTCTGCACAGGCATTTGGTTGAGCATGGAATCTTCTGTCTGATGGATCCTCATATTCACTCTTGCACTGATTACACATTGTGAATGGAGACATGCTGGTATTGGCACGGTCATAGGGAACAGAAGAAATTATCGACAGTCTTGGACCACAGTGAGTGCAGTTGGTGAATGGATAGCGATATCGACGATCTCTTGGGTCCAGCACCTCATTCATACAGTCAGGACATGTTGCAGCATCTGCGGTTACACCAACGAGAACCTCGCCTTCCTGACTCAGAACAATCTGAAAATTATCTGGATTTTCTTCAGCATCATTGATATTCGTTCTTGATATCTTCTCAATCTTTGACAGAACCGGTTGCTCTGCTTCCAGTCGAGATACAAATTCATCTAATGATGTACAACTTCCCCATGCGCTGATTGACACTCCCTCTGAGTCATTCCACACCCGTCCGACAATCCCGCACTCATTAGCCAAACGCCAAACCGCCGGGCGAAAACCCACGCCCTGAACAATGCCAGTTACTCGAATATATTCTCCAATCACAGTGGACCACTCAGATCATGCATATAGAAAATATACATGGAAAAACCAACCTAGAGTATATTAGAAACAACTGCTCTCAGGCCCGGTTTATTGCATAGAGCCACGCTTTAACGGTGATAAGAATCGTTGGTAGTGTACTCATGATGCTCTCCGCAGTTTTTCTGATACTCGCCGATGTCGTGCAATGGTCATCGGCGTGCGTGACTTGGGAATTTTATAAACGAAGTTATATCGAGCGATGTGATAGCTGGGGTCGAATCCGTAGAAATTAAGCTGCATTTTATTTAGCTCTTCTTCCCGATAACTGGCCAATGGTTTGCTTGCTTCATCCAATGCCCTGGTTTCGTTTTTCATTTTCAAACGATCTGCAAAACCTGGTGTACTGACAAGAACGCCAGCACGACCTTTTAGCTCTTTAACAAAACCATCAATATCTTTTTCAAATACAGAGTTGATCAGCCCGAGGGATTGAGCCTCTTTGGTGGACATGGGCAAGCGTGCCTGGGTGATGCGTTTTGCGTTTTCTTCACCGGCATAGCGTGGTAGCAGATAGGTCCAGTACTCTGAACCGTAGAGGTTACCCATGTCCTTGTAATGCGGATTCAGAATCACTCCGTCACGAGCCCACACCTCATCACAGGCTCTAGCGAGAAACACCCCGCCTGCGCCAACATTGCCCTGTAATGCGGCGACAGTTAGATGTGAGTCTGTGTTGATTATTTCCAATGCAAGATCGTCAATTGCATTGATGTTGCGCCATGACTCATCCGCTGCACTCTCTGCCGCTTCGATCAGATTCAGGTGCATGCCGTTGGACCAGTAGTCAGGACCGCCCATCAACACAATCACCTTGGTGTCCTGTTGTTTGGCTTCTATAAATGCTTGTCGCAGACGCTCACACTGATCTGTACTCATTGCGCCGTTATAGAAAGGAAAGTGCAGATATCCGACTTCGTCCTGCTCTTCGTACCAGATATCACGATAGCCGCTGGTATGATCCGCTGTTACTTCGGGAAGCTCCGATATCTCTTCTTTTAGCAGAAGTGTTGCTGGCAACTTAAATGGATGCTCAGACTGATTATCACGCAGATATCCAATCCACACTGCACCATCAGTTGTTGCAATACAGATCGCACCACCACAACGCGCGATAACCACTCCCGGTTTACCGATGAGTGTGTTCTCTCGTTGCGAATCATAGAGAAACATCTCTCGACCAAACAGAACATCTTTCACGCCAGGAAAACCATCGGCTGAACGAATCTTGCGCAGTACAGTATTTGTATTGTCTGACTGCCACTTAATTGATCTGTCCGACTGCTGCATCAGCGGGCGCAGTTGTCCACGGACATTTGGATTGTTGTAATCAAGCGGTTCAGGTTTGAAATTATCTGTCTGAAACTTTTCAACTGCTTCCAACACGGCTTCTACCGCCGCATTCATCACTTCATTTTTATAGATGCTGGCCTTGCTGGCATCACGCATCTCGAACTCTTTGCTGGCCCAGATATCACCAGCATCCATTTCTGCATTGGCTTGCAAAACTGTTACGCCCCAGCGCTTTTCCTGATTCAGAATTGCCCAGTCCAATGCAGAAGGTCCACGGTCACCACGAATACCCGGATGAACAATCAGGCAGATATACTCACTCCAGATCTTCTCCGGTATGGCACGTTTTAAGAAAGGAGCAATGACTAGGTCTGGTTGGTACATCTCCACAGCTTCAATGCTGAAGTTGTCATGGATATCAAACTCTACAGAGACTTCGTGACCTGCTTCATGCAACTCTGTGTAAAGCCTCTGGGTAAGACTATTGAATGCATGAGTAATAAAGAGGATACGCATCAACAAATCCTCGGCAACTGCTCGCCTACCAGCCAATCAACAACACGACTACCGCCAAAACTGGTTTCCATCTGCACAAAACCATGTTGGTCTTCGATGACTTCGCCGATGATTGCCGACTCTTTACCCATAGGATGTTTCTGCATAATTTCAATAAGACGCTTTGCATCTTCTTGCTTACAGATACAGATCAACTTACCTTCATTGGCAACGTATAGTGGATCAAGGCCTAACAGTTCGCATGCTGCCTTAACCGCAGGTTTAATCGGGATAGAAGTCTCTTGAAGCTTCATGCCGACACCAGACTGATTAGCAAGCTCGTTCAGGGTTGTCGCAAGACCGCCTCTGGTTGGGTCACGTAGACAATGAATATCCGGAACAGCCGCAACCATGTCGGCAATCAACGTATGCAGAGCTGCTGAGTCTGATTCTATGCTGGTCTCGAACTCAAGATTTTCGCGGCTCGACATGATGGCGACACCATGGTCACCCATGCTGCCGTTTACGATAATCGCATCTCCCGGCTTTGCGCGATCACCAGATATATATACTCCCTCAGGAACCACGCCTACACCAGTGGTAGTAATAAAGACGCCATCGCCTTTCCCTCTCTCCACCACCTTGGTATCGCCGGTTACAACTGGAACATTGGCATCACTTGCGGCCTTGGCCATACTGGCAACAATCCTTTCAAGATCAGCAAGCGGAAAACCTTCTTCCAGGATAAATCCCGCGGAGAGATAAAGAGGCTTGGCACCTGACATAGCCACATCATTCACGGTTCCGTGAACAGAAAGAGAGCCTATGTCGCCACCTGGAAAAAACAGTGGCGAGATAACATGGCCATCTGTGCTCATAACCATGCGGCCAAGCGGAACATCAAAAGATGCCTGGTCATTGGCCTGTCTCAGAAGATCATTATCGAAATGTTTTACAAACATCTCTTCGATAAGTTGAGCCATAGCACGACCGCCACTACCGTGGGTCATATCCACCACGCCATCAGTTGTGTTCAGTCCTACTGGAAAGCGTTTCAAGTTTTTACTCATGCCACTGATTCCTGTTCTTTCTGGGTAAAACGTCCATAGCTCCAATAGGCAGCGCATGCCCCCTCGGATGAAACCATGCATGATCCCATCGGGTTCTCAGGTGTACAGACGGTGCCAAAAAGTTTGCAATCGGTTGGTTTCTTTACCCCGCGTAGAATCCTTGGGCACTCACAGCCTTTTACGTCTGATACCTGGATCGACTCAATATCAAACCGCTTTTCTGCATCAAACTCAGCAAACTGTTTTTTAATTTGTAAGGCGCTGTAAGGAACCATACCAAGACCGCGCCACTCGAAACTGCGGCGCAGCTCCATTACATCAGCAACCATGGACTTAGCCTTGCCATTACCTTCACGTGAAACGACTCGGGTGTACTCATTCTCTACATCGTGGCGACCTTCGTTAAGCTGCCGCACCAGCATCAAAGTGGATTGCATTACGTCCAGAGGTTCAAAGCCTGCAATCACCACCGGCTTTTGAAATTCTTCCGCAAAGAACTCGTATGGCTGGCTTCCTATTATGGAACTGACATGTGATGGACCGAAGAAGCCGTCAATGAGGACCGACCCCATCTCGCGTACTTCTGGTGATTCCAGGATGTTTGTTATCGCTGCAGGCGTCAATACATGGTTGCAAAAGACGCTGAAGTTCTTAAGCCCTTTTGCCTGGGCCTGCTTGATAGCAACAGCAGTTGGTGGCGTTGTAGTTTCAAATCCGATAGCAAAGAATACAACTTGTCGATCTGAATTATCGTGGGCGATCTTCAAAGCGTCCTGTGTTGAATAGACCATGCGCACATCACCGCCTTCTGCGCTTACCTTGAGCAGGCTCTTACGGCCACTTGCCGGAACCCGCAGCATGTCGCCATAACTACAGAGGATTACATCATGCTCTTGTACAAGCTGGATCGCATTGTCGATACGACTGATAGGGAGCACGCAGACCGGACAACCTGGGCCATGTACAAACTTCACATTAGATGGCATTAGATTATGCACGCCATAGCGGAAGATGGCGTGGGTATGTCCGCCACAGAATTCCATCAGGTTGTATTGGCGATCAGGATTTGCTTCGCGCTTGATATCACTCGACAACTTCTGCGCCAGATCATGACGACGGAATTCATCCACGTACTTCACGGCTACACCTCTTCCAACGCAGCTATCTCAGCAAACAATTGTAAGGTTTTTTCAGCCTCTTCCGGACTTACTTTATTTAAGGCATAGCCAACATGCACCAGAAGGTAATCACCAATACTTACATCTTCTACCAATGCAAGTGAGACATCCTTTTTAACTCCATCCAAGGAGACGGTAGCCATGTCCGTAGGCTCATCGACAGCTACAACTTGAGCAGGTATTGCATGGCACATGATTTAGGAAACTGCCTCAATCATAGCGAGCTGTCTGGTTGCCTTAAGCCACTGATACCAGCTATCCATACCTTCACCACTGGTTGCAGAAACTTGAAGAACCTTGATCTTGGGATTTACCCGCCGCGCATATTCAATGCACTTCTCCACGTCGAACTGCAGGTATGGCAGTAGATCAATCTTATTCAGCAACATCAGGTCAGCAGCATGAAACATGTCTGGATACTTGATGGGCTTATCCTCTCCTTCTGTTACAGACAGGATCGCAACTTTATGTGCCTCACCAAGATCAAAGGCGGCAGGACAAACCAGGTTGCCAACATTCTCTATGAACAGGACACTGTCGTTATCTGGCTTGAGAGTCTCCAGGGCATGACCAACCATGTGGCCATCCAGATGACATCCTTTGCCGGTGTTGATCTGCAACGCCTTTACGCCGGTCTCACGGATACGCTCGGCATCGTTAGCAGTCTGCTGATCACCTTCTATAACTGATAACCTCAGTTCATCTTTCAAATCATTGATGCTGCGAGTCAGCAAGGTTGTTTTACCTGAGCCTGGGCTTGAGACCAGATTAAGCGCAAGTATTCCACGCTCACTAAACCAGCGGCGGTTGGCAGCGGCGTACTCATTGTTTTTCCCCAGGATATCCTGCTCGATCTGCACCATGCGTGACTGGCTCATACCAGGCGCATGGGCATGTGCTGGACCCTGACCATAATCATGTCTGTGTTCATTATGTTGATGATGGTGGTGGTGATCATGTCCATGACTATGATCGCGTGAGTGGTCATAACCCTCAATCTGAGTCTCGCCCTCACCGCATCCGCAAACTGTACACATCATTCAACCTCCAATTCTTTAACCTGCATCTGGTCACCACTGGTCACCTGCAATTGATAACTTCCACAATCAGGACAGGGCTCGAACCGCTGTTTAACCTGAACGTTTTTTCCGCACGGCATACACCATGCCCGTCCGGGAACATTGATAATCTCTAGTTTAGCGCTGTCCGCCAGGGTGTCTTTCATGATCACATCAAAGCAGAAACGCATCGCCTCAATCTCTACACCGGCTAGATCGCCTATCTCTAGCCAGACCGTTTTGACTCTATCAAAACCATTGCTCTTGGCGCTGTCCTGCAACACCTGC
>RRYU01020900.1_pt1 | contig 31325 bp, 27 predicted proteins | sample 2162651 | NCBI WGS metagenome assembly RRYU01 (sample SAMN10267283, study PRJNA491782) | microbial mat metagenome | isolation source: biomat in the production well | place: Japan: Minami-Kanto gas field, natural gas well KTG3 | collected 2017-06 | reverse complement strand
TTTGACTAATGTTTAATTAATTCGGCACTATTACTACTAACGAATCTACAAATTTTTTACAAATCTACAAATTCTATTGTTAATGTTTTTTTAAATTTTCAATTTACAGTTTTCAATTTTCAAGACTTCTCTAATTTTGTCATCTCGAGCTTGTCGAGAGATCCCTTTTTGCTTTAGTTTTAACCTTGGCTCATTTCCCAAAGCGATTTCTCCACTCACTATCGTTCGGTCGAAATGACAAATGGATAATGACTTTATTTTTTGACTTTTTTTAATTTTTAAAAAACAAATACCAGATAAGGGCTAGGACTAATACTACTATCAGACCGATTGCTCGGCCGATGTAAAATCTTCTTAAATTCATTGGAAGTAATGGGGATTACTTGTTTCACAAAAATATTAAATATTTATTGTGAAAGAGCTTATTAGTATATTAATATTACAATGTTCTGGTTTTTTTACTTGTCATTGCGAGCGGAGCCTGCCATCTCGGTCGTGGAATTAAGATTACTTCGTCGTTACCCCGCCAGAGGCGGACAAGCACTCCTCGTAATGACAGGTGTGGTTTGTTTTTATTTTTTTATTGTCACCCCTGCGGAGGCAGGAATCCAGACATTCTTTTTATTTTTTTTCTGGACCCCTGCCTCCGCAGGGGTGACAAATGGAGAATGACTTTATTTGTTTGGGGATTTTTATTTTAATTTTCTGTTTTGTGTTATATATTTATTCAACAACTTCTTCCTCTTCTACTTCATCTTCAACTACATTCTCTTCAACAACTTCTTCTTCTCCTTTTACTGTTCCTTCTTTATCAAATGTTGCTGATACTTCGCTTAGCTTTTCTAGGGTTTTTTCGTAATCATTATTTTCTATTAATTCCTTCAATTCTCCCAAAATGCTTTCTGGCGCTCCTTCTTTTTTTATTTCTTCAACTTTTTCTACTAGTTCTTCCATATTATTATCCGAGCTTGTGGCTGATTCTGGAGATTTTACTATCACCTCAGTTGTTGTTGTTATTTCTACATTTACCACTTCCGCTTTTTCTGCTTCTTGAATTGAAACCGGCTCTATATTTTTTCCACTTTTTGAATCACCGATTGAAAGACCAGTTTCTCCTTTTTCTAGGTTAGCGGTGAATATTGTTTCCTCCTCCTCAACTATTTCAACTTCTTCTTCTGATGACTCATTGTTATTATTTTCTTCAACGTCTTTTTCTTTTTGAGCAATTTTTTCTATTCTTTCTTTTACATTATTTATCTCTTTTTTGAAATCATCTGTTAATTTTTCTACTATTTCTTGTTTTTGTTCTCCTGGTTTTTCATCTAGCATTACCTGAGCAATCTCCTTGGCTCTGTTTTCAGCGAATGAAACATTTAACTGAGCTTTTTTCTTGTCGTCAAAAGTGAGAGCGATTTGAGTTTTTTCTGAAATCTTTTTAGCAATATAGAGAGAATCTCCAGGGGTGGTATCACGAGAAGCACTAATGCTCACGACTCCGCCTCCGAGGACTAAGGTAACAATCATGGAAGTCAAAAGAACCGGTTGCCCCATGTTCTTCACAATTCCATTATAAAAAATATCTGAATAAACTTTTATTTCGTTTACTACTTTGGCAAAAGAAAAACCAGCCTCAACATTTGAGCTGGAATTTGAAATTTGGTTTAGCAAAACCTCCCTGTTTTTTTCTTTCCAGGTAGAATCGGCTTGAACCGTTTTGTAATTATTTAATTTTTTTAATAAATCTTTTTCGGTCATGGGTAATTTTAAAGTTTTATTCCCCTCTTTGAGAGGGGTGGCTGCGATAGCAGACGGGGTGTGTTTTATCGTGTTCTTCTCGCCAATCTTTACACACCTCCCCCTAGCGGGTACTCCTCTCGAGAGGAGATTTTTTTGTCATCCTGAACTTGATTCAGGATCTTCGTTATCTTTACTCTTTTCTTTGGTCTCACTTTTAACTTCCGTGAAATTTAGTATTCGGTATCCGTCTATAGTCATAGTCGGACAGGGATCCTGGATCTAGTCCAGGATGACTTTATTTTTTGAGAATTTTTTATTTTCTTTTCCCATCCTCGCCCATCAAATCACTTAAGGCTTTTAGGGCTCTGTGAGTTAGGACTCTGATGTTGCCTTTTGACTTTCCTAGTTGGTCGGCAATTTCTTCTATGGTCAACTCATTTATATATCTCATCAAAATTATTTCTCTATACTCGTCTTTCAGTTCTTTTAATTTTGAGTGAACTATATCAATCTCCACATCAAGTTCGTAGCTGGCTTGCATATCTTGAGCATGGTCAATGATGTCAACTGAGTTGTCTTCATCATCTATGGAGATATTCGCCTGTGAACTTTTTTTTCTGTAGTGATCAATAATTGTATTTCTGGCAATTCTGTAGAGAAGAGCTTTGAGAGTTTTCTCGTTTAGTTTTTCTGTCTCTTGGATGTAGTTCCAAGTTTTAAGAAAAACCTCTGAGGTAATATCTTCTGCTTCTTCTTTGTCTCCTATCTTAAAAAAAACAAATCTATATATCTGGTCAACATACATATCATATGCCTCTATGAATGCTTCCTTATTATTGTTTTTTAATCTCGATAAAAGAGATTGATCTTTTATATTAAACAAGTTCATTTAATTATACGTAAAAAGTATAAAAGTGTTACAGTTAATAATTTACCGAAAAGAAATTTACAATTTTTAGCTAATTTAAATGCTCTTACTATATGAGCATAAATCATAATATTCACGTCGCTCAGTCCGCTTTAGGGGATGAGCGGGTAAATAGCATTTATTGAAAATTTCTTACTCGGATAGCATAACACACTATTTATATGAAGTGCGTTTACGCCTATTTAATAATATTTTAAACAAAAAAAGGACTATTAGAGAGCCGCTTTTCCTTTAGTTTTGTATATTTAATGTAATTATAATTTAGCACGAATAGGTGTGTTTGGCAAGAGTTAGCGTGTAACGCGCAACTCATAACTATAACACCTAAACAAAGTATCCAATTGCCATCCTGCCTGTCCGCCCTCTGGCGGAGAGTGTAGCGGAGCGGAACGATAGGATCTCTTAGCATGTTCGTAGAATTAGATTCTATCAGTCGTATTCACTCCCTCCAGAATGACAGGCGGGTCGATTTAATTTTCAATTCTCAAATATTTTAAATTAATTATTAGATCATTCATTCGAAATTTCCGCCAAAGGCGGATCAGCCCCTGGCTGACAAAATTAAAAATTAAACATTTATTTTACATACAACGCCCTCTTGATTTAATAAACAAAATATGCAAATATAATTTTAGTTATGCTATTTAAGTCTATTGTATCATGGACTTAAAATTAATTAGAAAACGAAAACGGGAAAATATCAAGGGGCTGTCGGCGATTCCTCTTTTGAGTATAAAATTTTAAATTTTGAGGAAATTTTATAAAAAATTATTGAGGAAATATAGTTATATTGTTGAAAAAATTTTTTATACAATTTACCGAAATTTATAATTTTAGACCAAATACGGGGATTGCCGACAGCCCCATGCTATTTTTAGCCAAAATATTATTTAAGTCCACAATTTATTAGACTTAAATTATTTAGTGCTAATATTAAAAAAATATTGATTTAAGTCTACATATTTGTAGACTTAAATATACAAATGGAAGAATTAAATAGCGAAAAACCTGCTAAAAAAAATCCAGATAAAAAAAGTGATAAAGATAAATCATCTTATTTAATTCGCGAAAAAAAACTTCCAATACCTATTCCAATTAGTAGCCCAGATAAAAAAAAGAGTAGGATTAACACTGAGAGATACAAAGTAGAAATACCTCTCACAGAAGAGATAATAGAGCCTCTCTGGGTGTCTGTATCAGAGGCCGCCAAGTTCTCAGGCGTCCAAGGAAAAACCATTAGAAGAGCAATACAAGCCAACCTAGTAACATACAAGGTACACAAAGATAGATATTTAATAGACTTTGGCTCTGTCGTCAGATACTTATACACATCAACAAAATTGAAAAATAAAATAGAGAATGAGGGGGTTGGGAAATATATTGATAGTTGGAAGAGATAGAGAAGGCAAAACATGCAACGCGTAACACGTAATATGTAAAATGTAACAGAAAACAGAAAATTAAAAACCCAAAAAAAACCACCTGTCATTCTGGAACGAAGTGATAGAATCTCATTCCACGAACACGCCAAGAGATCCTATCGTTCCGCTCCGCTACACTCTCCGCCAGAGGGCGGACAGGCAGGATGACAAGAAGAAACAAAAAATAAAGTCATTCCAAACTCGATTTGGAACCTACCGATTATAAAAACTCACGAAAGTTAATAACAAGACTAAGGCAAAATAAATAATGAAAATTCTGGATCCCCATGCGTGTACACTACGGGGCAGGCAAGTCCAGAATGACAGTAAATTTAAAATATAAAAACCCATCTGTCATTCTGGAACGAAGTGATAGAATCTCATTCCACGAACACGCCAAGAGATCCTATCGTTCCGCTCCGCTACACTCCAGGATGACAAGAAAAATAAAGTCAACTTCCACTTGTCACTCTTGACGAGCGACAATCTTCACCCCTGTCACTCCTGGCGATCCGCCAGCTGGCGGAGAGGGAAAGGGGTCCAGAAAAAATTAAAAGAATGTCTGGATTTACCCGAAGGGGCACACTGCCTACCTACACCCCAGGAGCACTTTGTCGCTTCGCTCGGGCGCGCAGGAATGACGAAGGGAAAAAACATTAACAAGCAAATTTGCTATTGTAAATTTAAGATCTTTAAAAAAAGGAGACAAATATGGGATTGGCTATGACCGAATCAAGAGCTCAGGTTTTTTCGCTACTAACTAGACAAATGCATGGAGCTATTATCTGGAAGAAAAACAATAAATACATTCACAGTACAAAAGAAGATGAAAAATTGATTCTCTATATAATAGATGAAAAATATTTAGCAGAATTAAGAAAACACGAGCATTTCAAGCGATTAAAAAAGTCTAGTGATTATTTTGTAAATCCAGACTCTTGTAAAGCAATCTATCTTTTTGACGGAACTGAACTAGAACTTCAAGTTCTCCTAAACGAGTCACTCGGACTCATAACAGAAGAAATCCCTAAATATAACTTTGGGAATACTTATGATTCTAGTAACAAAAACGCTGACTCAGCTTAGAACAAAATATTTTCAACAAAAAACCTCTAGATAAACTAGGGGTTTTATTTTCTAATTTTTTTTTCTGGATACCCGCTCCTATACGTCAAGCTACAGGATAAACTACGCGGGTATGACAATGAATTTTTATTTCTTCCTATCCATAGCCTCATTAGCCAGTGCATCTGCTTCTTTGTTTAACTCTCTTCTAATATGGATATAGGTTATTTTTTTGAAATTTATTGATAGGTTGTGGATTTTAATATAAAGAGGTGCTAAGCCGGCATTTTTTACTTTGTATTCTTTATTTAGTTGTTTTACGACTAATTCACTATCAAGATAACAAACAAGCTCTGTCGCCCCCAGGGTTTTTGCTTTTTCCATCGCTGCTATAATAGCCTTGTACTCTGCAATATTATTAGTCGCTTCACCGATATATTCTGAAACAGTGGCGAGTAGTTCGCCCTTTTCATTCTTGAGAGTCGCTCCAATCCCAGCTGGCCCTGGATTCCCACGAGCACCACCGTCGCTATGTATTATTATTTTTGACATAAGGTTGTGAATAATGAATTATGAGGCATAAATTATGAATATTTTTAACCATGGGGTGACCCGCTCTATTGGAAAAGATTTAAATATTGTTCTTACTGTCATCCCAGGCCCCGATCTGGGATCTTCGTTATCTTTTTATTAACTTTCACTTTCTATGAACTCTATAATCAGTACCCGCCAGAGTCGGACAGGGATCCTGGATCCCCGCTCAGTGCTATGCTCGGGCAGGAAGTCCAGGATAACTTTATTTTCTGTTTCACTTTAACTGTCATTCTGGATTAGATCCAGCAGTGTGCCCCTTAGGGTAAATTTTCGTTATATTTTTCTTATTTTAACTTTCAACCATCTTCCGCAAACCTCGTAAGCGGAAGATTCCGGATCGAGTCCGGAATGACTTTATTATTTTAAATTTAATGTTTTGTGTTCCATGTTTCACGTTACACACTCTTCTTCATATCCACTATCCTCATCTGTGGCTCTGTTCGGCCGTTGAATTCGTTGTTTTCTAGGGTGTACACTATATCTATAGTATCACCAATTTCTATATTTTTCCATTTTTCTGTTTGCCAAAAACCGAGGGCGTTTATTATATTTGAATTATCATTTTTTAGTCTCATTTTTAGGTGCTGACCTTCTGCTCCCATACCTGCTTTGTCCATTACCTTCACATTTTCTGACAAAAACAGGGGAGTTGGGTTTGCTTCTCCGAAAGGGGCGAATTTCTGGATTCTCTTTATTAGGTCTTCATCAATTTCTGACAAATCTAATTTAGCTTCTACGGTAATTTTTGGAAATAACTCTAGTCCTGCGAGTTCTTTTTTGGCCTCTTCTTTTACTCTTTTTATAAAATCATCTATTTTGTCATGAGCTATACTAAATCCGCAGGCCTTGGCGTGACCTCCGTATTTTTCTATGGTATCTGAGCATTTTTCAAGTAAATCTAAAATATTTAATTCATCAATACTTCTACCTGAGCCCTTGAAACCTTCCTCTGTTCTTGTTATTACGAGTGAAGGTTTGTAATATTTCTCTGTTATTCTGCCAGAGACTAAGCCAACCACCCCCTCTTCCCAAATTTCATTTTCCGGGCTCAAGGCTACTAGAATGCTGTCTTCGTGATTTAGATTATTCTCTATATAATTAATAATCTCCTCGGTTATTGCTTGTCTTTCGCCGTTTCTTTCGTTTAACTCTAAAGAAAGCTTCTTGGCTACTTCCCTGTCTTCGGTTGTTAATAATTCATAGGCTACATTGGCGTGCTTCATTCGCCCGGCGGCGTTCAACCTAGGAGCGATTTGAAAACCGATGTTCCAAGTTTCAATTTTTTTGTCTTGATTTATTTTGGCAGTGTTCATGAGCTCCTCAACACCCACTCTTTTTGTAGAGCTCAAAACGTCTAGTCCTTTTACTAAAAGTGACCTATTCTCCCCGACAAGTTCCACACAGTCAGCCACTGTCCCAATGGCAAGAAGATCCATTCCCCGCTCAAGCAACCTATCTTTTAGCTCATCGTCAATTTTTGCGCGACTAATTAGAGCTTGAGAAAGCTTAAAAGAAACACCGACTCCGGCTAGCTTTTTGAAGGGATAAGTCTCCCCTGGCGTTTTTGGGTTTATTATTAGACAATTTGGCAAGTCGTCTATATCATCGCCTGCTAAGTGGTGATCGGTGATAATAACATCCAAGCCCTTTTCTCTAGCATAGGCCACTTCTTCCTTACTCCTAATGCCACAATCAACAGAAATCATAATCTTGGCACCATCGGCTATGATGCTATCTATAGCTGATTTATTTATTCCATAGCCTTCTGCTTTTCTGTCTGGAATATATACATCAACACGACCTCTCAAAGAATTTATAGTATTAAAAAGCAAGGAGCTTGAGGTCACCCCATCGGCATCATAGTCACCGTAAATAACGATATTGTTCTGGGATTTTATATGAGAAATAATCAAATCAACCGCCTTTTCCATATCCTTAAATAAAAAAGGATCAAAAGAATCCTCTGTAAAGTCAGGATTCAAAAAAGATTCAATTTCATCTTTTTCTATTATATTTCTATTGAAAAGCAATTGAAGAGTTAGTTTGTCCAGTTCCGAGAATTTTTTCACAAATTCAAGCGGAGCTTCCGGAAGAAGTTTCCATTCTTTTTTTGGCATATATTTACGAATTTTGAATTACGAATTAGGAAGAATGAAAAAATTTTTAATTTTCAAAAAACAATTTACAATGAATTTTCAAAAAACAATTTACAATATTTGAAAATTGTACATTCATTGAAAATTAAAAATTGAAAACTGAAAATTTAATCACTTGTTTAAACTTACATGTTATATTTTCTGTAGCACGAGATTCTCACCCGATTCGATAAGCTCAGGGCAGGCTAAGCTATCGCTCCTCAGAATGACAGATGCAAGACGCTCAAGTTTTGAGAGAAATTTTTAGAATGAAAAAAAAGCCAGACCTACGCTCCAGGCTACCATAGAGAAAATAATCATCATACTCAAAAATATCCAGATTATTTTTTTACTGTTTTTTTTGCTTTTTTTTGTCATAAGATATATATTAAATTTTTAATTATTAATTATTAATTTTCAATGAATAACCAATTTTCAACTACTAATAAAAAGATTCAAAAATATCTTTCCCGCTTTCATCTCTTAACTTTCTTTCTTTTAACTTTCATCTTTCCCAGCTTGTTCATTGCTCATTAAAAATTCACTGGAAATTAAAAATTTTAGTTCTATATTATAGGTTGGTTCCAGGCTGTGTCTGCCTGTCCGCCCCTGGAGGGGAGATTGAATGCAAAAGATTGACAATGATTTCATGGGATAAACCCAGAGCCAACGGCTAATTCATGATTCATTCTTCATGATTCATAATTCACGTTTATTCATTACTCATTAAAAAGTCACTGGAAATTAAAAATTGTAATTGAAAATTTTAGTTTTATATTATTTATTTTTTCAACAATCTAACAAAGGTGTCCGCTGGAATATCCACCTTACCCTTACCCATTTCAGCCATTTTCTTTTTTCCTTTTTTCTGTTTTTCTAGTAATTTTCTTTTTCTACTAACATCACCACCATACAGCTTAGCTGTTACGTCTTTTTTCATTGCAGTCATGCGCTCAGCCGCTACAACCTTGGCACCAATGGCAGCTTGTAATTTAATCGCAAACATTTGTCTAGGAAGGCTTTCCTTTAAAATCCTTACCACCTCTTTCCCACGCAAAAAAGCCTCGTCCTCATAAACTATAGTGGCGAGAGCTTCTACTTTTTCTTCGGCCACTAAAATATCCATTTTTACAACATCTGCTTTATTAAAACCATAATATTCATAATTAATAGAAGCATAACCCGAACTGACACTTTTTATCTTATCATAATAGTCTGTCAAAATAGCGGCCATGGGTATTTGGTAGTGAATAACTGCCCTTGAGTCGTCAATATATTCTGTATTTTTGTAAATTCCTCTTTTTTCTTGAGTTAGATTCATAACAGCTCCGATATATTCTTTCGGAACTATAATATCCAAGTTCACCCAAGGTTCTTCAATATAATCAATATGAGTTCTCTCTGGGAGCTTTTGAGGTGTCCTAATTACCTCTTCTGATCCGTCGTTTCTATGGACCTTATAGGCCACACTAGGTAAGGTAACTATTAATTCAATATTATGTTCTCGTCTCAATCTTTCTTGAAAAATCTCCAAATGCAGTATTCCCAAAAAACCGCAACGAAAACCAAAACCGAGAGCATTGGACTGTTCTGGCTCATATGAAAGAGATGAATCATTGAGTTTCAGTTTACCGATAGCTTCGCGTAGAGCTCCATAATCATTTCCTTCCTGAGGATAGACTCCTGCAAAAACCATTGGCTTTACCTCGGTATATCCCTTTAGGGCAACAACCTCTTTATTTACAGCATTTTTCTGAAGACAAACCGTATCACCAACGTGACACTCAGCCACACCCTTGAATCCGGTAACTATATAACCTATATCACCTGTTTTTAGCTCAGGGGCAGAAACATAATTAGGTTTGAAAAATCCAACATCTATAGCCTCGCTTTCGGCTCCGGTCGCCATTAGCTTTATTCTGTCACCTTTTTTTATAGAGCCATCAACCACTCTCACAAAAGCAACCACGCCTCTGTATTCATCATAGTTTGAATCAAAAATAAGTGCTCTTGCTGGCTTATCATCCTGACCTTTTGGAGGCTCTACTTCTTTTACAGCGGCATCCAGTATTTCCTCAACACCAGCACCGGTTTTACCTGAAGCGCTAATAATCTCCGATTCATCACAGCCGAGGAGATTTATTATTTCATTTTTTGTTTTGGGCACATCGGCGGCTGGCAGGTCAATCTTATTGATAACCGGGATTATTTTCAGGTCCTGATCCATGGCTAGATAAAGATTGGCTAAGGTTTGAGCCTGAATTCCCTGAGTTGAGTCAACCAAAAGAATAGCTCCCTCAACAGCAGCCAAGGACCTCGAGACCTCGTATGAAAAATCAACATGCCCAGGTGTATCTATCAAATTCAAATCATAACCCTTATACGACATTTTTACCGGCTGAAGTTTTATAGTAATTCCCCTTTCACGCTCTATATCCATTCTATCAAGCATCTGATTTTGCATCTTCCTTTTATCTATTGTTCCCGTCAACTCAAGCATTCTATCGGCCAAAGTAGATTTCCCATGGTCAATATGCGCGATAATACAAAAATTTCTAATCTTGTCTTGCATAAAATAATTAAAACTTAATAATTCCGAGTCTCGCCCGAACAATTCGCTCACTAGCGGATCTGGGCGGGTGGTCAATATGTGCGATTATACAAAAATTTCTAATCTTGTCTTGCATAAAATAATTAAAACTTAATAAATCCGATTCTCGCCCGACCAATTCGCTGGCTAGCGAAGCTGGGCGGGTGGTCAATATGCGCGATAATACAAAAATTTCTAATCTTGTCTTGCATAAAATAATTAAAAAATAGCCTGCCAAAAACAAGCCTTATTGTTAGAACTACCATTAAATACCGTTCATGCTGAAATGTTTAGTATTTTATTACAAAAAACTTCATTTACAACGTAATTTAACGACAATTCTATTATATTCTAATAGAAAAAGGGCAAAAATGCAAGGGGCAAAAAAAGCGAAATTATCAAAAATGTAAGTCTAATTGACATTTAGTTTTCAATATTTATATTCTTCTTTTTAGACAAGGTAAATCAAATATTCTCCTCTTAGAGAGGAGTACCCGACAGGGGGAGGTGTGTAAAAGATTAGGACTGTCAAGAAAAGTGTGTCTGGTTATTTAATTATTTAAAAGTCTCCTCTTGAGACAAGGTGAATCAGTGAATACTGAGAGAGGGTGCCCTGGGGCAGGAGTACCCGTTAGGGGGAGGTGTGTAAAGATTGGCGAGACAACAACGTTTAACACACCCCGTCATCCGCCAGCTGGCGGATGCCACCCCTCTTATAGAGGGGAATAGCAAATTTTCTATGGTGCAGTTAGACACAATTTATTATACAGTCTCAAAAGATTGGCGAGATAAAACGTGAAACACACCCCACCTTCTCCGCCAGCTGGCGGATCCGGCACCCCTCTCAAGAGGGGAATCTTTCTAAACAAATGCAATAAAGATAATAAAAATAAAAAAGCCGTTAAATTAATAACGGCTTTGAATTCATGAAATCATTTTCTCAAACTTTTCAATTATGTTTTTATAACGATTTTTTGCAGGAACCTTTTCAAGCTCTTCTGATATTTCAAGCAGATTTGTTCCAAAATGGAGACTTTCTCCCCACTCCTTCTGAGCTGATTTAAATAAAGGGGAATTAGATAAAGAAGAATCTTCATCAAGAAAATCAAGAACATCTTGAATATCATTATCAAAAGTTTCCAGTGACAAAGTAATTACAAATTTTTTGAAAATTTCAATAATTTTTCCTTTTGTTTTACCATCTTCCAGATGAAGCTTTAAAGAAAATTCTGAATTTTCAACAAGCCTATCCGGAACTCTGCAATCACCCTTTTCCAAGGGGCTTTCATCTTCTTGCAGTTTCATTGAATCAAGCTTTTTTTCATAATCTTCAATTAGGGCTTTTAATTTGTCTATTTCCGAATATGCTTCTTTTAAATCTTGAGAAAGTTCATCATTCTCAGCCTTTAACATAAAAGAGTTGCTTTTTTCCTTTTTGAGATCTAATTCCAAATCATTAATATTTTTCTTAAACTTGGCAATCTCTTCTAAGTAGTTTTTTTCCAATCCACTTGGATTGCTTAAAGCATCTAAAATTAGCTCCAAACTTACCAATACAGTGTTTTCAAATTCATTCCCACTCATAAACCCTCCTTTTATTTAAATTTAAAAAGATCAAATAATTTACCTAATATTGACAAAAAAACAGCGTTTTGTCAATGATAAAAAATAGTTTTAGAATGAATAAGAGTCTATTATTTGATAGTAATTGAGTATAGCTGAGCTCGCATGCTGAGTAATATCGTTTCTCAAATATTGACAAAAATAAGCACCGTCATTAAGGCCTCCGCAATAAGCACCGATAATCATTTTAGGGTCTCCCTCAAAAACATCGCCTGTTTTTTGCGTATAATCATCTAATGATAATATCTGCATAGATAAAACATCATCTATAGCTAGTCTCAAATATTTTCTTGTTTCTTCCAGCCTCGCAAAGTTATTTTTTTCAAGTAAAGGGTAGACAAAAATTCCACCCTCCAAAAAAGCTGCTTCAGAAGCAGTGACTGGAAACATAAGACATCCTCGCTGGGAACACTTTTCATTATTTTGACGATAATCAAGTGCTTTTGATAGCAGATCCTCAGCGGGTTGATAATAATCCGGATCTATCTCAGCTAGCTCGGTCAAAAAATACAAAATCCAAGAATAAAAAGATCTGGCTTCCTCATCGGCAAAGGAATATTTTTTTGAAACTTCGTAATATTCGTCAAAAACCAGTTTAGCAAAAGCAAGAACCTCTTCATCTTGCTCTATGTATTTGTAGTAGGAGATTAACCCATAAAGACCTTCTGATGTTCCGTAAGGAGATATCTTATTATGCTCTTTGGGTAGGTAATAAATATACCAAAGCCCGCCTTCATCTGCCTTCATTAAATAAAGGCCATTAATTATTTTCTTTAAATCACTTTTTTCTTTCTCGCTAAGCTCAAGCCCAGCCTTAACAAGCTCTGCCATGGCAAGCAGATAAAAAGCCTGAGTATTTACCATGGCTATTTCATCGTGCTCCAAATAAGCTATCTCAAACCCTTCTATCTCGTCGTATTTTATATAGTCATCAAGGATTCTTCTAGTTTTATTAATCCTCTCAAGAGATACTTCATTTTTGTTAATATTATAAAGCCTAGCGTACCCCCAAAAAGATCCAAGTTCTCTGACTATATTTCTTTCCTCTTCTATTTCATCTCCTCTAGGTGAGAAAGAATAGGTCATGATATTTTCATCAGTCTGAAAAATATCAAACCACTTTTGAGACAAAAGAAGAGACTCTAAAAGAAACTCTTTTTCTTTTTTATCGCCATTAAATATTTTTGCCTTATTCTTATCATAACAATCAAAGTTAAAAAGAATAAAGAAAAATACAAAAATAAGAGAAACTACGAATAGTCCAATAAAATATTTTTTCATTTTAATTTAAAAGTTTTTTTAGCTTTCCTTGTTCTATTAAGTCCCTGCTTTCCCTAACTTTTTCTCGGTAGAATTGTAGTTCTTCAGGTGTATGATCGGTGTTGTCGTCACCACAATTAGAATCACTGACATTAGTGCAATGACCGAGTATACAATAATGACCAGGTGTGCCTGAGCAGTCATATTTTTCCATAATAGAATTACCCCAAGTACACTCCGAATCAAATGTGCAATGTCCATCTACTGATAAACTAGTTGAAGGAACTATTCTTTGTATAAAATCAGGGTTAGCTACAGATATTTTAATATTAGATACGGCTGCGTTTCCAGAGGATGTTCTTCTTATGTATATCTGAAATCTATCCCCTTCTGATAAATTTGAAATAGTCTCTGAAAAAGCTATTGATGGTGCACTCCAATAAGTAAGACTATTAACTCTTTCTACTCCCACAGGAGAATTGTTTACATACACTCTTCCAGTAGTTGCTCTTCCTAGACTAAAGTCAACCTTGACATCACCCCCCTTATGCATCCTAACCTCAAAAACTCTTGTATAAGAGGCGTTATATGTAGTAAAAGAGCCTTTTTCTCCATAAATCATATAAGAACCCGAAGCAAATTCCAGAGAGCTCCCAATTTTATTATCTACATAATCTTTAGTAACCACAGTATTTACAGGATCAGAATCTAAAGTTGAGGCCATTGATATTTTTCCACTAACTCCCAAATCTCCAGAAACACTTACATTAGATCCAACTGATAATCCGCCACCCACGCCAACATCATTTAAAACGGTTAAACCATTTACTCCCGCTACTGCCAAATCTTCTAATATATCAAGGCTACCAAGCTTTGTTTGAGCAACACCTCCAGTATTTAAGGGTTCTGTAACATTGTTGTTTGGCGGGCTAGCCGTCGGTGCTGTCCAAGAGGCCAAAAGAGATTGAAATGACATGGATAGTCCCAGAGTAAGAACTATGGTGATTATAAATTTTAGTGGAGTTTTTAGCATATGGTTTATGTGAATCATGAATCATGAATTATGAAGAATGAATCATGAGCTATGATTTATGTATTATAAAAAATTAAATAAAATTTAAATCTTTCTTCCTGCTTCATGCTTCATAATTCATTATTCATATTAAATATTATACCACAAAACTCCTATATCCCCCTAGCCTCACCTCTATCTCCGGTATCAATCTTCTTGCCATGGAATCTTTTCTTTATTGAGCACCAGAAGTCTATTAATTCCTCGCTTCTGAGTAAATAAGCAAATATTATATAAACTAAAATCCCCATTATTCCAGCAAAAGCTCCCTGAGAGAATACTCCTAGAGTTTTTGTCATATCTACAAGGGGCCAGATAATTACTTTTGAAATTTGAACGACAAAACCAGCCGCTATGGCTGAAATAGAAAATTTTATAGTTGATGTCATTATCTTAAACTCGTCCATCATTCCAATTTCTAGCCTCAATATGACCCAGAGAAGAATAAAATTAATAATATTTGATATTGAAAAAGCGAGAGCCAGTCCAGCTACCCCCATTGTTTTTGAAAAATAAAAAGACAAAAAGACATTTATAGAAGCTGAAAAAAGGCCGACAAAAAATGGAGTACTAGAATTATGACGAACATAAAACATGCGAACAAGTAAGGGTATGGTGGCTTGGGCGAATAAGGAAATTATAAAAAACTGAAATGTTTCCATTGTCAGAAGTGTATCCTCCCAGTCAAACTCACCAGCCCCAAAAACAACTCTGATAATCTGAGCTCTTAGAGTCAAAAGCAATACTGTTGATGGCACTATGAAAAATAATATCTTTCTAAAAGTGCCAGAAAAAGTAAAAACTAGCTTTGTTTTATCAAAAGCATAGGCTGACAAAGTAGGAAAAGCGGCGATGGCAAATGATATCCCAAAAATTCCTATAGGAAAAGTTTGCAGATTATTTGCGTAGTTAAAAGCAGCCAAAGACCCAACAGACAGGGTGGAGGCTATAATTGTGATGATAAGAAGATTGAATTGTCCGACCGCCAAGCTAAGAGTGCGTGGAATCATCATAATGGCAATTTTGATAACATTTTTATTCTTATAATCAAAATTCAATTTGGGGCGAAATCCTAGTCTGAAAACTGTAGGCACTTGGATGGCCATATGAAGAAAAGCACCAATCACAACGCCATAAGCTAGCCCGTGAATGCCCCAAATAGGAGTCAAAAAAAGAGCTCCAAAAATAATACCAACATTATAAAGTATGGGAGCCAGGGAATAAATAAAAAATCTTTTAAAAGACTGCAAAATACCGCCCAAAATACTGGAAATCCCAAGAAAGATGGGAGACAAAAACATCAATCTAGTAATACTTGCGGTAATCTCTTTCTGCTCAGCGCTAAATCCTGGAGCGATGATATTCATCAAATAAGGAGCAAAAATAATACCTAGAGTTGATAGAATTATTAGAGCAAATCCAAGAATTGTAATAACAATATTGGCAACCTCCCAAGCTTCTTTATTGTCATTGAGCTTGGCTGTCGTTTTTTTGATAAGCTGACTAAATATGGGGATGAATCCAGCTGATAGCGCTCCTAAAACAATCAAATTAAAAATAAGATCAGGTATACGAAAAGCGGCAAAATATATATCAAGAGTTTCACCTAGACCAAACTCGGAACCAAGAATACGATCTCTAAATATTCCTAAAAAGCGGCTCACTAAAGAAGAGAGCGCCACCATTAGCGCTGCAATTGTTATGCTATCAATTTTACAAAATATTTTTTTTATCATTATAAATTAGGCGTAAACGCACATTATTAAAATATTAGACCCCAGGAAAGTAAAAGATTTCAAATTAATGCTAATTTACATCTATATAGCCAGAATGCATTAAATTAATCAAAAAAATTGAAGTTTATTTACAGGTCAATAAAATTTAAAGTTTCTTTCGCGATTAAGAATTCTTCGTTAGTTTCTATTGCTAAATTTTTAAAATCTCCTAAAAATTTTGTGTTTTTTATAATTTCATTTCTGGTTACAGAATCACCCGAACCTATCGCTCCAGAAAAAACCAAAGCGTCTAATTTGCCTGAGAGAGCGACAAAATAAGCGCCTATATATTTTGACAATCTATAAGTTGCAATATCAAAAGCTAGTTTTGCTTTTTGATTCCCCAAATTCATTTCTTTTAATAATTCTCTATAATCATCTATTCCTCCCGACAAAGCCTTTATTCCAGATTCAAAATTTAACTCATGATATAACCTGTCTATATCATTCTTCGTGCCAAGATCTTCCCCTAATATTTCAAAAATAACCCCAGGGTCTATATCTCCCACTCTAGTCATCATAACGAGTCCTTCTAATGGTGTAAAGCCCATAGAAGTGTCAATAGCTCGTCCGTTCTTTATAGCCGACACAGACCATCCGCCACCTAGATGACAAGTAATCAAATTGAGTTTGTTCAATGGCTTGTTTAATTTTTTGGCAGTTTCTTCGGCTATATATTGATGAGACATTCCATGAAAACCGTATTTCTTTATCTTGTGCTTTTTTGACAAATTATCAGAAATGGCATATTTACTTGATTTTTCTGGCAAATCAGCAAAAAAAGCTGTATCAAAAACAGCTATTTGAGGGGTTTGAGGTAGGAATTCCCGAAGGATTTTAATTCCAAGCAGATTATAAGGGTTATGAAGAGGAGCCAAGTCGTTTATGCTTTCTAACTCTGCTAGTTTCTTTTCATCTATTAAAATTGGTTTATTAAAATTTTCACCACCATGGACAACTCTATGACCGACCGCCACCAAGCTAGATATATCTCCAATTTCTCTTAGTATTTTTTTGATTATTTTTTCATGATCAGTTACATCAGAAAAACTTTCCCCTTTTATCTCTCCTAAACTCAAGTCAAAAAGTTTGTATTTTAGAGAAGTGGACCCCGTATTTATAATGAGTATATTGCTTATCATAACAACTTAAACTAAAATTATTTAAAAATAACTTTTCCAAAACCACCCGCGCGACCAAGCCCACAAGCATTTGCTTCATCCGTATCAATATGCATACTTAAGTCATAATTTTCATTTAATTTCACTTTAACATTATCAAACACTAGTGATCTTTCTCCTTTTATGTCTACTCGGACAACTTGTCCGTTTCTGAGACCGTATTTTTTGGCCTGTTTCAAATTAGCGTGAATATGTCTATTGGCCACTATTACAACTTCTTTTTTATTCACACTTCCATCAGGTCCAAGCAAAGTCACTCCAGAACTTTCTCCCAAGTCTCCACTCATTCTAATGGGTGGATTCAAACCAAGGCTTATGGCATCTGTTTTTGATAATTCTATTTGAGTATATTTTCTCAAGGGGCCAATAATTCTTATTCTCTTTATTTCACCTTTTTTTGTCTTAAGTCCTATTAACTCCTCTGAGGCAAACTCCCCTGGTTGAGAAAGATTTTTTAGAGGTGTTAACTCGGCATCTCTCCCAAAAATTTTTTTGAAATCAGCCTCGCTCAGATGACAATGTCTAGCTGATACTTCTATTCTTATTTTAAAATTTTTCATAATATTTTTGGTATTTTCTTTTTTGTTAATATTCCGTTTTGAGCTCCTTGCTCGTTTATAACAGAAGAAGAATTATACATGGCGAGTTTTAGAGATCTTTGTATATCACCTTTATACATTCCAAGGCCAGCCACAAAAGCCGACCCAAATGCATCTCCAACTCCAGTGGTGTCAGCTACTCTTTTTGCCCTGATAACATCCTCTTGATAGTAATCTACTCCATCATAAACCTCAGCTCCATCTGCTCCTTTGGTTATAAGAACTATTTGTGGACCCCAGTCTTTTATGATTCGCAAAAGATTTTTTGTATCATCCAAAAAACGAGAACTTTTTGATTTATAATCATCATCGGAGACAACCAGTTCTATGGCCTCGTCTTTGTTTAAAGACAGTACATGGGTTTTTTCTAAATATTTTTTCAATTGTCTAATACCTGCTTTAAGCTGAGTTCCTCCGGGATTCCAAGCAATCTTTGCTTTCTTGACAGTAAATATATCATCCAAAACACCTTTCCATGAGCCAGAGAGGGAGGCTATATAAACCCAGTCAGCCTGATTTATAGCTTTCAAATCCTTTTCATAAATTTTCAGGAAATTATTGGAAGCTCTGTCAGAAAAGACAATATGCTCATTACCAGGACCAATCAACAAAAAAGAAAAACTACTCGCTCCCGGAACTCTTTTTATCAATCTAGTGCTTACTCCAAAGCTCTTCAAGTTTTTTATAATCCTATCACCTCTGTCATCATTACCGAGACAACTCACTATTGAAACATCAAAACCGAGAGAGGCAAAAGTAGCAGAAACATTGGAAGCCCCGCCACCAAAAGTAGAATAAGACTTATTTACTTTTATCTTGGCTCCGTATTCAAAGGCCAGCAGATTTTGCCTAAGTAAATCGTCTTTATTTTCTATCAAAATGCCTTCTTCAGTATATATAGAAATATCTTCCGTACAACCACCAATTGTAATTATTTTTCTTTTTAGCATAGTTTAAAAAAGTTATCCGCCAAGGGCGGATCCGCCTTTGGCGGAAAAGATGAAAGTGAAAAGATAAAAGTTGAAATTTAAAATTGATAAAATATTCTAAGAATCTTTTATCTTTTATCTTTCTTCTTTTAACTTGATTATACCATAAATTAATGCTGAGACCAACAAATTTGAATCATGAATAATGAATCAAGAATAATGAAACAAATCATAATTCATGCTTCTTGATTCATGCTTCATTTTTTCTATTTACTTTATGTTTTTTTCTGAACTCTTTTTCTGTTCGCCAGATGGTACGTTACAAAATACATATTACGTATTATCATCTAGCTTCAAAACACCCGGTGTCTTTAAAGACACCGGGTGTTTTAATGTTACATGTTGCGTGTTATGTCTTATATATCAAATCCTTTAATATTAGCCAAAAATAAACGCGACAGTCGACTGTCGCGTTTGTTTGTTTTTTTTATTTCAAGTTGATTTTATCTTAATCCTCCAATAGTCGTCTCTAGTGTTTCTTTTTGGCTTGGGCTGATTAGATAAATATTATCACTATCCCCTCTTTTGGCATAAAAATATCCATTCTCATTTTCACCACCAACCATCAAAGTATTACTAACACCATCACCACTGGCTTCTACTATTATAGAATGATCTTCTAAGCCAGTCCCCTCAAAAGTTTGGGCTGGAATATCTGAGGCGATTAAATTTGTCATAACTTCTAATATCTCATCTATCTTTTCTTCACTAACTGAAAAAGAATATGGGAGTGTTCCCCTCCAAGTATCATCTGTTTTTTCTACAGTAAATTCACTTCTTGGGTATTGAAATCTTATTTTGTTTATAGCTTCTTTTTCGCTGGCAAAAATTGATTCATCATACCAAGCATTAACATCTCTATTCAAAAGAAATGATAAATTGGCCCCTATTTTATAGGTTTTATCTGAGTCAGGTAATGAAACATATGATGATGAAAAATCCTCAGTCATATCACCAACTATGAATTCAACCAACACTTTATCATTGTCCTCAAAAGAGACTCTAACCCCATTTTCACCAGTTCCAAAATCTGATTTATTATCTGGATTTTCACTGACTAATTCAAGATTAGCATCAATAGCCTCTTCAATGTATGAAAGAAAAATTTCATCGGAGCTTTTCACGTAAAAATCTTTGGTTCCATAAATCTTCCATTTTTCACCCTCTCGTCTCAAGCTTATCTCCTCTCCATTTTTTTCAAGATTAATTTTTAGAATCTCTTCAATGCTTACTTTTTTCAAAAAATTATCTGGTCCACCCATTCTTTTTACCCAATCCTTCATTGGCTCAAAAGCAAAGGCCAGGATAAGTAAAGCTACAAAAATTCCTCCTAAAATTAAATTTTCTTTTCTCATATATTTTTATTAATTATAATTCATCAACAAATCTTGATTTTTTTCTAAAATAATATCGCAAAAGACCAAAAGATAAAACCAAGATTGTTACCCCAAAGACATTCAAATATCTTATTAATGATTTCTGTGCGTCACTCAAGTCTGTTTTTATGGGCCTGCTTGTTATTCCTTTTGATCTTATCTCAATCAAATCATCGTCCAGAGTCAGACTGTCTGTAATGTTTTGAAAAAATACTAAGTTGTCTCCTATCCCGACTAGATTTCCAGTAACAAAATCGCTATCTCCCACTACTAATATTTTTGAGAATGAATTGTTCTGTGCTCCGTATGGACTTGTGAATTTAGCTCCAACATCAACTGCCAAATTCTTAGCACCCTGACCGCCTGGAGCAAAGCTCCTCTGTGGATTTAAGTCATAGCCCTCAACTTCTTCCCATGACTTTTCTGAACTTTTAACCAAATACGAAATATTATAGTTTTCACCAAGCTTTGATTCGTTAATATCAATACTGGACGCCCAGGGCAAAACTATATTACTTAAAGAGGAAACAGCTGAATTTTTTTCGTCAAAACCTGACTTAGCTATTTTTGGCCAATAAGGATAATTTATTTGGAATGTAAAAAATCCTTGATTAAAGGAAGCAACTCCAGAATTTTCCTTGGTCTCCAGGATCATATTGTTTTTTATTTCAATGCCGTATGAACTCAATAAACCAGATAATCCATTTTCCTTATTACTCGCAGTTAGATTTTCATCAATACTAACCCCTTCATCCAGAACTAAAAGATTTCCACCATTCATTACAAAAGCATCAATCTTTTTTAAATCATCCTCTTCTATTAATTCTTCTGGGCCAATAATAAGAAGAGTTCTAATACTCTGATCTATTTCGTCGGTACTTACTATATCAACATCAACCACTTCATAGAGCTCCTCAAGAGAAGACAGAGAACTGCCCAGGTTTTCTAGTGGAATGGAGCCATAGCCACTTAATACACCCAGCCTATTTATCTCTCCTGAAGTTAGCTTCTTTATGGCTAGAGTTATTTGATATTCAAGGCTATTGGTGCTTTGCACCACCGGTATTACCTCGTACTTTGTCCCGTATTCAATAACTATCCCCATATAACCTCTGACTAATTGAAGCTGATCTTTTTCAAAAACTTCAAATTGTAATTCAGGTAATCCTTTCTGAGAAAGACTGCGCGCCAAAGTATCATCACCTGACGGATCTATAAATTCAACCTGAACCTTCCCTGCAGAATAATTAACATATCCATCTAAAATATCACCAACATTTTCTCTTAGAGATATAAACTGGTTGGGAAGATTTTTACTATAATAAGCCTTTATATTAACTATATCATCTAGATTAGCCAGAGTACTTTTAGTAACGCTAGAAACTGAAAATTCTTTATTCTGGGTTAGATCCAGTCTCGCAAATAGTTTATAGGAAAAAAAGTTTACCAAAATTATGATTCCGATAATTGATATCAAGGCTATATATTTTTCACTGTTTTGTTTTATATTTTTCATAGTTTTAATATGGGACCCACCCCTTTATTATTTCCAATTTCTGCTCTCAATAACTCTGACATTGAGCCACAAGAATATAAATATAAATGAGAGATAATATATTACGTCCTTAGAATCTATTACCCCCTTAGCTATACTATCAAAGTGACTTCCGAGGCCTATAAACTTCATAATCGGCGCTATCGCCATAGGAGCGCCTGCCAAAACAAAATCAGCTCCAATTATAAAAAATCCAAAACAAGCCATTACTCCAAGAATAAAAGCGATAATTTGATTCTTGGTCAAGCTTGATATAAAAAGGCCCAAAGCCAAATAAGAACCTCCTAGAAATAAAGCACCCAGATAAGAACCAATAATAGGCCCTAGGTCAGCATCTCCTAAAAACAGTATTGTAATAGGCAAAGTAAATGACATTAATAATGATATAAAAAGAAAAACCAGAGCTCCCGAAAATTTAGCCAACACAATCTGCCAATTAGTGATTGGCAAAGTTAACAAAAATTCTATAGTCCCGCTTCTTTTTTCTTCTGCCCAAAGTCTCATGGTGAGAGCGGGGGCCAAAAAAAGAAAGATCCAAGGCAAGAGAGAGAAATAATTTCTCATACTAGCTTGGCCAATCAGAAAAAACCATTTAAAAAAAAGCCAATTACCGACAACTAAAAATACTCCAATAAAAATATAGGCTATAGGAGAATTAAAATAAGCCATTAGCTCTTTTTTAAATAAGGAATATGTTGTTTTTAAGTATTCTTTATTCATAAATTTATTTTGTTAATTCTCTAAAGACATCTTCTAGACTGGTCTTTTTTCTAGACATCTCAAAAATAGGCCAATTATTTTTCATAGTAGTCAGGGAAATATTTTCCCTGATATCAATTCCCTCTTTTGGCTCTATGTCAAATGCAACTATATTTTCAGCTTCTCCCTCTCTTGGTTCTATTTTTTCCACACCGGCAACATTCTTAAGTGCCTCCAGAGCTCTTTCCTTGTTTGCCTTGAGACTCAAATAAACCAATTCTTTTTGTTTGGCTTTTTTAATTAGCTCATCCGGCTTTCCTTCGCCGACTATTTTTCCATCATTAATAATAATTACTCTATCACAAGTAGCGGAAACTTCGCTCAAAATATGAGTTGAGAAAATAACTGTTTTTTCTTTTCCAATTTTCTTTATCAAATCTCTAATTTCAACTATCTGATTCGGGTCAAGCCCTGTTGTTGGCTCGTCTAGTATTAAAATATCAGGTTCATGGATAATGGCTTGAGCAAGCCCCACTCTTTGTCTGTATCCTTTTGAGAGCTCGTCTATTGGTTTTCGTAAAACTTTTTGAAGACCGCAAGCTTCTGAAGCTTTTGTGATAGCCTTTTTTTGATCGTTTTTATCTATTCCGCGTACATCAGCTACAAATTTTAAGTACTCAAAAACCCTCATTTCATCATAAAGAGGAACATTTTCCGGCAAGTAGCCGATTTTTTTTCTTGTTTCTAGTGAGTTCTCTGAAACATCAACCCCGTCTACTAAAACCTGACCAGAGCTTGCCTGCCAAAAAGAGGTGATGATCTTCATAGTCGTGGATTTTCCAGCACCATTAGGGCCCAAAAACCCCAAAATTTCTCCTTTGTTTACCGAGAAATCAATATCTTCCAGTACCCTGGAAGTACCAAATTTCTTGTTAAGATTTTTTACTTCAATCATGGGTTTTTTAAAAATAAACCACACTGGAATGTAGTTTATTAGCTTATTTATATTGTAATTATAGTAAAAATTTGATATTGCTTCAATATTGACAAAATTGCTAGATAGTTACATAAAATATATATTTATTTACTCCCTATCTCCTTCTGGCAATGAATTTTCCAAAAACCTACCAGCGCCAGAGTGCTTTCCAGGTTTTTTTGAATAAGATTTATTTGAACTTTTATCTATTGAAGCATTTTCTGTTTTTACGGAAGGAGTATCGTTTTCAAATACATGCTTAATTTTCAAAAAATCCAAAATACCTTTTACATTTTTAATAATTTTTGGGAAAATTATTTCTTCATAGTCAATCATTTTGCTGTATTTATCCCCGGTTGTTTTCTGAAGATTATTTATTACCTCTGAAATAAACAACAAACTTAAAGCTTCGCCAGAGTTAATCTTCTCCTTTGATTCTTTTGTTTCTAGAGCTATAGATACAGCGCTTTTAATGTCTGAGTCAAAACCCTCAAGATTGTTCTCAAACAAACCGAATTGATTTTCAAAATTATTCATAAAGTAAAATTAAATATTTAAATCTTGAAGTATTTTCTTAGTCTTTCTATCTACACTTTTTGGAGTTACGATTATAACTTTCACAAGGTGGTCGCCTCTTCCTCTGCCGTTTAATTTATTTACGCCTCTGCCTTTCAAGCGAAAAACTGTCCCTGATTGCGTTCCTTCTGGTATTTTTAATTTAACACGGCCATCAACAGTCTCTACTTCTATTTTATCACCCAAGACTGCTTGCGTAAAATTTATTTTAGCGTTTGAATTTATATCTATACCATTTCTAGTAAATCTAGAATCTGGTCTAACACTTACTCTGATATACAAGTCACCGGCGGGAGCTCCTTTTTCTCCGGCCTCGCCATTTCCTGGCATTCTAAGAGCCTCACCATTATCAATCCCCGCTGGTATTTTTATTTTAAGTTTTACATTTTCTAAAACTATACCGTGTCCTGAACATTTGGTACATTTTTTGGTAAATTCTTTTCCTTCTCCACGACAAGATGGGCAAGTTGTTTGGGTTTGAATGGAGCCCAAGATTGTTTGTTGAACACGACTTACTCTACCTGCACCACGACAAGTGGAACAAGTTTTTATTTCTGTGCCTGGCTCAGCGCCTTGACCTGAACATCTGTCACAGGACACTTTTTTCCTGATATTTATTTCTTTTTCTACGCCAAAAACAGCTTCAGAAAAATCAATAGAAATATTTGTTTCAATATCTTCACCTCTTCTTGTTCTCCTGGAACTACCTCCGCCAAAGCCAAAAATATCACCAAAACCACCAAACATATCACCGAGATCATCCATGTTTATATTCATCCCATCAAAACCACCAAAACCTCCTCCTCCAGCTTGTCCATTTTGATAAGCTGAGCCAAATTGATCGTATTGGGATCTTTTTTTAGGGTCGCCAAGAACCTGATAAGCTTCGTTTATCTCTTTGAACTTTGCTTCGTCTCCGGTTTTTTTATCTGGATGATATTCGTGCGCCTTTTTACGAAAAGCCTTTTTTATCTCTTCCTGTGAGGCGCCTTTATCAACATCTAATATTTTATAATAATCCTTACTCATTACAATTGTGAATTCATTGATTTTAATTTCTATGAAATCTTGTTTTTTAATTATTTTAAATTCAATCGAAATTCGTCATTCGAAAATCGAAATTCATTTGCCTATCCTCTAAACCCTATTTCCTTCCCTTCAAGTTTTGTTTCTTCTATGGTGCCAAATCTTTCTTCATATTTTTTTAGGTTGTCTGTTAGAGCGGCTATCATTCTTTTTAAGTGACCTGGGCTTGTAATAACCTTGTTAGTTGTTTTTCCAGTTGGTCCAAAAATATTTAGAAACATTATTTGAATCTCGTCTTTACTGTGATTAACTTGCATAGCATTGGCATATTCGGCCCCCGGAATATTGTCTGTAATTTTTATCTGGCCCAGTCCACCCTCTCTGGCTTCGCCATTCACCTTGTCTTGTTTTGCTTGTTTTTCTTGATTGCTCATTTTTTTATATTAACTAAATTATAATAATTTCTCATTAGACTGCTCCTTTAGCAAGAAGCAGTCTATGAAAATATATTTATTATTATTATTTTTTTTCTTCTCCTTCTTCAAATTCTCCTTCTACCGGTCCATCTTCTTTTTTGTCTTCATTTTCTGTCTTCTGTTCTTCCTTGTTTTCACCTTGAGGATTTCCGCTTTGATCCGGCTGTTGATACATAGCAGCTCCAATTTTTTGAGCTATTTTATTTAGGGCTTCCATTTTTTCTTTTATTTCTTCTGGCTTATCACTATCTTTTACCTTCTTTAATTCTTCTAATTTTTCTTCTAATTCTTTTTTATCTTCTTCCTTCATTTTAGAAGAAGACTCTTGAATCAGTTTTTCCGTTTGAAATATTACAGCATCAGCATGATTTTTTGTTTCTATTGTTTCCTTCTTTTTCTTGTCTTCATCAGCGTGGATTTCTGCTTCTTTTTTCATCTTTTCAACTTCTTCTTCAGAAAGACCAGATGAGGCGGTTATTGTAATCTTTTGTTCTTTGCCTGTAGCCTTATCAGTAGCTGATACATTTAAAATACCGTTAGCGTCAATATCAAACTTTACTTCTACTTGAGGAACCCCTCTTGGTGCTGGCGGAATACCATCTAGCATAAACTTTCCTAGGCTCTTATTATCAGTAGCCATAGGACGCTCACCTTGAACTACATTTATCTCTACACTAGACTGATTATCTCCTGCGGTTGAAAAAATCTGAGATTTTGAAGCGGGAATAGTGGTGTTTCTTTCAATCAAAGGAGTAGCTACTCCACCAAGAGTTTCAATTCCAAGAGTTAAGGGGGTAACATCAAGTAGCAAGACATCCTTCACGTCTCCTTGCAAGACTCCGGCCTGAACAGCGGCCCCAAGAGCAACTACCTCATCAGGGTTTACTCCTAGATGTGGTTCTTTTCCAAAGAACTCTTTTACTTTTGCTTGAACCAAAGGCATTCTGGTCATACCACCAACCATTATTATTTCTTCAATCTCTGAAGTATTCATTCCAGCATCTTTTATGGCGGCCTTACAAGGTTCTAGAGTTTTTTCTACCAAATCACCAACCAGTTCTTCTAGTTTTGATCTACTCATTTTCAGAACAAGGTGCTTTGGTCCATTAGCATCAGTTGTTATAAAAGGTTGATTGATTTCTGTTTCCATTGTTGTAGATAATTCAATCTTGGCCTTTTCTGCAGCCTCTTTGATTCTTTGTAGAGCTAGAGGATCCTTGGACAAGTCTATCCCTTGGTCTTTCTTGAACTCCTCAATAATCCAACGAATAATCCTTTGATCAAAGTCTTCTCCACCAAGATGAGTATCTCCGTTAGTGGATTTTACTTCAACAGTATCTTCTGAAACATCTAAAATAGAAATATCAAAAGTACCACCACCAAGATCATAAACAGCGATTTGTTGTCCTTTTTTCTTATCAAAGCCATAAGCGAGAGCGGCCGCAGTTGGCTCGTTTATAATACGCTTTACATCAAGACCAGCAATTTTCCCGGCATCCTTTGTGGCTTGTCTTTGTGAATCGTTAAAATAAGCAGGAACAGTAATAACAGCTTCTGTTATTTTTTCTCCGATTTTAGCTTCAGCATCTGCTTTCATTTTAGCAAGCACCATGGCAGAAATTTCTTGTGGAGTATGTTCCTTGCCTCCCATTACTATTTTTACACCCTCTCCGGCTTTAATAATCTTAAAAGGGGCGGTATCCAAATCTCTTTGGACTTCCTCATCTTCAAATTTTCTACCAATCAATCTTTTAATTGCGTATAATGTGTTTTCAGGATTAGTAACAGCCTGTCTTTTTGCCGACTGACCAACCAATCTTTCATTGTTTTTTGAAATCGCAATAATTGAAGGAGTTGTTCTGTTTCCTTCTGCGTTTTCCAAAATTTTTGGCTGACCACCTTCAATTATAGCCATAGCGCTATTGGTGGTTCCCAAGTCAATTCCTAATATTTTTCCCATATTTTTTATTTATCGCCCATGCGATATATTTATTATTTTATTTCAATATTTTTTAGTAAATTCTTAAAACTTTCTAAAGGCAGTTGTCCAAAATCAGAATTCAGAAAAGCTATTCCAGCAAAGTTTTCTTTCTTTGTTGACATAATAGCTCCAACATTTTGACCAATTCCTACCTGTGGTAAATCATTTTCAATTACAAAAGAATTTTTATCAACCAGCAAGGCCTCTCCTCCATTTAAAGCAATCACCTCAGCTGGGTTTACCCTATACCTAAATAGCTCAGCATCTTTTGAAAAAGTTGCAAAATAATCATTTCTTTCTTTTTCCAATTTCATAAAGTTGTCAAAATTGACTTCTGTGCTACTAGCATTTTCATCTTCACTAAAGCTAGAACTAACTCCAGCAAAATGAAAATTATTATTCAAAGAAAATCTTGATACAAACTTTTCACCTGAATTACTGCTTGTTTTTTCGTAATTAATGTTCCCCATTATAGCTGGATAAGAAAAACTAATTCCCAGCTCTTCGTTGTTATATTTTTTTTCTGCGTCTTTTATTAACTCCACCTTACCTTCAAGCTCCTCAAGCTTGGTTTTTAGCTCAGTGTTCTCATCTTCTGCTTTTTTAACCTTGTTGTCTATCAAGCTCAAACTTCTTTCATAGCCTTCTCTGGTATTTTTTGCGTCTTGTTGTATTTTCCCAAGACTGTCAGTTTTTTCCTTGCTCTGCCAGGCATAAACTGCTCCTCCCACTATAGCGGCGGTCACAATAATGGAAATCAAATTTGTTAAAAAACTTTTTTGCTTTGGCATATTTTCTTTTTTTGGATTAATAATTTTTTTGCTCTTTTGAGAAAGTTTTTTAGGTTCTCTCTTGGAAGGAGCGTTTATCCCGTCCATAAATTTAGGGTTTATATTTTAATTATTTTTTTGTTTTTATTTTTATGGTTTTTGGTTTAACTTCATCTGCTTTTGGTATACTTATTTTCAATACTCCGTCATTGGCCTCAGCTTCAGCCTTGTCTCCAAAAACATGGGTAGGTAGCTGGATAGTCCTATAAAAACTTCCTCTTTTAATTTCTTTTTTGTAATAATTTTTGTCATCTACTTCTGAAGTTTTTTCACTTTGCCCCTTTATTATCAAGACGTCGTTTTCTATTGAAATATCAACGTCTTCTGGATTAATCCCGGCCATTTGAGCTTCAACTATGACGTTCTTTTCATCTTGATACATATCAACTGCTGGCACAAAGCCAGTTTTTTCCCCGCGAATGACAGGAAAAAGTTCATCAAAGTCTTCAAAACCATCAAAGAATGGTGACCATTTTACTAATCTTGTCATATGTTTTTCTTAAGTAATTAGCAATTAGTACTTAGTACTTAGTACCCGGACTTTTACTAATAACTTTTTTTATTACTTTATTACTAAGTACTAAGAACTAATTACTCAGTACTTTTTTTATATTCATAAACCACAACTTTTGTATGGCTTATTATTTTATCTTTCAATCTATATCCTGGCTTAACAATCCTACAAACAAAACCATCCTTATCTTTGTCTTCTGTTGTTTCCTTGTCTACTGCCTCCATTGTAGAATGATCAAATTTCATTTCCTGTGCCTTTAGTTCCTCAAGTCCGATTCCAGATAGAACATCTTCAAATTGTTTAGTAACATGAACAACTCCTGTAAACCAAGGATTTTTCTGAGCCTCAGTATCAGCATGAGCGATTGCCAGTTTCAAATTATCATATACTGGAATAAGCTCGTATATCATCTGCTCATTAGCATATTTTATAAATTCTTCTTTTTCTTTTGCTTTTTGTTTTAGTAGATTTTGGTAATCAGCCAAAGCTCTTTTATACATTCCTTCGTATTCATCTTTTTCTCCTAAAAATTTAACTATCGTTTCTCTGGTGTATTTTTCTAGATTATCTTTTTCTAACCATTTGGAGATACTCAACCATTCATATTCTGTGCCTTCATCATTTAAAACTATTTTTTTTATTTTTTTAACTTTTGCTCTATTGTTTAAAAATATCAAATGTTTTTCTTCTTTTTTGTATTCATGTCCCAAATCAGTTCCCTCCAAAACACCTAAAAACTCTATTTCTTCAATATCTATATTGGTTTCTTCTTTTACTTCTCTTTTTATGGCTTTTTCTATTGTCTCGCCTAATTCTATTTTTCCTCCTGGGCAAACGTATTTATCATTCCATTTAGGAGATTTCATTAGAAATAGTTCATCCTTGTCATTGAAGATAAAAGCTCCGGCGACTACAAGCGGATAATTTTTCTTTTTTTCCATATTTTATATTATTTTATTTTTTCTTTTATAAAATTAGCAATAGCTAAACAATACTGATAATCCATTCTAACAGGACCCATTATACCAAAAAGACCAGTGCTTCCTTTTTTTTTATATTTGAACATTACCGCCCCACACATATCACCTAATGGATTTTCGGAACCGAGCAAAACAATATTTTCACTCAATGGTATGCCCTCAAAAATTCTCTCTATGGTTTCATCCAAATGATCTATAATCAAAGAAATATCATAAATGGCATTGTTCTGCTTAAACTCTGGTTGGTTTAGAAGATTTGAAACCCCTGTATAAAAAAGACTGTTTTTATGAAATGCCCAAAAGACAGTTTGTCCGGAAATTTTTGCTATAGCTTTGGCGGTTTTTTTAAAATCATTTTCATCTTGGGATAACAAATTTTCTTCAATGATCTGCTCGTCTTTTTTTGAAAGCTTTTTATCTTTTAGTGAAGAAAGATAAAAACGATAAGCATTCTCTGTCGGTATCCTTCCAGCAGAAGTGTGAGGCTGGATAATATATCCTTCCTCCTCTAAAAAGGCCATGTCATTTCTAACAGTTGCTGGCGAAACATCCAGGCTATACTTTTCCACCAAATAACCCGAACTAACAGGAGTGGCAGTGGAAATATATTCCTTTATTATTGTATCTAGTATTAGCTTTTTTCTTTCATTCATATTTTTTCTAATTTGAAGCTATATCCATTTTATCATTATTAGCAGTCTTGTGTCAAGAGTGCTAAATTTATTTTTTTTGCCTTGACTAAAACTTCTTAATAACCAATAATATTAATAGATCTTTATTACAATACAAAAGGAGACTTTTATGATAAATTTGTCACAAAAGAATGAAACCTTTGTTAAAATTGGAGATTTTGATATTAATATTGCTACTAGATTATACAACGCTGTATATAACACCAAGCAGGATAACGAAATATTCAAAAATCAATTGGTTGCAAAAAATTCTGACAAAAAAACACCCCATGAAGTCACAAAAGACTCTGGTCTAATACTCTCTGTATTATTTGATTATTTCGGATTTTGGAACAGAAAAAAAGATGGAAATATCAAAAATATTTCCATAAATGATTTAGAAGAGAATCTTCTAATTATCTGTAATTTTCTGACAATTTTTTATCCCCAAAAAACCCCGTAAAGGGGTTTTATTTTTTGAAATATCTTGAATTTAGAGTATAAATACTAAACTTCTTAATTGTAATTGCAAACAAATCTAAAATTAATCTTTGTTAATTAACACTTGATTCAAAAAATATATTTATATTATGACTAAATTTTGTATATTTCCTATTTGCGATATTTACACCTCTCCCTTTCGCTCTAACCGAGCGACTCACTTTTGAAACCAAAAGTAAGCAAAAGTTCTGGGGG
>RRYU01009319.1_pt1 | contig 31437 bp, 30 predicted proteins | sample 2162651 | NCBI WGS metagenome assembly RRYU01 (sample SAMN10267283, study PRJNA491782) | microbial mat metagenome | isolation source: biomat in the production well | place: Japan: Minami-Kanto gas field, natural gas well KTG3 | collected 2017-06 | reverse complement strand
CCCAAAGCCGAACGGTAACCTCTTGGTACTCCACATCAGGATCAAGCAAGATCCGTGATTCAGACTTTTCGAGGACATCGCCAACTCGGTAAGTAGACCAGGCTGACATCAGACCGGACCTCGCGCTAATTCTTTGTTGATCTCCTCCAAAATCCCCATCACCCGCCGCTCCTTCTCCAGCATGTCGGCAATCAACTCCTCCGGTGGCCGGTGCTCCAGCGCCTCCAGGCTGTTGGGGTTCTTGATGTCGAGGTTGGCCGATAGCAACTTGCCTACCTCGTCATATTTCAAGGTATCGGTGGCGCTGATCTTCCAGGCATGGGCGTTCTCTTCCCGCTCATTCCACCAAGCCAGACAGCCATCGAACTCGGCGAACTCCATGGGTTTGGTCTTGGTGTATTTCTTGCGCCCGTCCGGCGGAGGTATTTGATAGAACCAGATGTCGCCGGTCGGCCCGGAACGGCCAAAAAAGAGCAGATTGGCCGGGATGTCGGTATAGGGGGCAAACACACCTTCTGGCAGACGCACGATGGTGTGCAGGTTGTAGTTCTTGAGCAGTTCTTCCTTGATGCGAGCGGCGATACCATCTGCGAACAGGGTGCCGTTGGGCACCACCACTGCGGCACGGCCGCCGTTCTCGGAGCCCCGCCCGGGGCGCTTCAGTTTGCGCATGATCAGTTGCAGGAAGAGCAGTGCGGTTTCGGCGGTCTGCATATCTTCGGGGAAGTTGCCGAGGATGCCCTTCTCCTCCTCACCGCCGAAGGGGGGATTGGTGAGTATGAGGTCCACGCGCTGGTTGTCGCCGATCTCGCGCACCGGAACGCGCAGGCTGTTGCCGGGGTCGATGCGTGGGTATTCCAGTCCGTGCAGCAGCAGGTTCATCTGCACCAAGAGGTAGGGCAAGGGCTTGGCCTCGCCGCCGTAGAGACTGCTGTTTTGCAGGGTCTCGCGGTCCTCGACGGTTTGGCACTGCTTTTCCAGGTGGCTCATGGCCTCCACCAGGAAGCCGCCAGTGCCGCAGGCGGGGTCAAGGAGGGTCTCGCCCAACCTGGGGTCGATGACCTCCACCATAAAGCGCACCACCGGGCGCGGGGTGTAGAACTCGCCGGAGTCGCCCGCAGCGTCGCGCATCTCGCGCAGCATAGTTTCGTAGAGGCGGCTGAGGGTGTGCATCTCGTCCGAGGAGTTGAAGTGGATGCGGTTGATCTTGTCGATCACGTCCCGCAGCAGGTAGCCATTGAGCATTCGATTTTGCAGTCCCTTGAAGACGGTGGCGATCACGTCGCGACGGTCCCCGCCGTTGGCACCCTGAAGGTTTTTCAGATAGGCAAACAGGCCGGGGCCTTCGCTGCCATCTGGCAGCACGGACAGTTCCTGGTTGATGAAGGCGATCAACTCTCCGCCGGTGATACCGCCTTCCACGGCGGCCCAGTCACACCAGCGGTAAGGTGGATCGATGGCCGGTTGAAACGCCTTACCCTCCAACACAGCCTCGGTCTCGCGCAGTTGCTCCAGGTCGTCGAGGAACTTGAGGAACATCACCCATGTAAGAATGGGCAGTCGGTCCAGTTCGCCGGAGAGTCCCTTATCCTTGCGCATGATCTGGCGAGCGGACTTGATGATACCGCCCAATTGTTGGGCAGTGGTCATCGGTTGTTCTGCTTTCTTCTTTCTTGGCATTAAGGTTTCCGTACTCGGTTACTGGGTGTAGAGCATGGCCTGGAGCCGGTCTACCGCCTGTTTCATCTGTGGTGCGCCGCCGAACAGTTTGGCGATCTCCATCACGTTGCCGTGTTCAGAGATGGGCGGCACCTGCAAGGCATCGGGGATACTGAATTGGCTGGGGCCGAAATCGGTGTATTTTCCCAGCAGCGCGGCGAGGATGTTCCGCGCCTCCGGCCCGTATTGGTCGAAAAAGTCCGGTTGGTTCTTGCGCAGGTAATCGGCTCGTTCCTTCCTTGTTCGCAGCGGGGTCTCGAAGGCGAGATGACAGAGCAGGTCGAGGGGATCGGCGTCGGGCTGTCCAGTCGCCGCCGCCAGTTCGTTAAAGGCGATGCCGCGCTCTTCCAGTTCCAGTATCACCTCTTCCCGCTTGAGCGGATCGGCCCACCGGTCTTGCAACTCGTTGGCTGAGGTGAACAGGGTGCGGACCTTTTCCCCGGCATAATCGGTGAACTGTACAACGCGAAGCTGGTTACCTTCGGCGTCCAGTTCGTAGACCATGTGGGCGGCGATCTCGATGTGCCCGCCATCCACGTAAAATTTGTGCGGTTCCCCACCTTCACCGCCACCTTCACCCGGCCCGGCGGTGGTTTCGGTCTCGTATTCGCTTTGCTCCTCGGCCTGGGCGTCTTCGCCGGTCTCGTGGGTCAGGATTTCTTCCCCTGTTTCGTAGCCGTTCTCGTCGATGGTGATCTCTTCCTCGATCTCCGGGAAGCCATCAAAGTCGGAGTCGGCGAAATTACGGGTGGCGGAACCGGTGTAGTCGAGAATATTGAACCAGGTCTTGCCATAGTCTTCGCGCATCCGGGTGCCGCGCCCAATGATCTGCTTGAACTCGGTCATGGAGTTGACGACTCGGGCCAGCACCACGTTTTTGCAGGTAGGCGCATCCACGCCAGTGGTCAGTAGTTGCGAGGTGGTGAGGATAACCGGGCTGGTGGTCTCCAACTCCTGAAACCGGCTCAGGTGCCCCTTGCCGATCTTGCCCTCTTCGGAAGTGACACGGGCCACATAGTCCGGGTGTTTCTGCACCAGATCGGTGTTGAGGTTATTCAGAGCGCGGCGCATTTCGTCCGCATGCTCCTGATCGACGCAAAATACGATGGTCTTGGCGAAACGGTCCGTGCGCCCCATGAACTCCGCCAGATGGCGGGCAATGGCCCGCGTGCGTGCGCGTAAAGCGATGATGCGCTCGAAGTCCTTAGTGTGATACTCCTCGTCAGGTATCTCACGGCCGTAGCGGTCTACCTCGCCCTTGCTGGGCCGCCAACCGGCGGCATCCGCCTGGGTAACGACACGGTGCACCCGATAGGGGGCGAGAAATCCGTCATCGATCCCCTGGCACAGGCTGTAGGTGTAGAGAGGATTGCCGAAATAGTCGTAGGTATCGCGGTTTTCCTTGCGCAGGGGTGTGGCGGTCATGCCCAACTGGAATGCAGGCTCAAAGTATTCGAGGATTTCCCGCCAATTGCTGTCGTCGCGGGCGCTGCCCCGGTGGCACTCGTCCACGATAATCAGGTCAAAGAAGTCCCTGGGATATTCACGATAGAGACCAGGGCGGCGTGTGTCTTTGGCGATGGCCTGGTAGATGGCGAAGTACATCTCCCGGCTTTTAATCGCTTCGCCCTCGATCTTGTGGCGGGCATCACCGAAGGGTGCAAAGGTTTTATCCTTGGGGTCATCAACCAGTATGTTGCGATCCGCCAGAAACAGGATGCGTGGCTTGCGGTGCGCACCTTCCCGGTTCCAGCGGGCGTTCCATAGCTTCCAACTGATCTGGAACGCCACCACCGTCTTCCCAGTACCGGTGGCCATGGTCAGCAGGTTGCGGCGCTTGCCTTGCAGGATGGCCTGCACGGCCCGATTGATGGCGATTTCCTGATAGTAGCGCGGAGCGTAACCGGGAACGTGGTGATAGGGGGTCAACAGCTTGTCCGCGACGGCCTCATCCATTCCATGGCTGGCCCTCAGTCTGGCGAACAGTTCGGTTGGTGTCGGATAGGCGGAAAGCTCGGACTCCTGCCCGGTCAGGTAGTCGAATTCGATGATCTGGTGGCCGTTGGTGGTATAGGCAAACTTGAGGGCAAGGATTTCGGCGTATTCCTTCGCTTGCTGCAAGCCTTTGCCGGGCGGATCGGATTCCGGCTTGGCTTCCACTACGGCAATTGGAAAATCTCGGGTATAGCGAAGCAGGTAATCGGCCCGTTTCTGCTCCCGTCGGCGAACGACATTGCCCCTCACCTCGACACGCCCATCGGTGAAGGTCTTTTGTTCAGTGATGGAATGCGGATGCTGCTCCCAGCCCGCCTCCCTGACCTTCGGAGTCACATAGACCCGGCAGGTATCCGCTTCGTTCAACGGCATCAGTTGCCCCTCATGGTTTCTTGTCCGCTTTCGGTTCCTGGATAGCAATGCCATTGCGTCCGCAATAATACCGAATCAACACCTCCACCATATTGGCGGTGGAATGGTGCTCACGTTTCGCAGCCGTGCGTAGTGCCTCTTTCAGTCCGGGATCGATGCGAAACGTCAGTGTGGCGGTCTTGGTGGTAAACATAGCTCCCCTCGGCGGCTCACTGCAAATGTACAGTAATATTCTGCTACGTCCCATATAATCCGCTGAATTGATATGCCAATCCTCACCTTAAAAATCAGGGCAAATAACATGACGCCTTCCCTGCCTACCTGACTGACGAGAATTCCGCCCCTGGTCGATCACGCGGAGTAACTATTGATGACTGACGATGAGATTATCCAGTATCTGGATACGATCAAACCTATTTATACAAAAGAGATACGTACGTGCTTAACTGCCATAAATGATGAAATGAAGGAGATCGAGACTGAACTCAGATGGTTATTCTTTATTGCCTCCAGGCAACCCCCATTGAGGTTGTAGACCAAAATACATGGGACAAGGAACGTGCGCGACAAGCGACTATTTGTCACCACAATAATGAACTTTGTAGAGAATTAGACATACTACGATCTCACTACCATGCGGAAAGATACAGCGCCAACGCGCAAGGAGTAAGGGAAGAGTGGAATAAACTCAGAGAAATGCCCAGGAATAAGATCAGCGATATCCAACAGCAAGCAGAGTTACTAAATATCCTGGATAATAGATGCCATCAGTTCCAAGAGGCATACATGCTTATAAAAAATTCTAACATTTCACATGGCTACACAATTTCTTATGGTGACACTGCTGTCCTGCGAGGTTCATGGGAAGATGCAATTGAGGCAGTGTGCCTATCCACGAAACATGTCGACAACGTGCGGGTGGATACGGCATATAAAGATACGGAGCCAGAATTTCTCAATACGGAAACCTTGACTGGTAGCAATGTCCTTGATTACAGCGATAATGAGAAATTATCGCCTTTCGACCCATTGCCGTTATCAGGAATCGCAAAAATGTTTCCCTTAAAACAGGACGAAAAGCTCAGCCATGATTCATGGAGATCTTATGCAGGAAAAGCATCACGCAACGGATTTAAAGAATGCAAGAGTGTCAGTTGGCAGAGGCAACGCTGAGAGCACATTCGATCCTTGGCAGATTGCAGAATGGCTAATCAATAAGGGACTCTATCCAAGAGATAAAGCAGAGCGGAAACTCACCAATAACCTCCCACAGCGAAGCGCACATCTAAAAGACCTAATCCAGTCATAGCTCTCCAGCAGGTCGGCAAGAATTATGGCTAATCCTGCTTTAGCTATGCCATAGCTCTGCTGTAGCCCCTATTTATCGCTAGGTGTTAGCGATTGTTGCAGTCTATTCACATCCATTGACAACCAAAAGGGTGTGAACAGTACACATGAACAATACTTCTGGACTTCCTGAAACCGGCTATCTCCGGCTTCCTCAAATCATCGGCAATCCATAAGTTGACCCGCCGATACCCGCAATCATCCCCATTAGCAAATCTACTTGGTGGGCTGGAGTAAAAACTGGCCGCTATCCAAAGCCGGTGAAGCTTGGGCCACGTATAACTGCATGGCGAATAGAAGATATTCGCTCCCTTATTCAACAGACGTCTAAATAAGGGAGCGATCAATATGATTAGAAAAACAAAAGGCCGCGCTGGCTGGCACCAGGCGACCCCGAAGACTTCTAAAAGCACCTGCAATTCTACCGGCCTTGCTGCCCGCATTAAAGGATTCATCGTCACCCTGGCCTTGTGGGGAGGGCTTCCCATTGGGCTGGCGGATTGGCTCATTCACTGGGGAGAACCGCACGATGAATGATGCACTCAACCAATTCCGTGACGCGATACGAACAACCGGCCTGGAACCGCCAGATGTGATTGAACCCGGCAAGCTACACCGCTTTCCCGGTGTAGGTAAACGAAATGGCAATAACGCTGGCTGGTGCAAGCTGTTTGAGGACGGCTTGGGCGGTTGCTTCGGTGACTGGTCTTCGAGCTTTACCGAAAACTGGCAGGCGAAACGGAACACGCCATTTCCTCAGTCAGAACGGGCGGCGTTTATGCACCATGTCGAACAGACGCGGAAACGCGCCGAGGCGGAACGGCAACAACATTATACCGATGCCGCTGCAAAAGCAGTGAAGATCTGGAATGCAGCGACACCAGCGAATGATGGTCACCCCTATCTTGTCCGCAAGGGTATCAAGGCCAATGGGACGCGGTTATATCAAGGTGTCCTGGTTATCCCAGTGCGGTCGGGTGGTGGGCTTCACTCCCTGCAATTCATCACCGAAGATGGCAGCAAGCAATTTCTGAGTGGCGGGCGGATTACCGGCGGCTATTTCAGTATCGGCACTATCCAGGGCGCAGATGCCTTATGCATCGTGGAGGGATTCGCCACAGGTGCAACCATTCACCAGGCAACTGGCTACCCGGTTGCGGTTGCTTTCAATGCCGGCAATCTGGAACCGGTGGCCAATGCCATACGTCAAAAGCTGCCTAGCCTTGCCATGATCATTTGTGCCGACGATGACATAACCACCCGAGACAATCCTGGCGTTACAAAGGCCAATAGCGCCGCGCTGTCTACAGGTGCCAATCTAGCTATTCCTGACTTCGGGGAGCATCGTCCTGATGGCGTGACGGACTTTAATGACTTGGCTGCACTGCTTGGGCTTGAGGCGGTCACTAATACCATTCGTAGCGCAACAACACCGGACCATGCCAACAATGATGACTGGCCCTATCCGCTTCCCCTGACAGCCAAGACCGAACCCGAACCCTACCCACTGGATGCCCTACCAGACACGCTACGAGCTGCTGTCGAGGAAGTCCGCGCCTTCACAAAGGCACCAATACCACTGGTGGCATCCAGCGCCCTGGCGGCCTTGTCGCTGGTAGTACAGGCCCATGCCGATGCCAAACGGGCGGAGGGGCTTTGCGGGCCGGTCGGCCTGTTTCTGCTGACCATTGCCGATTCCGGTGAACGCAAAACCACCTGTGACAGTTTCTTCATGAAGGCAATCCGGGACTATGAAGCAGAGCAGGTCGAAGCGGCCAAACCGCTGATCAAGGATCACAAGGCGTCATTGGACGCATGGGAGGCGAAAATCGGTGGCATCAAGGAAAAAATCCGCCAGCTTGCCAAGACGGGAAAATCTACCAATGAACAGGAAGCTGCCCTGCGCGATCTTGAACATGACAAGCCGGAACCGCCACGGATGCCCCACTTGATTTATAGTGACGCCACCCCGGAAGCATTGAAATGGGATCTGGCCAAAGGCTGGCCATCCGGCGGCGTGGTATCTAGCGAGGCTGGGTTGGTGTTCGGTGCGCACGGTATTGGCAAGGATTCGGTCATGCGTAATCTGGCCACTTTGAATCAGCTTTGGGATGGGGCTGATATTGCCACAGAGCGGCGCACCACGGAATCCTTCACGGTACGCGGCGCACGGCTGACCATCGCCTTGCAGGTACAAGAAGCCACCCTGCGCAGTTTCTTCGACCGATCCGGCGGACTGGCACGGGGTACGGGGTTTCTTGCCCGCTTTCTAGTCGCTTGGCCGGAATCAACCCAAGGTTACCGGCCATTCTCCGATCCACCGGAAACCTGGCCCGCGTTGGCGCGGTTTAATCAACGTATTGCGGCGATTCTGGATCAAGCAGTACCCATTGATGAGGATGGCGCACTAACACCCCCACTATTCCCCTTGGCGACGGATACCAAAGTCGCATGGGTGATGCTCCATGACACCATTGAAAGCGAGTTGCGCTCCGGCGGCGAACTCTACGATGTGCGCGACGTTGCCAGTAAGACCGCCGATAACGCGGTAAGAATCGCCACGCTGTTTCAGCTTTTCGAGAACGGTGCGGTTGGTGCTATCGGGCTGGACGCCTTTGAAGGTGCTTCGAGGATTGCCGCCTGGCACCTACACGAAGCCCGGCGTTTCTATGGCGAACTGGCGTTACCCGAGGAACTAGCGGACACGGCGCGGCTAGATAGTTGGTTGCTCGATTACTGCCGGCGGGAAAAGACAAACATCGTTTCCCGCCGGGAAGTGCAGCGTAACGTCACACCTGGACATCTGCGCCATAAAGCCGCGTTGAATATTGCCCTGGACGAATTGGTGGAAGCAGGCGGAGTGCAACTGATACAGGACGGCAGGCGCAGGGAGATTCACATCAACCCGGCCTTGCTGGAAGGGGGCAAGCAATGACCCTTTCCGCACTGATCAAAAAAGGCGGGCTCACTGGCACGATGACAGCAACACCCGCGACACCTGCGACACATCAACCGGATGACCTGACAACTGTCGCACCAGTCGCAACTGTCGCTGTCGCAGAGAAGCCAGAACCACTCCCTGAACTGGCACCAGATGAGGAATCGAGTATCCGGGCTTGGCTGGCTCACATCGAAGAGACTGACCCGGCCATTATCGCCGAGGTATTGGACAAGTGTAGAAATGACGTGAAGGCCCGGCGGTACTTCCTGAAACGATCGGGAGAAGTGCCGGAACCAGTCGCCGTCAATCACCCTGTTACCTGTGGCGACTGCATCTACTTCGAGCGTATTGCACACTCGCACCTCGGCCACTGTACCAAAGGTCAGCCAGAGACGAATGCCGGATTGTGGGACACCGACCAGCGATATTGCGAACGGCATCTACCAAAACCAGAAATAAACCTCAGTGGCAGTATCAAATCTGAAGATTAAAAGGCGAATTTTCCAAATGATTTCGGATAAATCTGGAGGCGAACATGGGCGGCTTAGGTAGCGGACGGCACTGGCACTTGGGCGCAAAAGATACCACTGAGGACTACCGGTCCATCGACGTACGGCGCTGGAAACGGGATGGTCTGCTCACCCCGCATCAACCGTTCGGCTGGCAGTGGTCGCGCCATGGCGAGGTGGTGGCTTCCATCCGCGTGCGTATCGAACCGAATCGGGTGATTCTCACCTACTGCCACCGCAGCAGCGGTGAAGATTGGAAAGAAGAAAGCTATCCCGTTTAACTGGAATGGACAGACTGTCACCTTGGTGGGCAACGTCCTTGGTTTCTATGCCCCGCCCGTGGTTGTGGTCGGCGCATTGCAATCCTCTACGGCGGTGGCATCTTCGCCTGTCGCCGCTGTCACCTACTCAGCTACTCCAGCCAGCGGGAAACAGCATCTGATCGCGCTGCACGTCGAGCCGGTAGAATCCGCGATAAGCTCGGATGGGAGCCTGGCATTCTCAACGGGAAAGGCTGGAAGCCCAAAGGCATGCACTGGAAAACCTTTGAGGCGTTGACTGCACAATACAGCACCTTTGTGGTGGAATCATACATCCATATCGAACAGCATCTCCGGCTGATGGGAATATCGGTGAATGACCTGGCTTAGTCGTGAACACAAGACATCCGGCTATGCTCCACCCCCGTTTCCTCCGTATTACCCCAATGCCAATAGAAAAGGCATCAGCATCCAAGCTAAAGCCTTGAGAGGTGCGTCCTTGTCTGATCTGGTGTCATCCTGACGATAGTTCCAGGACGGGTCTGTTAGTCGGGAGCGATTCGATTGCAGATCATCACGGAAAGATTGTTTGCAGGGGCTTGCGAACATCGGTGAAAAAGCTGGATGAACCTTGTCCGGCAACCCGTGGAGAATGGTTTCAGGAAAGTAATGACGTAGATATATCGAAGTGAGAAAAGTCTTGATGGGGGACTGCCTGGGGGACTAGACCCTGCGTTGACGATTAATAATCAATTTTTTCAATATGTTATTTTTGTATATGGCGGAGAGAGAGGGATTCGAACCCTCGATGGAGCTATTAACCCCATACTCCCTTAGCAGGGGAGCGCCTTCAGCCGACTCGGCCATCTCTCCAATAATCCTCGCATCAGCACTCTAGAGTGCTGCCTCGCTGTTCCAACAAGGGAAATCTGGAAGGAGGGCCGATTATACAGCCAGCCCTCCCGCCTGACTACTCCGAACCGGACTCATTCTGCCCGGTGGCAGCTTCAGCCTGTTCCCGCTTGATCCGTTCGTAAATCTCTTCTCTATGAACGGTGATATCGCGTGGAGCATTGACACCGATGCGTACCTGGTTTCCTTTTACTCCAAGCACGGTCACGGTTACATCGTCGCCTATCATCAGGGTCTCACCAACCCTTCGGGTCAATATAAGCATCGTAGCTTCTCCCTGTTTTCCCTTTATACAGCCACCTGAGCCTGCGGATGAATCCTCCAGGACCAACCGTCAATCAGTTTCTGGCTGCAGCCAACCAAGCCCCGTCCCATTAGTTATTTCCTGGAGCGGGCTCCGACAATTGTAACAATAGCTTAGACCGGTCTGTAGTTTTTTCGTTCTTTAACATCACCTGTTAAAGATCGGCTGGTCATTTTTACGCTTATTCGACCTTGTCCAGATCGAAGGCATCATGCAAAGCGCGCACGCCCAGTTCCATGTATTTCTCGTCAACCACCACGGAAATCTTGATTTCGGAAGTCGAGATCATGCGGATATTGATCCCTTCCCTGGCCAGCGCCTCGAACATGGTGCTGGCGATGCCCGCATGGGAGCGCATGCCGACGCCCACCAGGGACAATTTGACGATGGCCTCGTCGCCGCTGATCTCACGGGCACCCAAAGCATTTTTTGTGATCTCGAGGATCTCTCTGGCACTGGCGTAATCGTTGCGGTGAACGGTGAAAGTGAAGTCCGTCGTGGCCTTGTCCGGGGCAATGTTCTGAATAATCATGTCCACTTCGATGTTGGCCTCGGCAATCGTACCGAGAATCTTGTGCGCCACACCAGGCTGGTCTGGTACACCGAGAATGGTGAGCTTGGCCTCATCGCGATTGAATGCGATACCGGATATCTTGGCCTCTTCCATACCTTCTTCCTCGAAAGTGATTAGGGTGCCCGGGCCGTCCTCGAAACTGGACAGGACGCGTAAAGGCACTTTGTATTTACCTGCAAATTCAACCGCGCGGATTTGCAGAACCTTGGAACCCAGGCTGGCCATTTCCAACATCTCCTCGAAGGTGATGCGGTCCAGACGCCGGGCTTTGGGCTCGACCCGGGGATCGGTAGTATAGACACCATCCACGTCGGTGTAGATCTGGCACTCGTCGGCTGCCAGGGCAGCTGCCATGGCCACGGCACTGGTATCCGAACCGCCGCGGCCCAGGGTGGTGATATTGCCGTGCTCATCAACGCCCTGAAATCCGGCCACTACCACCGCACGCCCTGCGTTCAGATCGGCCCGCACCCGGGCGCCATCGATATCCCGGATGCGCGCCTTGTTGTGCGCACTGTCGGTGAGGATATGCACCTGGCCCCCGGTGTAGGACCTGGCCGGACAGCCAATGGCATCGAGGGCCATCGCCAGCAAACCAATAGTCACCTGCTCCCCAGTGGACATTACCACATCCAGTTCCCGGGCATTGGGCCGCTCCTGTACGGAGTTGGCCAGAGCGATGAGCCGGTTGGTCTCACCGGACATGGCGGAAACCACGACCACCACATCGTCGCCCCGTTCACGGAAGGTATTGACCTTGGCCGCAACCGCCTGGATACGCTCCACCGTGCCCACGGAGGTACCACCATATTTTTGTACGATCAACGCCATAGCATCGCCCTGCCCCGGCCTCCGCCGATAATGACAAAGCGGAGGATTATAGTAAGTTATGCTGGATAATTCATTATTGTTGCGAACTTCCGCACTCAGCGAAGTTGCATGTACGCCAGCCTGGGATCACCGCAAGCGTTCGGACACCCAGGGCTCCACCAGAGCCAGTGCGTCGGGGATGCCTGCAGGATCGCTGCCGCCGGCCTGGGCCATGTCCGCCCGCCCGCCGCCCCGGCCATCCACCTTTTGCGCCGCGAGCTTGATCAGTTCGCCGGCTTTGATCCGATCTGTCAGGTCCTTGGTCACGCCGGCGGCCAGACCGACCTTGCCATCCTTTTCAGTCGCCAGCAGTATGACCGCTGAACCCAGCTTGTCCTTGAGCTGGTCCAGGGTGTTGCGCAGGGATTTCGGGTCGGCCCCTTCCAGGTTGGCCGCCAGCACCTTCACCCCCGCCACTGCTTTGGCCTGAGAGGCCAGGTCCGAGCCTGCCGCGCTCGCCAGCTTGGCCTTGATCTGCTCCAACTCCTTCTCCAGACCACGGTTGCGCTCCAGCAGTTGGGTCACCCTGTCGTCTACGTCTTCACGGCTGCCACGCACCAGTTCCGCCACCCGATGCAGTTTTTCGCCCTCGGCCTCCATCAATTCGACGGCCCGCGCCCCGGTCACCGCCTCGATACGGCGCACGCCGGCGGCGATACCGGTCTCCAGGGTAATCTTAAACAGGCCGATGTCACCTGCCGCCTGGACATGGGTGCCGCCGCACAACTCCGTGGAGAAATCGCCCATCCTCAGCACCCGCACCTTGTCCGCGTATTTTTCACCGAACAGGGCCATGGCGCCGGAGGACTTGGCGTCCTCCAAAGACATGATGTTTGTATCCACCCTATGGTTGACGCGGATTTGCTGGTTGACCAGACGCTCAATCTCATTCAACTGGCTCCGGGTCACCGGCTCGAAATGGGAGAAATCGAAACGCAGGTGCCCTGCATCCACCAGGGATCCTTTCTGCGCCACGTGATCGCCCAGAATCCGGCGCAGGGCGGCGTGCATGAGGTGTGTGGCGGAATGATTTAGGGCCGTGGCCTGGCGCTCATGCGCGTCCACCCGGGCCTGCACCTGGTCTCCGACATGCAGACTGCCGCTGTCGACCCGGCCCATGTGGCCAAAGACATCACCGCCCTGCTTGCGGGTATCCAGCACGGTGAATTCTGCTGCATTGGCGACCAGCAAACCCCGATCACCCACCTGACCGCCGGACTCGGCATAGAAAGGGGTGCGGTCAAGCACCACCATGCCCTGCTCGCCGGCGCTCAGGGTATTGCGGGATTCCCCGTCGCTGTACAATGCCACTATCGTTGCCTGGTCCTGCAGCCCGTCATAGCCGGTGAAATCGGTTTCACCCTCCAGGGTCAAATTCACGCCCTGCCCCGCGCTGAAGCGGCTGGCGGCGCGGGCGCGTTCGCGCTGGGCGGTCATCTCACGCTCAAAACCCTGCGTATCGAGACTCAGCTGCCGTTCACGTGCCAGGTCGGCAGTCAGATCGGCAGGAAAGCCATAGGTGTCGTAGAGCTTGAATACCGTTTCGCCAGGAATCTCCTTGCCTGGCAGTTCGGCCACTGCCTGTTCGAATATGCGCATTCCCTGATCCAGGGTTTCGGCAAATCGCTCTTCCTCCAGCTTGAGTACCCGCTCCACCAGGGAGCGTGACTTAGCCAGCTCCGGATAGGCCCTTCCCATTTCCCGCACCAGGGGTTGGACCAGGCGGTAGAAGAAGGCCTGTTTGATGCCCAATTGATATCCGTGGCGAATGGCGCGGCGGATGATCCGGCGCAGCACATAGCCCCGCCCCTCGTTACCGGGGGTGACGCCGTCCACGATCAGGAAGGCACAGGAGCGTATATGGTCGGCGATAACCCGCAGGGATTTATTCTCCAGGTCGTCGATAGTCGCCAGTTCGGCGGCGGCCTGGATCAGGTGACGGAACAGATCGATTTCATAGTTGCTGTGTACGCCCTGCATCACAGCGGCAAGGCGCTCCAGACCCATGCCGGTGTCCACGGAGGGATGGGGCAGAAGCGACATCTGGCCGTCCGCGTCCCGGTTGTACTGCATGAACACCAGATTCCAGATCTCTATGAAACGGTCACCCTCCTCTTCCGGTGTTCCGGGTGGACCACCCCATACATCGGCGCCGTGGTCGTAGAAAATCTCCGAGCAGGGTCCGCAGGGACCGGTGTCACCCATGGACCAGAAGTTATCGCTGGCATAACGCTTCCCCCCGGGCTTGTCTCCGATACGGCTGAAGCGCTCGGCTGAAACACCGATTTCATTCAACCAGACATCCGCGGCCTCTTTATCGTCCGCATACACGGTCACCCATAATTTTTCCGCCGGGATCTGCATATTGAGGGTGAGAAATTCCCAGGCATAGCGGATGGCGTCACGCTTGAAATAATCGCCGAAACTGAAGTTGCCCAGCATCTCGAAAAAAGTGTGGTGACGGGCGGTATAACCCACGTTCTCGAGATCGTTGTGCTTGCCTCCGGCACGCACACAGCGCTGTGAACTGGTGGCACGGCTGTAAGGACGTTGGTCGCGGCCGGTAAACACGTCCTTGAACTGCACCATGCCCGCATTGGTGAATAGAAGGGTCGGGTCGTTCATCGGCACCAGAGGACTGGAGGCCACCACCTCGTGCTCACGTTGGGCGAAAAAGTCCAGAAAGGCCTGGCGGAGTTCAGCGCTGCTAGTCATGGGAGGTCTGTTAGTACTCTTGATCAAGTGATAGTCATAGGTTCGGCGCCATTGCATAGCGCCAATTCAAGAAACAAGCCGCAGGGAATGCGGATTTCCACGCCAAGACTCAAGGTGCCGTATGCCCGCAGTTAAAGCGGCATCTCCTGCAAAGGCGGGAAACGGCCATCCGCCTTGTCATGAAAAACTGAGTGGGTATAGGCAGGCCTGTGCCCGCACACACGGCGGCTGACCGAATACCGCCTTGCTCAATCCGTCAATACTATGTGCTCGGAGCATTAGGAGTCAAAACGCAAAAATCGACTTACCTGGCTTGAGGAGAACCCCCGGTATTCAAGAAACCTGCCGCGCCGCGCCAGCTCGGACCGTCCTTGAGCGGGAGCCATGCCGAACTTTTTATTATGGACGCTGGCCAGGCGTTCCATCCAGTCTGTTTCATCGATGCTATCCAGATATAGCGCTATGAGAGATTCCTCAATCCCGCGTTCGCGCAATTCGGCGCGGATGCGCAGCGGCCCGAATCCCTTGCGCATGCGCTCATTCAAATAGGTTTCACTGAATCGATCATCGCTCTGCAGACCTTGCCCGGCGATAACATCCAGCACCGCCTCGACTGCCTGTTCGGCATGGCCGCGCTGCAACAACTTGCGCCGCAATTCTGCACGGGTATGCTCCCGGGCGGCCAGCAGGCGCAGGGCGGTCTGCTCGGTGGCCTGACGATCCTCTTCGTCCGGATTCAGCCCTTAACCTCCTTGGTCGCTTTCGGTTCCGCATCCTCGGGCAACAACTTGGCGCGGATCTTGGCCTCGATCTCTGCGGCCATGTCGGTATTATCCTTCAGGAAATTGCGCACGTTGTCCTTGCCCTGGCCGATGCGGTTGCTACCGTAGCTGTACCAGGCACCGGACTTGTCCACGATGCCGTTGGCCACGCCCAGGTCGATAATCTCGCCTTCGCGGGAGATGCCCTCGCCGTAAAGGATATCGAAATGGGCCAGTTTGAAGGGCGGGGCCACCTTGTTCTTCACCACCTTGACCTTGGTCTCGTTGCCGATGACCTCGTCGCCCTTCTTTATGGCGCCGGTACGGCGGATATCCAGGCGCACCGAGGCGTAGAATTTGAGCGCATTGCCGCCTGTGGTCGTCTCCGGATTGCCGAACATGACGCCGATCTTCATGCGAATCTGGTTGATGAATATAACCAGGCAATTGGTGCGCTTGATGTTGGCGGCGAGTTTGCGCAATGCCTGTGACATGAGCCTGGCCTGCAGGCCCACGTGAGTGTCACCCATTTCGCCCTCGATCTCCGCCTTGGGTGTGAGTGCCGCCACCGAGTCCACCACCACCACGTCCACAGCGCCGGAGCGCACCAGCATGTCGGTAATTTCCAAGGCCTGCTCACCGGTATCCGGCTGGGATACCAGCAACTCATCCATGTTGACCCCGAGCTTTTCCGCATAGACTGGGTCCAGGGCATGCTCGGCATCCACGAAGGCGGCCGTGCCACCCTGCTTCTGACTCTCGGCCACCACCTGCAATGTGAGGGTGGTCTTGCCCGAGGACTCAGGGCCATAGATCTCCACCACGCGGCCCTTGGGCACCCCACCCACGCCCAGGGCCACATCCAAACCCAGGGAACCGGTGGAGATCACCTCAACGCCGCGAAGCGGACCCGCATCGCCCATACGCATTACCGAACCCTTGCCGAATTGTTTTTCAATCTGTCCCAGGGCTGCGGCAAGCGCCTTTTTTCTATTATCGTCCATTGCTCTTCTCCGATGTGGCTTAGGCTGTCTTCCCTGCCCGAAGCAAATTCTGTGGGGCGGGATTATCCCATGATTGCAGGCTCAGGTCATGAGTCCGCCAAGCTATTGTTCAGTGATAGTAAGAATCGCACAGTGTGGTAGGCCTGGACCTATCCGCGAAACTGGAATGGCGCAGCTGGGCAGGCAATGACCTGGTTGCCCATGCATCCCCCCTACTCTCCAGAAACAGGACTATCGGGCCAGGGGCCAGCGCCGCAATACCTCATAACGTGGTGGCTCGGCGCTGGAAAGCGAAGCAACGAGTACAAAATCCCGCACCGGCCAAGGCAACCCCTCATCCAAGGCCCGCGCCTTCGTCGGCCTGGCCTTGCGTGCCAGGGTGACATGCGGGGCATAGGGACGCCGCTCAGGCTCGAAGTGGCAGGCCTGTAAACCCTCCTGCAGATCCCCTACCAGGGCATCCAGGGCCGGAGGCTTGCTTGCGGGCCCACACCAGAGGATACGTGGGAGACGCCAGTAGTCGAGCCGGTCTATGCGCAGGTCAAACGGTTCGATGTGAATGTCGGCGGCCACCGCCTCGACACAGGGTATGCGCCCGCTTTCCACATTGCCCAGGAATACCAGGGTAATATGCAGATCGGCGGGATGGGTCAGTCGACCGTTATCCGCCCGCAGGCCATCCTGTACCGAACGTAAGGCTTTCCGGGTCCGCGCATCCGGCCACAGGGCGAAAAACAGGCGGTATGAGTCAGCCACGGGTATCCAGCAGACGGATCAATTCAGACAGGGCCAGCCGCACCGTCTGGCGGCGTACCTCCTCCCGATTGCCCGGGAAAAGTTCACGCCGTGTCACCGGGTCGTGGCCATCAATGGCCCAGGCGAAATAAACGGTGCCCACCGGCTTGTCCGGTGTACCTCCCCCCGGTCCGGCAATACCACTTACCGCCACCGCCACATTCGCCAGGCTGTTGGCCAATGCGCCCAGAGCCATCTCCGTCACGGTTGCCTCACTCACCGCACCGTATTGCTCCAGTGTGGCGCCGGCCACCGCCAGCATGTCCTGTTTGGCCGCGTTTGTATAAGTGACGAATCCTCGATCCAGCCAGGCACTACTGCCGGGAATGTCAGTCACACACTTGCTGATCCAACCGCCGGTGCAGGATTCCGCCGTGGCAAGCACCAGACCCTGCTCCAGCATGTATCCGGCCAGTTCCTGCGCCAGGGTTTGCAGTTCCAGGTCCATTAGCCCTGTCCTACCCCGTCCACCCGCTGGAAGCCCCGGGGCAGTTTATTGCCACGGCGGCCACGTTCACCCTGATAGTGATCCAGATCGGCAGGCTTGAGGGTGAATGTACGCTTGCCGGAACTGATCACCAGGCTGCTATCTTTGGGCAACACCGTCAGGTAGGCCAGATACTCATCTCGACTCTTGGCCCGTGCGGCGGGAATACTGATGATTTTATTGCCCTTGCCCCGGGCCAGAACCGGTAATTCCGCAACTGGGAATACCAGCATGCGGCCTTCGTTGCTGATGGCCACCAGGCGGTCGCTGTCCGGATCGAATATCGAGACCGGGGTTAGAACCTGTGCACCCTGGGGCAGGCTGAGCAGAGCCTTGCCAGCCTTGTTTTTTGTATGTAAGTCCTTGAGCTGGATGCGGAAGCCGTAACCCGCATCCGATGCCAGGAGATACCAGCGGCCAGCACTGCCGCCCAGCACGGCCCGGAATGAAGTGCCCGCGGGTGGGGAAAAGCGGCCAGTTAGAGGTTCGCCCTGGCCGCGTGCGGACGGCAGGGTATGGGCAGGCAGTGAATAACTTCGACCCCTGGAGTCCAGGAACACTACTGGCTGGTTACTGCGCAGCCGGGCCCCATCCAGGTAGCTGTCGCCAGCCTTATAGTTCAGCCCGTGCGGGTCAATTTCATGGCCCTTGGCGGAACGCACCCAACCTTTCTCTGACAGTATGACCGTTACCGGTTCCGCCGGGGCCACATCGGTCTCGTCCATGGCCTCGGCGGCAGCCCGCTGCACCAAGGGGGAACGGCGCCCGTCACCATGCTTTTCCGCATCCGCCGCCAGTTCCTCGCGAATCAGGTTCTTTAGTCTGGACCTGGAACCCAGCAGTTCCTCCAGGTATTTACGCTCATCCTCCAGTGCCTGCTGCTCAGAGCGAATCTTCATCTCCTCCAGACGGGCCAACTGGCGCAAACGGGTGTTGAGCACGTATTCGGCCTGGATATCGCTGAGATCGAAACGGGCCATCAGGACCGGCTTGGGCTCGTCCTCACTGCGAATAATGCGAATGACTTCGTCGATACTGAGGAAAGCGATCAACAGGCCTTCCAACAGGTGCAAACGGTCCAGCACCTTCTGCAGCCGGTATTGCAGACGCCGGGTCACCGTCTGGGTGCGAAAGTCCAGCCATTCCACCAGTAATTCCCGCAACCCCATGACACGGGGGCGCCCGCTGAGGCCGATCAGGTTCATATTGACCCGGTAGTTGCGCTCCAGATCAGTGGTGGCGAACAGGTGCGACATCAGGCGTTCGAAGTCCACCCGCTTGGATCGCGGTACGATGACCAGGCGGGAAGGGTTCTCATGATCGGATTCATCGCGCAGGTCTTCCACCCAGGGCAGCTTCTTGGCCTGCATCTGGGCGGCGATCTGCTCCAGTACCTTGCCGCCGGATACCTGATAAGGCAGTGCGACAATCACGATATCGCCCTGTTCCCGTTCCCAACAGGCACGCTGGCGCACACTGCCCACACCGGTGCGGTACATGCGCGACAGGTCTTCGTGAGAGGTGACGATCTCGGCCTCGGTGGGAAAATCCGGCCCGGGGATCAGTTGCATCAAATCCTCCAGGCCCGCATCCGGTTGCTCCAGCAGGTGTATGCAGGCTGCAGCCACTTCACGCAGGTTGTGGGGCAGGATGTCCGTGGCCATGCCCACGGCGATGCCGGTGGTGCCATTCAACAGCACATTGGGCAGGCGCGCCGGCAACAGCATGGGTTCTTCCAGTGTCCCGTCGAAATTGGGCTGCCAGTCCACAGTGCCCATACCCAGCTCAGCCAGCAACACCTGGGCATAGGGGGTGAGGCGCGCTTCCGTATAGCGCATGGCGGCGAACGACTTGGGGTCATCCGGCGAACCCCAGTTACCCTGGCCGTCGATCAACGGGTAGCGGTAGGAAAAATCCTGGGCCATGAGCACCATGGCTTCATAGCATGCCGTGTCGCCATGGGGATGGAATTTGCCCAGCACATCACCAACCGTACGCGCGGATTTTTTGTGTTTGCTGGCGGCGGATAGGCCCAGCTCGGACATGGCGTAGAGGATGCGCCTCTGCACCGGCTTCAAACCGTCACCTATGCGTGGCAGAGCCCGGTCCAGAATGACATACATGGAGTAATCCAGGTAGGCCTTCTCGGTGAACAGTTTCAGGGCCTGGCGTTCGATGCCTTCCGGGTGTTCGCTGGTGGTATCCTGCATGATGTGTACGCTTGGTCTAATCGAAGCGCAGTATACCGATCAAACAAACCCCTTGCATCGGGGACTTTCAATACTTTTGCATCGCCTGGGATGGGCGTGGCGGGGACAGGGTGGGTGATTCAGCAACTCCGGCTGCCACACGCGATTGACCTTTTTTCCCACATCGCAGGTCCGCGTCCGGCAGCCTCGGCTGTAGAGGGTGTTACAAACCGATCAGTTCCGCGTGCACACCTGTGCTTCTCACCTGGCTCAGGAGATCGCTGGAAGCCACGTCCTGCGGATCATAGTCCACCAGCATCAGATGCCGCCTGCTTTCGTGTACACATGCGCTGTATACCCCGTCACGCATAGCCAAACCTTTCTCCAGATCATGGATATGCTCATCATCCAGATCCTCATCTATGTGAATGACAACATCGGTATGAATCATGGCCTAAATCCTCCATTGTGGGTTTCTTTCGCTACCGATAGAGATAGACCAGGCAGACATAATTACAAGGTAATTTACTCGGACTTGATACAGGACACCTGCTAGTCGGAAGCTAGGTGGCCGGCCAATGTTCGGTTGCGATGCCCTGCCCCAGGTCCGCCCTGATCAAGCGATCCCGCACCTCGAGCAGCCTTTCGATCAGGTGCGGCTCAGATAGTCCATAGGCATCCGCATCCGGCACCCGCTTGACCACCACCCCCAACAATTCGGTGATGGCATTGCCGATGGAGTTCTGACTGATGGTGACCACCAGGTTTCCTGCGTCGTTGCGGTAAATGAGTTGCTTGAAGGCAGGCTGCCAGCGAATGGAATTGGCGTATTTGGCATCTGAGATGCACTGATCGCGCACCTTTTTAGCCGTCATCAGAAAACAATTATTGAACAAAAGTACATTGTCCACCTGTTCGGGGAAATAAATACCCTCGAGCATTGGTGCATTGCGGGTGGAAACCTGGCTGAAGAAGGTACGGTAGAAATCGATGAAACCCTTCAGAATGAGATCGTATTCCTTCCAGAAGCGGATGTCGCGCAAGGCCTTGACACCGCCCTGCACCTCCCAGCATGGCAGACCTTGCGGATAACCGGTCAGGCCCAGCCGGGAGGCCGTGTTATCAATCGGCTTGAGAATCTGCAGGTCGAGCGCCCGATCGAAAAACTCTCTGTATACGTCATGTGTATAGGCCTGAAACAGACTGTGTTGGCCCCCGTCGGTCAGATTCGGGTTATCCGGGTTCGCCAGCCTGGCCGAGCGCAGCTGGTCCATCGGAAACACAATGAAATGGTTGTGCAGCATGCGAATACTCGGCACTCCCGGCGAGGTCAACGGCCAGGTGGCATCCAGACTGGCTTCACCGGCCAGCACCAGGGCCTGTTCAGGGTCCGGGTACTTCTCAATCATGTATTCGATCAGCAGTTGATTCATCCGGTTCCACACCCGGCGGGTGGCTTCCCTCACCTGGGTACGGCGCACGGGTCTGCCCAGTGGGTTAAGGATGGTCTGAGAGGTGTTGTAAATGATGGACGTATCGAATTCGTTGCTGTGCCCCAGGGCCTTGCGGTACATCAACAGGCCCTCGGCATTGAGCAGCAGGCCGTTGTTGTGCACCAGATCGTTGAGATTCTCCGTACTATTGAAGAATTCGTTGGGCTTCATGCCCTCGGGTACATCCAGCGGAATGGGACGAAACGGGGTGACGATTTCGCGGGGACCTTGATCCATTGAACTGCTCCTCCGATACAACATGGGGCAAGGTTAGAATTATCCCATACCTTCCTGACAACCGGGCGAAATCATTCACCTCGGGCATCAGCGCAAAAAAACCCCGCGCGAGCGGGGCATACAGAATTGTGGAGATCACAGTGTCACGCAATAGGACCGGAGGACATCCGCCAAGTTCCATGCTGGGATAAACATCTCGACAGGCACCCCGACTAAGCAGCCTAGCAAAAATAACTTGCACATCTGGCTTGTCTTTATCTAGATAGCCGAGCTGAATGTTTATCAGTATGCCCGAAACAGGCTTCGTGTTGGACAGGCAACGGGAAAGAAATGGATCGCCGAGAAGTATTATTTGAATGAATGAGCATTTTTCTCTGCTCTGGCCAGAACCAGATCGCAATATTATTCACTGAACTTGTAGAAGCCTGGAGCATTCCGTTATAGTTCATGCAAAGCCAACCACACGAGCAGTCTGGCTTTTTTCAAACACAATAAATAATAAGATCTTGTCCCACCAATGCAAATACCGGGGGCGGAGGAGCATCATGAAATTTCTAGCTGGTCTTGTATTGGCTTTAGCCGTTACTATTACTTGGCAAACCTCTGTGTTATCTAAGGAAAAAACCAGCGCCGCCATGCAGCAGTCCATCGACCAGGTACAGCAGGAAAACATCGGCGCCGGCCGGGTATCATTTGACGAGGCGGATTGCGACTGATCCTCAGACGCACCGCAGTAACAAACCCGATTCAGTACTGCCTCAAGCCGATAACCACGGACCGCGCCTCGCCATGTGCAGGACTGCCTTTTTCCGCCTTACACCCATGCTATTTGCACTGGGCATGCTCAGCATATCCTGGACATCCTGGTCGTATGCGGATGCGAAAGTGGTGCAGACTCCCTATGGTGAGCAGAAAGTCGTCTTTGATTTTTACTTTGACGATCCAAACAAACTCAATATTGCCCTGTATTGGGTGCGCTCGCTGATCAACCCCCTGCTCGACGAACCCTATAACTATGCGCCAGAATTTATGGACATAGTTGTCGTTATACATGGCACTGAAATCGTCACTACCGTGAAACACAACTATGGGAAATATAAAGAGGCGGTGGAACGCATGAAATATTATGCCAGCCTCGGGGTAAAATTCAGGGTATGCGGTATAGCGGCCCATGATTATGCTTATACCGCCAAAGATTTCCAGGACTTCATCGAACTGGTCCCCTCCGCCATTACCGAACTGGCCCACTGGCAGCTGCAAGGCCATGCCCTGATTACCCCCCAGGTAATGGATAAAAAATTCAGTGTCGAGGAAATCCGCTGACAACAGACCCTCAAATGATCTGATTTACCCTGCACAGCAGTACCCGATGGACGAAACCAATATCACCTCCTGCCCCCCCCCCCAATCCGCCAACCACTCAACCAGGCAACTCTGCGACTATCTGTACAACTGCAGCGGTCAGGCAGGCGAGGTCCTCCCGTTCCATTACAAAAGGCGGCATCAGGTAGATCAGACGCCCGAATGGACGCACCCACACCCCCAGTTCAACGAAACGCGGTTGGATTTGGCGCATATCCACCGGCTGTTTCAACTCCACAACGCCTATGGCCCCCAGCACGCGCACATCGGCCACTGCCGGTAGTGCCCTGCATGCTGCCAGACCGATGCTCAAGCCCTGTTCGATGGCCGCGACACGTGCGCGCCAAGGCGACTCCAGCAGCAGGCGAATGCTGGCCAGGGCTGCGGCACAGGCCAATGGATTAGCCATGAAGGTTGGACCATGCATGAACAATCCGGGCTCTCCCCGGCTGATGGTGTCGCAGATCTCATCTGTGGCGAGAGTGGCGGCAAGGCTCATGTAACCACCCGTCAGGGCCTTGCCCAAGCACAGGATGTCCGGTGTGACGCCGGCATGCTCGCAGGCAAATAAACGCCCGGTGCGACCGAAGCCGGTGGCGATCTCGTCAAGAATCAACAGTACGCCGTATTGATTGCACAGGTCCCGCACCCTGCGCAGGTATTCGGCGGAATAAAAACGCATTCCGCCCGCACCCTGCACGATGGGCTCCAGGATGACGGCGGCGATCTCATGCGCGGACTTGGACAATCGCTGCTCCAGGGGATGGGTGTCCGACTCGCCGCAGGGCTCATCGAAACCACAGCGTGGACCATCCACGAAGTATTGCCTGGCCAGCACGCCGGAGAACAGACCGTGCATGCCGGTAACCGGATCGCACACCGACATGGCGCCGAAAGTGTCGCCATGATAGCCGTAGCGGATGGTGAGAAAACGCTGCTTGTGCACCTGGCACCGGGCATTCCAGTACTGTATGGCCATTTTCAGGGCCACTTCCACCGATACCGAACCGGAGTCGGCGAAAAACACCGACTGCAGGGCGTTCGGCGTCAACTCCACCAGACGTGCCGCCAATTCCACGGCAGGCCGGTGGGTGAGTCCCCCGAACATAACGTGGGCCATGTCCTTGAGCTGGTCTTCCAGTGCCCGGTTCATCTGCGGGTGATTGTAGCCATGGATGGCGCACCACCAGGAGGACGTGCCGTCGATCAACTCCCGACCGTCAGCCAGACGCAATTTCACACCATGGGCTGAGACCACCGGAAATACGGGTAAATCGGCACCCATGGCACTGTAGGGATGCCATACGTGGCGCCGGTCCAGGGCCGTCCATCGGGTTGGATTCTGACTGTCCTCGGTATTGCCGCTCATTTCGGGCATCTCTATACAGACAAGAAAAGCCGACAGCTTATACCCAGAGCCTGATTATTTCTAAGCGATACATGTCTATGCAATTCCATTCCGAGGTGAGAATATGCAAAGTGCGCAATTTCGCTCCTGAGTCCATCCGGATGTTGCCGAATGAACATACCCTCGCCTCCCTTGATTAAGGGTAGCTATCATCCAGGTAGGAACGATACTCAATTGTTACCATCCTCATCCCTCGATCACAGTCGATATAGTGATCTACAGCTTCTGTGATGAACGCTTGAAACTGCTGTTGATATCAGGATGTCTATCCGGACAGGGTTGAGATCATCAGGTTGCTGCCCGTTTTATAACCAAATATCTGGTCTATCCTTACAGAATTTACCACTTGCCCAATGACCACCCCTCAACTTCAAATAATCCTGATTCTCTTGATTGCTTTTGTTCTCTTCGCTTGGAGTCGATGGCGGTACGATCTGGTCGCCATGTTCAGTCTACTGGCCTGTATACTGCTCGGCGTCGTGCCGGAAGAGGAGGCTTTTTCCGGCTTCAGCCATCCCGCTGTAGTCACCGTGGTTGCAGTATTGATCATCTCCCAAGGCTTGCAGAACGCGGGGGTGGTGAGTGAAATCGCAGAAACGCTAAAGCGATTTAAGCCGACTCCGGGCATTCTTCTGACGACCCTGACCCTGATTGTCACTGTATTGTCTGCGTTCATGAACAATGTGGGGGCGCTGGCGCTGATGCTGCCAATCAGCATGATGGCGGCGGCGGAATACCGCCTCCCGCCGGCCATGCTGCTGATGCCTCTTGCCTTCGGCAGTATTCTCGGCGGCCTGACCACGCTAATCGGTACGCCACCCAATATCATTATTGCCAGTTACCGCGCTGAAACCCTGGGCCAGTCCTATTCCATGTTCGACTTTGCACCGGTCGGGGTACCTATCGCGCTTGTCGGGGTGGCATTTATCGTTGTCATCGGGTGGCGCCTGATCCCAAAAAAACGCATGCAAAAAAACCCGTCATTGAAACTGTTCGAAATCGACAGTTATCTCACAGAGATTAAAGCCAATGAGAATTGTAGTTGTGTGGGAAAAAGACTGTCGGAGCTATCACTGTTCCAGCAGGGAGCAGTGGAACTGCTAGGTGTTGCATCCGCTGGGGCCTATGCTCGTAGTGTCAGGGACAATCATCTGATTCAGGCAGGGGATATTTTTATCGTCCGGGCCGACCCAACAGAAGTCAGCTCATTGTTGGACAAGTACGATTTCGAGTTATTAACCTCGGCAACACACATTTATGAAGAACCGGACAACCACAGCGTCATGATGCTGGAAGGTGTAGTGAGAAGTGACTCTCCCCTGGTGGGGAGGGATACACGCTTTCTCCGCAGACTCTCGGGAAAATCCATCGCCTTGGTTGGGCTGGCCCGCAATGGTGAATCGGTGGTGAGACGTTTGCGCAGACAGGTCTTCAGGGCCGGAGACGCATTACTGTTGCAGGGACATGAAGACACCATAGACGAGCAGTTTACCCATCTTGGTCTGCTGCCGCTTGCAACGCGGCCGCTCAAACTCGACCGCTCACCCAATGTGTTCGTTGCCCTGGTTGCCTTTGGTGTCGCTATACTACTGGCCATGACGAATACCGTGTCACTTCCGATAGCATTTATTCTGGCGGTGATGGTATATGTATTAACTGGCATCATTCGTGTCAGAGAGATATACGAGCAGATAGACTGGGCGGTCATCATACTGCTTGGAGCCATGATTCCCGTGGGTCATGCGCTGGAATCCACCGGCGCAACAACCTGGATTACCACAACGCTTCTCAACGCGCTCGGCAATGACTCCCCTGTACTCGTTCTCAGCATGGTACTTGTGGTTACCATGCTTCTTTCGAGCGTTATCAATAATGCCGCCACAGCCCTGGTTATGGCTCCAATCGGTGTAGCCGCCGCCGGTTCCATGCAGGTCAATCCCGACGCTTTTCTGATGGCTGTCGCCATTGGTGCCTCCTGCGCGTTTTTGTCGCCGGTCGGGCATCAGTCCAATACCCTTGTGATGGCACCAGGTGGTTATCAGTTCGGTGACTATTGGCGCATGGGACTACCCTTGGAGATATTGATCCTGATAGTGGGTATCCCCCTGATTCTATGGATTTGGCCGCTATAGACAGGGTTGGTTTTCAGGGAGAAAGCATGGATCTACACGAAAACTGGAACGAAGTGAATGATCATTTCCGTGAATCGTTCAATTCATCTTTTCATTACGCCATTGCGACAGTGAATGAGAATGGCGAACCTCACGTTACACCAAAACCACGTCTGTATTCTGGCAGTGAATAGCGCCCGGAGGTTTTGGCTGAAATCCTTGGTCGTGGGCAGGATCTCAAATTCACCGGCTTCGCGCCTGCATGGAATTGCTGGAGAATTGCACACGGCTACAGAGCGTGAACTTGCTCTTTGGCTGAAACGGGTAAGGCGTGTCAGCTTCAGTAAGGGGCACGCGCTCATGTGGCGGGAGCATGTGGTGAGAGAGATCCAGTTCACGCATCTAGAACCCGTCCATATTGGTAAAATGACGCATGGTCTTTGGCAAGAGTAGAAATACCAGAGTCGCTCGCAGTTTTACACAAGTCCAGTTTTTCAGTTGTAAAATCTGACAAGGAGGGAAGAACCATTTCAGTGACGGCAATCTCTCTCCCTAGCGCCACGTAATTCGAGTCTTGCAAATTCCCGCATTGTCGGATAGCAGAAATCAATTATAAGTTACGTGCTGCTAAACACTAATAAACGACTGGATGTCAAAGCAGAAATAATATGTACATCGAATCGCAGGAAGAGCTTAGAAAGCTATATGGTTTCCCGAAAGGGCGGGCTAAAGACAAACAATTATACTCACTAGAAAAACATTCGATTAAGTTTATTCAAAAATCCCCATTCATGGCAATTTCCACGCATGCACTGTCAGGCAACGTCGATTGCTCTCCCCGTGGTGGAAAACCGGGATTCGTGAAAATTCTAAACGAACACTGCATTATTATCCCTGAAGCCAAGGGGAATAACCGCTTAGACAGTCTTATCAATATCATTGAAACTGGTAATATTGGCTGCCTATTTCTCATACCAGGTGTAGATGAAACATTACGAGTAAATGGTTCTGCCCGCATATCGACTGAGTCCACGCAGCTAAGTCTGTTCAATGATGAGCGCAACCCACCCAAAACGTGTATCGAAATTTCAATACGAGAAGTCTTCCTGCATTGTGCCAAGGCCCTGATGCGTTCTCAACTATGGTCACCGGAATCGCGTATTGAGCGCTCTGCACTACCGACCATGGGGGTAATGCTCAATGAGCAACTTTCAGTGAGTGAAGAGATAGAAAGTCAAGAAGATATGATAAAGCGATATCAGCGCGATTTATAGCTGATATCCAGGATGACACTGAGTTCTAAGACCACAGACATGACCAGTCAATTGTATGTCTTTTGATAAAGACATGGTTTTAATGCCTGCAGAGGACCATCCTGCAGGGGGAATGAAAAACAGTATTATTTAAACTCTGAATGTGGCCAGTGAATTGAACAGCTGAGAAAGAGACACAACCCTTGATTAATGGGACAAATCCCGCCGCGCACGGCGGCGGGATTCACTTCAGACCAAAACTGCCTTTATATGCGCTCGAAGATAGCGGCGATGCCCTGTCCGCCTCCGATACACATGGTGACAAGCGCATATCGGCCACCCGTGCGCTGCAGCTCGTGCACCGCCTTGACCGAGATCAGGCAGCCGGTGGCGCCGATGGGATGGCCCAGCGAGATGCCGCTGCCGTTGGGGTTGGTCTTTTCGTCCGGCAGCCCCAGGTCCCGGCACACCGCCAGTGCCTGTGCCGCGAACGCCTCATTGACCTCGAACAGGTCGATATCGGACACACTCAGACCGGTCTTTTCAAACAGCTTGCGCACGGCGGGAACCGGGCCTATGCCCATATATTTGGGCTCCACGCCCGCGAACGAATAGCCCACTAGCCGTGCCATAGGAGCGAGCCCCTTGGCTTCTGCCGCGGAGCGCTCCATCAAGACCACGGCGGCGGCGGCATCATTGATGCCGGAAGCGTTGCCGGCGGTGACGCTGCCGTCTTTCTTGAACACCGGGCGCAGCTTGCCCATCCCTTCCGCGGAGGCATCGCGACGAAAGTGCTCATCGGTATCGAAGGTCACCATATTACGCTTGACCTTGATCTCGATGGGCAGGATCTGCTCCTTGAAATGGCCATTGTCGGTGGCGCTGGCGGCCCGCCGGTGGCTTTCCACGGCCAGCGCATCCTGGTCCTCGCGGCTGATGCCCCATTTTTCCGCGACATTCTCCGCCGTCATACCCATATGCATCTTGTCGAATGGATCGGTCAGGGCGCCCACCATTGCATCGACAACCTGCCCGTCATTGATACGTTGTCCGAAGCGCATCCCCGGCAGCCAATACTGGCCACGGCTCATGACCTCCGCGCCGCCGGCAACAACCGCGTCGCAATCACCGTTCATGATCATCTGGCTCGCAGATACGATGGCCTGCATTCCGCTGCCGCACAGGCGGTTCAGGGTGAAGGCCGGTGTTTCGTGCGGCAGTCCGCCTTCCACGGCCGCGACGCGGGACAAATACATGTCACGGGGCTCGGTATGGATGACATTGCCGAACACCACATGCCCGATATCCGCAGGCGCGAGGCCGGACCGGCTGACGGACTCCTGCACGCAAGCGGCAGCCAGCTCGCAGGGAGTCTTGCTGCTGAGACTGCCGCCATATCCTCCTATCGCTGTCCGTACTCCGCTCAATACGACAATTTCGCGATCATTACTCATATACCCAACCTCTTTGATGGTAGTGAATTACTGCATGGTGATCGACGGCATGTTCCGGACACGAAGGACCGGTGCGCCAATCTCCAGTCAGTTCTATTGTTTTTGTGTTTACGCAGAGCATCCGTGTGCCATGCACGGCTCTATCGTACGTCAATGGTACAACCGAGACAGCTCAAAACGAAAGTCGGAAGGTGGAACAGGAGTGAAAGCGTCTTCGAGAGGGCGAATACCGGCCATGCCCGTCCCGCCCGGAGTACACTGCCGATACCACCACTGACCTTGGCATCGACCGTCACGTCCACCGTCAGTTCCATGTCGGCATAGGGCTTGGTCAAATAGGCGCTGACACCGGTTCGTTCCGCTTGCGCACACTGAGGGAATCGTCCACCACCAGCACACGGGGTAGTTCGACAGACGCTGCCTGGCCGTTCCGCGGCTAAGCACACTCAGCATTTGCACCATATATCCCTGTTTATTGAAGCCTTATTGCACCAGGATTATGGACTACATTGACTTAAGGACTGCCCACAAACCCATCAGGAGGCGTCGATGAAATACAAGATCCCATACACTGCAGCACTGCTTGCCGGCTGTCTGTGCCTGAGTGCCCAGGCGGGCACACCATCCCCGGAGGGCGCGCGTGTCTACATCATCTCCCCCAGTCATGGAGAGGTGGTGAGCAGTCCGGTGGTGGTGAAATTCGGACTTGTCGGCATGGGCGTGGCGCCGGCCGGCGTCGATATGGCCAAAACCGGACACCACCACCTGCTGATCGACATGGACAAGCTGCCACCCATGGACAAGCCCCTGGTGGGCAGCGATCAGTTGCGCCACTTCGGCGGCGGCCAGACTCAGACGACGTTGGAATTGACGCCGGGAAAACATACTCTGCAACTGATTCTAGCGGACAAGACCCATACGCCGCATAGTCCGCAGCTGGTATCTGAACGCATCAGCATCCAGGTGAAATAGATCACGGGATTATCCGAATACAGACGGCCACATACCGCCCGCGATACGAGTGGTATGTGGCCTGAGACTTCAGCGGCCTTCTGGCAAGGCATATCCCGAAGAAGCCGCTGCAGGGCCCGGGGAAATGAAGCCGTCTATTCCACCCGTAGTGACAGGGCGTCTTTTAGAATCCCATATTTTCGAAAAACTTCTTCGCCCCATCCAGCCAGCCACTGGAATGTGGACTGTGGGTCTTGGCGGAATGGCCCAGCAGGGTGTCATCGAGTTCCTTGAACAATTCCTTTTGCCGCTCGGTGAGGCTGACCGGGGTTTCGATCAGCACCCGGCAGATGAGATCGCCCTGGGGACCGCCGCGCACCGGTTTTACCCCCTTGTTGCGCATGCGGAACATTTTTCCGGTTTGTGTGCCTGGCGGAATCTTGAGGACTACCTTGCCATCCAGGGTGGGCACTTCCATCTCGCCGCCAAGCGCCGCTGTCGTGATGCAGATGGGCACCTCGCAGAACAGATTGGCATCTTCCCGGGTAAATATATCGTGGGGTTTGACCGCCACCTGCACGTACAGGTCACCAGGAGGGCCACCCAGCTCGCCGGCCTCACCCTCTCCCGCCAGGCGGATGCGATCTCCGGTATCCACGCCCGGCGGCACCTTTACGGACAAAGTCTTGTGCTCTTCGATACGTCCCTGGCCATGGCATGAGCCGCAGGGATCGCTGATCACCGTGCCTCGCCCATGACACTGCGGACAGGTCTGCTGGATGGAGAAAAAACCCTGCTGCATGCGTACCTGACCGACACCGTTGCAGGTACCGCAGGTCTTGGGCTTGGAACCCTTGCGCGCACCGGAACCGCCGCAGGACGAACATTCGACCAGCGTAGGCACCTTGACCTGTACATTGGTGCCGAACACGGCCTCTTCCAGGGTCAGCTGCAGGTTATAACGCAGGTCCGCGCCACGGTTGGGGCGCTGCCCACGGCCGCGGCCGCCACCTCCGCTGAAAATATCCCCGAATACGTCGCCGAATATGTCGCTGAAGTTGGCCCCGCCGGGACCACCGCCGCCCCCGCCCATCGAGGGATCCACGCCGGCATGGCCAAACTGGTCGTAAGCGGTGCGCTTTTGCGCGTCCGAAAGAATCTCGTAGGCTTCCTTGGCCTCTTTGAATTTTGTCTCCGCAACCTCCCGCTCCCCGTCGGCGATACGGTCTGGATGAAACTTCATGGCAAGCCGGCGGTAGGCTTTCTTGATATCCGCCTCGCTCGCGTTGCGGTTAACGCCGAGGACTTCGTAATAATCGCGTTTAGACATATTTTTTAAAACTGTAGGTAGGGTTAGGCGCGCAGGTTATTGGCAGGATTTCGATGCGCCTTCACCCGACATTCCATGACCTTG
>RRYU01007059.1_pt1 | contig 31466 bp, 31 predicted proteins | sample 2162651 | NCBI WGS metagenome assembly RRYU01 (sample SAMN10267283, study PRJNA491782) | microbial mat metagenome | isolation source: biomat in the production well | place: Japan: Minami-Kanto gas field, natural gas well KTG3 | collected 2017-06 | reverse complement strand
CTGCTAACAGCCTGCTAAAAACCCTGGAAGAGCCGGTCGGTGACACAATCATGATCCTAATCAGCGCAACCCCTTCCAGGCTTCCTGCAACAATACGCAGTCGTTGCCGTCAGGTAGAATTCAAAGTGCCGTCAAGACAGGTTGCCTCAGAATGGCTGCAAACAATCCTCCCAGATAGTGATGCTGAAGTATTGTTGAAGACTGTAGCGGGCTCTCCACTCAAAGCCTTGAAAATGTCAGACCAGGATAGCCTGGAACTACGCCAAAAATTGCTGGATGAATTTCTTGATGTGCTCAGCCGAAAACAAGACCCGGTAGCCGTTGCCGGAAGGTGGGTTAAGCAGGATTTTACAGAAATACTAAACTGGATGTGTGGCTGGGTGATTGATATGCTTCGTTTGAAGTTAGTGACTAAGCCTGCAACCATGATCAATCCAGACCAGAAACAACGATTGCTGGAAGAGTCTAAAGAACTGGATACAAAAAATTTATTTCTAGCACTTGGCCATGTTTATGATGCACGAAACAACATTGCTGCAACACTTAATGACCAAATGACACTCGAACGCCTTCTGTTGGCGTTGGTAAAAAGTCGAAAGAGCAAGATAGGATAAAAGATGCAAAATGCTAATATCCCAGGAGCACGCCAGGGCATCTTGTCGCTTACCATAAAGGACAAGAATGCTCTCTATGCTGCATATATGCAGTACGTTAAAAATGGCGGTCTGTTTATTCCTACAAACAAACACTACAAGCTGGGTGACGAAGTCTTCATGTTGCTTACGCTGATGGAAGAGACCGAGCGCATACCGGTCGCTGGAAAAGTGGTTTGGATTACCCCAATGGGTTCTGAAGGAAACCGCGCTGCCGGCATTGGCGTTCAATTCAGTGACCAGGATGGAGGCATCGCAAGAAATAAGATTGAAACATATCTGGCAGGCGCACTCTCTACCGATCGCCCAACCCACACCATGTAGTATGACAAGTTTAGTAGATTCACATTGTCATCTGGATCGTCTGGACCTGGAGCCATTCAATAATAGCTTTGACCAACTGATACAGGAGACGCTGGACTCAGGCGTCGAGCATATGCTTTGCGTCTGTATTGATACAGAAAGCTACCCATCCATGCTGGCTTTGGTCGAGAAATATCCCAGCATATCGATATCGGTTGGTGTTCACCCCAACGACAAGGAGCGCCACGAACCTGAGCCGGAAGAACTGGTCGCCATAGCGGATCACCCGAAGAATCTGGCTATTGGAGAGACCGGACTGGACTACTTTCGTAGCGAGGGTGATCTAGAGTGGCAACAAGAGCGTTTTCGTCGCCATATCAAGGCAGCGCAAATTTGCAAAAAGCCATTGATAATTCATACCAGGGCCGCGCGTGAGGATACCATCAGGATCATGCAGGAGGAGGGTGCAGCGGAGACCGGAGGGGTTATGCACTGTTTTACCGAAGACTGGGATATGGCGAGTAAGGCTCTGGATATGGGCTTTTATATTTCGTTTTCAGGCATCATCACTTTCAACAGTGCCAAGGACCTGCGTGAGGTAGCAAAGAAAGTGCCGCGGGATAGAATCTTGATTGAGACAGATGCGCCATATCTCGCACCAGTTCCAAAACGTGGAAAGCCAAACTATCCTTCTTATGTACGCTATGTTGCAGAGTGCATGGCTGATTTGCGAGGTGTTTCTGTTTATGAAATAGAAACAGTTACAAGGGATAACTTTAAACGCCTTTTTAATCCGCCAACTTTGTGAACTCCAGGCAATAACATAATTTGGGGACTGTACGTTTTGGAAACTAATAAAAAACCTGCTGTCCTGGCAACCTTTTGGATGGTTGGTACTTTATTGTCCTTTTCTATCATGGCGATTGCAGGTCGAGAGCTTTCAACTGAGTTAAATACCTTTCAGATTCTGTTCTTCCGCAGTGTAGTAGGGCTGGTTCTTTTGGCCTTGTACCTGTGGGCAAAAGGCTGGCATCTTGCCAGCACAAAATCTCTATCCACACACGTATGGAGAAATTTAGCCCACTTTGGTGGGCAGTATGGTTGGTTCTACGGCTTGGCATTTATTCCATTGGCGGAGGTGTTTGCCATTGAGTTCACAGTCCCGGTGTGGACTGCTATCCTGGCTCTGATAATGCTTGGTGAGAAGATGACCAATGCGCGCATGCTTGCGGTTGCACTGGGTGTGATAGGTATGTTGATAATATTGCGTCCAGGGATTGAAGTAGTTGAACCGGCTGCACTCGCGGTGCTGGCCGGAGCAGTCTGTTTTGCCATTACCAACATAAAGACCAAAAAGCTTGCGCATATCGACCATCCGGTTGCTATTCTTTTCTACATGTCTTTAGTTCAGTTGCCATTAGCCATGGTTCCAACTGTCTATGACTGGGCTACTCCGTCCATGCAATCACTACCCTGGATCTTGCTCGTGGGGGTAACGGCATTGACTGCGCACTACTGTATTACTCGTGCTATGCAGCTAGTGGATGCAACAGTGGTTGCTCCTATGGATTTTATGAGGCTCCCGCTGATTACGCTGGTTGGTTTTGTACTCTATGGAGAGTCCATAGAGTGGATTATTCTGATTGGTGCTTGCGTGATGTTTATCGGTAACTATATAAATATTCAGGCGGAAAACAGAGTTCATTCAAAGTAATTCGAATAAGACCATTATCTACTTACTCGCATAATCGAAAACCATTGGAACGTTCAGCTAGATCGAGATGCAGATGATCGGCATGCGCTTTATTTGTCATAGGCCCGATAACAGTGGTGAAGTAGGCGCAGGCACCACCCCGAATTGCAGCCTGGAAGGCACGAACGGAATCGGAGTCTCCGTTTCGTGCCTGGATCTTCATGGGTTTAATCTTATCAAAACTGATACCCATTAGATCAACTCCATTGGCAAACGCATGTTCACTCAGCTTGGCCCTTGCATTGCTATTCCGTTTGCGGCATTTGTAAGAGGTTGAAATATTGATCTTAGATGGGTTTGCTTCAAGATGGAGTTGAGCGGATGGTACGACTACATCCGAAACCCAGCGCGCTAGCGCCAGAGCTATTTCACATCTCAGTAATACATCAACATCGCTGGTTATTAGCATATTTTTCTTGAGTTTTAAGATGTTGAGCGGGCGAGGGGCCCCGCATTGCCCTGGACCATCAATTTTCTTTTTGATTTTAAATTTGACACCTAAGGAGCGCAATTTTGTCTCGCATTCCTTGGTTTTGTGTAAATCAAAACTAGGTGGTGAACCCTTGGCAGAGAGGTTTGATGAAAGGAGAAATAGCAGTGTAGCCCCAATCGCCACTGTATAAGACAAACGCATCTTTACCCTTGTATAAGATTAGTGAGCTGTATTTTTAGAATACACAGATTTCTAGTGTAAGAGTAAGTTCATTTGAATTGGTTCAACAGTATTATTTTAATGCTGAAGAAGGTTACTGCTATTTATTTTTATCTACGACCAATCTTCCGCCAAAAATCCGCCCGGTGATGCTTTTGCGGTTTCTCCTTTTCCATTCATCGCGTTCCTTTAAGATCTCTCTGGTAAGGTAGAGAATCGAGCGTACAGTAGGCGTTTGAACTATCTCAAGCCTTAATTCTTCCTGGGACTTTGGTGAAGTCCACGGGCCATCCTTGTCTTTCCTTATCAGACTACGTACCTGTTCATGCAGGTTTTTACGCAGTTCAAGTACTATCTCTTTTTCAGCCTCAGCTGGTTGTTTACCCGCCATTTGGGTAACCACATACTGTGCGCGTTTTCGTGATATCAGGCTAAGTTGAACACAATCCTCCAGGATTAACTTCTTTACTGGTTTCCTTTCCTCGGCCAGCTTGCTAGGCATATCCTTGCTTATACGCTTTTTGGCAGGTTCAATCTTTGCTGGCTTTGGTGATGGTTTTTCTTGCTCTTTTACTGCTTGCTGTTCATTAGCGGGTTCGGCAGGTGCATCCGATGTTTTGGGTTTATAGCTGGAATCAATCTCTGGTTCCTTGGGTGACGGCGTGTCTTTCTCTTTTTGCGGTACATGGACAGGATGTTGCCCATCACCTTGTTCAAGCCTCAGATTTAGTAGGGCTATCTTGTCGTCCAATATCGAGGACAGAGCTTCTACTCCAACCTGATCACGTTCCATTTGTTCTAGAACCTGATTAACGACCCACTGTTTATGTTTCTCAATCTGCTCTGAATCCTTTATCTCATGTGAATTGCACGCAATCAACACAAGACCGGAGGCATTTATAGTGACCAATTTATTTAGGTATACGCTCATTTTTTGAGTCCAATGACCTTTTAGCCTTAAACAATAACTTCCATTTTTTAGCAAATCAGTAATTTACTTACTATTTAGCGGCAAGGGCCTCAAATTTCTTTACTGCTAATTCAATTTCATCTGAAGTGTTGTAAAAGTGTGGAGAAAACCTGATTCCTCCTGCTCTTGTGGCACATACGACACCTTCTGACATAAGCTTGGCATTTAGTTCACTGTGAGAGGCTCCATTTGCTCTGAGTGTTACAATTCCTGACATGCGCTCTGGGTCTTGTGACGATATAACACTAATATTAGTATAATTACTTATTAAATCAACAATTAAAAGGCTATTATTAATTATATTTCTAGATATAGCATCCATCCCAATATCTTTGATCAGGGAGAGGCTGGCGTGTAGCGCATGGATTCCAAGCATATTTGGACTGCCGCATTCAAATCTAGTACCAGAGGTCGATATGGACCAGTCATTACGATCAAAATTCCCACGATCCTGGACCATATGCCAGCCAAATTGATTCAGTTTTAATTTGTCTCTAACAGCTTCTTTTGAGTAAAAGAGAGCCAATCCCTCGGGTCCTAGCATCCATTTATGGCCGTCTGCGACTACAAAGTCAGCACCAATCGACTGAACATCAAAGGGAAGGGCGCCCAAACTCTGGATAGCATCAACGCAGAACAGAATCTCGTTATCTTGTGTATAGCCACCAACCTTTTCCAAATTCAGTCTAAACCCGTCAGCGTATTGGACAGAACTTACAGATATTAAACGCGTGTTGTTATCACAGAGCGCAATAAGATCATATTCAGGATTATCAGATGTATTTAGGTCAAGAAATCTAACCTCAACCCCATATGACTGAGAAAGTGACTCCCAGACTATGCGGTTAGAGGGGAATTCCTGGGCGATTGTGACAATGTTGTCACCAGCTTTCCACTCAAGACCATAGGCAATAACTGATAATCCCTCAGATGTGCTCTTAAGCAGCGAGATGTCGTCTACTGACGGCGCATTGATAAGCTTCGCTAGTAATGAACGCAGTTCATTCTCAGTTTGAAGCCATTCAGGATAATACCTAGCACCTGAAAAACTATTTTCATTTGCAAAATTATTTATAGCCTTAGCTGTACACAAAGGTAGTGGCGAAACAGCAGCGTGGTTCAGGTAGGTGATGTTTGGATCTAAAGAGAAGTAGTTATTCATATCACAAGTTGTTTGTCTGTAGGAGAGAAGAGCCATATCTTACTTTAACTCTAGATTTACTTTTGACTAGATTGCGCTACATGCTAGACTGCGTATAATATATATTATGTTAAATTTGGTAGAGTTACAGATATAGTGTTACATATCGCTCTGTAGGCCTACTTCTACCTTGTTTTATCCTTATATAAGAGTTGTTACGTTTTTTACTAGCAACTCTTATTTTCTCCTATATGACCTTTCTGTAATGTTTACAGTGAGAACTCTGTCAAATTCATTGAGTTTACGAAGATAAGTCATTTGATTTAATCTGGTCTTACAGGAGGTATTCTTTTGGAAAGGAACCAGGTAGTAAGACATTACATATCACAAGATGGTGAGCGTGTATCTTTGTTAGTTAACTCAGATGGCCTCCCTGTATATTACCCCACTCTATTTGCTACTTCTCAGTTACGGAATGCTAGTCAGGCCGCAGGAACGATTCGTCAGAAGCTAAATGTCCTCAAACTGCTTTCGTGTTGGGAAGAGATTTTCAAGGTAGATCTCGTACAAAGAATTAAGACTCAATCACCTCTAGAACACAGAGAACTAATTTCACTACGTGATTTCTGCACAAAAGATTTTAGTAAGCAAGATTTTGAAGGAAACGTAGTCTCTCTCTTTGAAGAGCGACAGAGTGTCTCTAATTCTGTTCAATATAATCGAATGTCGTTTATTGCAGAGTATTTGGAATTCCTTACCTCAATACTCGGGAATAACAACAGAGATATGGATGTTAGGAAAGAACTTGCCAATGTAATCACTAAGTTTCGGCACTTAAGACCACGCCAGGAATCACGATTTAAGAATGTTGATGACATTAAAGGTCTATCTAGTGATACAGCAGATCAGATCCTAGAAATAACAGAGATCAATCATCCTGATAATCCTTTCAAAGTTACAAGTCAGCTACGCAATTTCATCATTTTAGCGGTTCTCAGGTTCACAGGTGTTCGTAGAGCAGAGTTATTAAATATCCGAATTAACGATGTGGATACATGTGGAAATACGCTCAGTATCGTCCGTAGGCCTGACGATAAAGGTGATTCTCGTACGTATCAGCCTACGGTAAAGACTGCTGAACGTAAAATACCTATCGATCCTTCGCTAACCACCTGGATTCAAAAATATGTTTTAGAAGACAGATCAAGACTGTCGGCAGCCCGTAAGCACCCTTACCTATTTGTAAACCATAGTGGTCAGAAAATAGGCGCAGCTATGAAAATTGCATCATTAGATAAGGTTTTCGACAAGCTTAAACAAGTCCTAGACGACAGGAACATCTCTGCCCATAGATTTCGTCATTTCTGGAATTACGAGTACTCGCTTGCAATAGATAGCTCCAAACAAGATATATCTTCAGACCAGGAGAACCAAAGTCGCTCATATTTAATGGGCTGGAGCCCAACGTCAGGAATGGCAGCTAACTATAACAGAAGACGTATTAAGGAGATTGCGCACAAAGCTATTAGAGATCAACAAAACAAAATTAAATCTGTACTAATCAAGGAAGAAGTGAATGAAAAGAACCAAAACCAGCCTCCAGATCAATAAAGTTCCTGAAGAAAATTACTTTGAAGCTTTAAGTGGCTATACGATTGATTACTCATCAGATAAATGGCAATTGGATAAGAATTACACTCTTAGGCTCGATGAACTTAATAATTGCAGCTCAGATATTGCCGAGTTTGTTAGAAAAACATTGGCAGAACACGTAAGGAATTATCGAGCCATCACGGTTTATACTGCCCTAAACAGAGTTGTTTCATATTTACGCGAATCACCACCCTCGCCTTCATTATCAACATTTCTTTCTTGGAAGGATTCAATTTCCAAAGATAGAGATTATTCACACCAATCGTCACAGATTGTAAAACGTTTTTTTATTTATGGATATGAAAGAGGCATTCAAGGGATACCAGAGACATTCATAGATGAACTGAAAGAGTATATTCTTTCTGAATCAAAAGATGTTGCTCTTAGATCAGTAGAAAAAATGGACCCATATGAGGGCCCATTTTCAGATATAGAACTACAAAATATCTTATCTGCATCACTAGTTGCATATAAAGACAATAGAATCACATTAGAACAATACGCTGCAATTACGGTTGCAGCTCAAACAGGTCGCCGTCCCATCCAATTATCAGATTTACGCTTAGGTGACTTACTAACCAAAAAAACGTCTTATGATATTGAGTATTACGAGTTGAACGTTCCGCGTGCAAAGCAGCGTGCACAAACATTTCGTTCACAATTTAATACTACTCCAATCGACCAGGATGCTTACCTAGTTCTAAACAAACTGAAAGACAATATTGTAAGTGAAACTCGCGGATTTCTAGCAAATAGAAAGTCCTGGTCTGATGATGTGATACCTGAGTTACCTTTCTTTATCAAACGATCCAGGTTGAAATTGATTCAATCAACCAATGATTTAATGTCAATAGTTAAAACTGATCGTCTACATATGGCTAATCGGGAGGTAGGTGGTCTCATAACTTCTGCCGGTAAGCAGCTGAATGTTGTTTCTGAACGTACTGGTGAGTTTGTCAATATAACTAGTAAACGATTCCGTCATACCATAGGTACTAACCTTGCGCGCGAAGGACTTGGTGTAGATGTGATCTCAGAAGCACTTGATCATACAACGAATGTTGCAGCAGGCAGTTATGTAAAAAACACACCGGAAATTGTAGATCGTTTAGATGCCTCATTAGCTATGCAGTTAGCACCATTAGCACAAGCATTTGCTGGAGTAATTATTAGGTCAGAGGATGATGCTATTCGGGCAAGTGACCCCAGTAGTCGCGTGGGTAATGAAAGCGGTCATCTAGGATCATGTGGAAGCTATGGTTTCTGCGGTGCCTTGGCCCCTGTTGCATGTTACACCTGTAACAACTTCCAGCCTTGGCTTAACGCACCACATGAGCAAGTCCTACAAACTCTTATAAGACAGCGAGAAAGGCAGATTCAAATAACTGGTGATAAGACTATAGCGGCAGTAAATGATCGTGTGATCCTGGCGGTTACAGAAGTAGTACAGAAATGCGAGAAGATGAGGTCAAGGGAATTGACAAATGAGTAATGTCATCACATTTCAGCCAAAAAGTACTTTAGATGCAAAACAGAATCTCAAGTCATTTATTGAACTAGCCAAGAATGAACTTTCAATATACGGAGATAGCCCAGGTTTTCACTGGGATAACCCTGTTTGGGAAGGTGTCGGTGGTTTCGTAAAATTCGGTATAAGAGCAACATTTAAAAGTATGAAGGCACTTAAAAAAGATGATGAGTTCTCCCCTGCCTTCTCTGATTTCGCTAAAGCATATATTCGTTATAAACAGACTGTTAATTTCAGTAAACAGCCTGGTGTTTGGTTTATGCCCCTAAAAGCGCTTGAGCCTGCACTGTTGCAGGTTACAGGATGTGGCGACGTAACAAAGATAGATGTAACTGTGCTTGATGAAGCTGCAGTTCAAATACGAAAACACACTAAATCTGGATCGGCACGTTATGATACAGGAAGAAGGCTCCAGGTAATTGCAGAGTTTCTAGTTAATAAACAAATGGTGCAGAAGCCATTTGCTTGGAAGTCGCCCTTCCCTACCGTAAGACGCTATAACAGTCGTAACGATATAAAATCTAAAGAAAAGAAGTCATCTAAACTACCCAGTGATGATGCTTTAATGGCATTAGCTGAGATGTTCTCACATGATCTTCAGGAACCTAGAGATCGATTTACAACTAGTTCTGTGGCGTTGCTATTAGCGGCCCCATCCCGTGTTAGCGAGTTATTTAGCCTATCTATTCATGCTTTACATGAGGAAGATGGAAAAACTGGCTTGAGATGGCACGCCATGAAGGGCGGTGGTCACGATATAAAATATGTACCATCATCAATGTCTCAAACGGTAAAAGCAGCTATCAATCGTCTTACTGTGTTGAGTGAAAAAGGAAGAGAGCTAGCTAAGTGGTTAGAAGCGAATAATGGGCGCTTTTATCGACCTAAACATATGTGGAATATACCTGATGACAAACCGTTGAGTGGTGGCCTGCTCATACGTGTGCTTGGCTTGTACAATACGAGTCTCGCTTCTAGAGGTGTAGCAGAGATTGTACGTGTTGCACTTCGAGGCGAAGACGAACTTTATGAAAAGGTTAAGAGAACTAAACAGATAACTTTTTTAGATTTAGACGAATTGTCACGTCGCCGCTTACCTAAATACTTTCCCTACATAAATCGAGAAATAAGTTTAAAGTGGTCAGATGCCCTATTTTGCATGCGTACTAACGAAACAGATCATGTGTCTGTTAGGCCTTATCAACTGTGGATGCCAAATGCTCAGGTATTGATTAGTGATATCAGTAACTCAAGAAATCGAAAGTCAATATTTGAGAGACATGGTTATGAGAATTATCCGCTAACCACGCATCAGTTTAGACACTATTTAAATACATTGGCACAGAAAGGTAATGTTGGAGAATTAGACATTGCAAAATGGTCTGGCCGTGCAAATATCCATCAGAATAATGCATATAACCACATGACTCATGAAGAGCATGTTGAAAAGATACAATCAACTGAAGTTATGGTGTCAATAAGTAAACCATTGGCAAAAATTAAGGCAAACGATCCTAATATGCCCGTTACCATCTCTGACTTAGATGCAGCATTATCTGGACATGACAGGATTGCTCACATCACTGAATATGGATTTTGTGTACATAACTTTGGTTTTAGTCCTTGTCAGAAATGCATGGATTGCTTGAATTGTAGTGAGCAAGTTTGCATTAAGGGTGATGATGAGAAGCTAGAACGATTGAAAACCCAACGCACCCTATTAATAGATCAACTAAAGCGTGCTAAATCTGCACAAGCAGAAGATGTCTACAATGCAGATCGATGGGCAGTTCATCAACAACAAACTATTGAGCGAGTCGATCAATTAATTTCTATTCTTGAGTCTGAGAATGTACCTTACGGATCAGCAGTTCGGCTTAGAAATGAACATGAAGATTCGCCTGTCAAGCGGGAGCTAGATAATAAATCTGCCCTATCCCACAAGTCACAACAGATAAGCCACAGATAGAATATTAAGGACAAAATATAATGGCTAAGCACTTAAATCAGAAGGATGTTGACCTAATTAAGGGGATATTAGACGGCTGGCAAGGGAAGCTTTCATGGAATGCACTTGTCGATGAATACATGTGTAGAACTGGTGTTTTAGCAACGAGACAGAAGTTATCTAGAAGTGTTCAGGTAGCAAACGCATTCAAGGACCGTAAAGCGCAGCTTAGTACTGGATTGCCAAAAGTATCAACTCCACAAACATTAAAACAAGCGGGTCAACGGATCGAGCGACTGACTTCACAGGTCAATCGGTTAACAAAAGAAAATGAAAGAATGTTGGATCAATTTCGGATCTGGCAATATAACGCTTACAAACATGGACTGAATGATGATCAGTTGAATGAACCACTACCAAGGATTGATCGAAATATGTGAATTCTTATATGTTTTTATTGGATGATTATTTGATTGCCAGAGTTATAATCTACATATAGACATAATGAGAGAAAAACTATGGAAGTTATAAACTACTCTGCTTTTCGCGCTAATCTTGCAGCAATAATGAATCGAGTTAACGATGACCATGTGCCTGTATTGATAACCCGTCAGAATGGTAAAAATGCCGTTATGATGTCTGTTGAAGATTATAAGTCATTTGAGGAAACCGCTCACCTTATGGCAAGCCAGAGGAATGTAGAGAGGTTAAACGAGTCTGTTAAAGAGATCGAAACCTAAAAAGATACTTATTTGAAGAAAGAAAAATAATAACATGACACAAGTTACTCGGTACTTCACCCAAATCAAGCCTATATCAAGAGATGCCTCACCTCAGCCTATGGGAGAGATAGGAAACTTCTTTGATCTTCATGTTTTTGTGGTACTTGGTGAGCCTGGATTGGGTAAGACTACATCGTTTATATCTGCAGCTCAAAAAGAAACTAACGCAGAGTTCGTGCGCGTCGGTGAATTCCTTAGTACACCAAAATTAGATCATCTACAAGGCAAGACTCTTTATTTAGATGGACTGGATGAACATCGTAGCCGTGCCAATGGCGTGGATGTGATGGATGCCATAACTATCCGACTAAAAGAGCTAGATAGTCCAAAGGTCAGAATCTCTTGCCGTACTGCAGAATGGCATGGAGGCAAAGACTTAGGTGCATTAAGTGCTGTGAGTAATGGTACACCTGTTGTACAGCTTGAACTCCAGCCACTCACACAAGAGGGTATTCTTACACTTATTCCAAATGCTAGCGATTTTGTTAATGGTGCTCGTGAAAATGGTTTAGATGAATTCTTGAATAATCCCCAAGATTTTCATTTATTACACGAGTTTTACTGTGAGAATAACAAATGGCCTGGCAACCGTTCAGAATTGATGGAAGGTGCTTGTAAAGCGCTCTTAAAAGAAACGAATGAAAGTCACTATAAAGCGATGGATGACTGGGTGTGTGATAAGGATTTAATACGTGCCTCAGATTATCTTGGATCTATCCTAATGCTTTCAAATGTCGCTGGAATATCTGCTGATCGTAATAATGCTAATAAAGCATTTCCGTGTATCCACGAGTTTGATGGTGACTTATTTTCTATGAAGGTTGCTACAGGCAGGCATGTATTTAAACCTGCTGAGAATAATAGAATTGAGCCTAAGCACAGGAAAATCGCAGAGTACATGGCTGCACGTTATCTTGCTACGCGCGTACGTGAAGGACTTCCTCTCCGTCGTGTAATGGCATTGATGACTGGCATTGATGGAGGAACACCACCCGATTTAAGAGGTGTCTACGCATGGTTGGTAACTATGCTTTCGGGCATGGCCGACCATGTATTAGTTCACGATCCTTATGGAGCTGTCATTTATGGTGATCCATATTCATGGACGCCGAGCACTAAAAAGAGCGCACTGACAGCCTTGCTGATATGGGCAAAAAAAGACCCATGGTTCCGTGGCCAGGACTGGTCTCGTTCTGCGCTTGGAGGTTTATCTGATCCAGCACTAGTAAGTGATTTTCAGCAACTTCTACTTGAAGATGAAGGTGAGTCTCACCTTCTAAGTACCATCCTTGATGCCATTGCAGGTGGTTCTAAACTGCCTGAAATGGGTGACACACTCTTAGATTTCATACGAAATCTGAATAAACCAGACTATTTAAAGGACGAAGCGATCGATGCTTTTGTTACAGCATGTCCTGACCGAAGGTCTGAACTTACAGCATTGCTGGATTCTGTCCATGCTGGAGATATTCCCGACAAAGAACAATATCTACGCGGGGCATTGTTGCGCCATCTATATCCCAATGAGATTGGGCCTGATCATATTTTTGATTATCTTGTCAGACCTATTGATGGTTTCATTAATCGTTATTACATGTTTGTGCACCAAACAATTTTTGAGAAAACTGATAAGGATGGCCTACGCGTACTTGCACAGTCATTCCAGGATCATGTTAAGAATAATGACTCTGAACAAGATGATGACTACGATTTTAATAGATTTATCAGTAAATTTATCACGCATTTAATAGAGGAGTTAGGTGAAGAGACAACAATAGATGAACTTTCTTTATGGCTATCGATGGGCGTCGGCGAGCATGAAACCAGTAGATTCCAAGGTGATGAAGCAAAAGCAGTTCACGCATTCCTTGTTAATCATGACCAGATCTATATAGACCTCTTTCTGGAATTCTTCAACAAGCGATGGTCTGATGAGATGGATTGGTACCAGATCTGGTGGCGCTTCAGGGCACACACCATAAATGCTATTCCTCCTCATAGTTTCCCACGAGCGATACTTGCACATGTTAATCATGAAATAGCTACTGAAAAGGCGCGTGCATTATACGATTTGGTCTGCAACCTAATTATGAATGAAGATCCAGGACTTGCATCCGTAAGCCTAGAGGAGTTATGGGAGATTACAGAACGCTACCCTGAGCTTGAAGGAATTCTTGAGCGTGCATCAATTTGCGATATTCAAGAATGGCGACAAAAAGATGCTATACGTAGGAAACAGCAACTTGAAGAACGTGAAACTCGCCAGGCTCGCAATATTGAAAACTTAGCCAATCACAAAGTAGATATAGAAGCAGGTACAGCTGCTAGTATTTTGGAGCATTATGCTCGCGTGTGGTTTGATCGCTTCTCTGATATAGATCATGAGGCCACACCAAAGGAACGTTTGTGTAATGAGGTAGGTGATGAGCTAGCGGAGAGTATTATTACCGGATTTACTAACGCTCTGACTAAACCTTACTTCCATACACTTGAAGACATTGCAGAAACAGATGCTAGTAGTAAGGTTTACTATCGAGGATATCTAATGCTTGCTGCGATGGATGTTGTAGCAGAGACTGGAAAGGATGCAATTTTCAGTCTACCAGATGACATTTTACGTATTGCCGTCGCCTATGAAATGGCAAATAAAGTAAAAAAGCTTGCAGAATGGACAGAGTGGCTGCTTTTAGAAAAGCCTGAATTATACGCAAGTATATTGAATGATTACTGGCGTGCACAACTCGCAAAAGAACCTGAACAAATCACAAATTTTTATAATTTTACAGGCGATGAAACTGTACTACCTATTGCCCTTAAAATCCTTCCTGGGTTACTGCATGACTTTCCTAAGGCATTTCCTCGTCTATTAAAATCTATGCTGATTAATGCTATTCGTTTCCTACCCAATAGTGATCTTATTCCGCTGGTGAAGAATGCACTAACATATCGCTTCAATGCAGAGTCCGGCCAGCGTACAATGTGGATTGCGACGGGTTTTGTCGTTGCCCATGATGACTATCTTAATTACTTAAGATTACAATTAAGAAAACATGATCGAGAAAAGTGGGCGGCCCGCTCCATTCTTATGGAAAATATCATGGGTCGTGGAGAGGATGGCAAATATCTCTATTTGATCAGATATAGAAAGCTAGTAATTGAGCTTCTTGGTAGCGTATTCAAGAACGTAGGCTTTGAGAGTACTGGCAAGGCGAGATGGGTAAGTGATCAGGATGAACCAACTGCAGCCAACGACATCAGAAAACTCATACATGGAATTGCAGAAGATCCATCTGATGATGCAGCAATAGCACTTTCTGAACTAGAGAGAAATCCTAAATTAACTCAATGGCATACGGACATTTTATTTACGATTGCCAATCAAGTCCGTACAGCGCGTGAGGCGCGATTTACCTACCCGGATGTTTCTCAAGTAGTATCAACACTATCAAATGCTGAGCCAGCCAATGTTGCCGACTTGAAAGCATTGATCGTAGATGCTTTAAAAGAGGTCTCTGATGAAATTCGTCATGGTAATACTGACGGTTACAAATCTTTTTGGAATATAGGGAAATACGGTAAAGTTGCCGATGTACACGTTGATGAAAATACAGCACGAGATAGATTGCTTGAACTGTTACGCCCAAAGCTGAGACATCTAGATATTGTTGCTGAACCTGAGGTTCGCTATGCAGATGAAAAGCGTGCAGACATCGCCATCTATAGTCGAGGTATGAAGCTTCCAATTGAAATTAAACGGGACGATCACAAAAAAATATGGGAGGCAGCAAAAAACCAGTTAGAAACACAATATTCTCGTGATCCTGCATCTGAGGGTAATGGAATTTATTTAGTTTTCTGGTTTGATGGTAAAGGTATGGTAAATCCAAAACCTAAACCAAAAGGTTTTAAGAAGCCGACCAATGCAGATGAACTAAGGACTGCACTTCAGTCAACAGTACCTGAATCTTCTAGTGGACTAATTGATGTTATGGTGATTGATGTCTCAGTACCCACCAATAAGATGATTACTCATAATTAATTTTTGAATTTCAATCATGGATGAAACCTGGCACCAACTCCTTCGTTTTTTTAACACTCGTGAAATAGCTACTGGAATTTGGTTGCTGGCAACTGTTGTTGCTACTTTATTTTGGAATAAAACACGATCAGCCCTTATTGATATTTTCAAAATAGCTCCACAATGGAAACTCGTAGTTCTTTTTGGATCTCTTGCTCTCTATATGACATGTCTATGCTGGGGGCTATTTCTTGTTAATTTATGGACAATCGACCAGGTAGGCTCTTCAACGCTTTGGTTTTTGATGTCTGGAGTAGTTTTGCTAGGTCGGTCACTAGCAACAAAAGAAGATGATCAATATTTTAGGAATATTATTAAGGACAGTTTAAAGGTAGGTTTCGTCTTTGAATTTATTGTAGTTGCTCATACCTTTGATTTGATAATAGAACTTACTTTAGTACCAATTCTTTTTGCGCTTAGCATGTTTCTTGCTGTATCTCAGTCTAGGGATGAGTTTAAATCTGTCAGCACAATATCTGAAGTGCTACTTGGTATTTTTGGCTTAATACTCCTGTGGCATTCAGTATCAGAGATATGGAGTAACCCGGAGATCTTCTTTACTTCTCAGACCGGACGCAACTTCCTCTTCCCACTATTTATGACAATTGGGTCGTTACCGATATTCTATCTCTGGTATGTCATTTCTAACTTTGAAAATGTTTCAGGTCGAATTAGCTATATAATGCCCGAAAGTACTGAGTTGCAGAGCTATACAAAACGACGCATCCTATTATCCTTTTTGTTTAAGCCATGGTTACAGCAACGTGCAGCTCGTCAGATTGTATTATTACAGCCTCAAAACAAGGAAATTATTGATCACATCATTAATGAAATTAAAAGACATGAGGCAGAAGTCAGTAATCCACCACCAGTTGATTCAAAATCCGGGTGGTGTCCGTACCTAAGTAGGGAGTATCTAAGTGAAATAGGTTTAAGAACTGGGGATTATCACGCTCTCTATGATGGTAATGAATGGTGGGCATCATCTCCATATGTCGACCTCGATGAAAACATACTTCCAAATTCGGTGGCATTCTACATAAGCGGTGAAAAAGGACTTGTAACTAATCTAAAACTTAGTGGTAATTTCTACGCTGATAAAGATTTCAATGATGCCTTGAGTAAATTCATAGACATTGCAATTAATTTAATAGCTAAAGCACTAGATATTACTACTGATGAAGCTAGTGTTTTGATGCCAGATAATAGTGCTTTTGAAACCATAGTAAGGGAAACGAAGATATCTGGCTGGACTGAAGAATACCCATCTGCAAAGGGATTTACTTGGTTCCTAACACTCTCACGTACTCTTAAAGATAATAATTCTGGACGTCAAGATGAAAGAGAGTGATGTTAAGCTGAATCAATCTGACTAGCTATCATACCTCTTACCAAAATGATTGGTCTTAATTATAGTTTTGTTGTGTTTAATTAGAATGTACTGCCCAAGAAACCCAGTTAAACAAACAGCAAAAATACATGTGATAGAAATCGACAGTATACATATACAACAGTGAGTTATTGATTGATCAATTTGTATTATTGTGGCCCATGCAAGTAAATCAATACTTAGAATCGATAATGTCATCACATATAAAAATGGAGATTCATGTGCTAATAACGAAATGGATTTAATTACTTCTGAAAAAGGCTTCATCGCATATACCTAATTACTTATACAATGACCCTAATTTCGCATAATACCAGAATATATATAACCCGGACACCTGTCCGGGTGCGCTGGAGTGAGTAGGACTGATAGAGACAAATTTGATACTAATCGAAATATTGTTGTCCACCTCTCTTTACCCATTACACGAAGAAAAACGTATATTGGTACATTCATTGCTGGGATTCGAATTGAGATAAATCGACAAATGAGGAGCCAGCTAAAACCAACCAGACAGTAGTTATCATTCGATTTTGACCAAATTAGCGTAGGAGATATACTGGTTTAAGAATGTAAATTAAGGTCTAAATCTGCTTATATTATTAAGTAACAGGGGAATATCTATCTATAACAACAGCCACTAACCTAATTGTCATTTGCTTCATGCTTATATTGACATGCTGATAAATTAAGTGACTGTTAAGTTTGTGTTCAATAATAAAAGGGAAATATTTTGCAAAACAGATTCGTTAGACATTTAAATCTCCATTGGAGTTATGAACCAATTTATAGGTTTATTTTATGGCTATTCATAGGAGTAATGTTCAGCTTTATATATCTAGATAATCTTGGATATCAATCATTAATTGAAGAGGGTATGAAATATGGTGATACTAAGGTTAAGGAGTGGAATGATAAGGGCGTTTTAGGGTTATGCATATTTGTATTTGTATTTTTCATCCATAATGTAAAACTACATTCCAAAGGTAAATATAAAAATTCTCTTGAATATTTAAGCCATGCACTGAGTAAAGTAGCTTCAGACATTATCTTACCAGTGTTCTGTATAGGAGCATCTATTCTTGGAACTATAAGCTATATCACAATTAAAGCAGCAGCTGATAAAAATGAAATATACTTTGTGGCATTCTTGGGATTTCAATTTCTAATAGTTCTGGCAGTCTTATGGGCTGGTGTCCATATCTTGAAACCAAATGAACCAACTATGTTTGATAAGTACTTAGAGAAGCTGCCATTAAAATATTGCTTTGTAGTTTACCCGGTGGTTTATTTAGTTATGTTTGCATCTGTTTTATTCACGTAGAATATAATAAGTCACTAAACCAGTAAGCCTAAAGCGCCACCTTTACCTAAAACGCTAAATGTTACAGGTCTGTCAGGAATAAATGATGAGTAAGGGAATAGCCGTTTATAACATAGAAAAGTCGAGAAACAATCAGGAATTCCTAGATGGCAGCTTCCGTACATCTGAGCAGTTAATTTCAGCTGCAGTTGGAATTGGTACATACAAACCTGGTTGGCGTTGGTCATTACATGTGGGACCACTTACAAACAAACCATCAAAGAAACACATAGGTTATGTTTTATCAGGTAACTTTGTTGTTTGTGATGCTTCTGGCCTAGAAAAAATCGTCGGTCCTGGTGAAGCATTTGAGGTGGGGCCAGATCATGATGCATGGGTGGAAGGAAACGAAGCCTGTATAGCTTTGGATTTTAGTGATTTGAGTGGAAATGGAAGTGACCCTTAACTAATTGGTCTAGGTTTCTTTAGGCCTTTGGACCTGCGTGGGAAGTCTGGTTTCTCAACTTTCACTTACATTAAACATCTGGTTACAAGGATAGAATAGTGGCAGACATTTTGTATCTTGAAGCTACATCAGTGGATATTCCAGAAATAGTGGAGTTAAAAATGGCTATGTTTGTTGAATCCTGCCATGCGGATAAATTAGCAAAAAATGCGAAAGAATTAGTAGTCGAAGACTATTTTGGCTTATATGCGGAGAATCAAGCACAACACTTTGTCGCAAAAATAGACAATAAAATATTGGGTTGTGTCGGTGCATTTATTAAAAGTGATTTGCCATATAGGTATTACAAGTGCCCCATTTATGGATTTATTGGTGATGTATATACAGTGCCTAATAGTAGAAACAAGGGGTTATCTACTAAGTTAAATGAAATGGCACTTGCATGGTTAAAGAAGCAAGGTGTAACGATGGTGAAACTTTTAGCGTCAGAGGCAGGACGCCCCATTTATGAAAAACTTGGGTTTAAATCAACCGATGAAATGTCAATTACACTGGCAAATTAGAGCTTGCGTTTGGCCTATAAGATAAAACAATGAAGATTGGATATCTAGCAGATCACATCGGTACCATTCCAATACTTGCACGCTGGTCCTTTGATGAGTGGGCATACTTGCATCCGGATAGGACTATCTCAGATGTTGAACAATTATTATTAGAAAGGAGTAACAAGTCTACAATACCACTTTGCTTGGTAGCACTCGAAAACAATAGTGTGATTGGAATGGTTGCGTTAAAAGAGCATGATTTGGAATCTAGGCCAGATCTGAGTCCTTGGCTAGCAGGCTTATATGTTGATAAAAAACACAGAGGAAAAGGTATTGGAAAGGCACTTGTTTTAGCTATCGAGGAAAAAGCAGCGAAATTAGGAGTGGAGCGTCTATACCTTTATACGCCTGGTCAGGAACAATTCTACAGTCAATTAAAATGGACAGTTGCAGAAGATACACAATGGAATGGGCATTCAATAACGATTATGGAAAAAATGCTTGTAATCTAAGAATCAAGTAAATCCTAATGACTTGAGCCTACATTCTGATCAACTTTTGTGTGCGAAATAATATGAAATGGAATTAATAATCTATGTACGCAGTAATATTTAGAGCAGTAATAAACGAAATCGATGATTGTTATTCAGATGTTGCTTCTAGAATGCGTGAACTAGCAACTGATAAATACGGCTGTGTTGGCTTTACATCTGTAACAGAAGGTAATCAAGAAATATCAATCTCGTACTGGGAGCATGAAGAGCAAATTATTGAGTGGAAACAAAACTGTGAACATATTGAGGCACAAAGATTAGGACGAGAGAAATGGTATAAGTCTTACAATATAGCGGTAGTAAAGGTGCTCCGAGAATACGGTATATAATAATCGGTTCACAGATTATTCAAATTGATTGAACTTGATGCTTAACCACTGAAATCTTAAACACAAAGTAATATAAGGAAATAGATAGCATGGTAGTAAATGGAAGTAACATAAGTATTCGTACATTCTGTGAAACAGATGTCGTGCCATTTTATGATGCGGCAATTGAATCAGTTGAACATATGCATGAATTTATGCCTTGGTGCCACCCTGATTATTCTATAGAAGAGAGTGAGTCATGGGTAACGTCAAGAAAGAAAGCATGGGACTGCGGGGATGAATATAGCTTTGTAATTGAATCAGCTAATAAGAGTGAGCTGTTGGGTGGTGTAGCAATAAATCAAATAAATAAAATTCACAAAATTGGAAACATTGGTTATTGGGTTAGGAAGAAGGCATTAAATAATGGTTATGCATCAGAAGCTGTTTCATTAATCATGAGATTTGGATTTAAAACACTCAAATTAAATCGCCTAGAAATAGTCACACTACCGAATAATACCGCGAGTAATAAGGTGGCTAATAGGGTTGGAGCAAAGTATGAAGGTATATTGCACAGCCGCCTTATTGTTCACGGCAAACCTCTTGATGCTTGCATATATTCTCTTGTAAACGATAAGTAAAAAGTCCCCAGCTTAGCCATAACACCAAGAATCTAACTTGGTTAATGGATTTGGAAATTAATAGGTAGGAGTTAAATTGGACCCAAGAATTTTAGAAGATTATCTACATGATCAAATACCTGCCTCAAAGCTACTAGGTATTGGGGTTCAAACATGTAGTGACACAGAAGTAAGGCTTGTAGCTCCCCTCGCCCCTAATGTAAATCACAAAAATACAGTGTTTGGTGGTAGCTTATCAGCACTTGCAATTCTGGCTGGGTGGTCTCTTGTTTATATGCGTTTAAAAGGGATTAGAAATGAAATTGTGATCCAAGAGAGTTCAATGTCATATTTGAAAGCTGCAAAAGGTAAGTTTTATGCAATAAGTACCTATGAAGAATCTGCTCAATGGGAAAAGCTTAGTCGAGCATTTGCCTTACGAGGTAAGGGGCGCATACAGGTTGAGAGTAATGTTATTTGCAATGATGAGATTGTCGCTACCTTTCAAGGGAAGTACATTGCGTTTAATAAAGAACATATCAGGTAAAATTATTCTATATCACTTCAAATCATCAGGGATCTCGCATTCAGGAAGAAACAATGAAAATCACAATAATGAGACATGGAAGACCGGCCTTTGATTGGGAAATCTCAGTAAAAGGATCAGATTTCAAGAGCCTGGAATCTGCTTATGACACGGCAGGTATTAGTGATACTCCTGCTGAGGATATACTAAGTAATATTGGTAATCACAATTTTATAGTTTGTAGCAATTTGCCACGCTCTTTAGAATCAGCAAAAGCCATTGGAGTAAGCACCGTTCATCTATCATCCGACTTATTTCGGGAAATGAACCTCCCCTACTTTGACCGTGTTCCGGTAAAGCTACCACTCAAGTTATGGGTAACAATTCTAAGGTCACTATGGTTTATGGGGTTTTCGAAAAACACTGAATCTATCACTACGGCAAAAGCACGGGCAAAGATAGCAGCAATAAAGCTCGCTGATTTAGCTGTTACACATAATAGTGTACTTCTTGTAGGTCATGGATTTTTAAATCATTATGTGGCCAAGCATCTTTTAGCCAATAATTGGAAAGGCCCATCAAGTCCAGGAAATAAGTACTGGGAATACGGTACTTATCAATACAAACATGCGTAAATAAATCCTAACCAAAATATTATGAATAAAGAGCTAAGAGATGAATTAATATCGAGAGCAGACAAAGATCAAGAGTTGCTTCAATCATTGAAGGACACGGGTGAACTAATGGATGACGAATATCACCCGCAATTAATGAAGCTTCATCAAGATAACACCAGTAAAGCAAAAGAAATAATCAGTAAATCAGGCTGGCCAACAATCTCACAGGTTGGTGAAAAAGGATCTGATGCGATATGGCTCATAGTGCAACATTCTGTTCTGGATCCAGAATTTATGCAGTCATGTGTTCCAGAATTGGAGCGTCTTGTTAAAAGTGGTGAGGCTAAGGGATGGCATTTAGCATATCTCCAAGACCGCACGCTAATGCAACAAGAAAAACCACAAATCTATGGTACCCAGCACGTATTAAATAGTGATGGTGTTTTGCAACCATACAAGCTGGATAGTCCTGTGTCAGTAGATGAAAGACGCATAGCTCTTAGTCTTGAGCCTTTAGATATTAAAACCAGGATGTTACAGAAAGACCACAATAAAGTATTACAAGCGCGGGGTAATGGGGATAAGTAGTGGGTATAACTCGCGGATGTAGTGGGTTTATACCGCAGTTGTCATTTTTGTAACATTTCTGGCGTTAATTGAGGCAAAAAATCTTCTAATGACACTGAATATGTGACAAATACGGCGTTAATTGAGTATAGAAAGGCAGAAAACATAATATATACAAAGAGATAATGAGTTTTTGATCAGAATAGGCATATATCGAGTAGGTAAAAGTTAACAGACGTATTGTCCGATATCTTATTGAAAAGGTATTGTTTTTCTCCAGGAATTTATTAACAGTAGCTAGGCTACTAGGAGACCAGGGTCAGAACCGTGTGTTCACTAAACACCTTAAACTCCTCTGATGATCTTTAGTGATTAAAGGATGCCGCCCAGTTTGAGTAATAGTGCGTATACCTTTGACATACCTTTGTTCATGTTTATTTCGATGTCACTCATTTTGATGGGGCCGTCACCTATTCCTGCTCCCCAGTTTGCGACTACTGAGCAGTGCGCATAAAGCAGTCCCAGTTCTCTGGCCAATGCCGCTTCTGGCATACCAGTCATACCTACAATGTCGCAACCATCAGATTGCATACGGCGTATCTCCATGGCTGTCTCTAGTCTTGGGCCCTGGGTTGCGCCGTATGTACCATTTTTGATTATTTCTAATCCCGCAAGCTCAGCAGCAGAAATTAGAGCTGCTCTCAATTCCTGACAATATGGTTCGGTGAAATCAATGTGTGTTACCTGTGATAGGTCATTTTCAAAAAATGTATGTCCCCTGCCCCAGGTGTAATCAATTATCTGGTCGGGTATAGCTACCGATCCTGGAGACATGTCTTCTCTGATGCCGCCAACAGTTGCCATGCCAACTACGTAATCAACCTCTATATGTTTGATGGCCCAGATATTTGCGCGGTAGTTTACCTTATGTGGAGGTATTGTATGGCCGGCTCCATGACGAGGCAGAAATACTATCTCTATTCCGTCGTAAACTCCGTGGATTAATGGAGACGATGGTTCACCATAGGGTGTGTTTACAACCTCTCTTCGTGTGATTTCGAGAGATTCCATTCTGGTAAAACCAGAGCCACCAATTATCGCAAGTTTTGTCATGTTATTTATGGTTTCTTATGTTTAGTAGATTGTTGTGTTACCAACAGTATATAGGAAAGAATTAGTAGCAAGACATTCGTTATCGATAAAAGTTTTAACTCATTTAACCAATAGCGTTTTCATGTCAGATACTGCCTTCGCTAATCCAGAGAATAGCGCACGTGCAATTATTGAGTGACCAATGTTTAGCTCAATAATTCCATCTATTTCTGCTATTGCTTTTACATTATGGTAATCAAGTCCATGTCCTGCGTTAACCTGTAGTCCAATGTCTATTCCGTGTTTGACTGCGGTGGATATTCTGACTAGCTCTCTGTTTTTCTCATCAATTGAGGCGGCGTCTGCATAATGTCCGGTATGTATCTCTATGACTGATGCACCTGCATCTTTGGCTGCATCTAATTGCTTAAGGTCGGCATCAATAAATAGAGATGTCCTTATCCCAGCCTGTTCTAGTGTTGCGCAATAATTTTTCAGGTATTCAATATTGCTAAGGACATCAAGACCGCCTTCTGTGGTTAGTTCTTCACGTTTTTCTGGCACGATGCAGCAATCATGTGGCCGTATTTTTGTGGCGATCTTCAGCATTTCCTCAGTAGCTGCCATCTCCAGATTCATGTGTGTTTGTAACATATCACTGATGATTTCTACATCACGATCTTGGATGTGTCTCCTGTCTTCTCGAAGATGCAGTGTTATTGAATCCGCTCCTGCTTGTTCTGCAACCAATGCTGCTTGTGCTGGTTCAGGATAAACAGTGCCACGTGCTTGACGCACTGTTGCAATATGATCAATGTTTACACCAAGCAGAATTTCACTTTTTTGTTTCATACTTTGTTACCTGAAATATTTGTAAATAACTCTCGACTTTTTAGTGGGCGGTCGCCTAAATAATGTGCAAGTATCCTGCGCATGAGAATTCTAGATTGTTTTGTTTCGGTTTGCTGAAATGGCAAATTACCAGCCAAGGCATGTAGCGTACTACCATTGATTGAATTCCTGTCGGGGTGTTTGACTTCTTTCGGGCCATGTTCCAACTCAAAGTTATAAAATAGATCATGTTCTATCTGGTTGCCAGTATCGGCCTCCAGATCAAGTAACAATCCGTAGCCCAATTCGCTCAATAGTACAACTTCGAAACGACGTAATGCTGGTTCTATGTTTTCTGGAGAAGTTAGCTGTTTTAAGGTGTTTTCGTAATGAGCAAATAATTGTTCGTGTGGGTCATTCCTGGCAAGAATCCTTACCAACAACTCATTAAGATAAAATCCGCAATACATGCTTTTACCTTTTAGTGTTGGCCCACCTGCTTCCTGTTCATACCCGGTCAGGGTTTTAACTTCTCCTTTGCCAGCAATGCGAATTATTAACGGGTTAAAGGGCTGTAGCGTTACTTGACTAGAATTCTTTCCAGTCCTAGCACCTTTGGCAATAGCTGGGAAACGACCATGTTCTTTGGTGAAGCACTCAACAAGTAAACTAGTATTGGAATATGGGGTTCGATGTAGAAGGTATGCACGATACATGAGTGTTAAAAAGCCAAACCGTTAGTCACCGTATCCGAGTTGGTTTAGTGATTTGCTGTCGGTGGACCAGCTCTTTTTGACTTTGACCCATACTTTTAGGAAGACCCTGCGGCCAAAAAACTTCTCCATTTCAATCCGTGCCTGCATGGAGACCTCTTTAAGTGCTTCTCCATTCTTTCCGATAATAATATTTTTTTGTCCTTCACGCTCTACCCATACCAGAGCGTAAATATGATAGAGATCTTTAACTAATTCGAATTTTTCAATCTCTACTGTTAGCGCATACGGGATCTCTTGGGCAAAGCGTTGAGTTAGTTGTTCGCGTACAAATTCGGCGGCAAAAAAACGTTCGGACCGATCAGTTAACTGGTCATCAGGATAAATATTTTCTCCCTCAGGCATTGCTTCGAGCACGCGTTTTTCCAACTCAACTATGTTGGTTCCATTAGCCGCTGACAGAGGCATTATCTCAATAAAGTTATGTTTCTTTGATATCTCTTCCAAGAATGGTAATAGTTCTTGTTTGTTTTTGACACGATCAACTTTGTTAGCTACAAGGATTGTGTCAAGCCCGTATTGCTTAGCAGTTTTTAATACGGAATCATCTTCATCGGTCCAGCGTAGGGCCTCTACAACAAATAGTACTAAATCCACATCAGCAAACGCTGTCTTTGCTGTGCGATTCAGATATTTATTCATGGGCTGGTCGCCACGTTTATGAATACCAGGTGTATCAACGTATACGATTTGTCCGCCAGGATCTGTTTTTACTCCAAGTATGCTGTGGCGAGTTGTCTGCGGTTTATGGGAAGTTATGGCCAGTTTTTGGCCGATTATTCTATTTAACAGAGTAGATTTTCCGACATTTGGACGGCCTACTATTGCAGTAAAACCACAGCGGTTTTTTGTCTTAGACATTTTGTATTAACTCTTGCAATAACTTGTCAGCGGCCTTCTGTTCGGCTTGGCGACGGGTTGACCCTACGGCGATCGCATTGAGGTCAAGATCATCTATTACACACTTAATTGTGAAACTCTGATCATGCTGCTCACCAGTTATATCGATCACAGAGTATTCTGGTAGCTTGTATTTTTTTGCTTGTAGGTATTCTTGAAGCCTGGTTTTCGGGTCTTTTAACAGCTTGGTGGTGGAGATATTTTCAAGTCTTTTGTTGTATAGATCTAGGATAATCCTGCGGGCAGCTTTGTATCCACCATCTAGATATATCGCTGCAAATATGGCCTCCAAGGCATCTGCAAGAATAGAGTCTCTGGATTGGCCTCCACTGCGCAGTTCGCCAGGACCCAGTAGAAGATAGTTACCGAGATTTATCTCTTTCGCTATTTTCGCCAAGGTCACGCCTTTAACCAGGCTAGACCTTAATCTGCTCATGTCGCCTTCATCTGCGTTGGTAAGATTTTTAAATATTTCGTCGGCAATTACAAAGCCAAGTATTGAGTCTCCTAAAAACTCCATTCGCTCGTTGTTTGTGCTGCCTGCGCTTCTGTGAGTCAGTGCTCTGTCAATAAGAGACTTGTCCGAAAAATCATATCCAATCTTACGAATAAGTTGTTCAATCGGTTCTCTCAATTTGATATCAGCTCTATTTCATCGTCAAACGAAACAATTATCTCAATATTGCCTACCATTGGTTTACGAACAAAATACTCAATTCCAATGCTCAGTATTCCTGGCTTCTTCTCTATTTTTACATCCTCTTTGGTTATATCTCTGACACCGTTTGTATTAAGACGTGCCATGACCATTCGGCGTATATCTGCCTTGCTCTTTTGGGTTATTAACGGCTCTTCTTTAAACGATTTGATAACGCCTTTTACGGAATAGTTTTCCAGATATATTGGAGCCAGTTTGAACGTGAGTAATGAAAAAAATCCAATTAAAAAGAGTACAGTAAGCCATCCCATACCGGTCATACCCTGTTGTCTCTTAATGTTACGTTTCATGGTGTATGTCTCCGTTGTTTTTAATTGTTCATAGCTCAAGAGAGATAGTCAAAATTATTCAATTCCTTCGCCTATTCTTTCCCAGGCGATTGGCAGAATGCCATCGCGCTGTGAATCCCAGCTCATCCATATTGCGAATGCCTTCCCGACCAGATTTTTTTCAGGAACATAGCCCCAGCATCGGCTGTCATTACTGTTGTCTCTGTTATCTCCCATAACAAAATAGTAACCCTCTGGTACTTTTATGGCACCACTTGTCAGCATTTGGCAGCCAGGAGGGAAATCAGGATATAGTTGGTTTACCAGTATAGAATGCTCAACCTCACCTAATGTTTCAATATTCTCTAATACTCCGGTCATTCTTTCACCAGAGCCAACACCGTTGTATAAACCAAGTGGTACTTGCTTGGTTGGTGTCCCATTGATTATCAAAGTTTTGTTACGATAGTTGATGGTATCGCCAGGTACCGCAACAACACGTTTAATATAGTCAACGGTTGGGTCTTGTGGGTAACGAAAGACCACAACATCACCGGTTTTGGGTTCGCCAATATCTAGAATCTTTTTGTTAAGTACCGGCAAGCGTACACCGTAACTGAATTTGTTGACCAGGATAAAATCACCAATTAGAAGTGTTGGCATCATTGACCCAGATGGAATTCTGAAAGGCTCAACTACTGCAGATCGTAATACTAAGACTGCCAGGATAACCGGAAAGAAAGAGCGTGCGTATTCAACTATGAGAGGCTCTTTTATTTTTGTTGAACCAGTCGCGTCTATATAACTCCCGGACGGGTCATCTCTTCTGTTAGGTGCAAAAAATATGGCATCTACGAGCCAGATAACGCCTGTTATGACCGTGGCCAATACGAGCAGTAAAGGAAAATCTATATTCATAACAAACCTTCTATTATTTTCATCATTATGTGATGTATTTTATTTTGTATTTTTTAGGCCAGATCTAACATCAGTGGTCAATTATCCTTACCTACACGCAGAACAGCAAGAAACGCCTCCTGAGGTATTTCTACTCGTCCAACCTGTTTCATGCGCTTTTTGCCTGCTTTTTGTTTTTCGAGTAGCTTTTTCTTACGTGTAATATCGCCACCATAACACTTTGCTGTTACGTTTTTTCTTAGTGCCTTTACTGTGGTTCGAGCAATGATTTTGCTACCGATCGCTGCCTGAATAGCAACCTCAAACATCTGACGCGGGATGATCTCTTTCATCTTCACTGTTAGTTCACGGCCACGAAATTCTGCATTGTCCCTGTGCACAATCACTGAGAGGGCATCTACCTTCTCTCCATTAATAAGAACTTCTAGCTTAACCAGTGGTGCAGCAGAAAACCGCTTAAATTCATATTCAAAGGACGCGTATCCTCGACTAACAGATTTCAGGCGGTCAAAAAAGTCGAGAACGACTTCGTTCATTGGTAGTTCATAGGTCAGTTGTACTTGCCCGCCAAGATATTGCAAATTTTTCTGTTGTCCTCGTTTCTCGACACACAGGCTGATTACGTTGCCCAGATAATCTTGCGGGACGAGGATGGTGGCTACTATAAGCGGTTCTCGTACTTCTGATATTCTGCTTGCATCTGGCAGCGCTGCTGGATTGTCTATCAGTATGACCTCACCATCACTCTTTTCAACTTCATAGATTACCGTAGGGGCGGTTGAAATGAGATCTAGGCCATATTCACGCTCGAGTCTCTCTTGCACGATTTCCATATGTAACATGCCGAGGAAACCACAACGATAACCGAATCCCAGTGCCTGAGATGTCTCAGGTTCGAAGTGTAGAGCCGCATCATTCAGCTTCAGCTTCTGTAGTGCATCTCGAAAAGATTCGTAGTCATCAGAACTTATCGGATACAGACCGGAGAACACACGCGGTCTGATTTCAGTAAAACCAGGAAGCTGCTGTTCGGCCTTTCTGTCTGCCAGGGTTATGGTATCTCCAACAGGAGCGCTATCAATAGTCTTGATTCCTGCGATAACGAAGCCGACCTCTCCCGGTCCCAACTCATCTCTACCTTCAAGCTTAGGAGTGAAGACGCCTACCTTTTCCACCTGGTGTGTTCTATCGGTAGACATTATATACATCTTGTCTTTACGTTTGATTACACCGTTCATCACACGAATTAGTGAGATTACGCCTACGTAGCTGTCAAACCATGAGTCTATGATCAGGGCTTGCAGTGGTTTATCTCTGTCGCCAACCGGTGGTGGAATATGTTCGACCAACTGCTCTAGGAGATCTGGGATACCCTCCCCGCTCTTGGCGCTCACCCGCATTGCATGTTCAGCTTCAAGGCCGATGATCTCTTCAATTTCCTTTATTACTTTTTCTGGATCAGATGCCGGCAGGTCTATTTTGTTTAGCACTGGTAAGACCTCAAGGCCTTGTTCAATCGCTGTGTAGCAGTTAGCTACGCTTTGTGCTTCAACCCCTTGAGCAGCATCAACCACTAGCAATGCTCCTTCACAGGCCGCCAGTGAGCGGGATACTTCATAGGAAAAATCCACATGTCCTGGAGTATCAATAAAGTTCAGTTGATAAACCTTACCATTTTTACTGGTATAAGAGAGAGTTACACTTTGCGCTTTGATTGTAATGCCGCGCTCTCGCTCAAGATCCATGGAATCCAGGACCTGTTCATTCATCTCTCGCGCCGTTAGTCCTCCGCAGATTTGGATAAAGCGGTCAGCGATGGTCGATTTTCCATGGTCAATATGGGCAATTATGGAGAAATTACGGATGTGTTGAAGATCACTCATTATGTATTTCAGGTATCCCATGACCTTTTCAGGTCATCAAGTTAATTAGTGCATCTAAATTGAAAAACGGAACTTCTCACTTGAAAAGTTCCGTTCCAAATAGGTATTGGCAAACACCATAGCTTGTGCAACCTACCGTTCTACGGTGCAACTTAGTAATAGACGCTATGATACCTTACTTGTCTGATCGCTCAAATAGTCTCGTAATGACACTTCATCCAGATAGTAGTGGCATAACTCCCTGCCATTTCCCTCAAGCACTGGAACTAGAGTGCCATACTTATCCTGTAGCTTACTGTTGATGTCTATATCAACCGTCTCAATCATAAAGTATTCCGACTGCTGCAACTCACGAAGGTGTAGCAGCATGTCTTCACACAGGTGACAGTTATATCTGTAGTACAGTGTAACTACCGGTTTTTGCACTACTTTTCAGGCACTCTCAAGGCCAGGAATACGGGGCCGGTACGCCTCAATACTAAAACAGCAACACTCTTCCCTGGTTCCAGATCCTTTACTACCTCTTTAAAATCCTTGATGTCGCTTATCTTCTGGCTATTGATCATCTGGATGATGTCGCCACGCCTAATTCCTGCAGATCTCCCTGGACCTGATGCAACCTCAGTTACAATAACGCCTCCATTCTTGAGTTGCATCTGTTCCTGCTGTTCGTCTGTAACATCCTTTACCTTGAGCCCCAGCATCTTATGTGTGGATTTGCCAAGCTGTGGATTTGTGCCATGCATATCATCATCTGATGGCAATTCGCCAATGGTTACATCCAAAACTATCTTTTTTCCTTGGCGCAATATGGAAAGAGTTGATGACTTATCTATAGGGCTGGCACCTACCAAAGGAGGAAGATCTGATGAGTTTTTTAACCTTTTCCCATTGTATTCAAGTATGACATCACCTGGTTTCAGCTTTGCCTGTTCAGCAGGGCTATCTGGCAACACCCTTGAAACTAGTGCACCGCCTGGTTGCTTCATGCCAAATGAATCGGCGAGGTCTTTGGTCACGTCCTGTATCAGCACACCTAACCATCCTCTGGAAACCTTTCCTGTAGTGCGGAGCTGATCGGCTACATTCATTGCCACTTCAATTGGGATAGCAAACGAAAGACCCATGAAGCCTCCGGTACGGCTGTAAATCTGAGAGTTAACTCCGACCACTTCTCCTTCCAGGTTGAACAATGGACCACCGGAATTGCCAGGGTTTATGGCAACGTCGGTCTGAATGAACGGAACATAGTTTTCACTAGGAAGACTGCGACCTTTTGCACTTACAATGCCCTGAGTAACGGAATGATCAAATCCAAATGGTGAGCCTATGGCCAATACCCATTCACCAACTTTTAGGTTGCTGGACTTGCCGATTTTCACCACCGGCAGATCTGTAGCCTCAATCTTTAAGATTGCAGTATCACTCTGTTTATCACGGCCAATCACTTCTGCTTCAAATTCGCGTCTGTCACTGAGGCGCACGATGACTTCATCTGCACCATCAACAACATGATTGTTAGTCATAACATAGCCGTCGCTGGTTATGATAAAGCCGGAACCCAGTGATTGTGGTGCCATTCTGCCTTCGCTGTCATCGTCTCCTTCTCTGCCTCTTTGTTGTTCCTCAAAGAAGTGACGAAAAAACTCATTGAATGGGCTGTTCTCTGGAAGATCAGGCATCTTGAAGTCACGCCTGAACTGAGGCCGTGCGGTTTTTTTT
>RRYU01009316.1_pt1 | contig 31494 bp, 28 predicted proteins | sample 2162651 | NCBI WGS metagenome assembly RRYU01 (sample SAMN10267283, study PRJNA491782) | microbial mat metagenome | isolation source: biomat in the production well | place: Japan: Minami-Kanto gas field, natural gas well KTG3 | collected 2017-06 | reverse complement strand
GTGCCAACTGTAAGCGGCTGGAAGGCTTGGTGCATAAAGTGATTGCCGATCACAGCCTTCAGGTTGAGGTGGAAAAAGTAACCGACTATGCCCAGATGATGCGCTGGAACATCATGCGCACGCCGGGGCTTGTCGTGGATGATACGCTCGTCGCGGCGGGGCGTATCCCCAGCGAGGCCGAGATCCTCGGCTGGATCAAGCCAGGAGTTTAGGATTACTGTATGTGTGGTGGTTTAAAACCACCACACATACAAGTTTGGGGCAGCTATGCCGCCCCAAACCCCACTTCAGGGGAGCTACCCATGGCCCAATCTCTCACCACCCAACCCCAGCCAACCCACCGCGTCTGGTGGATCGTCAGTGCCGCCGCACTGCTCTGGCTACTCGCCTACAACATGATCCAACCGCTGGCCGAATGGCTCACCTATGGACTCTTCGGCCTCGAACATGGCTCGCACTTGGGCGAGTCGCTCGCCTTCTTCCTCTACGATGTCCCCAAGATCCTGCTGCTCCTCAGCGGCATGATCTTCCTGATCACCACCGTGCGCTCCTTCTTCAGTGCCGAACGTGCCCGTGCCCTGCTGGGTGGGCGGCGTGAAGGCGTGGGCAATCTTTTTGCGGCGGGCTTAGGCGTCATCACCCCGTTCTGTTCCTGCTCGGCGGTACCGCTCTTCATCGGCTTTGTCGAATCGGGCATCCCGCTGGGCGTCACCTTCTCCTTCCTCATCGCCGCCCCAATGGTCAACGAGGTGGCCCTGGTGATGCTCTTGGGCATGTTTGGCTGGCAGGTGGCGTTGCTCTACCTCGTGGCCGGGTTGAGTGTAGCGGTGGTGGCCGGTATGGTGATTGGCCGCCTCAAGATGGAGCAGCATGTCGAAGACTTTGTCTGGCAGATCAAGGGCGGCGGGGGCAGTATCGCCGAAGAGCACCTCACCTGGAACGACCGCTTCACCCAGGCGTGGGCGAGCACCCGCGAGATCGTGGGCAAGGTGTGGCTCTATGTGGTGCTCGGCATTGCCGTCGGCGCGGGGATTCATGGTTACGTGCCCCAGGACGCCCTGGCCGGGGTGATGGGTTCCGATGCTTGGTGGTCGGTGCCGGTGGGGGTGGTACTCGGTATTCCACTCTACTCCAACGCCGCCGGAGTCATCCCGGTCGTCCAAGCCCTCATGGCCAAGGGCGCAGCCCTCGGTACTGTCCTCGCCTTTATGATGGCGGTGGTGGCACTGAGCCTACCCGAACTGATCATCCTGCGCCGGGTACTCAAGCCGCGTCTGATCGCCACCTTTGTAGGGGTGGTGGGGCTAGGCATCATTGGGATCGGGTACTTGTTTAATCTGGTGGTGTGAAGAGGGGGAAGAAAGACGTGGCGGGCAGGGAGGGATTCGAACCCTCGACAGCATTGCTGCTGTACGGCATTTCCAGTGCCGCGCACTAGACCGGACTATGCGACCTGCCCATCGAGCCGAGGAAAATCTTACCATAGTGCGGCATTATGCGCAAATTTGGGGGCGGCTACGCCGCATAGGCGTTCGGTTACGCCCGAAGGTAGCACCGGCTTCCAGCCGGTCACGATGCACCACCGACCGGCTGGAAGCCGGTGCTACCTTATACGGGCGTAGGGGCGCATCGCGATGCGCCCCTACAATCCCCCATCTACTCCACCGTGTACTCGCCCTCGACGACCCCGTCGTCCTTCTTGGCGCTGCCAGCGGCACCCTGGGGCGCACCTTCGCTGTAGGCACTCTGCGAAATCGCATACATCGCCTGTTGCAACTGGTTGGTCAGCCCCTCGATCCGCTCGCGGTTCTCCTGCACAACCGCCTCGCGCAGATCCTTGATCAACTCCTCGACCCGCCCCTTCTCGATGCTGTCCACCTTGTCGCCCAGGTCGGCCAAGCTCTTCTCGCTCTGGTAGGCGAGGCTATCGGCCTGGTTCTTCAACTCCACCATCTCGCGGCGCGCCTTGTCCTCCTCGGCATGCGCCTGGGCGTCACGCACCATCCGCTCCACCTCGTCCTTGTTCAGGTTGGTACTGGCCGTAATGGTGATGCGCTGCTCCTTGTTGGTGGCCTTGTCCTTGGCCGATACGTGTAGGATGCCGTTGGCGTCAATGTCGAAGGTGACTTCGATCTGCGGTACGCCACGCGGTGCCGCCGGGATGCCCTCCAGCCGGAAGCGCCCTAGGGTCATGTTGTCGCCAGCCATCTCGCGCTCGCCCTGGAGGATGTGGATGTCCACCGCCGTCTGTCCGTCGGCAGCCGTGCTGAAGATCTCGCTCTTCTGGGTCGGGATGGTGGTGTTGCGATCAATCAGCTTGGTCATCACCCCACCGAGGGTCTCGACACCCAACGAGAGCGGGGTGACATCGAGCAGTACCACGCCCTTGACATCACCACCCAGCACACCGGCCTGGATGGCCGCACCGACCGCCACGACCTCATCGGGGTTGACGCTCTTGTTCGGTTCCTTGCCGATCAGCTTGCGTACCAACTCCTGCACCACCGGCATACGGGTCGAGCCACCCACCAGCACCACTTCCTGGATGTCGCTGGCCTTGAGACCCGCGTCCTTGAGCGCCTGAAGCACCGGCCCGCGCAGCCGCTCGGTGAGCGCCGCCGTCAGTTGCTCGAACTTGGCACGGCTGAGGCGCATCGCCAAGTGCTTGGGGCCACTCGCATCAGCGGTGATGAAGGGCAGGTTGATCTCTGTCTCGCTCACACTCGACAGCTCCATCTTAGCCTTCTCTGCCGCCTCCTTGAGCCGCTGGAGCGCCTGACGATCCTTGCCCAGATCAATACCCTGATCCTTGCGGAACTCATCTACGATCCAGTCCACAATCGCCGCATCGTAGTCATCACCGCCCAGGTGGGTGTCGCCGTTGGTGGCGCGTACTTCAACCACTCCATCGCCCACTTCGAGTACCGAGACATCGAAGGTGCCACCACCCAGGTCGAAGACCAGGATCGTCTCGTCCTTCTTCTTGTCCAGGCCATACGCCAGTGCAGCAGCGGTCGGCTCGTTGATGATACGCAGCACCTCAAGACCCGCGATCTTCCCGGCGTCCTTGGTGGCCTGCCGCTGGGCATCGTTGAAGTATGCCGGCACCGTAATCACCGCTTGCGTCACCGGCTCACCCAGGTAGGCTTCAGCATCGGCCTTGAGCTTCTGCAACACCATGGCCGAGATCTCCTGCGGCGCATAGTCTTTGCCTGTCTGCGGAACGGCAATACGCACATCAGCGCGTGCGCCCTTCGTCACCTTAAACGGCACAATCTCGCGCTCACTGGTGGTATCGTCATAGTCGCGCCCAATGAAACGCTTGACCGAATAGAGCGTATTCTCCGGGTTGATCGTCGCCTGGCGCTTGGCGGTCTGGCCGACCAGACGCTCGCCATTCTTGGCAAAGGCGATGACCGACGGAGTGGTACGATTGCCCTCGGCGTTGGGAATGACGACGGCATCGCCGCCCTCCATAACCGCCACACACGAGTTGGTCGTTCCCAAGTCAATGCCAACAATTTTAGCCATTATCTTCTCCTCCCCAATAGAGTTGTGTTGTCAATTCATTGTGAGCCAGCCCACTATGCTGGCCGCTACTTCCTTGTCCTAGTGTACAGGGTTTGCGCATATGGCACACTAGCGGCGCGTTAGAGTTGTGTATGAATCTTGGGCGTGGATGTCCGCTTGAGAGCGTGCTAGAATGGGAGCATGCTATCTTTTATCTGGAATCCAGAAAAAGCGATGCGTAATGAGCAGAAGCATGGCGTTGCCTTCAGTGAGGCAACGACCATTTTTGCTGACCCACTGAGTATGACAATCTATGATCCCGATCATTCAGATGATGAAGATCGCTACCTTATAGTTGGAACGTCAGATCGGGGTCGTATGTTGATCGTTGCCTTTACCGAACGGGGAGATTACATCCGTATCATCAGTGCCCGTTGTCTCACACGTGTAGAACGGAGAGAATATGAGCAATCAAGATAATTGTGAATTTGATGACGATATTCGTCCAGAATATGACCTCAAAAAACTCCTTAAAGGCGGTGTTCGAGGCAAATATGTTGATCGCTATCAGGCGGGTACGAATGTAATTCTCCTTGCCCCAGATGTAGCGCGTGTTTTCCCAACCTCAGAATCGGTCAATGAGGCGTTACGGCTGGTCATACAACTGCGCGAGATTCAGCAACGTACTGCATCCTAATCCCTCAGGTACCCACCACCCCCGCCTTGAGCAACAGCGCCCGTGCCTGCTGACCAGCCAGGAAATCGTAGAGGGCTTGGACAGAGCGGGGCAGGCTGCGCTCGCGCAGGCGCACGAGGCACAACTCTTGCTGGAGGGGCTGCCCAGCCAGATCAATACTGCCCAGCCCATCGTTACGCCCCGGCATGCAGCTATGTGGCACAAAGGCCATCCCCATACCCGCCCGTACCCCCTGAAGCAGCGCGGTCATACTATCGCTCTCCAAGCTCACCCGCAGGTCGGTCGGAGCCACCCCGCGCCGCCGCAATCCCTCCTCGATCAGCCGCCGTAGCGGCGTTCCCGCACGGGGTAGGAGGAGCGTCTCTTCGCGCAGCACCCCCGGTGGTACCTGCTCCTGTTTGAGCAGCGGGTGGGTCTGCGGGGCGACGAGGGCGAGCGGTTCGCTGCCCAGCGTCACCACTTCGTTACCGCGTCGCCGCTGTGGCTCTTCTACCACGAGCAGGGCGATACGCCGCTCGGCCAGAGCATCGAAGAGGCTCTCGGTGGGAGCGATCTCTAGCTCCAGGTTGATGGCGGGGAAGTGGGTATGAAATTCGGCCAGCAGCGATGGCAAGAGGCGCTCGCCACTACTTGGCGTACACCCCACCACCACCCGCCCGGTCACGTGGCCACGCAGGGCACTGATATTCTCCGCCGCCCGCTCGGCCAATGCCACCAGATCACGCGCACTGGGCAGCAGTTCCTCCCCGGCGTGAGTGAGTACCATCCGCTGGCCCACCCGCCGAAAGAGGCGCACATGCCCCAATTGTTCCTCCAAGGCGCGGATCTGCTGGCTCACCGCCGGTTGTGACATGTGCAACTTCTGCGCCGCCGCAGAGTAGCTGCCCTCGTCAACCACGGCCAGGAAGGTGCGCAGGTGGAAGGTACTCAGCACGTGCTAATGCCCCTGGGTCAGATTTTCGGGTACGGCCGGCCCACGCAGTTGCACTGGATTGCTCTTCTTCGACTTCATCTGGAGATTGAGCATCTCCACTAGAACCGAGAACCCCATGGCGAAGTAGATGTAGCCCTTGGGGATGTGCAGTTCTAGGCTCTCGGCTACCAACGAGAAACCGATCAGCAGCAAGAAGCTGAGCGCCAGCATCTTCACCGTGGGGTGACGATTCACAAATTCGCTCAGCGGGCCTGCTAGAACCAGCATCACCCCCACCGCAATGATCACGGCGGTGATCATGACCCAGAGTGCATCGGCCATGCCCACAGCAGTGATGACTGAGTCGAGCGAGAAGACCACGTCCAGCAGCATAATCTGGATGATGACCGAGGAGAACGAGGCTTTGCCACTCGTCTCGGCGTGGCTCTCTTCCCCCTCCAGCTTCTCGTGGATCTCGTGGGTCGCCTTGTAGAGCAGGAAGAGTCCTCCCGCGAGCAGGATCAGACTGCGCCCCGAAAACTCATGGTGCATAATCTCAAAGAGCGGTTTGGTCAGGCTGGCGATCCAGCTAATCGAGAGGAGGAGCAGAATGCGGGTAATCAGCGCCAAGCCCAGCCCCATCTGGCGCGCCTTGGCCTGTTGTTCCACTGGAAGTTTACCGGCGAGAATACTGATAAAGATTACATTGTCCACACCAAGGACAATCTCCAACATGGTCAGGGTGAGCAGGGCGAGCAGGTTTGCGGTGGTAAAGATCTCTTCCATAAAAGTTCGACTGTTTCCTTCAGCATACAAACCGCCAATAATGGGGTGGCGGACAGTGCCTATTATAGCAGTTCTCTATGATCGCAAACGCGCCTTTTGTATCTGAATTTCGGGTTGAATAGCGAGAAAGCGTGCCAGCAGATCGGTGGTGCGGTTACGCAGGGTAAAGATGTAGTACGGTGTCAAGTGCAGCCGCTCACCCGAACGAAATCGAAACACAATTCGTTGTTGCGCTTGACGCAACAATTGCACCTCAATCCCCACGACCTCATCCAGTGGCCGCACGAGAGACTCACGTCCCTGGAGGCCATAGCGGGTCAAGCGTAGCGCATTCTGCGCACGATCCGCGACACACACCACCACCTGACCAGCGCGATAGGCCACAAAGCCAGCCATGGACAAGAGTAGGCTAATCGCCACGGCACTACTCCCAGAGAGATTGTGGATGAGGATCGTCGCCACACCATAGAGCATAAAAGCCACGAAGGCCCATGCGAAGAGCGGGATATAGCGCAGGGTGAGCGTCTCACCCTGCTGACTACCGAGGTGCATCGTCATTCGGTTACTCCGGCAGAACCACCTGCACCAAACCACGCGCCCGCACGGTCGCATCGGGGAGCGCGGCCCACAACTCGGCCTCGACATGGTGGGGGGCAAGTTCGGCATCCACCGTCGTAATCATTCCCCCATACCCCAGCGCATCACCCGGATGGCTAGGAGCAAGGAAGCGTGCATGGAAGCGGCGCAATCCCAACGGCCCGGCCAGTGCCGTTGCCAAACGCCCCATCTGGCCCATCACCAACATCCCGTGGGCGATCACCCCCTCCATACCGAGCGAGTGGGCATATTCAGCATCGGTATGCAGCGGGTTATAGTCGTGAGAAGCTGCCGCATAGCGCACCATATCCTCGGCCAAGAGAGGCGGCGTATGGAACATGGGTAACGTAGCACCGGGCGTAATCTCCGCCACCGGCGGTAAGACCGTAGCCCCCGGCAGAGGGGTAGGCGACGGATTGTCTGGAGGCTGGAGCGGTGGTACGCGCAGCGTCTCATAATCGGGGCGCACCACTGCCACCAGACAATCCGTGATCGCCAACTCACCGCGCTGGTTCACCAACTGCGTTTCGAGTGTCAGCAGATCGAAGGAGCCAGTCTGACCATGCTTATGCACGATACTCTTAACCTCCACCGTAGAGGTGAGGGTATCCCCGGCAAAGACCGGCGTATGGTAGGTATAGGACTGTTCGCCGTGGAGCATACGGGGCAATACGGCATGCATCTCGGCAAGTTCGTGCAGCAGAGCAACATTGGCCCACAGGCCATAGCAGGTTGCCAGAGTAGGCGGAGCGGGCAGATCGGGCAAGCCAGCGGCTTGCACGGTAGCGAGGTCATGGTAGATCGGGTGCAACTCACCCACAGCGGCGGCCAACTGACGAATGCGCTCACGCTCAACGTGATAGACATAGGGGCCAAAGCGGCGGCCCAAGTGTTCGGCACTGATCATGGCTGCTCAATCTCGTTGATGGCCTCACGCGGAGCCACCCCCTGGGTGATCACACGAATGAGACCGGGGAGGTAGGTGTCCATCAGTCGAACAGCGGGGTAGATGGTATTCCGAATCAGGTGTTCGGTGAGAATGGCACCCTCAAAGTCAATACTTGACTTACAGCGCACCTCCCCGCTCCGATAATCGAGTTCAAAATTACCAATGTAGGTACCATAACTGGCCCGCATCAGAAACTCAGCGGCGGCTGGCATCATCGCGGGCGGCACGACCAACGGGGCAAGGGCATAGCAGATCAACTGCTGAGCCTCACTGCGTAGCTCAGCCAGACAGGTCAAGCGGCCATGTACACCTGCATAGGTCAGCGCAAATGCACGCCGCCCCACGATCCGTTGCGGACGCCACCCATCGGCGGTGAGGAAGGTCGCCAAGGTTGCCAGCGCCGTTGGGCCGGCTCCGCTCTCCGCTGCTGAATCGCCCATCGCCTAGCTCCTTTGCTTAGCGTTGATGCAGGATACCCAAAACGTCCACCTGCATAGTACCGCAGGCAACACGGGCATGTCAAAGACCCCCGCCGGAGGCGGGGGCCTTCAAAAGAGTTCGGGTATCACCGTTGGTGACGAACCTTAACGGGCTTCACCAGCGGTGACACCCATGCGCTTACGACTATCACTCATGGGCATCACCTCCTTCGTGCCTGATTGGCTTAGGTTGAATATGCCGACAGGAGTACTATAGCGAGTTTTTATGGGGGTGTCAAGGGTTGATTCGCGTTCGCGCTACCCCCCACAACAACGCTACTCCTCCACACAGATCTCCTTCTTCCCGACTGCCCGCAACGTAAAGGTGGCGAGTGTCAGGATCAGGATACTCAGCAGCGTGAGCAGTACGTAGCCCAAGCCCTGGTGGAAGGCCAGTTTGGTCTTGCTATACATAAAGATGGTGGCGATGGTAAGTGCAGCCATCGGAAATGAATAGGCCCACCAGGAGAGATAGAACTGGATCTTGACGAACTGACGGTACTGCACGATCAAGAGCACAAAGAGGAAGAGCGCAAAGGAGTAGAGGATCTTGGCAAAGCCATCAAGAGCGAAGCCCGGAATCTCATGCCCCATCAGTTTGACATAGGCGATGAAGCCAATCGCCGGTGGTGCGATCATAATGAAGAGGGTGGGGATCATCCGCTCTGCTAATGGTGCATGGAAGATGATGCGGTTCAGGAAGATCGTGAAGAGCGCCACCCAGAAGATTAGCCCCACACTAAAGTAGAACCACGAGATGTCCACGTGGGCATGCTCCACACCAGCAATCGGTACGATGATATTGCCCACCACCGGGATGAACCATGAGGGGTTGGAGTGCTGGATCTGGAACATGCTGTGCTGCATCCAGACCGAGAGGATGCCCAATGTGAAGAGGGTGTGCATCACTACACCAGTGATCCAGAAGTAGCGCGAAATCTGTGGCTGAATCTCTAAAAAGACGACACTGAAGAGTAAAAAGCTAATCGAGATAGTTGGAAAGAAGTTGATGCGAATGGGATGGGTAAACTCATGCTTAACCGCAGTAGGGAAGCGTATTATTTTGGTGATGTAGATGACACCAAAGATGGTAAAGAGCGCCAGGGCTAGCACGAGGATGATCCCACTCAGGTTGAAGGGTAGCCCCAGGATGTGTTCCGCCCGTTGGAAGGCGATGGTTGTACCCGACATGCCGAGGATGACCGCAAAAAATGAGATCGGGAAGTTACGCAGCCGTAGTTGAATCTCGCTCAGATTCTGGCTGAGTGCCGGTTGCTGCTGGGCATGGCTCATGGGTTTGCTACTCCACGTAAATGATTGTGAATATCTGTTGGGTATTGTAGCACTACCGGTTACATTTATCCATTATGTTGGTTGTTATGTTCTCTCAAGCTCCTTATTCAACCAATTTATTGGTTAAAGATCTCCCCCGTCACCAACACCTCCAAGCGGCTCCCCGCCGGGTAGATCGCTCTTCCCGGCGGCACGATCAGCAAGCCGTTGGCCGCGTGCATCGAGAGCAAGCGCGAACTCCCCTGGTTGCCGGTGCTGGTCGCCCATAGCTCCGTGTCGCGCCACGCCAGACGCACCCGCTGGTATTCGGGGCGGTCGGGTGATGGCCGGATGTCCGCGTCTACACGCGCCAACACACGCGCCCGGAGCGGCTGCGGGTCGCCTTGGAGGGCACGCAGTGCCGGACGCACAAAGACCTCGAAGGCGACGAGTGAGGAGACGGGGTAGCCCGGTAGGCCAAAGACGAGCGTATTGCCCATGGTGGCGAAGGTGGTGGGTTTGCCCGGTTTGAACTTGACACGCCCAACATGGATCGTTCCCAGTTCGGCTAGGATCGGCTTGATCAGGTCGCGGGTGCCCATACTCACCCCGCCACTGGTAAGCAACACATCGGCTTGAGCGATGCCATCAAGGATGGCGCGGCGCTGAGTCGCCGCATCATCGCGGGCAATACCGAGCGAGATCGCTACCCCGCCCGCCTCGCGCACCGCCGCCAAGAGTGCGTAGCGGTTACTGTCGCGCACTGCCCCGACAGGGCGCGGTACACCCGGCTCATACACCTCATCACCGGTGGCCAGCACCGCCACCCGTGGCTGGCGGTAGAGTGCCACCTGGGTGATGCCGAGCGTGGCCATGATGCCCACATCAGCCGCACTGAGCCGCGTACCCCGCGCCAGCACGAGGTCGCCACGGGCGAGATCCTGCCCCACCGGATGGACGTGCTCACCCGCGTGGACTGCCCGTTCAATCACGAGCATCCCATCGGTTTCACGAGTCAGCTCGACGGGGATCATCGCGTCGGCTCCGGCAGGCATGGGTGCCCCGGTCATGATCCGGCTGGCCTCTCCGGAGCCAATGTGGAGCAGCGCGTTCGCCCCGGCGGTCAGTTCGGCGATCACCCGGCGGGGCTGCATACCATCGGCGGAGCGCAGCGCGTACCCGTCCATCGCCGCTTTGGGGAGATCGGGCAGATCTTCGTCCGCTACAAGATCTTCGGCTAAGATGCGCCCTTCAGCATGCAGCGCATCCCCATGTTCTACCCCCAACGGATGCGCATGGGCCAGAACTGTAGCCAGAACCTCGTCAACCTCAAGCATCGGGTAGGGTGATTCGCGTACTATCATGTCGCTCACCGATCTCCAGCGTTCATTTCTGCCACAACCTGCTGCCACGCCGCCTCCACCTGCGCCCGGGTGTCGGCTTGGCTGCCACTGTTGTTAATCACCACCGTGGCGCGGTCGAGCCGACTCGCCTGACTGACTTGCGCCGCGATGCGCCGCTGCGCCTCTTGCTCGGTCATACTGCGGGTGGTGACGAGGCGCTCGATCTGTTGCGCCTCATCACACGTAATCACCCAGACCTGCTGGCACTGATCAGCCCACCCCGATTCGATCAGTTTAATCGCATCAATCACCACTACCGGGCGGGGAAGTGGCTGTAGCCGCGTACCGTAGCCCCCATCTGTGGCAGCCGCTTGGATGAATGCCTGGATCTCCGCCCGTACCGCCGGATGGACGATCTGTTCTAGCCGCCGCAACATGGTAGGGTTGCTAAAGACGATGTTGCCCAACGCCCGCCGATCAATCGGGCCGTTAGGCGAACTTAGGATCTGTGGCCCAAAACTGGCCACGATCTGTTCGTAGGTGGGGGTGCCGGGGCGTTGTACCCGGTGGGTGACGCGGTCGGCGTCAATGGTGCGCGCTCCGAGTGCCGCTAACATTGCTACGACGGTGCTCTTGCCACATGCAATGCCGCCGGTCAGACCAATCAGGTAGGGAGGGGCCATGGTGTTCTTTCTTGATCAGTACAACAACTTCTATCCCAGGATATAGGCAAAGCCACCTCTGGTGGTAAGGTAGCACCGGCTTCCAGCCGGTCGGTGGCGCATCATGACCGGCTGAAAGCCGGTGCTACCATGAAGTATCACAGATCGACATATTCCTGCTTGAGCAAGGCATCCTCCGAAATACCCGCAATAGCCAGGAGTTCACCGATAATTTCGGCGCGATGCTCGGCATCGCGGCGGCTCCAGGTGCGGCTCTTGATCTCAAGGTAGAGGTCGGGGGCACTCTCACGGCCAAAGTTGTCAAAGTTGATCGCGAAATCATGCTCCTTGTAGAGAATACGCCAGCGGCGGCGGCGCTTCTCCCGCTCGGCGATCTGGTCAGGTTGGAAGTACTCGCGGTAGAAGCGCACGGTATGATCGGCGGGGGCGGTATAGCGCCCTCGTGAGAGCACAATGGCCGAGGGCAGTTCTCCACGTTCACCGGGCGCAATCAGGGTGATCGTATATTTGGGTTGCGGGCGTGCGCCGGGGTCGCTGCGGTGATCTTCGCGGATGCGGATGCGCTCGCCATTGGTAAAGAGGAAGTAGGTATCGTACTGGGTACGCTCACTCGCCTTAGTGATCTGCACCCCCGGCGCATGGATCAGCCGTGCCACAACATCCTCGGCATCCGCATCAAGCCGCGCCTTGACCTGGATCTCAAAGATCTCATCCTGCTGCACGCCACCAATCGCGAGGATCTTGGCCAGTAGGTTGCGTTCACGACGTGCCAGGAAGGTATCAATGCGGGCGGCGATCTGCTGCGAACGGTGCAGGATGTCGGGTTCATCGAGGCTCAGCAACTCCTGGTTGCGCACCAAGACACGCCCATCCACCAGCACATCACGCACATCGGCGGCGCGCGCACTATAGACGAGGTAGGAATAGATGGCATCGGGGCTATAGGTGTAGCGCGGGGCGCTATGCAGGCGGGCGAGTTGCACCACGGCGAGATCGGCACGCTTACCCACCTCGATAGATCCGATCAGGTGATCGAGGTGTACCGCCTTGGCACCCCAGCAGGTTGCTAGGGCGAAGGCTTCGCGGGCGGGAACGGCTGTAGGATCGCCGGAGATGCCCTTGGGCAAGAGCGCCGCCAGTTGGATCTCGGTGAACATGTCCTGGTCATCATTCGAGGCCGGCCCGTCTGTCCCCAACCCCACCTTCAACCCCGAATCGATCATACGCTTGTACGGAGCCACCCCACTGGCCAGCTTCAGATTGCTGGTGGGACAGGGCACCGCGCCCACTCCAGCTTCGCGCAAGAGGCGCAGATCATCATCGGTGGCGTGGACACAGTGGGCGGCGATACACGCACCATCAAAGGCTCCCACCCGCTTCGCGTAGCGGATCGGTGTCACCTCACGCTCGGTAATACTCTCCTCCACCTCACGCGCCGTCTCGGACAAGTGGGTGACAAGGGGGACGCCATATTCGGCACACAGCGCCGCCGCCTCGCGGTAGATGCGGTCGGTACAGGTGTAGGGCGCGTGCGGCGCCACCGTGGGGATGATGCGTGGGTGGCCGTGCCACTGCTCAATAAAGCGGCGCGAACGATCCAGCCCCTCATCAAACGATGCAGCATCGGGCGTAGGCAGGCGCATCACCGTCTGCCCACAGATGGCACGCATACCAGCCTGTTCAGCGGCGCGGGCTACCTCTTCTTCAAAATAGTACATATCCACAAACGTGGTCGTCCCACCGCGCAGCATCTCGGCACACGAGAGCAGCGTCCCCACATAGACAAACTCAGCATCCACAAACTGGCTCTCGACCGGGAACATGTAGCCAAAGAGCCACACATCAAGCTGCTGATCGGCAACCATGCCGCGTAAGAGGCTCATCGGCACATGGGCGTGGCCGTTCACCAAACCGGGGATAATCGCACACCCATGGCAATCGCGCACCTCATTGGCCTGGTAACGAGCGGCCAGGGCGTCACTCGGCCCCACAGCCACAATCGCACCATCATGCACCGCGACTGCCCCGTCACTCAGAATCGTCCCGGCGTGATCCATCGTCACGACTGTCCCATGGGTTAAGAGAAGATCTATCTGTTCAGCCGTTGGCTTTCCTCCCAATATAGTTAGATTAGGGCATTGTACCAGAGCAGCCTGAAATCTGGTGGTATCATCAGTCAAAGTCAATAGTAACGTGCATGATAGGAGAGACGACTATGCCCATCTCTGGTACCTATCGGTACATCGGAATCCTCATCCTCATCTTCCTCAGCATCCTCCCAATAACCGCAAGCCCATCTTCCTCGCTCAACGCCACATGCCCCACCGACAAGAGCCACCTCGTTCCATGGCTAGGTGGGCGTTGGTTCCTGTCGGGGGTCAATGTTCCATGGCAAGATGGTGGCTATGGAGCCGATTTTGGCACCATAGAAGAGTGGGGGCAGCACACCTACTCGGCAGTTACCACTCGCCAGATGTTCGCCACCCTCAAGTCCAACGGTGTCAACACAGTACGCTGGTGGGTCTTTGCGGATGGCCGGGGCGCACCCGAATTTTCGGCCACCTCAGGCGGTGCGGTGACGGGATTCGATACCAATACGCTCCCCAGTATGGCCGATGCGATCCGTATCGCCGCTGAATACGACATCTATATCATCTTCAATTTGTGGAGTTTCGACATGCTCATGCCAGACTCCGATGCCTATGGGAAGGGGGAGCATGCCGGTGGTCATGCCGATCTGATCACCAACACCACCAAACGAGCCTCATTCATCAATAATGCACTCATTCCCATGCTGCAATACACGATACCGGGAACAACATACCGTATTGGTAATCATCCTAATGTTTTGGGCTGGGACATCTTTAACGAGCCGGAGTTTGGGATCAGTGATCTTGGGGAGGTTGAATCATCCATCACCACACCTGTGAGCCTCAGCCAAATGCAGCGTTTTGTGGCCGAGATTTCGGGGACGATCCATCGCCATTCCAATCAACTCACGACCGTGGGCAGTGCGGCACTCAAGTGGAGTAGTTCTCGTGTCCTTGGTGGGGAGAGAAACTACTGGACTGATAGCGATCTCATTCCCTATGATGCCCAAGGGTATCTGGACTTCTACCAAGTCCACTACTATGGCTGGATGAATGGAGACGGGGTCTATTGGAACTATGCCCCAACGGATATTGACTGGGCAAGTGCTGGGTTTGACAAACCAACCGTGATTGGTGAGTTTCCGGCAAATGCGGCTGATACTGGCTATACGCCTGCTGGGTTGCTACAGAAGTTGCATAGTAATTGCTATGCGGGCGTATGGGCATGGAGCTATGAACCTATTGATGCGGCCGGTTCTTGGTCGGATATTGCCAATCCGATGAAGGACTTCAATGCTCAATACGCGAGCGAAGTACGTATTACCCCCCAACCAGTTGAGGATCTGCCACCACGTGTCTATATACCTATTGTGATACGCTAATAGACGTGACTGTGGAACCATGTAGGGGCGCATAATGAGTAGAGTCCACATTTGCCGTGTGACGTATCATACAAAGTGGTATCATGAGCCGCACAAGATCTGTGCAAGGAGAAGTCGTGATGCCATTTGCCAACCTGATCCGCCCTGAGATAGCCGATCTCGAAGCCTATACACCGATCCTCCCCCTTGATGTCCTGGCGGCTCGCTTGGGCCTACCGATTGAGCAACTGGTCAAGTTGGATGCCAACGAGAACCCTTACGGCCCGTCACCACGCACGGTGCAGGCATTGGCCGATCTGGCCACCAAAGCCGGGCCGACCGGGCAACTCGCGATGGCGATCTACCCCGATCCTAATCAGACCCGCTTGCGAGCGGCGTTGAGTAGCTACGTGGGGCAGCCGGAGGAGCGTATCCTAGCTGGAGCCGGGGCGGACGAGTTGATCGATCTGGTGTTGCGGCTCTTTATTGCCCCTGGTGATGGGGTGATTGATTGCCCGCCCACCTTTGGTATGTACAAGTTTGATACCGGGGTCAATGGCGGGCGGCTGATTACCGTCCCGCGCTTGGCCGATTTTAGCCTCAACATCCCCGCGATAGAAGCCGCTGCCCGTGCCGGGGCGAAGGTGCTCTTCCTGACGAACCCCAACAACCCGACCGGGAATCTCACCCCACACGCAGAGATTGAATCGCTCCTCTCGCTACCGTTGATTGTGGTGGTAGACGAAGCCTATATCGAATTTGCCAGCCAACACGGGGCGCAGAGTGTCTGCGATTGGGTAGCACGCTACGATAATCTGGTCGTGTTGCGCACCTTCAGCAAGTGGGCCGGGCTGGCAGGGATGCGGGTCGGCTATGGCATCTTCCCCGAATGGATGATTACCCAACTCTGGAAGATCAAACAGCCCTACAATATCAGCTTGGGGGCCGAGACCGCCGCGATAGCAGCGCTGGAGGATCGTGATTACCTGCTCGCTAATGTGGCCCGGATTGTGGCCGAGCGTGAACGATTGCTCACTCTCCTGCGCAATCTCCCCTTCCTCGAACCACATCCAAGTGCCTCCAACTTCATTCTCTGCCGTGTTACCCGTGGAAATGCCCGTGACCTCAAGATCATGCTGGAACGCCTAGGAATTCTGGTACGTTACTACCATACGCCACTCTTACAAGACTATATCCGGGTTAGTGTGGGTACTCCCGCCCAGACTGACACACTCATCCAAGCACTTGAGACATGGTAACCCTCCCTACAATCCGTCGTTCCCTCACTGATCGCGCCAAAACCTGGGCACTCGCGGTGATGCTGATCGGCACGGTCATTTCAACCATGCTCTTCTTTACCATTGTGCATCTGGAGCAGGAGCGTATCCGGCAGGAGTTTCTCAATAGTGCCGAAACCTCGGCATTGGTGCTGAGTATGACCGCTCAGCAGTACCAGCACGATGTCGAGGTGATTCATGCCTTCTTTGTGGCTTCGGATGTTGGCGTGACTCGCGGCGAGTTTAGTGCCTTCGTGCGCCTGCACATGAACCGAGCGGTAAGTACACCGGGGGTACAAGCCCTCATGTGGGCACCCATCGTTCCGAATGCCGAACGCGCCGCGTTTGAACAGTCTATGGCTCAGGAGGGCGTGGCCAACTTCCAGATCCTTGAGCATAATGAGCAACAGATGCTGGTTCCGGCTAGTCAGCGCCCTGAGTATGTGGTAGCGGCCTACAACGAACCCTTTGAGACAACGGGGGGCGGTATTGGGTTTGATTTCTCCTCCGAACCGGCGCGCCGCGCTGCCTTGGAGCACGCCCGCGATACGGGCGCGGCAACCGCGACGGCTCCGACCCAGTTGGTGGTAGGGGGCGATGCTGGGTTCCTCATCTTCTGGCCGATCTATAAGCCGGGTGAGGCTATCCATACGGTGGCGCTACGCCGTGCCAACATTCAGGGCTATGTGATCGGCATCTTTCGCGTGCGCGATCTGGTAGAGACAGCGATACAGGCATCCGAACTGCGCGACCTCGATATCTACCTCTTTGATGAGGGCTTGCCCGATGATGCGCCGCCCTTCTATGTCCATTCGGCCTTTTCTCGTAGCGAACCCCTCGATCCTGATCAGGTACGACTCCCCCAACTGCTCAAAGAAGAGCTCTATAGTAGCCGCATCATGATGGCCAGTCGCAACTGGCACATGATCGTCATCCCAACCCTGAACTACGAGCGCAGTCGCTTGGATAGTATCCCCTGGATCGCGCTGATGATCGGGATGGTCAGTACCTTCTCGATTGCCTATGCCCTCGCCCACCAACAACAGGCCACCCAACGCCTACGCGAGAGTGAACAACGCTTTCGTATGCTGATCGAGAAGGGCGGGAATGCCTTTGCCATCATTGATGCCAATGGCATCGTTCGCTACACAAGCCCCAACTACGAGTATGTCTTGGGCTACCCGAATGATAGTCGGGTGGGACGCATGACCTTTGAGTTGATCCATCCCGATGATCTCCCCGAAGCACAACGCCTCTTCTATGAGGTGATTACCCAACCCGGTGCTAGCCGCATCTTGCAGATGCGGGTACGTTATGTTAATGGCACATGGCGCTGGATCGAAACAACCGCCACCAACATGCTTGATGTCCATGCTATTGCCGGGGTCTTGGCGAATGTGCGTGATATTCACGACTATAAACGGGCAGAGATGGCGCTGCGTGAGAATGAGCACCGCCTGCGTACCATCTTGCAGACGGCTCAGGATGGCTTCATGATCCTCGATCTGCAACTGCGCTTCTTAGAGGTGAATGATGCCTATTGTTCAATGAGTGGCTATACGCGGGCAGAGTTGCTCGGTGGCATGACGATCCTTGATGTTGAGGCACTAGAAGCCCAAGAGCAGATCCATGCTCGTGCGCATCAGATTATGACCCACGGGATGGATCTCTTTGAGACCCGCCACAAGCGCAAGAATGGCTCGATCTTCCACGTCGAGATTAGTGTCCACTACATAGATAGTGACGGTGGGATCATGGTCTGTTTTTGCCGTGATATTACCGACCGTAAACGGCGTGAGGCCGAGATTCACCACCTCAATAGTGAGCTTGAACAGCGCGTCACTGAACGTACCGCCGATCTGAGCCGGGCGAATGCCGATCTCAATCGTGCTTTGCGAACAAAAGATGAGTTCCTGGCAACTATGAGCCATGAGTTGCGTACCCCGCTCAATGGTATCCTCTCCTTCACCGAGTTGCTACAAGAAGAGATCTCTGGGCCGATCAATGAAAAACAGCGCCGCTCACTCGACTACATCGAGAGTAGTGGCCGCCATCTGCTCTCGTTGATTAACGACATCCTGGATCTCTCGAAGATTGAAGCTGGACATATGGAGATCCATAGTGAGATCTATTCGGTGGTGGAGATCTGTGAGGCGAGTCTGCTCTTTATCAAAGAACTGGCCAACAAGAAGAGGATACAGGCAGATTTCACTTGTAACGATCACCTCGCCGTGATCGAGGTGGATGTCAAACGACTCAAGCAGATGTTGGTCAACCTGCTCAGTAATGCCGTTAAGTTTACCCCCGATGGTGGGCAGATCTTGTTAGCGGTGACTACCGACGCGACGCATGGAGTTATTCAGTTTAGCGTCCGTGACAACGGGATCGGTATCAAGCAAGAGGATATGGAACGCCTCTTCCACCCCTTCACCCAGTTGGATAGTAGCCTCTCGCGCCAGCATGAGGGTACCGGTTTGGGCTTGGCGCTTGTGCGGCGCTTAGCCGATCTGATGGGCGGCAGTATTGGGGTGGAGAGTGCAGGTGAGGGCCAAGGCAGCCTCTTTACCCTCGCCCTGCCCTGGCATCCTAATCGAGCAGTTCCTGCTGATCCACCACCGATACCTACTGCAACACCCTATACCCTACCCAAACTCTCCCACCAAACCATCATCCTGCTGGCCGAAGATAACGAGATGACGATTGATGTCCTCAGCGACTATCTGGGCTATCTCAATTTCCATGTTATCGTGGCGCGTAATGGCCGTGAGGCAATAGACCGGGCACACGAGTATATGCCCACGATTATCCTGATGGATATTCAGATGCCAGTGATGGATGGTCTGAGTGCGATCCGCGAACTGCGTACCATCCCCACCTTCAGCACTACTCCGATCATCGCACTAACAGCGTTGGCTATGCAGGGCGACCGCGAGCGATGTCTGGAGGTGGGTGCGAATGAGTATCTGAGTAAGCCGGTCAGTCTGCACGGTCTGGTCGAGGTGATAGATCGGCTGCTGCGGTGAAGTGTTGTCTGAAGGAGCTTTCATGAGTATCGCGGTACGTGAACTACTGGATACAGCCCACTCCCTGGCGTGGCAAGCCGGGAAGATCACGCTACGCTACTTCCAGAGTGGCGTAGCGGTAGACCATAAGGCGGATGAGTCGCCGGTCACGGTAGCAGATCGTGAGGCCGAGGCATACCTACGGGCAGCGATCCTGGATCGCTACCCCGATCATGCCATTCTGGGTGAAGAGGCCGGGTTGAGTGGCATGGACGATGCCGAGTACCGCTGGATCCTCGATCCCATAGATGGGACAAAATCATTTGTGCGGGGTGTGCCGCTCTACGGGGTGATGGTGGGGCTGCTCCACCACAACCAGCCCCTCGTCGGGGTGGTGAATATGCCCGCCCTAAACGAGATTGTCTATGCCGCTACGGGTCTCGGTTGCTGGTGGAACGGACGCCCCTGCCAGGTCTCGTCTATCCCCACGCTGCGCCAGAGCCTCGTGGTGGCGACGGTGGCTCACGGCTATGATCAGTATGGCAAGGAGGCGGGGTTCCACCGGCTGCTCGATCAGGCCGGGATGTTCCGCACCTGGGCCGATTGCTACGGCTACCTGCTGGTGGCTACCGGGCGCGCTGAGGTGGCGCTCGATCCGATCATGAATGTGTGGGATGCCGCCGCCCTCGCCCCGATTATGCGCGAGGCGGGCGGCACCTTCACCGATTGGCAGGGCCAACCTAGCATCGAGCATAATGAGGGCATCGGGACAAACGGCTTGGTGCTGGATGAGGTGTTGGCGCTGGTGCGGTAGCTACTGCCCGCCCCCACCACCACCACCCGCCCACGGCGGTGGCCCACCACCACTATGCTGCTGGCTCTCCGTCGAACTGTTCGGGTCACTCGCATCCGGGGTGGTCGTGCCACGCAACCATGGCGGGCCACCCCCACCCTGCTGCGTCCCACGCGGGTTGGCAACGCTGGGTGCGGTCGCTTCGAGCGAACGGATATAGCGCACCAGCGCCGTAATCTCCACACTCGTCAGCCGGTCGCCAAAGGCGGGCATACCCGTGTTGGAGCGGTGGCCACCTTCAATGATCGTCTGCTCAATCGCTGCATCATCCTTGCGGCTGAGGAACTGCTGGCTGTTGATCGCCGGCCCAATCCCGCCCGATCCATTCTCGCCGTGGCAGGTGGTACAGGTGGTGGTGAAGAGCCGCTCGCCTAAGGCCAACACCGCCTCGGCATCACCGAGATCAATCTGCTCTAGGGTGGGTACACTGAGCGCAATCCCAGCCGCTTCTACCTGATCCCAGTGCAGTAGGAATTCGGTCAAGGCACTGATCTCCTCTGGTTGTAGCGCCATATTCCACGCCGCCATCATCGTGCCCGCTACCCCCTCGCTTATCGTGCGGCTGATGGTGGCTGCATCCTGGCTGCGTAGCTCCGGGGTGTTCAGTGCCACCGCGAGGCTGCTCCCCTCGCCACTCGCCCCATGGCAGGTGGTACAGTTCTGGGCATAGAGGTTCAACCCACTCGCCCAAATACTCCCCTCTGGCCCTAGCGCACTGATCGCCTCGATCTGACCCGCATCTACCTCAGGTACCGCAAGGCTGACCGGAATCATCCCTTGTTGCGCGGCCAGTTCCCGTACCTGCGGCCAATCAGCATAGCGCACCAGCGCCACCAACTGGTCTATCTCATAGGTCGTAAGAATGCCACCCTCATCCACATGCCAGCCCGTCATGGCCGTGCCGTAACGCCCACGAGCAATCGTCTTGTAGAGGGTGTCGTAATCCATCCCGCGCACCCCATCGCTATCGAGCGCCGGATTGGCCCCAATCCCCTCGCCCGTCGCTCCGTGGCAGGTAGCGCAGTACTGCACATAGACCGCCGAGGCATCACTAACCGCACTGGTACGCAGATCAGCCTGGGCACTCTGCATCCGCTCTTCCTCACGCCCCATATAGATGGCCAGTGCCGTCATCAGCACCAGCAGGGCGGTGAAGCCAATCACAAGTGGGTAGCGCATCGTTTTCCTCTCTCACACATAGAACAACTGCTCCGATGCAATCTGGTCACGCGGGATGGCCTTGACGGTATCCACCACCAACGAGCCATCACGCACCGAGATCGGGTAGGTATCGAGCGGACGCGGCGCAGGCGGGTTCTGCACATCCCCCTGGATGTCGAAGTGTGAACCGTGGCACGGGCATGCAAACTGGTTCTGACTAGCCTCCCAACTCACCGCACACCCCAGATGGGTACAGCGCCGCGAGACCGCCAGGAACCCGCCATTGTCCGTGCGTACTAGGAAGAATCGTCCATCGGGGAACTCCGTGACCGAGGCGAGCGGGAAGCTATCGGGCAACCCAACATCCACCACCCCTCCAAATTCACCCTCCACCCGCCGCGGGCCGAGGAACTGGAGCGTCATCCCTCCCATCTGGAGCAGACCCACCAGCCCCAAGGCACTGATGCCCAAGTTGAGGAAATCGCGGCGAGACATGGTACTATCGTGTGTCATAGAAAATCCTTACCAGGGCCAGATCAAGGCCATATTCTCACCCCGAAACCAGATCCCCACCGCCGTCAACACCACCAACGCCACCCACACAAAACTGAAGAGTCCCACCAGCGCCTCACTATGGCGCGCTCGCAACCCACTGCGCAACCCGGCATAGATCGCCGCCAACCCGCCCAGCGTGAGCAGCAATGGCAACAGGCCATTCGAGACCAGCGTGGGCAGTGGAGCCAGCAAGGTGGGCAGATCGAGCCAATACTCATCCACCAACACCAAGAGCGGGGTGAAGAGCAAGGCCCAGAGCGCCCCGATCATGCCAGCCAAGCGCCCGGTGGGCGAACGAAAATAGATCCCCTGATCTGCTGCATCGCGATCCCAGAAGGGCAGTACGGCCAAACCAAGCCCAATCAGCATCGTCAACACGAGCGCCGCCAGCGGGTGCATATGCAACAACAACTCCTGCACCCCCAAGAAGTACCACGCCGCCTTAGCCGGGTTGGGTGGATGGGCAGGGTTAGCCAGATCCTCTAAGGGTGAGGGCACGAGCATCGCAAAAATCACCAGACCAGCCAGCGTCACCAGTGCCACCCCCACCTCGATGTTCACCAGATGGGGAATCGTGGTCAGACGCGGCGATGGTGTCGTTTCAGGGGGCAACGTCACCCCACCATCCTTACGCACCCGCCAGAAGTGGTAGGAGAGCATCACCATCAGGATGACGGGCAACAGCGCCACATGCAGGGCATAGAAGTTGCGCAACGCGGGTTGAGCCACCTCCGGCCCGCCCAGCAGAAAATCACTGATCGGCTGCCCAATGATCGGGATATAGATCAGCAAGCCAGTACCGACCGTAATCGCCCAGAAGGCCAGTTGATCCCAGGGCAACAGGTAGCCGGTAAAGTTGAAGATGACCACTAGCAGCAACAACCCAAGCCCCATCAGCCAATTCATGCGCCGTTCACCCCGGAAGCCTCCGGCGGCAAAGACGCGCACGAGGTGCAACACCGCCGTGATCAGCAGCAGATTGCCGGCCCAGTGGTGAATAGCGCGGATGAGTGACCCGAATGGCACCACCGTCTCCAATGCCTGTACCGAGCTGTAGGCACGCTCGACACTCGCATCGTAACGGAACATGAGCAGCACTCCACTCACCACCAACACCAAACTCAAGAGTGCCGAGATGCCTCCCAACCCCCAAGTACGCCGAAAGCGCAGCGCACTAGCCGTGACCCGTGGCGGGTGTAGGTGGAGAATGAGGCTATTCGCCACCGCCCGCATGCGATGGCGTTCTTCTGGAGGTGACCCACTCCGCTGAAGGAGACGCGAAAACCAAGCCATACAGATTGCTCCTGTGGTACTGCAACATCTTGCGTCTCTACCATACCAACCAATCATGGAGATCCTGTGGAGAGATCATGGAGCTATTGGGCAATCCCTCATAGAAATAGCCTCAGGAAACTCGCCCGTTTACGGGCGGGTTTCCTGAGGCTATTTCTATGAAGAGACAGAGACCCTTAGGTTACGCTACTCAAGCGTGCTATACCACTCGGTATACAACTCCTCAAACGACTTGCCATAGATACCCTGGTAATTGGCCGAACCGGGCGCACGGCCATTGCCAGTTGTATAGAGCAAGTTGAACTTCTCCCAGCCATAGGTACGCGCCAAGTAGTCAACAAAACCAGTCCACATATCATAGGCATTGTTGGTACTAGTCGTCTTAGCGAGTGCTGCCAAATTACCTCTCACCCCAGCGTGGTAGAGTTCGCGTGCCCGTGCCTGAAACGAGGGTGCATCAGAGAGACTCAGCCAGTATTCGCCGGTGATCCAACAAGCCAGCCCTTCGAGTAGCACCAGATCCGCCCTTGATTGCTCTTCCTTCCCATACGCAGCGGCCTGGAGCGCGTGTGAGAGTTCGTGGACGAGCACCACCAACGCGGTATGCTTATCCTCATCGGCTGCATAGTAGATGCGCACATTGGTATCGCCATAGGTGTAGGCAATCCCGCGTGTGCCCCGCCCCGGCGCCTGAGAGGCGTGGTAGACCCCCACCGAGACGCGCTCGGTCAGTTGGGCATCGAAACGCTTCTGGATGTAGCTCACCGCCCACTCAGCCTTCACCCCCATATCAGCCACTTCTTCAGCCGAGAAGGTGTTGCTACCCACATAGACATCGAGGCGTCGGCCACTAAAGACCATCTCACCCGGCAGGGCTGGCCCGCGCCCCGGCAGATAGACCGTGGGCACAAACTTGATCCCATCACCTTCGTTGAAGTCGCGGCGGGCAAGGGTTGCGGTGGGTAGTGGGGTTTCGCTAGGTGTAACGGAAGGGGTGGATTCTACGTAGAGTGCGGAGTGAATGGCGGCATTGTTGGCAGTAGACGACGGGACGCCAGCACCAGTCAACCCGATCAGGGTGATCAGTGTGGCGGTTATGATGAGCGCAATCAGGGCGCTTTTCTTCTGTAGCACGGGGTAAACCTCCTGCGATACAACAAGGTCATCGCAAAGAGCATGAGATTGTGTTGTGTATCGAGACGCTATGCTTATACCACGAGGTAGTGGAGGTGTCAACTTTTCCACAGCGCAAAAAGCCATGGTACGATGGCATCAGGCACAATCCGCAGGAGACACTGAGCATGCCCACCCTTATTGATGGCCACAACCTGATCGGACAGTTACGCGGGGTGCGCCTGAGCGATCATGATGACGAGGCCCAGTTGGTGATGCTGCTGCGCCGCTACACCACGCGCAAACGCGGGCGGCGTGTGGTGGTCATCTTTGATGGGGGGGTGTATGGCCATCCCGGCAACCTGAATGGCTATGGGGTCGAATGCCACTTTGCTAAGTCGCCCAAGGATGCCGATAGCGAACTGATCCGTCGCATCCGGGCAGTCAAGCGCCGCGATGAGTGGCAGGTGGTCAGTTCTGACCGGGCGGTGATGGGGGAGGCACGCGCTAAGGGGCTAACCGTGATCAGTGCGCAACAGTTCGCCCGTCGCTTAGAGGAACTGAACGCCCCGCAGATTAGCGCCTCACTACGCGAAAAACGGAACGACCGCCCCCTTAGCCCGGCTGAAGTTGCCGAGTGGATGCGCCTCTTTGGGATCGAGGAGGAAGAAGAAGAGTAGAGACGGCCCGTTGGGCCGTCTCCTCCGCAAGAATTACCCGCGTACCGCCGCCGCCACTGCCGCGATCTTGGGCATCAGCGCCGCGAAGTTCTCCGGGTTGAGCGATTGCCCACCGTCCGACTTGGCCCGGTCTGGGTCGGGGTGTACCTCCAAGATTACTCCATCGGCACCAGCGGCGATGCTGGCCAGCGCCAACGGGGAAACCAAGTACCACTTGCCCGTCCCGTGGCTAGGATCGGCGATTACCGGTAGGTGGGTGCGCCGCTTGGCCAGCGCCACCGCATTCAGATCCATCGTATTGCGGGTGGCGGTCTCGAAGGTGCGGATACCACGTTCACACAGGATGACATTCGGGTTGCCCTGGGCAATCACATACTCGGCACTCAGCAACCACTCCTCAATCGTGGCCGAGAGGCCGCGCTTGAGCAACACCGGCATCCCGGTGCGGCCCACCTCTTCGAGCAGTTGGTAGTTCTGCATGTTGCGCGCACCAATCTGTAACACATCCGCATAGCGCGCCACAAGATCCACGTCGGTGGGCGTCATCACCTCGGTGACGATGGGCAAGCCGGTTTCGTCACGTGCCTGGGCGAGGAGTTGGAGTCCCAATTCGCCGAGGCCACGGAAGGTGTAGGGTGAGGAGCGCGGTTTGAAGGCACCGCCGCGCAACATGGAGGCTCCAGCCTCCCGCACCGCCCGCGCCGACTCCATGATCTGGGCCTCGCTCTCCACCGAACATGGCCCCGCGATCACCACCGTGCTGCCTCCACCCACCTTCACCCCTCGTACATCCACGATGGTGTCGTCGGGGCGTACCTCTCGCGAGACGAGTTTGTAGGGCTGGGTGATGCGTACCGTCTCTTTGACCCCATTGAAGTACTCCATCTCCTCGCGCAACGTGGGCGGAATCGTGGCTCCCACCACCGCCACCACTGTACGCTCGGCGCCAACCGTCAGATGGCCTTGCAGGTTGTACTCCTTCAGGCGTTCCAGGACAGCATCAATATCGGCTTGGCTTGAACCTGTCTGCATCACCACGATCATAGAACGATCCTCCTCTGTTTCGACTTGGGTAAGGGTAGGCGCGGGCATACGGCATAGATTGCCGTTGGTTATCGCAGCGGGGACGATCTGGCGCATGAGAATCACCCCTCGTTAGGAATACGGAACGCCGACATCTGGGCGGCACGTTCGGGGCGCAAGTTACTGGCCCCGCGCAGGTAGATATGCACCACCTCACTCGCCGAGCGGGTGGTGTTCCAGTGGACAAGGACGCGAATACAACGTGGCAAACTACCGGGAACACTCATCTCGTGGCCACACATCAGGGCGGTATCAACCCAGCCCAGTTCACGGGCGGCCACCGCCGGAAACTCAGCATTCAGATCAGGAGTAGTGGTAAAAATAGCACTCGCAATATCTTCGGGCCGTAGGTCATTCGACGCGATCATCATTTGGAGCATCTCGCGGGTTGCGGCCAGAATCGCCTCGCGGCTATTCTCGTCGCAGGTGATCGCGCCACGGATACCCCGGCACCAGATGGACATACCAGTTCCTTTCGTTCCTACCCCGGTAAAAACACGAAGAGGGCGTGAGGCCCGGTTGCCTCACGCCCTCCAAACCAATTGTCACGATGACAGAAGTTCCTAGACAGCACGCAGCAACCAGGCCATATGTGGGCTGGTAAACCAGTAATAGCTAAAGCTGTTGGCCAGAGTTGGCATCGGCTAGGCTACTCCTACGTCACGGTTGCTACGCGCAGACTATACCACACACATTGTGGATCGTCAATGGATTTCTTTGGTGGGGGTGCGGGGGCGGCTGCGCCACCCCCGCAGATCTTTTTTTGGTGTGTTTTGGCGGCTTCGCCGCCAAAACAACAACAAAAAGTGGGGTTTGGGGCTTCAGCCCCAAGGTTTATGCCCATACCTTACGAACCGAGTAACTCTTCGGCCTCGATGATCGCCTGAGCAATATCCTTCATCTTGGCGCGTTTATCGCGGGCGCGCTGGCGCAGACGCTCATACGCATCACGCTCATTCAAGCCCAGACGTTGCATGAGAATGCCCTTGGCTCGCTCGATCAACTTGCGCGCCTCCAACGAATCCTCAAGTTCGGTCACTTGCGAACGTAGCGTTTGAAGCTCTTTGAAACGTGCCAGAGCAATGTTGATCGCGGGTGGGAGTTCGTTCTCATTCACCGGCTTGACCAGATAGGCCAGTGCGCCCGCTGCCTCCGCTTTACGCACGGTATCTTTATCCGCATACGCGGTGAGCATAATGATCGGTACCGCCATCAGATCGCGGATGCGCGCTGCCGCCTCCGTACCCTCCATCTCCGGCATACGAATGTCCATCATGATCAGATCTGGCTTGAGACGCCCGGCCAGTGTGATCGCCTCAGCCCCATTCCGGGCAATACCGACCACATCGTAGCCTAGCCCCTTGAGTTGCTCTTCAAGGGTGAGTGAGACCAGATCGTTATCTTCGGCGATCAGGATCCTGGTAGCTGCCACGGTGCTGTTCCTCAAGCTATCGCAGTAGGTTGGTGGGTTTGATCATACCACATTTCTTACGCCTCTGCCTAGCAATCCAAAGCGGCTGCGAACCTTGACACCCCAAACCGCCCACTCGTATAATGAAGCTGCGCATGCAAAGCGTTGTGTTGTGTGTGCCCAAAAGGCAGAACTATCTCCATGAAGAAACTTGGTCGCTCCCTCAGTACGATCTTCCTGAGCCTTCTCTATATCGTCGCCATCCTGGTTGCCGGTGTTCTGATCGTGCAGACCTGGATTATGGCGCGCTCCATCCCACTGGTGCAGGCAGCCACCACATCCCAGGTCTTGGTGGTGACACCAACTCCCATCCCGACTGCGGCACCGCTGATTATGCTCCCTACTCCGGTTCCGCCTACGCCCCTGCCTACAGCAACCGACCTAGAGGCTGCTCCGGTGAACTACCATCCCAAGACTGGGCGCTATATTGTCGTCTGGATGCCATACAATCTGAGTGAGGGCGCACGCGCCTCTTTTGAGGCCAATAAGGATATTATTGATGATATTAGTCCCTTTTGGTATTCCACTAACTCCAGTGGGCAACTCTATGGAACACGTAATGATGAATTAGTGCAGTTGGCCCACGCCAATAATGTACGCATCATTCCCTCCATCCATAATGTTACCGCTAACCCCGATTCCGTCGTGCCGGTCTTGCGCGATCCGCAACGGCGGGCGTTCCATATTCAAAATATCGTTGATGAGGTTCTCGCTCGCAACTACGATGGCATTGATATTGATTATGAATCCCTCGATAGTTCGTTACGCGACGACTTCTCGGCCTTTATCCGTGATCTTGGTGCGGCGCTCCATGCCCATGGCAAGTTGCTCACGATTGCCGTTCATGCCAAGGATAGTGACTATGGCGGCTTGGGGGGCTTTCAGGATTGGGCCGAGATTGGCCAACATGTCGATCAGTTGCGCATTATGACCTACGACTACCACTGGCGCGGTGGCTCGCCTGGCCCGGTGGCTCCCGCCTATTGGATCGAGGCGGTCACGGCCTATGCACAGAGTGTGGTTGATCCTGCTAAGGTGCTCTTGGGGGTGCATTTCTATGGCTATGATTGGCCTCCAAATGGTCCCGCTACCCCGCGCTCATGGAGTATCATTCAGGACATCATTAACGAGCGTGGAGCAACGGTCAATTTTATGGAGAGTAATGCTAGAGGTCGGGTTGAAGAGAGTTACTTCTCCTATAGTAGCCCCCAGGGCACTCGTCAGGTCTGGTTCATGACCCAAACTGGCCTGGCTTCCAAGATTCAGACGGTGCAGGATCTCGATCTGGCGGGGATTGCGATCTGGCAGTTGGGCTATGAGAAGCCGGAGTATTGGGAGACGGTGCGCCAGAATATGGTCGAAGATCCGACCCTGATCCAACGTGCGCTCAATCCGTTAATCCCGGATCATTAATGTTATGACCACAGAACCGGCGATTCAGGCGAATAGGAGCGAGGCTGACGAGTTCTACCTGCGTGGGCGGGCGGCGGTGCGTGGCGGGCAGAAGCTGGTCGGCAAGGGCTTGCTCATCCAAGCCGTGAAGCTCGACCCCCAGCATGAACATGCATGGCTCTGGTTGAGTGCGGCTGTCGAAGATCCTCAGCAGAGAGTCTTCTGCCTGGAATCAGTCTTGGGTATCAATCCCAACAACGAGCCGGCCCAGCGTGGCCTGCACACACTCAAGACGACGCATGAACAAATCGGCCCGGCTAAGCCGGTTCCTGGCCTCAGCCAACCGCTTGGAGATGCGACCAAATCGGTACGTAACGATCAGCACGATTCCTGGTGGGTGTCGTGGCGTCGCCATGGCCACGAGATGAGCCGCGCTCGGCTCTTGATCTGGCTCTTCCCGCTCATTCTGGTGGGCTTGGCGATGAGCCTGAATGGGATGGTGGCCACCGCCATGACGCCCGTAGCCCCCACGCCGCTCAGTAGCGAGCCAGTGGCTACGCCGACGGCTCCACCTACCCCCACCATCATCGCGATTCTGGAGGCGGAGCCGCGTTCGGTGATCGAGGGCTTGACGATCTCCTACCTCGGTGCCCTCGATCCCCTCCGCGCTACGCTGCGCGATGCGACGCAGGCTTACCGTAATGCCACCAGCCAGCCGGGTGGTTCGGTTGGGTATGTGGTTTCGACCCAGCACCTCTACGCGGTGGTACAGCACGCGATTGAGGATCTCGATCAACTCCGCCCTCCCCGCACACTCCAACAAGCCCACAACGATTACCGACGTGGCCTGGAATTGGAACTAGAGGGTCTGAGTGCGATCCTTGAGTTCTACAGTGGCTATGATGTGGCCAATGCCAACCGTGCTGCCCAACGCTTCCAAGAGGCGCGAGCCTATATTGAACGCGCCAATGCCAGTTTTAGTGCCCATAGCCAACACATGGCCCAGTTGAGTAGTGTCAGCCCGAATACAGCCCGCTAGTGTAGAGGGGGTATCGTATGGCTCGGCTTCTCTTCATTCACGGCACGATGACGCGGTATGATGCTGACTATCTGCGCGGCTTTGCGCAGATCCGCGAGCAGATCCAGGCACGGCATCCGCTGCTCCAGGTTGATAAGTTCCCGTGGGGAGAATACTGGGGGGCGGAGATGAACCCACGCTTTCTGAGTATCCCCGGCGTGGAGGAGCGCACAACCCCGCTGGTGCTGGGGGCAAGCCCGGATGCCGCGCTCCCAGAACCTGACTCGAAAGTGGCAGTGTGGGGTATGCTCTATTCTGATCCGTATGCTGAGCTACGCCTGCTCAATGCCGCACAGCCGGTTGAGGCAGGAGAAGTTGAGGATCTCTATGCCACCATCCAGCACCTTAGCACTGACCCCTTACCCCCCGATCTGGCCGATCTGCTCGCCCAAGGTGGCATCGCATCCACCTTCCTGCGTGCCATCCAGGGTCTCCTAGAACTGAACACTGAGGTCGCTCTTAGCGCCATCCCCGCACCACTCGTGGAGGATTACCGTAGCGCCCTGGTACGCGCAATCATCGCCGATGCGATGCGCCTTGCCCTGGCTGATGGGGGGTATCCACGGCTCTTCACCGATGCTGGCTTGCGTGACTACACGGCCGAGCGGCTGGCGCAACTACTGGTTGGTGCTGAGCCGGTGTTGGGTGGCATGCGTGACTGGCTCACCTTCCTGCCCGCTACCGCCCTGACCGAGATGCTCTTACACCCATGGCGTACCGAGTTGACCAAGGCGATCCTGGCTTTCTTGGGCGATATTCTGACCTACCAACTGCGGCGTGTGCGCATTCAGCAGGCGATTGCAGAGCAGATCGGCACCACCCCAACCATCCTGCTCGCCCATAGCCTAGGGGGGATCGCATGCCTTGATCTCCTCCTCAGCCAACCCGCAATGCGTCAGCGCGTCCCCCTGGTGATCACGTCCGGCTCACAGGTGGCCGTCATGCACGAGATCGGGGCACTCGGTACCTTGGGGGTGGCTCAGGCCGAACCGACCCGCCTACCCGCCGATTTCCCGCCCTGGCTCAATCTCTACGACCGGAGCGACATGCTGGGCTTCCAGGCCAGTACCGTCTTTGCCGGGACGATCCGCGATGTGGCGATCAATAGCCGCCAGCCCTTCCCCCATGCCCATAACGCCTATTGGTCGAATGCAGACCTCTGGGAGCATGTTGGTACAGCCATTACCGACCCAGATCGCATTGTGGTGCAGCTACGCTAACAAAGAACGGCTCGGTGCTATAATTAGCACCGAGCCGTTCGATTGGCTGGGGGACAGGGATTCGAACCCCAACTACCTGAGCCAGAATCAGGTGTTCTACCCTTAAACTATCCCCCAATATGGTGCCGAAAGCGGGACTCGAACCCGCACGAGGTCACCCTCACTACGCCCTGAACGTAGCGCGTCTGCCAATTCCGCCACTTCGGCAAGTGGTTTGTTCAACGCTGCGCATCATACTACGGGGGGCGCGTTTTGTCAAACGCGCCACAGCCCACGTCAGGGCATGTGCAAAGTCACCTCTGGTGGGGGTTCGGGGTGGCTTCGCCACCCCCGAAGATCTTTTTTGGTGTTTTTTGGCGGCTTCGCCGCCAAAAAACACCAAAAAGTGGGGATTGGGGCACAGCCCCAAGGACTTTGCCCATGCGCCGCACCCCACGAGCGAAAATGCTATAATACCCCCCAGAGGTATTCTATCCCTGGTACTAGAAAGCACTTACGATGTCGAATCCACCAACTGAGGCCGAGAACGAGACACCGCTCGTCTCGCGCCGCATGATGATGGCGATTGGGGCAATAGTCATCTTTGTTGTGTTGATTCTCCTCTCACTCAATAGTGGGCAGGATGTGAGCTACCTG
>RRYU01004394.1_pt1 | contig 31576 bp, 31 predicted proteins | sample 2162651 | NCBI WGS metagenome assembly RRYU01 (sample SAMN10267283, study PRJNA491782) | microbial mat metagenome | isolation source: biomat in the production well | place: Japan: Minami-Kanto gas field, natural gas well KTG3 | collected 2017-06 | reverse complement strand
TATACAACTAATTGATCGGATTGACTATTTCGTGGGGATTCCTCAGACTCTGACCCCATTTATTAGTCAGCGGTGGCGCCACCTGAACTGGCCCGTCAGGACGCAAACGTTCCCGCCATCCGCTGAACGAAATTGTTGTGTGAGTTTTGTTTGCTTATTCCTCAGGAGCAGGAGGATTAATGATGTTCAGTATTTTCTCCAATAATGGATTAAAATTCGCAAAAACTTCTATTTCATGTGTTTGTTGTATTTTTGTCAAAAATGAACCTTTATTAAAAATAATTTCCTTTTTTGAACCGCCGTAATCAATTTCTGTTATTTTTTCATCATAAAGATCATCTGTAAAAAAGGCTTCTGGGTATAAGTTCTCAACCCCTTTTTTAGCCTTATTATTGTCCTGGTTTTTGGCAAAACAGAATTTAAATAAAAATTCACTTTCTGTGACAGAATTAGCTATTACAGCAGAATCACAATCCCAAACGAATAAAAACTTACTTGTGTGTTCAGCATTATTCAGAATAACAAAAGCATTTTTTAACTGTTGATCTCCACTTTTATCTTCCGAACCGGTAACGATTGAAATTCTATTTAAAATGTTATCGTCTAAAATCGTAATAGCTTTTCTTATATGTTCTGTATTCTTTCCCTCTGTAATAATCTGAAGCTCTTTTGCATCCTCAATTTGTGCCAAAATCGATTCATACATTGATTTATATTTTTCATTTTCCCCTAACATCATTTCGTATACTTCTTGGTATTGTGGATCGTTAACAGGTTGTATAGATAACCCACTTCCTATGTCTATAAGTTTGGAACGATTTTGTAATTTTTCAGCAAGTCCAAGACTTAAAAATGGCGAATGAGAACTTACAATAAATTGAACATTCGGGAATATACCAAGAAGTAATGGGAGAATTTCTTTTTGAAGTTTTATATGCAAGTGTTTGTCAACTTCGTCAATCAGTACAATTCCTGTAATTTCATGATGTTGGATATTGTTTCTTAAATTATCAGCTTGTCTTAATAGCTCACCAAATAAACATAGTAGCGATGCTTCTCCAGAAGAAAGATTAAAAATAGTGGGGTATATTTGTGCTCCATTGTTCTTGTTTTCAAGGATTTGAATACGAGTGCCTCCAAAACCTCTGGGGCCTATGCCAAACCTTAATTCCCCTTTATTTTTAGCCGCTAATGTAAGTGTTATTATTCTATTGATTTGTTGAAATAAAATTTGATTTTGAACATTACCATCCATTCTTAAATCTAAGACAATGTCCATTATCCAATTTGCAAACTGAGAAAGTCCACTAACAACTTCGATAGGATTAACAAGACGTCCAGAAAAGCCAGATTTCTTTGTAAAATCGAGGGAAACAAGATATGGATCATTTAAATAACCCGGGATTTCAAATCTGTATGATGGGAATGACGTTATTATGTTGTTGAAAAAAATTTCTTCGGCCTTCTTTTTATCGAAATTATCGGAGACCTTTTTCACATAATTTGAGCTATCCAAGCTTGGCTTCAGCTTATTAAATGGGATTTTATTTTCTAATGGGATAGCTTCATTGTAATCCTGTTCGGAACAAACATTCCTTATATCAACGTAATCAATATGTGATTCAGGCAATTTAAACCTAAAATATACAAATGAAGGTTTATTTTGATCTATGTTGTGAATTGCTGATGAAATTCTATAAAATTTGTTTTCTTTTCCTTCAAATTCATTTGGGAAGTTAGGCCGAGCCATTTCGTGAAACGCATCAACTATATGAGATAGAATTGTGGTTTTGCCTTTGCCATTTTCTGATGAAAGAACTGAAATATTATTTTCATCAAAATCTAATTCTAATTTTTCGAATGGAGCTCGATTGATCAAGAGTGCTTTTTCTAAAAATATCTTCATCGTTGATACTCCGGCCTCTTATTATCAGTTTTTGGACACACAACAGTAGGAATAGAAGGAACCTCGACTATTGGGAAAACCATGCAGTGTGCCTCCTATTCCATTTAATGATATAGAAAGTACTTGGAGGATTTTTGAAGACCATCCTTGTCAAATACATTTAATAACAACAACTTATCACTATACTTCCTTTATTTCCACCCTCTTTTTTCTTGATATTCACAAAAACAAAACAGGCAATTGACCTGACGATCCTTAATCATTAGGGGAAGCTCAGTCTCTCCCCTTTTATTCCGATATTAAAATTGTTCCGAATGCAGAGAACCATAAAGAAAAACTATTAAAACACTCCCAGGTTGTGTATGTAGCCAAGCCAGGTAGCACTGTTTCTCCTTATAAACATAAATGTCTGTTGAACTGAGCCACCCATCGGGATACCCGTCACTATAGATAGGTTGTGTTTTTGAAACGCATGGTTCTGGTAAGGAGGTTGGTCAGCTCCTTTGCCATTGGTTGCTAAAAACGTCTTCCTGTTATCTCTGTATCCCTGCATTTCTATCTGTGCCTCCTTGCTGTTTTCATTCTTTATAGCCTGATTATATGACTCAAGCCATGTTGGTCTTCAGACCTTATGCCTGTAATGGGTTTACGTCAATACGCTAATCAGTCTTAATAGCGTCAGCCTTACCTTTGCGTCTGGGTAGCTCACCAATTCAGAACGACGTGATTTTAGCTCTTACTGTGTTTAACTGATCGTTCGGATCAATAATGAGCTCGCTAATATAAACAGGAACCATCGCAGTACGTTGCGATAGACATCGGCATTTATTCGTCGTTTTATTTTCAGGCCGACATACAGTGCTAATGATACAAAAATAATCATCATTAGAGAGCTTGTCAGCTCTGTCTGATTAAAACGATCGTTAAGACTAAAGAGGACCAACTGCACCAGTTTTCCTAACAAAAAACAAAAATTGGATGCCTGAATAATCTCTTTTTTTGAGTAGTCTGACTCCAGTGAGTAAACAATCAGAATCGGTGCCATCACATTGGTAAAGCCACCCAACAAGCCTGCACTGATCCCGAAGACCATTTTTGAAAATTGAGGATTTGTTTTAACCCAGCGGATCTTCAGGTTAATCTTTTCGATCAGCAGATAGCTGAAAACAGCCAATGATAATAGTATCCCGAATAGCTGTGAATCAGATCCAATCAGGATGTATGTGCCTATCGCACTACCGCTCATGGCATACAGTGCTAATGGCAGATGCTGTCGAAAGGCCTGGATGATATGCCCTTCACTTTTGATACTAACCAGATTCACGAGCAGTGTCGGGATCAGTGTTAATACAATTGCGGTTTGAATATCTGTAACCAGTGCCAGCAACGGGGTTGCGATCATCGGAAAACCAAAACCGATACTTCCATGTGCAAATGCAGCGACAAAAAATATTACTGCAAACAGTGCTATCACCTCTGCACTATATGTCATCGTCGGATAGTCGCCTGTATCAAGTTAAAGGCGTGTTGATTGCAGCAGCTTTACTACCTGCCCTATTGATTCATCATCCGGTTTTAATGAGCCTGTCATCCATTGCTGTAATAACGGATCCGGATAACTTAAAAGCATCACAAAGGCAATTTTCAGATCGGCAACCAGGGTTGGATAGCTATGTTCAAGAAAGTGTTCAAAAAGATAGTCAAGCTCAAGCAGGCCACGACGACACTGCCATCGTAGCTGTTCAATGTCCGGAAGCTCATTAGGATTAATGACCACAGCTCGTAGTGGTTTATCCAGCTCGCTGTTGTCGATCTCCATCACTTAAATGGCACCTTTGAGCATTTCAGCTTTTAAATACCCAATCGCCTTTGTGGGGTTTAATCCTTTTGGACAGGCCTCAACACAGCTCATGATGGTATGGCAACGGAACAGCTTGAAGGGGCCATCCAGTGCATCAAGTCTGGCTTCTTTGTCCTGATCCCGTGAGTCTGCCACATAACGCGCTGCTGTCAGTAGTGCCTGTGGCCCCAGAAACTTGTCCGGATTCCACCAGAATGAGGGACAGGAGGTTGAACAGCAACCACACATAATGCATTCATAAAGCCCATCGAGCTTGTCGCGATCCTGTGGTGATTGCAGCATCTCCTGCTCAGGCAGTGACTCGGTCCGCTTTAGCCACGGATCGACCTGTTTATACTGTGCATAAAACTGACTCATATCAACCACCAGATCACGAACCACCGGACGCCCGGGAAACGGGCGAATGACAATTTTGCCTTTGTATTCAGAAACGCGGGTTACGCAGGCAAGCTTGTTATGGCCGTTTATATTAACCCCATCCGATCCACACACACCCTCGCCACAGGAGTGACGAAAAGCAAATGATTCATCCTGATCCTGTATTGCGATCAGGGCATCACGAATCATCATGCCTCGTTCTGCTTCTATCGAAAACGTCTGCATATATGGCGCTTTATCGTGATCAGGGTTGTAGCGATAGACTGATATCTGTTTCATTTTATTCATATCAATCCCTAGTAAACTCTCTCTTTAGGTGGAAAACTTTCAACCGTTAACGGCTGATTTCTTACTGGTTTGTAATCCAGTTGATCATTGTGCTGAAAATAGAGGGTATGTTTCATCCAGTTTTCATCATCGCGGTTGGGGTAGTCCGGTCTTGAGTGTGCACCCCGGCTCTCTTTACGCGCCAACGATGAAACCGCTATCGACATACCGACGTCGATCATGTTTTCAAGCTCCAGTGCTTCGGTGCGTACCGGATTAAAGCTTTTGCTATGATCCTTGATTCTGACATCGGCAAAGCGTTCTCTGATCTCCCGAACCTTTTCGACACCCTCTGCCATCACCTCTTCAGTACGGAATACGCCAGCATGGTCCTCCATCACCTTACGAAACTCTTCACGTAGTTCCCGTACGCTAATGCCTTCTTCTTTTCGCTCCCAGCGTTTGAAACGCTCAAGCGCGACATCAACACTTTCTTCAGCCATTGGGCGATGATGAAGATTCTCTTTTACATACTGTATGATCTCTTTACCGGCAACACGTCCGAACACCAGAATATCCAGCAGTGAGTTACCCCCAAGGCGATTCGCGCCATGGACTGAGGCACAGGCACATTCACCCGCTGAATACAGCCCTTCAATAGTTGAGTCGTTACCCTTGCTGTCAGGCATAATCACCTGTCCAAAGCGATCTGTAGGTATTCCACCCATCACATAGTGTGCGGTAGGAAAGACCGGGATGGGCTCCATCACCGGATCGACTCCGGCAAATATCTTGCTGTTTTCACGAATGGTTGGCAGACGTTTTTGAATGATCTCTTCACCCAGATGATCGACTTTTAGCAATACATGGTCTTTATTCGGGCCACAGCCTCGACCCTCTTTGACTTCGGTGACAATGGCACGCGAGACCACATCACGACTGGCAAGGTCTTTGGCGTTTGGTGCATAGCGTTCCATAAAACGCTCACCACTGGCATTGACCAGATAACCACCTTCACCACGGATCCCTTCGGTCATTAACAACCCTTTTCCGGCGATCCCGGTGGGATGAAACTGGAAGAACTCCATATCCTGCAAAGGAATACCTGCACGCAGAGTCATTGCCATACCATCGCCAGTATTGATGCGTGCATTGCTGGTGGTACGGAAGATCTGACCACAGCCACCGGTTGCTATTAACGTGGTTTTTGCTTCAATCAACAATAGCTCACCAGTTTCAATATCCATCACCAGTGCACCCAGCACCACACCATCATGATCACGCAGCAGATCTACTGCAAAGTATTCATCAAAGAAATAGGTTTTGGCACGCAGGTTTTGTTGATAGAGCGTATGCAGGATGGCATGTCCAGTCCGGTCTGCCGCCGCACAGGTACGTGCTGCCTGTGCACCACCAAAATTCTGGCTTTGACCGCCAAACGCACGCTGATAGATCTTGCCATTGTCCAGCCGTGAGAACGGCACTCCGTTATGTTCGAGTTCATACACAGTGGGGATCGCCTCTTTGCACATAAACTCAATCGCATCTTGATCCCCGAGATAATCGGATCCTTTAACGGTATCAAACATGTGCCAGTGCCAATTGTCTGGCAAGACATTAGCCAGTGCGGCATTCACACCACCTTGTGCTGCCACGGTGTGTGAACGTGTCGGGAAAACCTTGGAAACAACGGCCACTTTGAGATCAGCATTTGCTAACTGAAGTGCGGCATTTAAGCCGGCACCACCTGCCCCTACAATTAAAGTATCAAAATGTCTACGTGAAATATTCATTTTACAGTTAGCTCTATTTTAAATAGGTGACGGTTAGAATTTGTAAGGCCCAAAGTCCACAGGTCATTAATCCAATCATGACCATGGATAAAATTGTCAGGCGAATGGCAAAGGGATGAACATAATCGATCACCACATCACGCACCCCGATCCAGGCATGGATCATCAATGCCGCAAAAAACAGTACACTGCTGACACTAATCATGGGTTGGGTGACAAATGTATGCCACTGTTGATAGTTTTCAGGTGGGCAGGCGATAAAAACATATAACAGGTAGAGTGAGAAGATTGCGATATAGATCGCACTGACTCGCTGAGTGAACCATGCGATTAATCCGGTAGCACCACGTCTCATGCCAAACCTCCTAACAACATTAACGCCACCAGTGGTGAAGCCAGCATGACTGCCCAGGCGCTGATACGGTAGGTTGGACGCTCAACCCCAACATCGATATCAATTAACAGATAACGTATTCCGGCAAACAGATGGTGCATCAGTGCCCATAGCATTAAAAACAGGATTATTAAGCCCAGAGGATGAGCAAAAAATGCTGCTACCGTGTCAAAGCCCTGATTTGAGTTTAATGACAGCTGTAGTAAATAGAGTAAAACCGGAATCGCCATCACCATCACCATGCCACTAATGCGATGGATCACCGACATAATCGCCGCTATTGAAAAGCGGATAATAAACAGGTTTAGAAATACAGGCTTTTTGCGACTATTCATTATCGGACTCTTCACGATGGATAGCATGAACGGCCGCAATAGCCGTCATGTTCAACAGACCTCGCACGGTAATACCAGGGGTCATGATATGTGCAGACTTTGCGGCACCCAGGAGCATGGGGCCAATCGCGGTTCCATCTCCTATGGTTTTCAGCAGGTTAAAGGCAATATTGGCAGCATCCTGATTGGGCATAATCAACAAATTGGCTGCACCGGTTAATTTGGTCTCCGGCAGATATTTGCGACGCAGTGGTTCAAGTAGAGCCAGATCTGCATGCATTTCACCGTCGATCTCAATGTCAGGATAATTGGTTTGCACTATTTTCAACGCATCACGCATTTTGCGGGATGAGACACTGGAGCGAGAGCCAAAGTTGGCATGGGAGAGCATCGCCACCTTGGGCTCAATACCAAAACGTCTAACTTCATCACTACACATTTTTACGATCTCTGCCAGTGCTTCTGCATCCGGATCATCCTGAACATAGGTATCGGCAAAGAACAGGGTACCGTAATTTAATACCAGCCCACTCATGGATGTCAGTTGATGGACACCGTCATCAATGCCAATAATCGATTCAATATGTTCAAGATGATGCCGATAGCGCCCACTAATACCACAGAGCATCGCATCCGCTGCACCACTTTGCACAATCGCACAAGCCAGTACGGTGGTGTTGTGTTGAAGCAGTTTATTGGCTTCCTGCGGGGGATATCCATTACGTTGCAGACGCTGGTAACATGCATCACCAAATCGCTCGATGACATCGGTACTGGTCGGATCAATCAGCTCAAAGTCCTTGTCGATTTCAAGATGCATTCCCAGATCATGAATGCTTTGTTGGATCACTTCACGTCTGCCAATCAATACCGGTCTGGCAATACGTTGCTGTACCACCTGCTGGGTAACCTGAAGTACCCGCTCATCCTCACCTTCTGCATAAACGACCTTGAGGAATTGATCCCGTACCTGTTCAAACACCGGCTTCATGGTCATAGTGGTACGGAAGACCTGGGTTTGTAATGCAGTTTTATAGGCTTCAACATCTTGCAGTGGGCGGGTCGCAACACCACTATCCATAGCGGCCTGAGCAACCGCTACAGGTACGATCTCCAGCAAGCGCTTGTCGAATGGCTTGGGGATTAGATAATCCGGGCCAAACTGGAGTTTGCTGCCACCATAGGCAGAACGCACGATATCCGATGGCTCAACCCGCGCCATCTCTGCAATCGCATGAACACAGGCCATTTTCATTTCACTGTTAATTTCAGTGGCACCTACATCGAGCGCACCTCGAAACAAAAACGGAAAACACAATACATTATTGACCTGATTAGGATAGTCAGAGCGCCCGGTTGCGATGATAGCGTCAGGTCGTGCCTCTTTGGTCAACTCCGGCATGATCTCGGGTACCGGATTTGCCAGGGTGTAGATCAATGGACTGGCTGCCATTTTTTTCAACCACTGTGGCTGCACCACACCTGCAGCAGAGAGTCCAAGAAATATATCGGCATTATCCAGTGCCTGCTCCAGTGTTCTATCGGAGGTTTTACGAGCGTAACGTCCCTTGTAAGGATCCATACGTTCAGTTCTGCCACTATAGATCACGCCCGTGCCATCACATACGGTAATATTTTTCTTCTGTAAGCCTAAATCAACCAGCAGATCCAGACAGGCCAAAGCAGCAGCACCTGCTCCGGAAGTTACCAGCTTGACCTCTTCAATCTTTTTATTTACTACGCGCAAACCATTCATAATGGCGGCACACACGACGATAGCGGTTCCATGCTGGTCATCATGAAACACTGGAATATTCATGCGCTCTTTTAATGCCTTTTCGATAATAAAGCACTCGGGTGATTTAATATCTTCCAGGTTGATACCGCCAAAGGTCGGTTCGAGGCTGGCAACGGTTTCAATAAACTTTTGTGGATCGCGCTCATTGATTTCAATATCAAAGACATCGACGTTGGCAAACTCCTTAAACAGTACCGCCTTCCCTTCCATTACCGGTTTGGAGGCCAACGCGCCTATGGCTCCTAAACCCAATACTGCAGTGCCATTGCTGATAACCGCAACCAGATTACTGCGAGCGGTATATTCAGCAACGGTAAGAGGATCTTTTTCAATCTCTTTACATGCCGCTGCTACTCCAGGAGAGTACGCAAGTGACAGATCAAGTTGATTACCCAGCGGTTTGGTTGCCCTGATTTCCAGCTTGCCCGGACGAGGATAACGGTGATATTCCAATGCAGCCTGATGTAGCTTGTCAGCCATGTTACCTTTTACCTTTTACCTTTTTATGCTATCTAGTGTTTGAATAACTATGCCGCTTTTTTTGAGATTTTTTTACTGTTATTTGGAACGATAAGTACAGGAATGGGACTTTTCTGTGTCACTTTGCGGGTGACAGAACCAATCAAATCACCATTACTGGTATGTCCACAACTTCCGATCACAATCAGATCAACACTCTTTTTTATCGCCTGATTTACAATTTCATCCGCAGCGTTACCCGCAACAACTACAACCTCGGAGATAATCGATTTTCCATCCTTGCATAAATCCTCTTCTTCTTCGCAAAACCTTGCCAGTCGTTGTTTCATCACACTAATTACTTTTTTCAGACCTTCGTCCTTCACCTTTTCCCGATCCTTTCGTGACAGATAGGTATCCAGCATTGCTGAGGCGGTTTCACCCATAGGTTCAACCACATTCATCATGATGACCTGGGCGTCATATTGTTTGGCGATATCGACGGTCTGAATTAATACCGGGCGCATCTGCGCACCCAGATCTGAAGCATAAAGAATGCGTTGAATCGTTTTTGCTTTCATTTGCTATTTGTAGCCTTGTAATTGATCAATGTACTCCGGCAGGAACAGTGAAATCTGCGGAACATAGGTAATAAGAATCAGGAATATTAACAACAACGACAGCCATGGCAGTGCTGCCTTGATAACCCAGCCTATGGTATGTCCGGTAATACCTGCGGTGACAAACAGGTTTAGCCCCACTGGCGGGGTCAACATCCCGATTTCCATATTCACCACCATAATGATGCCAAGGTGGATAGGGTCAATTCCCAGCCGTGTCGCAATCGGGAACAGAATAGGCGCCATAATCAACAAAATCGCTGTAGGCTCCATAAAGTTTCCGGCAGCAAGCAGCAACAGGTTAACCACCACCAGGAACATCCATGGCTCCAATCCCCAGCTTACAATGGTTTCGGCAACTGCATGAGGAATACGCTCAGTGGTTAACACATGCGCAAACAGCATTGCATTGGCGATAATAAAGAGCAGCATAATACTGACCTTGGCTGCTTCTAAAATGGTTGTATTAATCTCTTTATCAAAACCAACTTTGGGAATAGCCCACAGGATCTGCCAGGTGTTACGTGATAGTAGGCGTGTGAATGATTCACCCTCTTTACGCCAGGGAACATGTTTAAGTGGTCCCATATCACGATAACCAAATACTGATACCAGAAAAGCGTATACCGCTGAAACAGCGGCGGCCTCGGTTGGGCTGGCGATACCGCCATAAATTGATCCAAGAACGATCACAATCAACATCAGTCCACCCGATGCACTGAACATGGATGCGAACAGTTGTTTAAATCCAGGCCAGGGCTGTGATGGTAAGCCTTTGACTCTTGCCACAATATAGATGGCTATCATCAGGATGAAGCCCATCATAATCCCTGGAATAAAACCTGCCATAAACATTTTGGCAGCAGAAACTTCTGTTGCCGCTGCATATACCAGCATTACGATGGAAGGTGGAATCAGGATACCCAAAGTACCTGCATTGGCTATAACACCCGCTGCGAAACTCTCCGGGTAACCCGCTCTGACCATACCGGCAATAACGATAGTTCCGATAGCTGCAACCGTTGCAGGTGACGAGCCGGATACTGCTGCAAACATCATACACGCAAGCACTGACGCCATTGCCAGGCCACCTTTAATATGGCCGACACTATCAATGGCAAAATTAATCAGACGCTTGGCAACACCACCTGTGGTTAAAAACGCTGATGAAAGAATAAAGAATGGAATGGCCAACAAGGTGTAATGTTCAGAAACTGCCTCAAACAGCTTTAAGGCAACAGATGCCAGCGAGTCATTTGAGAACATCAGGATTGTTGCAATACTGGACAGACCCAACGCAATTGCAATGGGCATACCAATTAACATACAACCAAACAGGAGTATAAATAGCGTAGCGGTAGTCATGACTTCACCTCCGCTTTTAACTCTTCAACGATTTGCAGACTCTCTTCTGCCTCATCGGTATGCTTGAATCCAAGCGCATCACCTTTGATGATCTGCCATAACAGTTGCAGCAATCTTAATGAGAGTAAAACAATACCAATCAATAAAATACTTTGTGCAATCCAGGCAGGAATGGGCATATCTTCCAGCTCAATGCCTATCTTTTTCATCTTTGCCAGATAGATCCAGCTGCCGTAAATGAAGAGACCACAATAAACAAGACTCAGTATCACTGCCAGAGAGGAAAGGAGCCTTTTCATGGTATCAGGCACAATACGGATAAATGCATCGACCCCGATATGCGCTCCTACCTTTAATCCATACGAAGCTCCAAAGAGAACAAACCAGGCAGATATATGCAGTGTCAGTTCCTGCGACCACATAAATCCACTGTTAAATACAAATCGCATTACTACTTCAACAAACACCATGAGTGTCATTGAAACCAGTAATAGTGAGATGATCCCCTCTTCCGCCTTGCTAATTATGGTTCTAATCATCAGCTGCCCTCATTATTATTCTGATTCAGGGACATTTATAAATTAGTCTACTTTTCTATTTATAAATATTCCTGTTAAAAACACCCGCCCTGTTTCCAGGGCGGGTTGAAACCTGGAGCTTTTAGTTATTTGAGTTGTATGCTGCGTCAATTAAATCTGCGCCAATCTCTTTTTCAAACTTTTTCCAAACTGGCTTCATCACTTCTACCCACTGTGCACGTTGTGCAGGAGTAAGCTCAATGATTTCTGAACGACCAGATTCAGCAATGGTTTTCTTGTCTTCTACAGATTTATCGTAGGCTACCTTGTTACCCATGGTTATAGCTTCATCCAGTGCCTTTTTAACCTCTTTACGGATATCACCGGGTAAATCCATCCAGAACTCTGCAGAAGTCACAACCATATAATCGAGGACACCATGATTTGATTCGGTGATATAGGGTTGAACTTCATAGAATTTTTTAGAATAGATGTTTGACCAGGTGTTCTCCTGACCATCAATCGCTTTGGTTTGCAGCAGGGTAAATACTTCTGAAAACGGCTTTTTCAATGGAATTGCATCGACAGCTTCAAACTGTGCTGCCAGTACATCTGAAGACATGATACGGAATTTTTGACCGCTGGCATCTGCTGGTACACGTAATGGATTGCTTGAAGAGAGCTGTTTCATACCATTGTGAATATAACCCAGGCCAACAAGACCTTTTTTCTTTACTGAATCTAACAGTTTCTGTCCTGCCTTACTTTGCTGAAAACGATCAACAGCACCCATATCCTTGAACAGGAACGGCAAATCAAAAATCTGTAACTGATCTGTATAGCGACTGAATTTTGACAGTGAAGGTGCCGCTATTTGCACGTCACCCAGCAGCATTGCCTCAAGAACCTTGTTATCACCAAACAGTTGTGAGTTTGGATAGACCTCAACAACCACTTTACCAGCCAAGCGCTCATCTACCAGCTTTTTAAAGTGATTTGCCATTTGGCCTTTTGGGGTGTTCTCTGCAACAACGTGTGAGAATTTGATGACAATAGGACTAGCTGCCAGCGGTGCTGATATCGCCAGAGCTGAAGCCATTATCAGGGTTGTTAAAAATCGCATGTTTGTTCCTCCGATAGAGAGTGTAGTTGTTATGATGATCCTTCAGGGATCACGATTATTACCTGTAACTGTATTGCAATTTAGATGCCATATTCCATAGATTTCCATAACCAGAAAGGGATCAATCACTTATAATAGATAGCAAGATTTCAGATTATGAATAATGGGTGGATAACCACCACTTTGTCTTGACTCAATGGGTGGAATAATTCCATAAAAGATCCCTGCTCTGTGATTAAAACAAGCCAGACTGGACGTGACCGATTTAATGTTCAACTAAACCAGTCATTGAAAAGAACGTAATCGCCACAAAATAAAAACCACATGACATAAAATTTAATGTATTGGGTCATTAGTAATATGTATAATTTCACAATTTAACCGACAGGACACAACAAGATGCAAATGGGTATAGCTGGCCTAGGAAGAATGGGCGCCAATATGGCAAAACGTCTACTGGCAGATGGTCATGATATTGCGGTATACAATCGCAGCGCTGCTCCGGTTGATGAATTAATTAGCGAAGGAGCTACAGGTTCGACTGATTTGTCAGAATTGGTTTCCATGCTCCAGGCACCCCGTGCGATCTGGTTAATGGTTCCTGCTGCGATTGTGGATAAGGTAATTGCTCAAATTGAACCCCTGCTGGATCCCGGCGATATCCTGATTGATGGCGGAAACTCCTACTACAAGGACGATATTATCCGTTCACAACATCTGGCTGATAAAGGGATCCATTATCTTGATGTTGGTACCAGTGGTGGGGTTTGGGGACGCGAGCGTGGTTACTGTCTGATGATTGGTGGTGATAAAACCTCTGTAGAGCATCTGGATCCAATATTTGCTTCACTTGCCCCTGGCATCGGTAATATCCCCAGAACACCCGGACGCGAAGGTGAGCCAGAGCCCGCCGAACAGGGATATCTGCACTGCGGTCCTTCCGGGGCCGGACATTTTGTCAAAATGGTTCACAATGGCATTGAGTATGGGTTAATGGCAGCCTATGCAGAAGGTCTTAATCTGTTAAAGCATGCGAATGTCGGCGAACTGGATCATGACTATGACGCTGAAACTTCCCCATTGAGAGAGCCGGAAACATTACAATACGATATTAATATTGCGGATGTTACCGAGTTATGGCGTCGTGGTAGTGTGGTTTCATCATGGCTACTTGATTTAACGGCCAATGCACTGAATAAAAGTAGCGATCTGGAAAACTTTTCCGGTGCCGTATCTGATTCGGGGGAAGGTCGCTGGACCAGTATCGCTGCGATTGAATCAGGAACCCCCGCACCTGTATTGACCGCTGCATTATTTAGCCGCTTTTCATCTCGTAGTGAGGATGAATTTGCCAATAAAATACTTTCTGCTATGCGCTTTGAGTTTGGCGGACATGTTGAAAAGACCAAGGAGTAAGAGATGGTTGAAACAGCCCCAGAAGTAGCACCTCCATCGACGTTTGTTATTTTCGGCGCAGGCGGTGATCTGACCAAACGCAAACTGCTCCCGGCCTTATGTAATCTATTTAAACAAAACCTGTTACCCGAATCCTTTTCGGTGGTAGGCGTGGTCAGACAATCACATAGTGACGAAAGCTTTCGCCAGTATCTGGAAAATGAACTCTCCGCACTGCTCGGCGATAGTTTTAATCAGGATTGCTGGCAGGATTTTATTAAGCGGGTCTATGCGGTTGAGCTCGATTTTCATGATACTGAGCGCTATTCAGTTTTAAGCGACAAGCTAAAAGAGATCGATCACAAAACGGGCAACGATGGCAACTACCTGTTCTATATGGCAACTCCGCCAAGATTCTTTTGCGAGATCATCGGCAACCTCCATCAAGCAGGATTAACCAAACAGTCCGAGAATCAATGGCGTCGTGTCATTATCGAAAAGCCCTTTGGTAATGATCTGGATACAGCCAGAGTATTGAACAAAAAGCTGCATGAGTATCTGGATGAAACCCAGATATACCGGATTGATCACTATCTGGGTAAAGAGACTGTACAAAACATCCTCGCCTATCGCTTTGCCAACAGTACGGTTGAGCCAATATGGAATCATCGCTATGTCGATCACGTACAAATAACGGTCTCTGAGTCTGTCGGCGTGGAAAACAGAGCCAGCTATTACGATATGGCAGGTGCCATGCGCGATATGATCCCGAACCATCTGCTGGCCGTGCTATCGGTTATTGCAATGGAGCCACCCAACTCCTTTGATGCGGATGCTGTACGCGATGAACAGATAAAAGTCCTGCGAGCCATTCAACCGTTTACGTCTAAAGATGTATTGTCACAGACGGTACGCGGTCAATATGGTCCAGGGACGATTCGAGGTAAGCAGGTACCAGGTTATCGTCAGGAAAAGAATATCGATCCAAAATCCACTACAGAAACCTATGTGGCAATGAAGCTAATGATCGATTCCTGGCGCTGGGTCGGTGTACCTTTCTATATTCGCACCGGAAAGAGAATGCCTGCGCGCTTTACTGAAATTGCAGTGTTTTTTAAACATGCTCCTAATGCAATGTTTAGGGACGCCAGCTTTAGTCAGAAAGACCTTCCGCATAATATGCTGGTACTTCGCCTCCAGCCGCATGAAGGGATCGATATGACCTTTAATGCAAAAAAACCGGGCCCGAACATGAACCTGGGAACGGTAACGATGGACTTCCATTACAATGAACACTTTGGTAATGCACCTGTAGCCACAGGCTATGAAACCCTGATTTATGACTGCATGAACGGCGATGCCACATTGTTTAAACGTGCTGATAATATTGAGTTATGCTGGGAAATTGTAGAGCCGATTCTCGATTTGTGGAGTGCCCTTCCCGCCAGAGAGTTTCCTAACTACGCATCCGGCACCTGGGGGCCTAAAGAGGCGGATGAATTACTCGCACAGGATGGACGCAAATGGAAAGATTGCGGTAACTACTGCACGCCATGATTTCTTTAGCACACCTTCAACAAAAACAAAAACTGCATCTCTATGAAGATGCAGCGGATGTTGCGAACAATGCAGCAAGGATGATCATCGAAGCAGCTGATGCAGCGATTGAAAAGCACGGTGTGTTTAAACTGGTTGTCGCAGGAGGCACGACCCCTCTGGCAACCTATCGTATTTTGAAAAATGTAGAAACCGACTGGCGAGCCTGGCACATCTTCTTTGGCGACGAACGCTGTCTGCCCGAAAGAGATAAAGAGCGCAATAGCCATATGGTCTACGATGCCTGGTTAAATCATATCGATATCCCGCCAAGAAACATTCACAGCATAAAATCTGAACTGGGGCCGGTCATTGCATCTAATCTTTACACGGATGAAATAAGTAACTATTTGCCGTTTGATTTAACCTTGTTAGGAATGGGTGAGGATGGACATACCGCCAGTCTGTTTCCTGGACATATTCAGCCCCGGAACATACTGGTAGCACCTGTCTACGACGCTCCCAAACCCCCTACTGAGCGAGTGAGCCTAAGCCATCTGGCCTTAAAACAGAGCCAGCACATCGTGTTAATGATCACAGGAGAAAACAAACAGGCGGCAATGAAACAGTGGGAGCAAGGCGAAAGCCTGCCTGTTAATGATTTTGATGAATCCGCCAATATTGAACTTTTAATTGATCAGGAGGCATTAGGTCATACTTTCTAGGCTTTAATTCAGCTACGCCCACATCTACTTAAAGTGGTTCTTATCCAGCCCATATTTCTGCATTTTGTCATAAAGGGTTTTACGTGGCAGACCCAGTGCTTCCATGGTGTTTTTGATACTTCCCTTTTGTTCAGTCAACTCCTGAGTCAGCAGGCTTTTCTCAAAACAGTCAACCTGCTGCGCCAGCGTTAGTGTGATCTCACTTTCACTTCCATGAATCATCTTTTCCAGATCATAATTAAAGCTTTCACCCAGCAACATATAACGATCCGCAGCATTTTTAAGCTCGCGGACATTGCCGGGCCAGGAGTGAGTGAGTAACGCCCGGATTTGATTTCCTTTAAGCGGTGGTATATCGCGGTGATAACGACTGCTGGCAATGAGTAGAAAATGTTCAAACAGCAAAGGGATATCTTCACGGCGTTCACGTAGCGGTGGAATTTGAATTGTCACCACATTTAAACGGTAATAGAGATCACGTCTAAACTCTTCCATCTGTTGCAGATCTACCTTTGATGCAGCGACCACACGCAAATCAAGAGGAATGATCTCATTGGAGCCCAGGCGTTCAATGGTGCGTTCCTGCAAAACCCGTAACAGATGGATCTGTGCATGTGCTGGCATACTCTCTATTTCATCCAGAAATAACGTGCCACCATCGGAATCCTCAATCTTGCCAATGCGTTTGTTACTGGCACCGGTAAACGCACCTTCTTCATGGCCAAACAACTCACTTTCTATCAGATTATCAGGTACTGCTCCGCAGTTCAGGGCAACAAACTTCTTTTGTTTGCGTTGACTATGCTCATGAAGTGAACGTGCTATCAACTCTTTGCCGGTACCGGTTTCACCCAGGATCAGTATATCGGCATGGGTATCTGCCAGTTGGGCAATGGTGGAGCGTAATTGATTCATCACCGGGGTTCGGCCAATAATACGTGGCCCAGGGGCATTTTGTGCCTCAAGCTCGCCACGAAGTTGACGGTTTTCAAGTGTCAACAGCCGTTTATCCCGGGCGCGATTCACAGTTTCGATCAAATGTTCAGCGGCAAAGGGCTTTTCGATAAAGTCATAAGCACCATCCTGAATTGCTTTTACCGCAATGGCGATATCACCGTGTCCGCTAATCAATACGATTGGTATATCCGCATCTACAGTCTGAGCCTGCTGTAAAAAATCAAGCCCACTAATCCCTTGCATACGAATATCGCTGACAACAACACCAGGCCATTGTGGCGATAAATAGCTTACAGCGTTATCTGCGCTATCCAGATCGGTTACTTCATACCCAGCAATCTCAAGTGTCTGTCGATTTGCAAGGCGAATATGCTCCTCATCATCAATAAACAGTACCGGTGTCTTTGTATTCATTATTTCTCGCTACTTTCAAACAGTGGCAGTATCAGGGTAAACATAGCACCTCCCTGTTTATGGTTACCAGCATCCAATTCGCCTCCCATGCTACTCATGATCCGGTGCGAAATTGATAGACCCAGACCCAATCCTTTTTCGCGTGTGGTAAAAAATGGATCAAAAATCGATTGTAAATGTTCAGTTGCGATTCCAGGTCCATTATCCTTCACTGTAATTGCTACCTTGCTATTAACAGTCTCTACACTCACCGCAATTTGTGGTGATGCTATTTCACTCATCGCATTCATTGCATTGCCAAACAGATTAACCAGCACCTGTTCCAGCTGTACACGATTTGCCAGCAGGTAGATCTCATCACAGTTATCTAAGCGAAGCCGGGTATGACTCTTTTTAAATTGTGGCTTTAAGATACTGGATGAAGCATCGATTGCATCTTTTAACGATACTCTGGTTAACTCACCATCTGTCTTTCGTGCAAACAGCTTTAATTGTGAACTGATTTGTGCCATTCGGTCAGTTAAATCTGCGATCTGGCGTAGATTCGATTCGGCATCAGCTTCGCGTCCATGTTGTATCAGCAAACGTGCATTATCTGCATAGGAGCGAATCGCAGCCAGCGGCTGATTCATCTCATGGCTGATACCTGTTGATAACTCACCCAGCACCGCCAGCTTTGCTGCCTGGATCAGTTCATCCTGCGCATGACGCAACTCTTCCTCTGCATGTTTACGCTCTTCAACTTCATACAATAAAGCCTGGGTACGTTCATAAACACGCTGTTCCAGTTGATCATGAGCCTTACGTAACTGATCGCGTGACTCAATCTCAAACCGGTTACGCTCGTCGATACGCTTTTGACGCTGGCGAAGGTAAAGACCCAGCAATACCAGCGCAATAAAGACCAGTGTTGCGATCCCCTGCACCTGAAATAGCTGCTGATTGAGGGATTTTTTCGGTGTCAGGAGGTGAACATTCCACCCTGCTTCCTGCATAGCTTGCTGTATATGCAGATAGTTTTTACGTTCAATAACCACCTGATTCAATAAATCTGTTACCGGTTCAAAGCGGCTAAACAATGGCGGCTTATCCAGTTGAGTTTCCGGATAACGCTTGCTTTCTATAACCCGTGAAATGGTTTCACTATCAATTCGGTTCAATGCATGAAAACGCCAGGAGGGAACAGTGGTAATAAAAACCACTCCATCCGGATCCGTAACCACAACCTCCTCTTCACGTTCCTGCCACTGCTCTTCGATACCGGTAATATCCATTTTAATGACAACAGCGCCGACAATACTACCCTGGTTCCTTACGGGATAGGCAAAATAGTAACCACGCCTTTTTGAGGTGGTACCCAGCGCAAAATAGCGCCCCAACTCACCCTTCATCGCTTTACGGAAATAGGGTCGATAACTGAAGTTACGCCCGATAAATGGACGTGGTGATTGCCAGTTACTGGCAGCTATGGTCAATCCGTCGCTATCCATCAAATAGGTATCAGATGCATTGGCAATTTTATTAACAATCTCAAGATAACGATTAAGGGCATCCACACGCTCGGGATCACCCGGGGTTAGCAACAGCTCCACCAGTCTTTTATTGGTCGCGATCAGTTCCGGCAGGAACTCATATTTAGCAAGCTCACCTTGAAGATGAGTGATATAGAGCTGTAGTTGAGTGCGGCTATTTACACTCTGTTTTTCCAGGGCATAGTCCTTGACCCAGTACCAGGTTTGCCACATGACCAACAGATAACAGAGCAGAAAAAGAATATTCCACCATGTCGATCTATTGGGTAATCGACTCATGGCTAATCAAATGTATCGCAGACCAAACGGGTCATCAGGATTGATACCATCAGCAAAAGGCAGCTTTCGATCATGATGGGTTAACTGATAGACACTACCTATCCAGTTACCAACTACTGCCTCAGCAGTGTCGTGCCAGGTATTGTCAATCTGTTCCAGTATCAGATGTTCTGGCACTGCAGGGAGAGGTTCTTTGTTTTTTATTGCTTGTTCAACATGCTCACGATACTCATTTAATATCGCTTTTGATGCCACTGTCAGATAGTGTTGCGGGAATGGCGGATAGTCCAGACGTTCGCCTGTACCAAAACGCACTACTTCACGCTTATACTCCTTGAGCAAACTGATACTGTCATACTCGGGATGTCCTTGAAACATGACTAGGCGAAATAGATCCGCACTAACAGCCAAATGTACACCAGCCTCTTCACTTTCAACCAGCACGATTAAGCCAGCTTTTTCAAATTGCTTTTTACTGATTTCGTTATGACGTGAGTGAGGCACATCAAAGCGGGTGTTAACATCATAAACAAGCGGGTGTCTTTTATTGACGACCCGATGTGGAAAAACACCCCAACGTTTAGATTTCAAAGGTGTGCGTTTTTGTTTGTAACGAAATTCCATTACCGCATGTGTTGCCAGACAGGAACAGAGTGTTGATGTCACATTTTCAAATGCCCAATCGACAACCTCTTTTAATGGTTCCCAAAAAGGCTGATCCGAAAGGTTAGGCCCGGTAACATTAGCACCGGTAATAATTAAACCATCCAGACCCATGGCTTTAATGTCTTCAAATTTTTCGTAATATTCTTCAATATGTGCTGTGGCGCTCGCATTACGTTTTAGCTCTTTCAAGGTGAAAGGGTGCATATAAAACTGGGCAATGGGATTACTCTCACCTACCAGACGAAAGAACTGACGCTCTGTTGCTTCCAGCGCAGCATCCGGCATCATATTCAGTAAACCAATATGTAATTCGCGAATATCCTGATGTAGTGCTGTCTCTTTGCTGATAACAGTCTTGCCTTCATCAGTGAGTCTTAAAAATGATGGTAATTTCGAGTTGGCAACGAGTGGCATTAGTTTCTACCTTTACGCTCAATGGCTTTTTCAATGAGTAACAAAAAGTGACGTTCACTCCTGACTTTGCTCAACTCATCAGTTGTAATGGTATAACCAGACTTGTTGGCGATTTGCCGATAACGCGGAATACGTGCATTAAACAGACGCGGAAACACCCAGCGCATAAAGCTGTCCGGTTCTATTTGTGAGCTGTACTCAAAGCCATTTTGTTGCAGGTATATTGCCAGCTGTTCATCCAGAAACTCGTTTCGATAATAAAGTGGTTTGGGAGAGCTTTCAGCACGTTTTATCAACTGTTTCTCATCCTTTGATGTCGCTTCGATATAAAGGATTAGAGAGTGTTGTTCCAGAGTATCAAAAACACGAGGATCATCCAGCTCACACAAGCTCCCACCAACATCGTTGATGAAGTTGTTATATCCATATATGTGTTGTGCTTTATCAATAAATTCAGGAAGATCCAGTAGCGCAGCTACCTCTGCATCATGATGTAGTTTCTGCCGGCGCTTGAACTCAGTTAAAGAGAGTCCTCCAAGCTCCGGATTACCCAGCTTGCCCAGAAAAGTGGATACCGGTTTTAAATGATTAAATGTAATGTTGTTACGAATATAGATCGAATCTGACATTAACAAATCACGTAAGAACGGAACCTGCATCGCCTGAAGCTTTATATTGTCAAGAATGGCTTCGTCCAGATAACGTGTACCGATTCTGTAATCAGCAGAGTAGTGAAACCAGTCGCCAGAACCCAACAGAATATTGGAGATCCGGGTTTTACCCACGCCGGACATGCCAAGTAATGTTATACGTTTCTGTTTCCATGCTCTGAACTGTTTAGCACTAAACTTCACGATGATCGCTCCGAATAATAATCCAATGTCATATATTGTAATGAAAACATCCAAGATAGATAGACCTTAGAACACGCTGATCCTCTATATTGTTGCTATTGAGGTAGTATTTTAATTATCTGTTGTTACAATCGCGCCATGATTTCTCTACAAAACATCACCTTACAACGTGGCACCCAGATACTTTTTGAGAAAAGTGATCTTACGATTCACCCTGGATGGCATGTAGGAATAACCGGTTTAAATGGCTGTGGTAAATCAAGCCTGTTTGCACTACTTCGAGGGGAGTTAAGTTCAGACAGTGGTAATGTAGTCATTCCTGCACAGTGGAGAATAGTCTCTGTATCTCAGGAAACACCCGATTCGACACAAACTGCTCTCGACTATGTACTCGATGGTGATCACCAGTATCGCCAAATTGAACAACAGATAGCACAGGCGGAACAGAATAATGAAGGTACTAACATCGCCCGCTTGCATGGCGAGTTTGAAGCAATTGATGGCTATCATGCTCCGGTGCGTGCAGCCAAACTATTAACCGGTCTGGGGTTTTCCCAACACGAACACCAGCAAGCTGTCTCCAGCTTTTCAGGTGGATGGCGCATGCGTCTCAATCTTGCCCAGGCACTGATTCAACGCTCGGATCTGTTACTTCTGGATGAGCCGACAAACCATCTGGATCTGGATACGACCTTCTGGTTACAGGACTGGTTGCAGAGCTATCCCGGAACCTTGTTGCTAATCTCTCACGACCGTGATTTTCTTGACGTAGTGGTCAAACAGATCATTCATATTGAACAGCAACGTCTGAATTTATATAAAGGTAACTACACACAATTTGAATTACAGCGCGCGACACGGATGGAGCAGCAGCAGTCTGCGTTTGAAAAACAGCAAACCCAAATCAAGCATTTACAACAATTTATTAACCGTTTTAAAGCCAAGGCGACCAAGGCAAAACAGGCACAGAGTCGGATAAAAACCCTGGAACGTATGGAGCAACTACTACCTGCACATTTTGATTCACCCTTTCGCTTTGCCTTTAAAGAACCACACAAACTACCCAACTCGTTGTTATCGATTGAAAAAGGTGAAGTGGGTTATGGTGATACGCCACTGTTAACCCAAATTGAACTGACTTTAAAACCGGAAGATCGCATTGCATTAATTGGTCACAATGGTGCCGGTAAAACCACTTTGATAAAAATGCTTGCGGCACAATTAGCTCTAATGACAGGTAATCGCGAAGAGGCTGCCGATCTTAATATTGGTTATTTTGCCCAACATCAGATGGAATTACTTGATGGCGATGCAACGCCATTACTTCACATGAGTCGTCTTGATCCCTCTGCATCAGAACAGCAATTAAGAGATCATTTGGGTGGTTTTAATTTTCAGGGTGATAAAACCCTTGGTCTGGTCAAAACATTTTCTGGTGGTGAAAAGGCACGTCTGGTTTTGGCGATGCTGATCTATCAGCGCCCTAACCTGTTGTTGCTGGATGAGCCGACGAACCATCTGGATCTGGAAATGCGCCATGCCCTGACCATGGCATTACAGGATTTTAAAGGCGCTATAGTATTGATCTCGCATGATAAACATCTGTTACGCAGTATCACGGATCAATACTGGATGGTGGATAATGGCTCGATAACACCCTTTGAAGGTGATCTGGATGATTATCACGCATGGTTATTACAATCCATAAAACCTGACAGTGATTCCATCGCGACTCAACCCGGTGCAAGTCAATCCAAAAAAGAGCAACGTCAACAGGCGGCCAATCGTCGCCAGCAGTTAAAGCCACTCACATCAAAACTGCAAAAGATAGAAAAGGATCTGGAAAAGTTACAAGGCCAGCAACAACTGATAGAGCAAAAACTGGCTCAAGCGGATATCTATGAAGATCAAAACAAATCAGAATTAACCCGTTTACTTCAGGAAAAGGGGCAGCTTGATAGCCAGCATGAGACGTTGGAAGAAACCTGGTTTGAAATCAGCGAACAACTACAGCAGATGGAACAGCTTATTTAAAACCGGATCATTGCTCGCCTTTCTTTTTCGCGACATTATCACGTAGATAGACCGGTAAGGCTTCAGCTGCATTAACACCCCTGCCTTCAACAGCATATTGTGCAGCAATCCGGGCAATATCCTGTGCGTGAGGATAGAGATTATCATCAAGGGATATTAAAGCTGAACGGTCCAGATCATAACATTCCCACCCATTACCACAGCCGATCCACAGTTTTTCCTCAGGCATCGTGATGTTTTTTGGAGCGATCACCTCTTCTGCAAGGCCAAGCTCTATTTCACCTTTGTCATCAACTGCATAACCACCCCAGTAGACCTCCCCCATTCGCGCATCCATCGCAACCAGAATTCTTTGATGTTGTCTTCTCCTATAGGTGCCATAGGCTAATGCCGCCAGAGTAGACACCGGCAGCACTTGCCTGTCTACAGCATACGCCAGTCCCTGGATAACTCCCGTCGCAATACGCACTCCGGTAAAAGCACCGGGACCACGACCAAAGGCAAAATAGTCAATTTGCTGTAGTGAAAGAGTGGATGAGGATAGAAGTTGCTCAATCATCGGCAGGATGATCCGGGTATGTTCACGAGGTGCCAGCTCAAAAAGCTCGTTGATCTCACCATTGCAATACAGTGCCGCAGAACAGGCGTCTGTCGCGGTTTCAATAGCCAGTATATTCATGAAGTAACGGTTTTATTCAGCTGCATTATCAACTGTTTGTTGTTGATTGGTTGGCCAGGCAGAGATAATGGCACTCACCAGGGTTGCCAGAGGTATCGCAAAGAAGACACCCCAGAAACCCCATAGACCACCAAAAACCAGAATTGCCACAATAATGGCAACTGGATGGAGATTAACAACTTCAGAAAAGAGTAACGGCACCAGTACATTCCCATCCAGAGCCTGAATGATAGTGTAGGCAACCATCAAATAGGCAAAGTCACTACTCCAGCCCCACTGGAAATAGGCAACCAGGGCCACAGGAAGTGTTACTACCGCAGCTCCAATATAAGGAACCAGAACCGACAAACCAACCAGAACACCAAGTAATATGGCGTATTTCAATCCTAAAAAGGCAAAAACAACAAAAGAGGTAATACCAACAATTAAAATTTCCCAGAATTTACCGCGGACATAGTTTCCGATTTGTTGATCAACTTCAGACCAGACCTTTGAACTGAGTGAGCGCTCTTGAGGAAGAAATCCTGTCGACCACTTGATGATCAGATCCTTATCTTTCAGAAAAAAGAACACCAATAGCGGGACCAATACAAAATAGACCAGTACGGTAATGATACCCGGGATGGATGATAGTGAAACGGATAATAGTTGTTGCCCGGAAGCTGCCAACTCTCTTTGAACAATGTCGGTCACTGCCTTAATTTGTTCGGCGCTAATAACCGGATAATGTTCCGGGATCGCCATTAGTACCAGCTGCCCCTTGGCAATATATTTGGGTAAATCCTGAATCAACTCAGTTAACTGCGTCCACAAGAGAGGCGAAACACCCAATAACAGATAGGCAACAAATGCCATAAATGCAGAGAAAACAATAATCACCACTTTAAAGCGGGCTGCATATTTATTTGCCAGCTTTTTAACCACACCTTCCAGCAAATAGGCAAGCACAATACTAGCCAGTACCGGAGCAAGCATTTTGCCCATAAACAGAACGATGCTAAAGCCAACCACCAGTACAATAACCAGAGCCACGGCTTGTGGATCAGAGAAATTGCGATGAAACCATTCACGTAAATATTTCATTACTATGACTTAACCTGCTGATGATCCAAACTGTTTTTCATAGACCTGTTTAAACAATGCTTCCAAATCATCGATTACAGCCGCGGCTTCACGTCCCTGCATCATATGCTGCGCAACCAGGCCTGAGGTCTCATGCAACATTTTGGAACGATCAACCATATGATAGCTTGCAGAGAGACGCTTTATCGCTGCAACAACGCTTTCTTCTTCTGGCCGGGGTATTTCAACAATCTGCAGATCGACTGTCTCAGGCTCAAGCGCATGACGCTCGGCCAGAAACTCTGCATAGTCAATCAACTGTTGCTGTTGTTCTGGAGGTAAGCCCTGATAAATCTGCTGTAACCTTTTTTCAGGCTTTTTGCCTGTTAATGCAGCAGGGTTAAACGGTAATTGCATTAACGCTTCTACCTAGTCTTCGTCTTTACAATACCCACGTGCAAAATCAAGCAATTTTTCCATCGCACGAATGCGGAACTTTTGCTTTTGATGCACAAAGGAGAATGGACGTTCTATAGGATTGGTTAAATCTATTGCTACCAGAGTGTTAAGTTTGAGCTCTTTTTCAATCGTGGCGCGGGATAGAATTGAGATCCCCATACCCGCTTCAACAGCCCCTTTAACAGCTTCCGGGCTACCCAGCTCCATCACGATATTTAACTGATGCGGATCAGCTCCTGCTTCAATCAATGATTCAAGCATGACTTCACGAGTACCCGATCCCTCCTCACGACAGATATAGGGATAATCGAGTAAACGGGTGATTTCAACCTTGCTTTCGCTTGCCAGGGGGTGGTTATTCGGAACAACCAGCACCATTTTGTCGCTACGACAACTCTCAACAACCAGATTTTTATTGGCCACAGGAGCTTCAACGACTCCCAGATCGATAACGTTATTTTCAATCATGGAAACAACGCCGTCGGTATTGGCAACCTGTAGTCGGATCTGAACCTCCGGGTATTTGGCTTTAAAGTCACCTAGCAATGCAGGCAACATATACTCTGCAATGGTCGTACTGGCACCTACCAGTAACACCCCACTGACTTCTCCGGTTAGATCCCGGACTGAATTTTCCATTTCTGAATAGAGAGCAAAAATTTTGTCGGCATACAGGTAGACACGTTCACCAGCTTCTGTGAGGCTTATTCGATTATGGGTTCGATCAAACAGGCGGGTATTGAAATACTCTTCAAGCTGACGCACCTGAAAAGTAACTGCTGGCTGGGTCATATGTAGAGATTCAGCTGCTTTGGTGAAACTGAGCAGTCGAGCCACGGTATGAAATACTTGTAGTCTTCTATCTGCCATTTTGCCTCCATATTAGCAATTATTGTTATTTGTATTGCTTATGCAGAACAAGTGTACTTTATGCCTTAGCATTTTAACAAGTATTAATTAAGAGATATAAGGAACTGTAATACCTGTATCAAAAGATATAGAACAGTGCCCCGACAGGCATTATCAGAAGGTTATCTCACCTCCTGGAAACTGTCCTTTAACTATTTAAACCAGCTTTTTCAGACATTGAAGATATTTTTGCTCATCAGGCGCAACACCTGACCTTTGTGCCTCCCACATCACCAGTCCCATGCATTCCATCATTTGATGTTCAGCCTCGTGGTGGTCGACCATTTTTATGCATAGCCGTTGATACAAGGCCACAACACCTTCCGGGCGCTTTGCACCTAACTGCTCTCTAATCGCAATATGCATTCCCATGTGTAAAAAAGGGTTACCCTCGCCCTGCTCCACATTGAAATCCCGATCCAGAATTGCCTGGGGATCGGATAACCATTGATGGTATTCAGGGTGCATCTGAATGACTTCAGCAATGATCTGCTCCAGAGGCGTTAGCGCTTCTGAGCGATTCATTTTCTCCCAGCTAGTGAGATAAAACTGGCGCAAACTGTCACGATCCTGTCCAAACATTAATCAATAACCTTCTTTTTGTATTCGCACAAATCTTCGATCACACAAGCACCACAGCGTGGCTTTCGTGCAACACAAACATAGCGCCCATGTAAAATCAGCCAGTGATGAGCGTCAAGTAAAAACTCTTCAGGAACCAGTCTTAGTAAACGTTTTTCTACTTCGAGTACATTTTTTCCTGGCGCAATACCGGTTCGGTTGGAAATTCGAAAGATATGGGTATCCACTGCCATGGTAGGCTGACCAAATGCGGTGTTTAGCACAACATTGGCGGTTTTTCGCCCTACACCGGGTAATGCTTCCAGTGAATGTCGATCCTTAGGAACCTTGCTTTGATGCTCTTCGATGAGTTTTTTACATGTTTTAATGATATTGGCTGCTTTGCTGTTATATAAACCAATGGTTTTTATGTAATTTTTCAGCTTCTGTTCACCCAGCGCGTAGATAGTTTCAGGCGTATTAGCGACAGGAAATAGCTTGGCCGTTGCTTTATTTACGCCCTTATCAGTCGCCTGGGCTGATAACACCACTGCAATAAGAAGTTCAAATGCAGTGCTATAATTCAACTCAGTACGTGGTTGCGGATTTTCGTTGCGTAATCGCTCAAAAATGGCCTGTCGTTTTTGTTTATTCATAATCTTGTTAGGTGATTAAAAGCTTGAGGATTATAACATCAGCAAAACAGTGCATATCTATCTATAGATAAAACTGCGACAATAATAGAACGTCCCACAGCAAATAACATATTGTGAAATCACCTGTAAAAAAATTAATTGAAAAACACCCCAACCTGACCCATTCAGAAATGGTCAAGGTTAGCTCACATGTTCAACGCAAGACCGATGATGACTGGTTTATTAATACCATTATGATCGATGGCTATAGTGTTCCCTTTAGATACAAGCGACGAAAAGCGTATAAAAATTTAACCGGACAACGGGTTAACCTGACCTATTATCCGGATGAAGAGTTTATTGGTGGGATTAAATTTGAGATGATGCGGGTCGTTCGAATAAGAGCCAGTTGATTAGAAAAGCATGAGAAAACTGTTTCAAAAATTTAAGAGTGAACGGATCTCCATCGTTTACAAACTGATTTTTATTATTACGGTTCTGATCAGTGGCGGAATGTTTTCACTTGGCTTGATTGTGTTGAATAACCAGTCAAGTGTATTGACTGAACAGATGGAAGTTTTAGGCAACACGCTTGCTTCCCAGGTTGCTGAATCATCCGGTGAACTGATTCTGGCCAATGATCAGGTAGGCCTGGAGATGGTGATTAACAACACTCTCAAGCATGCCGTAGTCAGCGGAGTTACCCTCTACAATAACAAAAAACAGATCCTTGCTCATAATGGTCATCAGCGCACACTGGAACAAGCTGATATTTCTCCACTTCCCATTCAACGCAATATCAACAAGTCACCTGACGATTTGGGTCTGTTTTCTGTGGTTAAGGCCATTGTTTATCAAAATATTACCGTTGGCTATATCCAGATCAATTTTGACCGTTCACGTCTGGATGAATCTCGTCAAAAATCACTCGAAGATATCATCTGGTCGACCTTGTTAATGGTTCTGGTCGGTTTCAGTGTGGCCTTTTTAATTGGGAAATGGTTAACAAGCCCTATATTTGAGGTCATCAGTGCAAGCAAACAAATTGGCGATGGGCAATTTAATGTGCGTATTGGATTTAAACGAAATGATGAAATCGGTGAGCTGGCAGAATCTCTGACTAATATGGCTGCTGGTCTCAAGCGTAAGGACCAGGTTGAAAATGCATTGCATAAATACATTTCGCCAAATATTGCCAATGAAGTGTTAAACCATCTGGATCAAATTGAGCTAGGCGGAGAACCGATTGAAGCAGTAGTTATGTTTACCGATATAATCGGCTTTACCAAGCTTTCTGAAGGGATGAGCCCAAAAGATATTACAGAGCTTCTGAACGACTATTTTAGCGTTACTGCACAGGCTGCGCATTTGCATAAAGGCCATATCGACAAGTTTATTGGTGATTGCGCTATGGTTGTATTCGGGATCCCGGCATCAAAAGAACATCACAGTTATAATGCCATCTCGGCTGCACTGCTAATGGTAGAGTTGTTTGAGCAGTTAAGTACTATCCGGCGCAAGGAAGGCAAAAAGAGTGTCCAGTTCAGGTTTGGGATTAATAGCGGAAAAATGGTTGCCGGCAATCTTGGAGCACCGGAACGTATGGAATATACCGTAATAGGTGAAACAGTAAATCTGGCTTCACGTTTGAGTCATGTTGGTAAGGCTAACGAGGTTATTGTTACTGGTGATATGCTGGAAAAGGATGGTTTAATAGGTCGCCTTGGATGTCACTTTTATGAAAAAATTATCATTCGTGGTGTCGAAGAGCCAGTATCCACCTTTAATATCACCGGCTTGACTGAAAAAACCGACAAAGAAATAAAAGAGATGGCATCTAAAATTCTTGCCGATAGAGTATAACTGAATGATTCGTAATCTATTTGTTAGCATAACCGTGATTCTGCTACTTGGTGGTTGTACAACTGCACCAATCGTATGGGATGGTACGGTTAATGATCAAATTGATAAATGGAATCAGGAAGAGGCTTTCGGAAAATCACTGGATGCTATCAGCAATATCACTATCAAACACAAGGAGTTTGAGCAGGTCACAGCTCGCAAGGAGGAAGTATTAAAGCTCGCTTCGGCCTACGAGGCCAATACAATTAAGGCAATCACACAGTCGCGTGACAAAGGTGACTGGAAAACCGTATTTAAAATCCTCAAAGAAGTTGAGTGGAAATACCCGCGTAGCATCGCTCTTATCGATGAGCGCACGAGAACATTGGAAATACATCAAAAAGCGCGGAATTCGATTGAATTACAACGTCACTATGCACGGGCAGAATGGCTGGATCAGGAACTGAAACTACAAAAGGAACTGTTAAAAACCTCACCGGATGAAACCCTTGAACAGTGGAATCTTGAGAATCTGGAAGGAGAATCTGTATCACTCGCCGCAACTCTGGCAAAAGATGGTGAGCGTGAGTTTTCTCATAAAAACTACTCAGAAGCGGAAAAGGCGTATGAGTACTCATTAATGTTAGATCCAAATCCTGGAGTACAAAAATCACTTGATCAGATTGAATCAATAAAAAGAAAGAAGATTACTGCCAAAATTAAAAAAGAACAGGCACGGAAAAAAGCTCTGATTGCAAAAAAGAACCGTGAATTACAACAACAACAGAAAAAAGAGCTTTCACTGGCACAGGAGTATCAAAACGGAATTAATACCAATGACTTTTCTAGTGCAAAAAAAGCCGCGCAGGCATTAATAAAGATGAATCCTGATAACAAGACCTACAAAGCGAATCTGCAACATATCGATAAACTGATAAAAAGCCACGTTCAAAGCCGCTATAACAATGGTGCCAACCTTTATAGTCGGGGTGATCATAAGGGTGCAATTGCGGAGTGGGAAAATGTTTTGAAGCTTGACCCTAATCATGAGGCCAGCAAGATCAGTCTGGATCGCGCCAGACGAGTGATCGAAACGCTGGAAAAAATAAAAAAACAGCAACAAAATTAATGACTACCAAATCCTTAGGTCACCTTTGTCCTGTTTGTCACAAACCCAATCAATGCACTAATATTCAGGTAAATACCAATAGTGACTGCTGGTGTAACAAGGAGTCTATTCCACAGGGATTGCTCGATATGATTCCCCAGAACCAGCTAATGAAAGCCTGCGTGTGTAAACAGTGCATTGCGCTATTTAAAAAACGAGAGAGCGAAGCGAAGCTATTTACGACTACGACGTAAGCGTGACAACAGCCTTCTTGCAAGATCTCCGAATATTTCAGTTTGGGTGGGGTGTGGATGAATCGCTTCGGCAACCTGCTCCAGGATCAGTTCGCTACTAACCATCATCACCGCTTCGCCGATTAAGGTGTCAGTATGATCGGCTAATAGATGTACCCCGATAACCTTGTGTGATTCCTTATCGGCAACAATCTTGATTAAGCCCTCGGTTTCGCCCTGAATCATCGCCTTGGCATCAATTTTAAGCGGGACTTTCACTTCGGCTGCATTAATTCCAAGCGCTTTGGCCTGACTCATAGATAGCCCCACAAAACCAGCCTGGGGTCGGGTAAAGATAACGCCACTATCTTTTTGTTGGTCATAAGTAGCAGAGTGTCCCAGGATATTGGCTGCAGCTACCCGACCCTGCTGAGCCGCAGTATGTGCCAGCATTAACCCTCCAAC